>OLZI01000213.1_pt1 | contig 41456 bp, 26 predicted proteins | sample 1674061 | NCBI WGS metagenome assembly OLZI01 (sample SAMEA103958139, study PRJEB25191) | human gut metagenome | biome: human-associated habitat [ENVO:00009003]; feature: intestine environment [ENVO:2100002]; material: feces | place: Germany | collected 2013/2015 | reverse complement strand
GTTCCTTCCGTCTGGAAAGAGGGAGAGACATTTTGCTTCAAATTGTTCCTTCATAGATTTATCCCTATTGGAAAACATACAATAAGCATAATTAAGATAGACAAAAAGTCAAGAGAGATAGTTTCAAATGAGTATAATAAAAGAGTAACTATATGGAATCATTATATTCAAATGGAAAAGATTACCGAAAATATTACAAAATATACCGATAGTGTTGAATTGTATGCTGGTTATCTAACCCCGCTTGTTGCTTGGTGGACTCTTTATTTTTATAAACACAGACAAAAGAAATGGCAGAAAATCGCAAAGAACTTATAAAATGCTCACGATAGCTACTTAAGTTAATTATGGCAAACTGGAATTTAGCAGAAAAACAGATATATAAATTATTAAAACATCCTTTCCAAAAGGAAAAATCTGATATAGAAGCTATTACTGCTGCATATCTTGAATTTGTAGAAGAATTATTCGATTACCTTAATAAAGAAAATGATAACAAAACACGTATTAGGCAATTAAATATGAGTTATATAGATTTTGGTACAATTAAGGCTTTAGAAGAAACTTCACCTACGGAAAATAGCAAGTTGAAAATTATATATCTTGACAAATTGTTATCTTTAATAAATATGGAGCAAGAGCTAATCTATCGGCAAATGGAATACCCCAAATTTTTCATTAATATTGAATCAGATTGGAAATCTCCCTTTTATTTAAACAGTGAGGTAATTAAAATTATAGATATAATGGAATTAGTTTGTGGTATTTTTTATATCAAAGATGGTATTATTCGCATTGATAACAAGGATATTTTTCTAAGTGATATATCACGTATTTTTGAGAAAATGTTTAATATCAGTTTTGGTGATATATACAAAAAAGAAATATCAGTTATTAAACGAAAACCTACTAAAATCACAACATTGCACGGCACGCCTTTGAATATAAGGCTGGTAAACAGTGAATTTGCCGTGGAATCAATGATTCTCAGTCTTTTTATCCATTCTTCCGTGCTGTCCGACCAGCTGTCCGAAAAAATGTGTACTTTTACCCATGGTTATATTTGTTGTGTGGTGACTCAAAGGTAATTAAAAAGGGCTGACCTTCCAAGTTGGAGGCCAGCCCTGTCTTTATTGTGTCACTAAACTTTTAGCGGATAGTAATAAAAGAAAATATGTAATTAAGGTAGGATAGGGCCAGGTACGGCCTGCTTCTCTCCGATGATGAGACCCAGGTCAACCATCTTGTTGTATATGCCGATACCTAGGCGTTCTGCACAGTTACTGTCGAAGTGCAGATTGTCGCCGATGAACGTGCCTGGCGAGGTCTCTATAACGTGGAAGTTTTCATCCTCCTTTTGCAGGATGAAAAGGGCATCGTACACCTTTTTGTTGTATTGGCTACTGTTGGTGGGTACCGTACCGCAGATGAAAGGCAGGGTGGCATATTTCAACTGCCCCGTCTTCTCCACCAAATAGTCGCGCACATACTGCACTACGGCCTTTAGGTTGTCATGGTAGCCGTCAGGACCACTGCCGGAGCGGTCGCTCTCACCCTGGTGCCATATCATGCACTTGATGTCGTAGTCAGGGCCGATGGCATCGAGGCTCTTGCCAATGTTGCTCACGAAGGCTTTTAGCATTGACGTACCTCCCGCCTCATTGCACGAAGCGTGTTCGGCCAACCATGCAGCGTCAGCACTCCAGTGGAAGTCCCTCGAACTTCTGCAGGTGGGGTCGATGCTGGTGCCGCCATGAGCGTGCTTCACCACGTAGAAATCCTTCTGCAAGGCCTTCTCGACCCAGTAGTAAAGGATGGCATCGTAAGCAAAACGTCCAGCCTTGCCGGCACTCTCCATTTCTGGCCAGAACCTACGGAACACACCCTCACTCTCACTCTTGCGTGTCGAGCCGTTGGTGTAGCTCCAGTTACAATACTCGTAGTCTGTTCCGAGAGCCTTGATGTAGTCGGGCAACATGTCGTTCATGCAGCGGCCTGCCGTGTTCGACTGCCCGGCGGTCAGGATTACCGCCGCCTTCTCCGAAGTTTGCGCTTTGGCGGTCATGGTGAGCAATACCAGCAACAGAGCTATAAATTTACTCATGTTCATTGGATGTTTTCGTTAAATTCTATCTCAAGGATGCTCAGGGTGTTACTCTTGCTGGGCTTGGTACTGATGGCTTTCTTGGCGGCCAGCTCGGTCATGTCGCCAAAGGCTTCCTTGACAGTGGCCTTGCCGAGCATGCGCAACTTGATGACATCGGTATGGTTGTCCTTCAGCGGCAGGTAGACGTAGCCCAGCGACTTGGGCGTATAGCCCTGCCACAGCACATTGCCTTCGCCGTCGGTGACCTCAAGGGGATAGCTGGTGCTGCGGAAGTTCTGCATACGTAGCACTACCTCGGCAACGCGAGCCTTGTACTCTAAGTGGCAGACGAGCCAGCCATTCTCAAGGCGGCCATCGCTTTGCCAGTTGGAATACTCGTTATCGTCAGTGAGGTTGGGCACGAGTGCTTCATTGCATGGCACCTCGATGTGACTGACGGACAGGCCGCGACGCGTAGCTTTAAACGAGGGTGACAGCGGTGTTTCACCTCGAAGGGTGCAGAGCGGCAGTTCTCGACCCCAATCGGCCTCGATGGCCTTGCCCTGTGCGTCTACGTAGAAGCCGTCCGTAACGGGCGTGGCTGTGGTTGTGAGGGTGAGCTGTTGCTTCTTGAAACCCTTGGCTTCGGCAGTCAGCGTCAGCTGACCGGCCTTGGTGGTAGAGCGTACCATGACGCGACAGACACCGGCCTCGATAGGCAACACCTTGTTTAATATACGGTTGTCTATGGAGTCCTCTACCAGGCCGCTCACGCCACCAAGCCATTCGCCCTGCCCCTTTACACTGAATGTCACCATGTCGTGGGCCAGCGGACAGCGTTCACCCTGCTGGTCGACCACCTCTACCTCGGCTATACGGATATCGTGGCCGTCGGCACGGAAGGTCTTGGGAGCCTCCACCCAGCGCATGCGCAGAGCGGCGGGCTTGCCCACAGTGTGGATACTGTGACGGCTGATCTCCTGCCCATCTTTATAACTGACGGCAGAGAGTTCGCCCTGCTGCCACTTCACGTCATTGAAAGTAAAGAGGAAAGTGTCGGAGCGTTGGCCCTTGCCCAACGACTTGCCGTTCAGGAAAAGTTCCACCTCATCGCCTGTGGAGACTACATAGACGGGCTTCATCACGGGTTTGCCGTCCTTATCGCCGTCGCCGTAGTTCCAGTGGCCCACGATGTAGGTGTGTTCACGCTCGGTATCCACCCAGCCGTCCCACATCACCTGATGGGCAAAATAGGAGTCCTTGGCGATGCGCATAGCGTCTACATCACCGCTCGTACGATATTTCTTCTCGCCACGATAGTGGGTATTGGTGTCAGAGAAGATGATTTTCGCACCGCCGCTATTCACGCGGTTGCCCGTGCCGGGGCGTGCCAGCCAGTATTCGTTCCAGCGCACCACGTTCTCCACGGCCAGACGGTCCTGATTGTGGTTGTAGCTGGGAGCAGGCTGCCCTTTCAGCGGTGGGCCGAAGCCTTCGGGGTGGTATGGATACGACCACTCGTCCCAATAGCGGCGGATGCCCTCGTCGCGGCAATACTCCATCATCCACATAGGCTTGGTGAGCGACTTGTTGATATAGAGCATCTCACCGCCATACTCAGCCACTTGCGAGGCGTTCATATTGCGCGAACCGATGACACGGCCGCCCGCCGGGTCGTACTTCATGCGCAGGGCCAACATCTCGGCCATGTGAAAGTCGCTGACCTCGTTGTTGCCACTCTCATAGAAGAGGATACTGGGGTTGTTACGGTTGTAGATGATGGCGTCGCGCATCACCTCCTTGCGGTGTTCCCAGCGTATGCCCTCCACGTCGTGCTCAGCATCGCCGGCGGGCATGGCCATAATGAGACCCAAGCGGTCGAAGGAACTGATGTCCTGCTTCGACGGTGTGATGTGCATCCAGCGCACCAAGTTGCCGTTGCAGCCAAGAATGAGGCCATTCGAGTAGTCGCTCATCCAGACGGGCATACAGGTGCCGATGGCAGGCCACTCGTTGCTGGAGCGCTGGGCAAAGCCCTTGAGCTGCAGTACACGGTCGTTGAGGTATATCATGCCGTTCTTGTACTCCGTCTTGCGAAAGCCGGTACGGGTCGTGACTTTGTCTATGGCGACACCATCAATAATCAGACTGGTCTCTACATCGTAGAGGTAGCCATAGCCCCATGACCAGAAGTGAAGGCCGTCCACTTGCCGTTCGGCTTGAAGTGTGGCCGACTGTCCGGCCGCCACACGGGTGGGCTTGCTTGCGAAGAGGGCCACCTCATGGCCGTCCTTGTCAACGATGCGCACCTGGTACCGGATGGTCTTTTCGCTTGCCGACTCGTTCTTCACCTCCGACTCGGCATGGATCATGGCGCGGTGGCCAGCCACGTCGTGGTTGAAGGCATAAACATAGGTGCCGGTGGTCTGTAAGTTGCTGTAGAGAGGCAGCGTCTGGTAGATGTCACCCATGACGTGCAGCCACACGTTCTTCGTGATACCACCATAGTTGGCGTTGAAGTTCTTGTTATTCCACTGGTAGGAACTGCGCATCTCCCTGCCCTTGACGGTGTCAAAACGCTTTACATGCTCATGGTAGCTCCAGTCGTTGTCGATACGTACGGCCAACACGTTAGGACCATCGGTTTTGATATAAGGTGTCAGGTCGAAACCGAAAGCCATCGTACCGTTTTCGCTCCAGCCTAACTCCTTGCCGTTGAGGAACACACGGGCGGCTTGGCGTACACCCTCGAACTCGATGAAAAATTTCTTACCCTTCATGTCGCGGGGCAAAGTGAAGGTCTTGCGGAACCAGGCCACCGTGTCGGTATGCAACTTGATGTCGCGGGCGAAAGCCTCCGTCTGGTTGTAGGAGTAGGGCAAGGTTACGACTGGCCATGCTGAGTCATCATATTTAGTGCCTGAAGCCTTGGACTCCTGGCCCATCATGACCTTCCAGCCTGCATTGAAGTTATAACGATCGCCGGCCATCAGATACGTTGTTAGGGTAACGGCGAACAACAGCGCCAATATTTTTTTAGCCATAGTGGTCAGAATTTTAGTCATAGTGGTCAGAATGCAAATAGAAAACGGTAATTGGTTGACGTTTTGCAGGTGACACCCTTGTAGCGATCTTTCAGTGAGGTCTTGCTCAACACGTAACACCAGTTGGAGCCGGCACCGCGTATATTGCACGACCAGTACTGTGCGGTACCCAACTCTTTACCATCAGCGGCAATAATGCGTTCGTTGAGGTCATCTTTTACACCATCAATATTCTGCCAGTCCTTTAGCGAGGGAAAATACCATCCCGACGTGATGTTGGCGGGCAATGGATTTTCGCCGACGAAGTCAGCATAGACAGTATTCATATAGCTGGTATAGTCAAGCGTGATACCGCCAATCGTCAACGGTTCAGGAACGGTCAACCAGTTCCGAGTCACCTCGTATCCTTCTTCAGCCATGAGGCTTTCGTCGAGCTTTTCGGCAGCGGTATTGTTCTGTACCTGCAAACCATAATTCTGGTACCAGTAGCGCCATCCGGCATTATTCTGCTCAGTGGTAGTCGAACCATCTTCGCCCCATTTGTTCTTGACCTCGCTGAGCGAGACAACAATACCGTGGGTGCAACTGCTGTTGGCACTGGTAATGGCATCGGTAGTACCTGTCTTGACGATGACGCCGATGACCTTCGAGAGGTCGGCATCCGTAGCATCACGGCTGATAAGTGTACCGTCAGAACAATAATAGTCGCCCTCCTGGAGTGTCATTGTGGTGAGATTTGCACCACCGTCGATGACGAACTTAGCATACTCTCCAGAGGCTATCTGCGAGAGGGACTGCGCTGTATAGCTCCTGGCTGTTCCGAGGTTGTCGAACTCCACTTTCAGGTCGTTTGTCTCGCCGGGTTGCAGAATGAGTCGGTACGACTGTGTGTTATTGTCGAAGTAGGGGTTGACGGTGGTTTCGCCGAGGGTGAACCTGACGTTTTCTGCCTTGGCCTGTACATAGGCCTCCATGCCCGTATTGGTGAAAATATACGAGCTGTTTGGCAACTCTACACACACCATGGCCTTCTGATGAACGAGTGGCAGCGACACAGCGTTGTAGCTGCCAATGTTGCAGCCTGTAGTAATCATCACGTCGGCAGCTTCATAAGCAGCCTTCGTGTTCTGCTTGGTGGGTACCTCCACAGCGGCTACCATCGCGTCGAGAGGTGTCGGTGACGAAACATCGAATGTGGCCGTTCGGCTATATGGATAATAGGCATAAAACGTGGCACCCTCTACTGTTGTGGCCTCGATGGCCGTGACAGGCTCCCAGAAGCCGGATGCGTTGTAGGTCAACTGCACGTTGTCGAGCACTAACGTTTCGCCCTTGACAGCATAGACGCCAGCCTTGTCACCCAGCTCGAAGGTGGTGAGCATGGAACTGCCGTCGGTGGTTGCACGTGTTGCATCCGCACGCATGTTGCCCGCATCATAGATGTTGAATCGCACGGAACCCTGCATATTGCCAGTAGTATCCTCCTGGGAACAACTGCTGAGGAGCCCTCCGCCTACTCCCCCCAAAAGAGGGAGAGTCAATAACATCAAAACCTGATGAGATACTTTTCTTATTATATTATATAATGTATTCATAATCTGAGTCTGATTGGTTGTTACTGTTTAATTACTACTCGTCACGTTGTCACCGACTCCGCTGTCAGTCCACTGGCCGCCGCCAGGCACGAACTCGATGTTACCGATGCCGTCGGTCACGTCGATGCTGGCTGTAGAGACCACACCCGCCGTCAGTGAGACACCGCTCATATCAATGCTATATGAACGGGTGCTGCCGATGAGGATGAGACGTGGGGTGATGCTGGCGTCAGCCGATACCGCCTGCGGAATGAGTTTCAGTGTGAGGTTAGTGATGTTCGTTCCCGTACCTACGAGATCCTCGGGTGTTTCGTAGGTTAGCTCTTGCGTGAAGGGGTCTATAGTAGCCACCTGCGAGAATCCCTGCAGGCGATAGCCGGTGATAGTTTCTCCAACAAGCGTACTGATGTCCATCGTGAGTTGTGACAAGGCGTAGTCAAAGACGAGGTTCACCTGCGATCCGTTGGCGGGGCTGACACCCTCGACCTTGGCAAGGAGATAGTTGGTGATATTGTCCTGGTCTCTGGTATCGAGGGTCAGTACGGTCTCGGCACCGTCCGCTCCCGTGAAGGGGTAGTAGGCCACTATGTCGGTGTTACCCTTCACGTAGATGGGATTTTCGCTGACACAGGTAAACGTGGTACCGTCGGCTTGGCATACATACTCGCGGTTCTTGGCCGTGGCATCATACTGGCCATAGCTGGTTGCGATGCCAATAATGTTGCCTTCCGTCCATGCCAGCGAGGGGTTGGTCGAGGCCTGAATGGTGGCCTTGACGTTCATCAGCGTACCCATACCGTCAGTGGTATAGTGGCCACCCAGGTAGTCGTCGTTGGAGCAGCTACCCAGACCGATGATACAGGCTGCCGCCATTACGAATGCTTTATAGTTGTTACTTAATGTAATCATAATTCTTAATTTCTAATTACTCATTACTTAACTTATTTAAAATCAGTATCCGGGATTCTGTGTGTAGAGTCCCTCGCGGATGCGAATCTGCGACTGCGGGATGGGATAGAGCGCACTATTCTGCGACAGACGGTTAGCGTAGATGGTATACGTACTCGAGTGTGAGGCGTCGCGCTTATCACGGTAGTTGATGAACATGGTCTGCAGGTCGTTGACGAAGGTGTTCTGGCGCACCTGGTCGAACCAGCGGTGTCCCTCGCCGATAAGCTCATAGCGGCGCTCGTTGGCGACAGCCTGCTGGTAAGCCTCCTCGGGGAGGGTGTTCAAGGCATTCAGTCCGGCACGCTCGCGGATAAGATTCAGGTAGAAGTATCCGTTATTACCGTTGCTGTCGATGTTCGACGCACTGCTGCCAAGCAACTCGGCCTGCAGCAGCATGATGTCCTCGATGCGAAGCACTGGCCAGTTCTGCGGCCAGCAGGTACGGTCGACGATATCGGCATCCATGTCGGCATATTTCAGCCGGCCACGTTTCACTTTGTTCTCGAACATCTTCACGCAGAAGTTGTTCTGGTCGGTGGCGCCACCAATGTATTCACCCGTCTCCTCATCGTAAGTCAGTCCCGTATTGACGGTACCCCATAGCCTCTTGTCTATGTATTCCTCAGTGGTAGTGCCGTCCCCGTTATCGATGGTGTTCGACTCCAGGAAGTGTTCTTGCAAGTCGCGCTCCACGTAGATGTGCGAGCCGGCAGTCAGGTTAGCACCGCAGTACTCGTCGGCATAGGTATTGCCGCCCTTCGAGTAAGGCGTGGCCGGATTTCCCTGGCCTTTCTCGGCCACATACTGTATCTCAAAGAGATAGTACTTATTGTCGTTCTCATGCAGCCACATCTCCTCCCACTCCTTCATCGTGGGAGCCCAATTTACTGTGTAAGTGGCCAGTACGTCGGTGAAAAGGGCCTGTGCCTCGGCTTTGGTATCCTGATAGAAAGGATAGCCGGCCAACTGCATATAGACCTTGCCCAGCAGTGCCTTAGCGGCCTTGCGCGATACACGTTCTTTGTGCTCTTTACCTAAGTAGTCGGTAGCGGTCTCCTGTAGATGCTCTACGGCATACTGCAGGTCGGGCAGAATGGCCTGTTCATAGACCTCGATAGCTTCGCTCTGCGGAATATTGAAAGCTTCGGAAGGGCCGATCTCGTGTAGAGAAATAGGCACACGGCCAAAGAACCGTACTAGGTCAAAGTAGGACAACGCACGCAGGAAACGGGCCTCGGCAGCGTACTGAGTAGCCACGGCACCGTCGAGCCCAGCACCGTCCATGCGGTCGAGCAGCACGTTGGCAGCGGCGATCAGTGTGTAGTGGTCGGCCCAGCACGACGCTACGATACTGTTGGTCAGCAGACCCGTGGAGTTGAACTGTGCGCAGTCGCTTTGGTCGTTGGTCTTCGCCTCGGTGGTGTTGAACAGGTTGTCAGAGCGGAACTCGCTCATCACGAAGTAATATTTGGAAAAGGGTTTCAATGCGCCATAGATGCCGACGAGATTCTGGTCGATATTGGCGGGTTTGTCGTAAAAATTCTCAGTGGAGAGTTTTGACTTCGATGGTGTTTCGAGGAATTCGCTACAACTGGCTACTGTCAGCATGGCTATGACAGCTCCTACGCCCAGCACCACCTTATGATATATATTGCTTAATGTAATCATAATTTCTAATTACTTATTACTTGTTTCTAATTATCAGAACGTTGCATTAATGCCCAGTGAGAAGGTGCGTGCTAGCGGGTAGGCACCATAGTCAGTGACGGACACGTTGGAGCCGGAGTTATTTGACTCGGGCGAGTAGCCGTTCTTATAGCCGGTAAGCATGAAGACATTCTCAATGCTGCCAGTGAAGCGCAACTGTTTCAGCGCATACTTCTTCGGCAGACGCCAGCGATAGCCGATAATGATGTTCTTCAGTTTGATGAAGTCGGTAGAGTAGAGCCAACGGGTGGAGAGCTGCTCGGTTGTACCACCGCTGGCGCGAGGCACAATGCCGTCACCTGGTTGAGTTTCCGACATCCACATATACTTCCAGCGATCCAGACGGTTGATGCTAGTACCCTGGTTTTGCATGTCGAAGGAGCGAGCCAGCCCCTGCCAGATGCGGCCGCCGGTCTGTGCGGTAATGAGGAACGAGGCGTCCCAGTTTTTCCATTTGAACGAGTTGGTCATACCAAACGTCCACGATGGCTGCGGTTTGCCGCAGTAGGTTCGATCCTTATCGTCGATGATACCGTCACCATTGATGTCGCGGTAGCGTACGCTACCCACCACGCTGGTAGCTTCCGTCGGGTATTTCTGCAGATCTTCCTCCGTCATATAGACGCCATCAGCTACATAGAGATAGTATTCGCCCACGGGGTGCCCCACCTCAATGATCTGCGTGCCATTGCTGAAACCGGTGTAGATGGCAGAGTTCTCACCGATGTCGCGCACTTCATTCGTACTGTGGCCTACGCTGAGTTTGGTAGTCCACTTCAATTTACCCACCAAATTCTCGGTCTTCAGTTCCAATTCTACACCCTTGATGCGGATGTTACCGATGTTGCTGTATGCCTTTGAGTAGCCGATGACTGAGGGCAGCGACACTTGATAGAGCATATCGCGGGTGTTCTTCTCGTAGTAGTCGGCGGCCAGCGAGATGCGGTTTTGGAAGAAACTCATGTCAAGGCCAACATTCCACGAGTCGGTCTTCTGCCAGCCCAAGTCAGGATTCGCAGTGCTACTGGGCACATATCCCGTGACCACTGAGCCGGCCGCTGAGTAGTAGGATGCAGTGAGCAAACCGTCGGCGGAGTTGGCTGAGATGCTGTTGGAGCCATTCAAGCCGTAGCTGACACGCAGTTTAGCTTGGTTTATCATCCACTCAGGGCGCCAGAAGTGCTCGTTGGAGATACGCCATGCCGCACCGACGGCAGGGAACGTGCCCCACTTTCGGTTTAGCCCAAAGCGGCTGCTTCCATCGCGGCGTATAGAGGCGTTGACAAGATAGCGGCTATCAAAGCCGTACTCGGCACGGGCGAAGTAACTGACGAGATGGTCGTCGGTAGTGTAAGTGGTTGTAAACGCCGTAGCCGTGACGTCGTTCATGGTCCATCCTTCGATGGCATTATTGGGGAACTGCTTGGCGCCAAGGTTGTAGCTGGAAGCATCCTGCGTGGACTCCACCGACCAACCGCCGATGACGTTCAAGTGGTGCTTCTCCGCCCAGGTGTTGTCGTAAGTGGCCGTGGCTTCTATATGGTATTTGTGCGAGCGATTTCCCATCCATGTCGAGGTGGTCTCATAACCGTCGCCCGAGCTCCACGAACGATGTACGCTGGAGGGTGTGAAAATTTTGCGGTCTCGATTGTTGAAAATCCAGGAGCCCAGAACTTTCACATTAAAGCCTTTCGCTACAGTATAGTCGGCGAATGCCGATGCTTGTATGCGGATCTGCTCGTCGCGGTAGGTACGCTGCTCCATGACGGCGACGGGCGATGCCGTAGAACCGGCGTAGATGTAACGTGTATAGGGCTCGGCAGCAGTGTATAGGCCGGCGGCACTCTCCACCACAGGCACCATCGAGAGGGCCTGCATGGCGGTGTTGTCCTTGCCATCCACGTTGCCACCTGTAGTGACAGTCATCTGCGGCGACACGTCGATGCCCAGCTTCAGCTTGTCCATCAATGTGGTCATACCACTCAGTTTGGCGGTGATGCGCTTGAAACCGGTGTGGATGACGATACCGTCCTGATTGACGTAGCCCAGCGATGCGCGGTAGTTGCTCTTACTGTTACCCTGCGTGATGCTCAAGTTATATGTCTGTGCCACCGAGGGGCGGAACATGGCCTTCTGCCAGTCTACGAGGCTCAGGCCGCCATAGCCGGGCATACTCCAGCGAGGGTCAACGACGGCCGATGTGCCGGCGCCGCCGCGCGCATTGATGACCTGTTCTAAGTACGAGTCGCCCACGGCTGCACTGGTCGTAGGATAGGTAGTAGTGTAGGTGTTGTAGTTGGCCATCTTGCGCCACTCAATCCATTCGCCGGGTTCCATGACAGGTATATATCGCTCGGGTGTGGCGATGGAAAAATTGGCCGAAGCGGTGACGGAAGTCCTACCATCCTCGGCACCTTTCTTGCAGGTGATGATGATGACACCATTGGCACCACGTGAACCGTAGATGGCACTGGACGAAGCATCCTTCAGTACTTCAATGCTCTCAATGTCCTGCGGGTTGAGCTGCTGCAGGTCGAAGCCTTCATCCATGGGCACGCCATCAACGACATAGAGCGGGTTAGTGTTACCGTCCTCATTGATGCTCGTGGCACCACGTACCTTGATCTGCACACTCGAACCTGGAGCACCCGACGTCGACTGCACGTCGACACCAGCCAGCTCGCCTTGCAAGGCAGAAGCGATGTTCGCCACGGGGCGCTCGGCAAGTTCTTCTCCCTTCACCTGGGCCACGGCGCTGATTACATTGCCCTTCTTTACCGAGCCGTAGCCGATGACCACGAGTTCGTTCAGTTGGTTGGCATCCTCGCGCATCTGTACATCGGCCTTGCCATTCTTGATGGCGACTTTCTGCGTACGGTATCCCACGTATGACACTTCAACATGTGCCGTCTTCTTGTCGACGCTCAGCGTGTAGTTGCCGTTAATATCGGTGACGGCACCGCCCGTGGCACCCACGGGTTTCACGGTAGCACCGATGAGGGGCTCGCCCTGCTCATCGACCACGTGGCCTTTGACGGTTATTTTCTGGGCCTGTGCTGCCACAGCCACCAGTAACATAATCATGATAACCAGTATTTTCTGTAGTTTCTTCATGGCTTATTCCTCCTCAATGGTTAGTGAACTCCAGCCCGCAGCGGCCTCGTAAGCGGCCTTGCTGCCTGTGGGAACGTAGATGATGGGACTGACACCATCGGCAGCCTGATAGAGCATACCGTCAAGTGTGGGCGGTATGCTACTCTTGAGGTGATACTCGGTTATTTTTGAATACGACGCAGCATCGCGTCCACCAAAGGCCTTCTCGCCAATACGCTGCACCGTCGAGGGAATGGTAATGCTCGTAAATGCCGAATTACTACACTCAAAGAAAGCATATTCGCCGATGGTTTCCAGACCCTCGGGCAACGTGAGACCAGTAAGTGCCGAACAGCCTTGGAAAGCCATCTTGCCTATGCTTTTCACCGTCGAGGGGATCGTGACTGTGGCCAGTTTAGGGCAATAGCCGAAACAGCCCACGGGCAACTCGGTGATACCCTCAGGCAACTCGATGGACGCCAGTGTAGTACATATAGCGAAAGCACCCTCACCGAGAGTCTGCACAGTGGAGGGCAGTATCACATTAGTCAGTGTACGACAGCCCATCAGTGCTTGTTCGTCAAGGCCGGTAATAGTGTAGGTCGTGCCATCGGCCTCGATGGTCTCGGGAATGTCAAGCGTGCCTGTATAAGTGGTCACGCTCACCGTAGCCACCGTCTCCGACTGCCAGTGACGGGGGTTAGAGCCGTCGTAGGTGACAAGCGCTGTTCCGGCGGTAGTACCGGGGATGAGGAAGAAAGTCGTTCCTGCGGTGGTCGTGGCAGTAAACTGTCCACGGCTCGAAGTGAAGTAGTTGGGGTCGCCGGCTGTGAGCCCGTCATCATCGCAGCTGACCAGTGATAAGGCGCCTACAGCTACCATCATGAGGATTGCCGCCTTCGTAAGGCGAGCCTCCAACAAGGAAAGGTGTTTGTTCATAATTTATTTGTTAGTTATTAATTAAAGTATTTCTTTCCGTTCTTGATATGTTAATGCCGATAGGGCTTTCCGTTCGTCGGCACAAACTTTACGGCATAGATTTCACTGCTACCGTTCGCATTACCAATGAATACTGTACCGGCTTGGGAAATATTGAACGATGCCGACTGGATGTCACCAGTAGCCGTTACCTGGCGGCTCTTCAGGAACTTCACCGTCTCGGAACTGCCTGCGGCCACGGGGTAAGAGATGGTGCCAGCTCCTTGGTGATAGGCGCGGAATGACTGTCCTTTTGCACTCTTAAAGATGACGTAGAGCATGCCCTCTGCTTCGGCATTGAAGGCGAGCATACCGGTGCCATTATACGCCGATGTTCTAGCACCGCTGTTATAATAGCTGATCTTGCTGCCTATTTCGCCTGCCGCAAATGTGGAGGGGATGCTGTTCGGGTTGCGTACCTTTTGGTTCTGCTTCAGTCCTTTGGAGAACGTCACCTGCGTACCGTCACCGAAGGTCTCGGTCGTTTCATTGATGGTCACGACAGTAAACTTATTATTCGTGTCAACGATTGCTATGGCTCGTGCATAGAGAGAGTTATTGCCATTGTCATCGGCCACGGCACTGTATTCGGCAGCGTTTCTCGCTGCTTGGTATTCAGTAGCAGTGTCTAAACCGTTGAACGTCCAGGTGCTGGCAATGCTTGACTCGGATGATGTCTCCAACTTGATACAGTCATACATGACACCACCGTTGCCGTTAGTGCCTGACAGGGTAAGCGTCAGAGTATTGTCACCCTCTTTTATCATTGTCCCAGGGAACCGGAAGGTTTTCATGCCATAGCATCCATTGCGTCGTCCGCTGCGGTAGATGGAGCCATCGTTAAATCCCGTCTCCCATGTCGAGCCAATGGCTATACCGTTAAGCTTGGCTGTCAACTTGGGCCTGTTGGTCATTGCGGCCAGTGCCACGGTGAGGCAGGCCGTACCCGAGGCTTGTTTGGCTGTATTGAAGTTGATGGTCCATGAGCTTTTTCCCACTTGTGCGTAATAGAAATCCTCTGTTTCGTTGCTCTCGCCTACGGTAAAGGTTACCGTTTCCGGCACCTGATGATAGAGGTCGTAAGTGCGTGGAGCGTCGGCCCATTTGAAACCGTTGCTCATGCGGTCAGCCTGGCCTATCTGGAAGAGTAGATTCTCATATTTGGTGGGAATCCAGTCGATGCTGCCTAAGTTCAGGTTGTCACCGCTCACCTTGATATCGGTCTTTTCCAGCTCGTCGGTCACCTCGCCATTTAAAGCGTAGGCATAGAGCGAGTAACTGCCAGGGCGTACGTTCCTGATAGTGAAGTTGCCTAACTTGTCGGTCTGTGTCCAGAACATGTATCCCTTGGACTGTCTGTATATCTCAGTGCCCGGCTCGCCCAGCAACACGCAGAGACTGTCGGTGGATACGTTTCCACCCAAATTGATGCGCCCGCTGACGGTCGTTCGCGTCCTGGGATAGAGATCGTTCTCAAACCACTGGTAGGGCCAGTCGGTCTTCTGTTGGTGTGCCATCATCTTAGCATCGGCAATGCAGTCAGCCTGCGAGCCGGTGTTCACATAGTAGAAGAACGGACCATAAATTTTCTTCTCGCCCTCCTGCCAATAGACAGGGCTACTTCCGAAGTGCTCGCTCGACAGACTGGTGCAGATGACGGGTGACCTAGTGTCCATGTGGGTGGTGAGGTTTTGTTTCAGTGGGCCGCCATTCTGGTATTCCAGGCTAGGCGTAATCATCCAGATGCCAGTATTCCCACCCCATACGCCGTGCAGGCTGTCATTCACGTTGTAGTTGCACCAATCGTACTTAGTGTAGATGCTGCCGTCTTGCAGGCGATAGGCAGCATCTTGTATCTTCTGTGTCGCGGCATTTTGGTTGAACCATTTCATGGTGGCTACGCTGGGCATCTCGCCCTGCATGTCGTCGGTTACATAGCCGTAACTGAACTGGTTGCCGTTGGGGCGGCATACGACACGAGTCTGCTTCATGTGAATGTCGCCCGATGTCGATGTGCCTTCGAGGATGACATAGACATAGAGGCCGCTGACACCACGGCGCATGATGAAGCCCTCGCGGCAGCGGATATCGGAGGTGTCGTCAATGAACTGCACCTCCACCTGGTCATCACTCTTGCGCACCAACTGAGCCTTGGTAAAGTTGGGTCTTCTACTGTCGGTCGTGGTATAGTCATAGTAGATACCGTTACTCGTGAGCAGATTGGTGCCGCCCAAGTTCAGCTTCTTGACATAGGCCTGGCCGCTGATTTCGGCACTCAGTGTACCATTGCTCATCTTCACCGTCGTGCCGCTGACGGTAGCCGTACATTGGGCATGCATGTTTACGCTACTGAAAAATAAACAAAAAATAATAAATAATAAAGTTTTCAGCATTTTCATATTCATTTTTCTAAGGTTACTGCCATAAGCCCTATCACAACGTCATTCGACAGGGTTCGCAAGGTGAGGCTGCGGAGCGTCTTCTCGGGGTTGAGCGGCATCCGAAGCATCTGGGCGGCTCCGTCAGGTATACCGTAGGTGTCGGCGCGGTCGGGGTCTTCCTTGCTTGATTTCTCCCAGTTCACCAACTTCATGTGATCGCCTATACAACGGCTGACGAGTCCCGAGCCGAGATGTACGCGGTAGGGTTGGAGCGGTGCGGTGCGGAAAGCGTATTCATCGACGTAGTATTCCTGCTCGATAGGACACCAGTTGATGGGGTTCTCCAAGTGCAACGTGTCCGACATACCATCAGTATAAGTGGCTATGACAAGACCATTGTCTATACGGCTCTGCATCGAGTTAGTACTGCCGGCCATGAGGAGCCAAGCGGCGCTAGCCTTACCCTTGACGGGAATGGTCTGTGTGTCGGGGTAGTTGTCCCAAAGTGAAGTGTAGGCGATGTTGTGTCCTTTCTTGGGGCTGATAAAGTTCAGCGCGCCTAAACCAGTCTTGAACACGTTGCCGGCAATCTTAGCGCGGAATCCGTCATCTTCAATGGTTGCCATGCGCTCTGGGTGGCACCACTGTCCGATACCGTGCTTGGGCATCTGAAGCGTGGTAACATTGGGTCGCGGTGTGAGGTAGTCATTCTTGAAGATGGCGTCGACGTTCGAGTTGAAGTATTTGTCCATTTTTACCATCGTGTATTTGGCGTTGGCTTTTGGCTCGTCCAGTCCCATAACCGTCTGGTATTCGGGGCTGTCAATGCCAGTCCAAATGGAGGGCACATTGTCGTCAAGCGATGGTTGGGCCACGGGCTTCACGTTATTGACCACAATAGTCTGTGTCTTCTCGTTAGTGCCCTCGGTAGTAATGAAGTGACCCTTACCCTGGTTGGTCTTGACAACCATCTTCAGCGGTTGGGGGAAGTTCTGCGTGATTTCGTAAACGTGCTGTGAGCCACGACGGTAGAACTTGTAGTGTAAGTAGGGCAGGCGCACCTCGCAACTATCCCAACTCTCAGGCAGGGCAGGCTTCAGCACACACTGGCCGTTGAGGGCGTCGGGCAGTATGCCGAAGAGACCGTTGACGAGGGCACGGCTGGTAATGCCCACGTTGTCTGCAAAGTCACGGTAGGCCTCGGAGCGAGCCTTGTCGTAGTAGCTGATCTGGCCGAAGTTACCGGGACTGACACCGAGGTACTGCCCATCTATGAGATCACTCTTCAGCAACAGGAAGCCATCATCATCACGACCAGCCTGAAAGTAGGCCAGGGCCATGTTGGCCACCTCTTCATGTGCCACGTTATTGGTACTCCAGTCGTAGGGCATCCACGTGGTGGTGGGGAAGGTGAAAAGTTGGTTCAGCACAACACCCGTTGGGGAAGCCACCTTGACGGGAATCCGTGGCAGGTTCTCGTCCACCCAGCGGGTGGCGCGGTAGGCTTGTTCAGGCGAGCAGGCTCCGCAGTCTATCGGGGTGTAGATAGTCCAAAGGGCAGCATTTTTGTGCAGGCGCTTGAGCCCCATGAGGTCTTTGTACTCAGCCCAGTGCCCCTCATCGTCTATCCATAGTGTCTCGTTCATGGCTTTCAGGATGGCTGCAGCCTCGTTGGCATAAGGCTTGGGATCCTCGCCTATGATCTCGGCGATGCGGGCGGCCAGCAGGTTGCCACGATAGTTGTAGGCCGTGGAGTGGGTCACGGCGCCGCCGTTATAGTAGAGGGCGTCGCTGGCCCAGATACAACAGTAGGCATCGTAGAGGTGGTCGCCATCGGGGTCCCAGTTGCGCTTCTCCCATTCCAAATGGAGCTTCAGCACGGGCCACATCTTGCGCAGATAGGCAGGGTCGGCATCGTAGCAGAAGTGCCAAAGCAGCTCGTCGATATAGTTTAGATTCATGTCGTAGTGATGCATCAGGTCGTCACGGTTGGGTAGACGGCAGATGTACCCGTTGCTGTACATGCCCGTTCCCCACTCGGTGCGTGCGCGAGCCAAATTCTTCTTCTCATCTTGCGTGGCTCCGAAGATGGTCTGCGGACGGTTCTTCACTTGACTTCTGGCATAGGCATCGTAGTGACTCTTCGAGCGGTCGTTCCATCCGAGGGCGTCGCCCACGTAGCCGCCGCGCCAACCGGCCAGCGGTGAGCGCCAACCGATACAGCCGTGGAGCCAAGTCTGGCCATCCCAATAGCCATCAGCAGCAGCCACAAGGTTGGCTCCGAGCACGTTGATGAATGGGTCGGGTGTAGTGAACTCCACACGACCTGTCAGCTCGTTGATAACTGCCATCTCTTCGCTCATGCGCTGCTGCCCTTCATCGTTCGGGAGGAAGTGTAGATCAATGTTGTTTTTGAGAATCAGGTAGAGACGAGTGCTTTTTGAATTCTCAGCATTTTCGGAGTTCTGGGAACTCGATGCAGCTGTTTTTTTGTTCTTACCGCTGCCATCGAGCTGCGTCAGTCAGTACCCACATCGGCGCCGCGATAGAATGTCTGACCCTTTGTGTCGCTCATAACGGCCTTCAGCTGTGTGCCAGTGGAGAAACCCACGAGTTCAGCCTGCCATAAGGCGCTCTCCTCACGCATCGATGCGATGGCAATGAGACGTATCTCAGCACCCTTAGGCCACCGTTCGTCACGTAACAGATAGGTACGGCGGCCGCCACGGTAGCGGGCCTCGCAGAAAGTAGCATCGGTGAGGTTTTGCTCCCTCTTGTTATATATAAGGTATAGCTGAATGTTGCGGCAGTCTTTCTTGTTGTTCACCGTGGCGAAAATAGGACGGTCACTGGTCTCTAATCGCCAATAGGTGTGGGTGCCGTAGAGGGCACGTGTGTACTTGTTCTGTCCGTTCACGCATACGATGTCACGTCCATCGGGCCAGTAGTTCATTTGCCGGGCTGGTTTATCTGATGCCGCCATACTAATAGTGGCGGCCAGTGATAATCCCAATAAATAGAATCTGAATTTGCTCATAGTATATTGTTTTATTTGCTTATGATTACAAAGTTTATCTTTGTTGTTTGCAAAAGTATGGGTATGAGAAGTATAAGCACTTGCACAAACGTTCAATTGTTTGCACTCTTGTTTATTTTCCAGGATTCTTCGGATATTTTTAGCTATTCAATCACCACGTTTCACACTGTGTAGTTCTGGATAAATAAAGTGTTCATCTTGGTATGTCTATTCTGAATGTAGATGTTCTCGAAGATGAAGTCAAAGTGGTCGTACTTGTCGGAGGGATATATTTGACAGAAAGCGTTGGTAACACTAGCTCTGTTAAAGATATACACCAAAAGGCCAACAGGAGGGCGTAACTATTTTTTTTAGTATTCATAACATTTTTCAATTTTTAATCTATTCTGGTATATTCTTTATATAAGACAGTGTAGTCAACGTACCAAAGCCATGATGGGGTGGACAGCCGAAGGGAAGGGAGAGAACTCAGAACTGAAAAGCCAGGTGATACCTTCGAGCGACGATGCTTCTACAGACTTGACACTTTCATACCAGTACGGTCCAGTTATCTGTGCTCCATCGATTTTCTGTCTTTAGCTTTATACTGTTTTAGTAGAATATTGTTGTAAAATGCCTCTCCTTTTAGTTCAATTTTCTGCCTGTTTGATAAAATATTGTACCTTTATGCCAAATTTAAAGATATTATAATGAAAAGATATTTTCTTAGTTTTGTATGGGCATGTTTGCTAACCACGAATGTTTACGCTCAGGGGCATGCTGCCGAAGCTGATGCAGTGGCTGAACGCGTGAAAACGGTGACAATAGTAGGCAACCAAAAGATGACTTTTGGACCGACAACCGATGTACCAGCCTCGAATACCTACGGTTTGATCGTCACCGATGCTGAAGGAAGGCCAATAGAGGAGGACAAATTGAATGACTTCAGAGTGGAATGGGACGTGGAAGGCTTCAAGACCGAGAACGACCAGCCTGGACACTATTGCGACTCCTATGGCTCCTTTGCGAAGAATAGAATGCCTTCGCTCGAGACGAATTTCAAACTTCGCAATGTGCCCATGAACTTTTATGGGCGTATGACAGCTAGGTTGATCGTCGGCGGGCGGACCTTCACGGCCCAAAAGGGTGTGGTGGCTTTGGGAAATGACCGTCAACCCGACTCGCAGGTGCTGCCTATGGGTGGCTATCCGAAGGACTTCAGTACTTATTCCGATGCGCTACTGGGGTGTACGGTGCTCACTGAGAGCCATGGACAGGCTCAGGACCTAGTGTTCGGCCGATGGATTATGGCCGGTAGCGACGGAGCCAAGAAGGCCGAACTGCAGAAGGATATCGACGGAAGTAAATTTATGATAATCAGTGCGCCTACGCCCAAAAAGTCGCATGTGCTAGCCAAAGCCATTACGCCGCCTACTTCGCTCGTAGTGTTCACCTCGAAGGTACGATTCCACGATGCCGGTGCCGTGATGTCGCTCACCTCAAGATTTCCTTTTTGGAGTAATGCCAGACTCTACACCAATCCCGTGACGCTTCGCTTCGACGGCCAATCCCTCACGCTGAACGATGCTGCGCTGAGCTTTAAGGGCAGGATTGCCGAGGTGAAGACCGACACGTGGTATGTAGTTCGGTTGGAAGTGGACAAGTCGAACGAAACATGCTGGGCTACAGTGGCCAACAACCGTGGAAATACCATCGGAAAGAGTGAACGGCTAAAGTGGAAAGAAAGCTCGAAACCCGACTTTTTCAACATTGGCTTCGACAATGAAGCTACAGGCACCATCGACTTGGCCGAGTGCGAGGCCGTGGCTCCCAATGCCTGTGCTGAACGCTACAACATCTCAGTGGAGAAAGGAGAGGTGTATTGGGTGGTGATAACTTATCAGGGAGAGTTGACCACCGGCTATGTGAACAGTGACCTGGCGGGTTACGTCTTGGGGCATCACGACAGTATGGCTACCGACACTCTGGAAATCGCCTGTCCGCGAGACGTACTCGACTTGCGCATAGGGGCCGACAAGACAGGTGTGGCCAAGATTGCTGACGTAAAACTCACCAAACTGGAAAGACAGAAGCGCAAGGGCAAAGTAAAGGTACACCATATAGGCGATTCCACCTCGGCCGGCGATGGTTCGTGGGCGCGGGTGCTGGAGAAAGAATATGACAAGAGTCCGCTGGCCGCCCTTTGCGACTTCAGCAACAGAGGAATTGGCGGTCGTAACCTGGGCACCTACTATCAGCAAGGCAAGCTGGCTGAGGTACTACGCGACATCTGCCCTGGCGACATCGTCATGGTGGGCAACAATGGCACCAACGGTATGAACTCAACTTTTGAGGACGACCTAAACTACTACATAGATGCTGCCGAAGCCATGGGGGCCAAAATCATCATCAATAGCTACACGCCTCATGGTGCCGTAGCCAATTATGCTAAGGGGTACAACTATACTACCCATACCTTCGACAATTATCGGCGCGATGCCTACGACGTGGTGGTGCGCAAGGTGGCTATCCAGCGTGCACAGAGCGATGCTGGTTATCTGGGCTTTGTAGAGATTGGGCAGCATGCTGATGCCATCTTCAATGCCTACGTAGCCGACTTCAAAGCCAATGGTTATGCGTCGGAGGATGATGCGGCACAGGCTATCATCAAATGTTTTAAAGACCACAACCACTACAATCAAGGTGAGCTGGCCTGCCATCTGATGCTCTACGGTTATCCGACCTGCCCGAAGCCTGGCATTGTGGCACAAATTCAGACACTGCTAAGTAAGACACGATAAAGGGGTGGAAAAGGCTTCTACAGTTTTTCCACTGTTATAAGGCTTTTCATAGTCTGTGTCATAGCTTAATGGTGATGGTACCACCATGCGGCTGGATGTCAATGAGAGAGTATCCCTCACGTCGGATGACCATAAGGGGCCGATGATCTTGACGGGCCTCCTTGATGGTGCCCTCGATGATGAGCGTTAAGGGTTGCCGGTAGAGTTGCTTGTCGAGAGCCACCTTGGCGGTGACAACAAGTTTTTCTTTCTTCCGTTTCACCTTCATTTGCAGGGTATCGCGCTCTGCTTGGTAGGCAGCGACGTCGGCCAGAGGGGCTATCCATAGCTTGCCCTCTTTACGCAGACTGGCTGCTTCATCGAGGTGCTGCCAGAAGATGTTGGCATCTGTGAAATGGTCGTAACCCACAAGAATGCCATGGGTCATACCCACACCCCACTCCTGATTCTTAATGAGCCGTCGCAGCCACCCGGACAGCCATAGCGAATCACGCTTGGAGCCGATGGAGGTTTGGAACATGCGTGCACCGATGCGCCCCTGCAGGGCTAAGGTCACGCTCTCGGAAGTCTTCTGACCGCCGGGGAAGCAGTAGGTGCGGGGATAGATACCTACCTCATTATATATAAGGGTGTCATTATGTTCTATCTCATAGCGTAGTGCCTCACCACTAAGCTTGTTCAGCCCAATGTGGCGGTAGCCGTGGGAAGAAATCTCGTGGCCTGACTGGTGGAGCTGGCGAATCTGCTCCCACGTCATACAGGGCGTACCCTTGTGGTCACCCCCTACCTTGGACCCGATAATGTAGAAAGTGGCGTGAATGCCTCGTTTCTGTAGCTCGGGAAAGGCCAAGGTGTACTGCTCCATGAGACCGTCATCGAAGGTATAGCTTACGGCAGCTCTGGCATTGCCCAGCCAGCGGGCAACGGTTACTTCCTGTGCATTAATCTGTTGGCCAACGGCCAGGAGGAGGATAAAGAAGAGTTTTTTCATATTGTTTTTGATTTGGTTATTTTTTGTCTTTCAAGTATTTCGCCAGTGGTGAGCCGTTCTGGCGCAGACCTTTGGCTACACTGCGGGCATTCATCTGAGCGCCAGTCAGCGATGTGTGGGTGTGGTCGCGGACGAAGTACGTCGAGGCTTTTGCCTTGCTTTTTTCCGCAGACTTCGAGGCAAACTTCTTGTCAAGAAAGTCGGCTGAGATGTTATGCACATCTATAAACTCCACTCCCGTTTGTTCCACCACCTCGCGATACCACTTTCCGTAAGTGTCGTTGCGGCGTTCTATTTTACCGTCAATCCATAAGTTACGGGGGGGCAGGGAAAGCAAAATGGGCGTAGCGCCCTTTTCGCGAGTGTCGTCAATCATCTTCTTCAGGTACCAGCCGAAGCTGTAGACCAGCTCGTAGCGCCCATCTTTCTCCATCTTGTACACGTGGCAGGTGTCCTTGGTGCCTGGGATTGCGCCACGCTCTTTCTTGTCGTTGATGGGGCTGATGTCGTTGTGCCCGAATTGCAGGAGGACGAAATCGCCAGGTTGCAATGAGTTGTAGACCTTTTCCCAGCGGCGCTCACGAATGTAGTTGCGAGCGCTGCGTCCAGACACGGCTACGTTGGTATAAGTTATCTTTGTGTCGTCGAAGATCATTCCTGCTTGCGAGGCCCAGCCCCACATACCGTCCTTGTCTCTGTCGACATTCTTCACCGTAGAGTCGCCGGTAATGAACACGACGGGCTTGCCCTCCTCTCGTTTCACGTCGTAGACAGGCAACTCCACATTCTGCATCATTGCCTGAAGCGGACGTAACAGCGGGTCTAGTGAATAGTAGATACCCTCAGCGGCTGAGTGGGCGTTCAGTTGCGCTCCATAGTAGCTGGTGTGTATACGGTCTCGATGAAAGTGATATTTCTCTTTCCAATGGCTGTAGCTGTCAAGTTTCTGGCCGGAAATTTCATTCAGGTCTACGAAGGGCACACCCTCCGTAGCAGCCACATAGGCGGCCCACAGGGTATGTGGTTTACGAACAATCCTGCCATCCTCGCCGTAGGCGTCACGCGGAGTGAGCGACATGAGTATGGGGTGCGCTCCTTTTTGGCGTATATCATTGATATACATACGCAGGTAACGACCGTAGCTATAGACGGTATCCTGCCGCTGGGTGCGCTCATTGAATCCTGTAATCAGCGTGTCGGGGTTCACACCAGGAATCACGCCACGGGCGCGCTGTTTGTCGAAGAAGTCCGCTGAGTCGTTGTGGCCAATTGATACTATCACCCAGTCGCCAGCCTTCAGTCCATCGCGAACAGCTGGCCATAGGTCGGTATAGAATGTTCGGGTCGACATTCCGCCTAACGCTTGGTTCTCCACGCTTATTTGTCGTGCGTCGAAATACTGCGGAGCATAGTAACCCCAGCCCCACTGCCCGTTATTGCCGTTTCCGAGTGTGCCATTGCGCATAGTGCTGTTTCCAACGAGGAACAGCACGGGATTGCTGCCCTTGCGGGTACTGCCGGGAGCAGGACGTGCCGAGAGTGCCTTGGCTATAGAGTCTGGAGTGTTGTCAACCACTTTATCGAACTGCTGGGCCATGCAAGTCGCAACGTGTATGGAACTGAAGACAGTGGATAAGGGAGAAGGAGTAAGTAGCATAAAGATAGTGACTAATCTTATGGCAAAGTTTTTCTTTCGCATTTTCTTTATATTTAATAGTTTGTTGTTAGGATTTTGATTTGTTATACAAAATTAAGGCTGCTTTTGCGCTTATTGTTTGCATTTTAGTTAAATTATTTGCTTTTCTGATTAAAAAACTATATTTTTACCGTCAGAAACTTCATACTATGAAGACTATTGCAATATTCCTTGCCCTGATGTTGCCGATGACCATGTCGGCGCAGAACTATGAGGCCTACCATGTTAATACAAAAGATAACTTGAGCGACAACTATGTTTGCGACTTTGCCCAAGATGAGCAAGGCGTAATGTGGTTCGCAACCTTGCGTGGTGTATTCCGCTACGACGGATACACGTTCCGCCGCGTCAGATTGGACACGGAGCAACACAGCATGGGACGAGTGAATAACCTACAGCAGGAAGGCGCCCAGATAACCGCTCTGCTGAGCAATGGTACCACTATTGCCATCAATACTCAGACACTATTGGCGACTACTGTTTACGCCCCGCCCGCTCCTCTTCATCCGAATCGTACAAAAGGGTATAACGTGTATGATAATCAAAACCGAGGCATGCGCTTTGATGCCAACAATGGAATGCTGATGTACCCTGAGATATCCACTGGAAAGGTAGTACCCATCCCGGTATACAGTGGCATGAACGGTATAAACGTGAACAAGCGTCTCACCGTGATTACTGCCCGTGACGGTAAGGCATGGATAGCCACCTACGGCAACGGTCTGTTTCTTTACGATCCCCAGACAGGCAATATTAGTCATTTTCGCCATGAGGCGGGTAAGGTGTCGTTGTTGCGTTCCAACTATCTCGTCACAGCCTTTGAAGACCGCGATGGTAACATCTGGCTCTCTGAAGAGTATATGGGCGCCACCTGCATCAGGCAGAGCAGGTTGTTGGCAAGATTCATCTATTTTGACAACGAACACCTACAAGACCGCGTGAACAGCATCCGCCTGGTGAAGCGTCTCAGCCGCGACCGTCTCATCATAGCTAACGGCGTAAACCAGTGGCGCATTGTTGACAACAGGCTTACCGTCATTTCGCAGGGCAAGGCCCCCGACGATGTCATCGATGCCTTGATGGACAGCCAGAATCACGTATGGATGGCTACTCGCGAGGCAGGTATACTGCTTGATGGAAAGCCCGTCATCTCGCCCGAGCAGACAGGCAGAGTGAATGCCCTGCACTTCGCTCCCGATGGTCGTCTGTGGTTGTTTTCCCTCAGGAACGGTATCTTTGCCTATGATTTACAGACCAGGAAACTTGAACGGCAGATAAGCGGTGGCAACCGCCAGCAGAAGAACATGGAATTGAATGGAGCGGTCATGGGTGACAATGGGCGGGTGATGGTGGCCATGAATGACACCATGGCGCTTCTCGTGCGCCGCAACGGTTCGCTGGCAGCGGCTCTGGCAGAAAAAGGTGAGGTGTCAATCATCGAAGATGACAGTGGGCGACTGTGGAAAGGGACGAGTTCCGGTGTCGTTGTGGACGACGGTACCGAGAGCCGGAATATCACCCTTAGCAAAAACTCGCTATCCAACGCTTGTCAAGAGAACGGTATCGCCATCGTAGGCGACAGCCTGCTACTGGGCACCCGCTATGGCATGGCTATGTTACCACTTAGCCTGACTTCGGCAACACAGGTGGCTGGACAGAGCGAGCATCCGTGCGTCATGACCTCCATCTTAGTGAATGGCGAGGACATACCGCTGAACGACGATCTGCGATTGCACTACAACGAGAATAACGTCACGATCAACTTCTCCAACCTTGACTATTTCGCACTGGGCGTGGAATATACCTACCGTCTGGTAGGCTACGATTGCGAATGGAGCGAGCCGTCAAGCTTGGGTCAAGCATCCTACCGTCATCTGCCGCGAGGTATCTACACCCTGATGGTAAAAGCGAAGAACGCCAACGGCGAATGGCTGCCGGAAACCAAGATACTACACTTCACTGTCAGTCAGCCTTGGTGGCTCTCGTGGTGGGCGATTCTTTTCTATTTCATTGTCATCGGCACACTTGTCTATATGGAGATTCGTCATCTGCTGCACGAAAACCGCCTGCGTAACAAGGTAAAGATGGAACAGCAACTCATAGAGCACAAGCTGCGCTTCTTCACCAATATCAGCCACGAGTTCCGTACGCCACTGACCATCATCAAGGCAGCTATCAACCGCACCAAGCAAATGAAGGATCTGCCTGCCGACCTGAAGCTTCCTGTAACACAGATGCAGAAAGGTACAGACCGCATGCTGCGACTCGTCAACCAATTGCTTGAGTTCTACAAAATGCAGAACGACAGGTTGTCGTTGTCGTTGGAGCAAACTGATGTCATAGCGTTCCTGCGCGATGAGGCAGCCGCCTTTCGCATCATTGCTGAGGATAAGCACATTGACTATCAGTTCCGCACCTTCGCTCACACGTTCACCATGCCCGTAGACCGTAACCATCTCGACATGATAGTCTACAACCTGCTCTCCAATGCCTTCAAATACACGCCTGCCGGCGGAAGTATCATCATGCGAGTGGAACAGCCCACCCCTCAGCACATCATCATCTCTGTGGCCGACACCGGCATCGGGGTAGATAACGAGCAGCAGCCCCACCTTTTTGAGCGCTTCGTGAAGAGTACTTATTTGCGCGACTCCATTGGCGTGGGGCTCCACTTGTCGGCCGAATTAGTACGCACACATCATGGCCAGATCAGTTTTGTCGAAAACCAGCCGCAGGGCAGCATCTTCAGCGTGACACTGCCTACCGAAAAGAGTGTCTACGACGAAAAAGACTTCCTCTCCGAAGGACATGAGATACTTAGGGAAGAGGAAAAATGGATGAAAAAATACAGCACGCAGGAATACTACCGAGAGACGAGTCCACTACCCTACAATCCCGACTACCATGTGCTCATCGTTGAGGATGACCCCGACGTGGCCTCGCTACTGAAGGACTGTCTGCAAAAGTTTTTCAGTGTGGAGATAGCCGCCAACGGCCAGGAAGCTCTACTGCAGATGAGTGACCATAGGGTACCCTCACTTGTCATCTCCGACGTACAGATGCCGGTTATGGACGGTATAGCCCTGACACGAAAGATACGGGCCGACAAGGCATTGAGCCATTTGCCCGTCATCCTGCTTACCGCCTTCACTGACGAGCAGCGACAGCTGCGTGGCACAGAGGCAGGTGCCGATGCATACGTCACAAAACCTTTTAGCATACCACTGCTGCTGGCACGCTGCGAACAACTGCTGAAAAAAAACGCTAAGCCTGCTGCAGAGTCGAACCATGTCGTCCAGCCCGAACCCATCAGCGAGCAACAAGAGGAAAAGGCCGGCTTCGTCATGACAGCCCGCGACAAGCTTTTCCGTGACACTTTCAACACAATTGTGACACAAAACCTCTCCAATCCTAAACTGAACGTTGACCTCATTTCTGAAAGGATGAAGATATCGCGTACCACATTACATAATAAGATAGCGGAGATGACGGGTAAGTCGCCCAGCGACTATATTCGTGACAAGCGCCTGGAACTAGCCGCCAAACTCATCCGTAAAGGTGAGATGAATATCAACGAGGTAGCCACCAGCGTGGGCATCAACAATATTCCATATTTCTCGCGCCTCTTCAAGAAAGTGTATGGTGTCAGTCCTTCAAAATTTGAATGACCCATACCACCTCACTACATGCCCTTTCGCATTATTTCTTTGACTTTTCCTATTTTGTCAAACAATGGGTTCTTTCTTTATAACTCGATGAATAGTCACAACCCTATAATGGCTATGTTTCATTCACTTTCCACCCGTCATAATAAGTATCCGGGCTAAGCGCATCATGCCAAATCACCTCCACCACACAACCGTGTATAAGAAAATAGCAAACAGTCATCAGGCAACAAATGCAATCAATATCTTCAGCACAAAGTTATTCTTTATTAAATTATTAGAGGATATGAGAAACAACGCAAAACATTGAACGATAACCTATTGAGACCAACCTCTCTCTGCCTTTCGGGAGACAATGGTTAAGTAACGATACTCTTGCCCAAATATGCTTTTTGCAGCGTCGTTATTCAATATGAAAGCAGACTATTCTCCCATTAATCCATTGATTGAGAGAACGTAATCACCTTTATATTATACTCTCTAAAAATCACCGCTTTTATATCTTTATAGGTGGTAAAACTCTGCCTTCCATAATTTGGTGATGGGTTGTGTAGTTTCAAGATTTTGATTGTTGGGCGTTAGTGTATTATGTACCGCCATTTGACGAAACCAGTTACGTTGCTTCCACATTTCTTCATCACCGTCATAAATAAATGAACCTGAGTCGGGAAAGAGATTCTTACCGGAACCATAATTCGAAAGTTTCATTGTCGGGTTAGCAATATCATTCACCTTTAGGACCGGCTTTCAGTATCATTACGGTAGCATCTTGTTTCCATCCATTACGGAAAGTAAAAAAGCCGGAGTTGGCCGAAGCATGACAGAGTTGTGAAGGTTACTTACCTTCATTGTTCCGGATGGTAAAATAATGTAGCTGATCGTCTTCGGGGAAGAGTTTGGACTTGCATTGGAGCTCTGTACGAGGTTGAATGGTTTTGCACTTCGGGCATCGTTGAAGCAAGGGAAAGTATAGTCTGGAAAATAGGTATTCATCGCGAACCGCATCATCTTTTTGATAGTACTGATGAACGAATCAGGAAATTCATCATTATAACCATTCTGTTTAGCCATGTTGAATGCCTCACTAAAGATGCTAATGCATCCACTATGATAACCTAAATCCAGTTCATATTGCCCACTGTCGGCGTCCATCTGTTTTTTTATTTCACGGTTTAAGATGTCAATACCGCTTTTTTCGATGGACTCGGAGAAAAAGATGCCGGTGCAAAGTACATATTGGGCTTTAAACAAGAGCTGGTTATTTTATTGAGAATAATTGGCTATAATATGGTGAACATGTCTGGAATAGTTTATTAAGAAATCTGTAAGAAATGCAGGGGTAAAGGCCTCATTCAGGAAGAGGGCGAACGGATTGATTTGGTCTTGCAAACGACCGCTTGCTTCCAATGAACACCATGTAAAACGTATATTTTCCGCTAAATTTTTCACTGCGTCTACATCATATACTTCATATAATATAGGATCAATCTGTTGTAGGGGATTTTTCTTTATCCGGTCCACAAACTGGTATGTCCACTCTTTAGTATACTTTTCATTCTTTGTCAACCAGTAGACTTTTAGGAGTGCATCACTTGTGGTGATGGAGTTACCAGCGCACTTCGTTATCCCTTATAGGCCAGTATTGCCAATTAATGTCTTTGCCATAATTACAGGAAGGCTGATAACCGTTATGTACAAAGAAAATATGTTGCAAGGCATCTTCAGCCTACTTTTGCTGGGTAAGACTGATAGTAATGTTTTTCAAGTTGAGGAACGGATTGACTATACCTGTACGTTAGTGGTAATATTTCAGAAGTTCTTGAGGAGCTCCTTCAAACATGTCCTCATAATATCAAGTTAATTTGTAAAAAACACATATTGTTAAACTAAAAAATCCCCTGATTTATAACTCTCTTATAAAGAAGAGCCTAAATCAAGGGGATAGATGTAAGAGTTAAAATTCCACTAATATCCGGAATACTTTTCCCGGATTTGTAACCCATTCTTCCATGGCGTTCACAGCTGTTTCCGGAGTGGCAATCCTGGAAATAAGATCTTCTATCGGACAGTTACCCGAGTTCATGTAGTTGATTACCGCACGGAAGTCTGCCGGCAATGCATTGCGCGAACCGCGTATGTCAATCTCTTTCTGAACAAAATATTTAGTCTGGAAAGACACTTCGCTTTTGGCATAGCCTATACAGACAACCCGTCCGGTGAACCCGACCTCATTCACAGCCATTACGTACGTAACCGGGCTGCCGACAGCCTCTATGACAGCATCCGCACCAAATCCGTCCGTTATTTTCAGCATACGCTCGTGCACATTCTCCGCTTTGGAATTAATGACATAAGCCGCTCCTACCTTTTTTGCCAATTCCAGTTTCTCGTCGTCCAAATCGACTGCGATAACTTTTGCCCCTCTCAGTGCTGCGCGGACAATAGCGCCGATACCAATCATACCGCAACCGATGACCATGACATATTCATTGTCGTTGATTTGTCCTCTGGACACTGCATGGAAACCTACGCTCATCGGTTCTATCAAAGCGCAATCGCGGGGTGTGATATCACCTGCCGGAATAATTTTGGTCCAAGGCAACACGGCATATTCACACATTACCCCGTTGCGTTGTACTCCTAAGGTCTCGTTATGTTCACAGGCGTTGACGCGTCCCGAACGGCAGGATGCGCATTTACCGCAATTGGTATAAGGATTCAGGGTTACGTTCATGCCTTTTTTCAATTCTGCGGGTACGTCCGGACCTGTTTCTTCGATGACTGCACCCACCTCATGTCCCGGAATAACGGGAAGTTTCACCATTGGATTGCGTCCGGCGAATGTATTCAAATCGGAACCGCAAAAACCTACATATTTTATTTTTACTAATACTTCTCCGGCACCTGCCACCGGCTTTTCTACATCAACCACCCTCATCTTGGAAGGGGCTGTAATCTGGACTGCTTTCATTTTTATTGTATAGTAATAATTAGACATTTAATCAATGACTTTGTATTTCTTCCAACCGTAGTATGCACAGAAGAGGAAGCAAAGCATAGGGATGATATAGGCTATGTGATATATATCTTCATTTACGTGCATAAAGTAGGCTGTCAATTGGGGAAGACAGGCGTTGCCGACGATAGACATTACCAAAAAAGCGGAACCGCTTTTGGTTTGGTTACCCAGTCCGGTCAGTGCCAGCGAGAACTGTGTGGGGTACATGATGGACATAAAGAAAGAGATGAGCAACATGGCATACAGCCCTACCGTACCTCCGAAAATGACTACCACTCCACATAGCACAATATTGATTATAGCGTATACCGTCAACATATCCTGCGGACGGAATTTCACCATGAGTCCCGTTCCTATCCAACGTCCCAGCAAGAAGGCGAGCATATAAAGGCCGAAAAATGTGGTGGCCGTATCTTCTGCCAAACCGGCATATGAACAGCAATAGACAAGGAAAAGACTGTTGATGGCTGTCTGCCCGCCATTATAGAAGAACTGTGCTATAACTCCCCAGCGTAGATGCGAGTGTTTCAGTACTCCGAAGTCTATCAGCTTTTCCTTGGGTACAGCGGCATCGGGTTGCGTTTCTTCGTCACCTATCTTAGGTAATTGGGAGAATACAAATACTACGGCTATGGCAACTAATAATAAGGCGAGTACCAGATAGGGGAATTTCATGGCATCCGTTTCCACCTGTATGTATGCCTGCCAACCACCCGGATAGTCCGTTGGAAGGTTTTCTCGTGTATAATGCGTGCCGCTGAGAATCAGTTTACTTAGGAACATTGCAGAAATGAACGCTCCGAGACCGTTGAACGATTGTGCCAGATTCAGACGGCGAGGTGCTGTTTGGGGGGCTCCCAGTGCAGTTACATACGGGTTGGCGGCTGTTTCGAGGAAGCACATACCGGTAGCGATGATAAAGAAGATACACAGATAGGCCCAGTATTCTTTCAACATGGCTGCCGGAAAGAAAAGCAATCCGCCGCTTGCTGCCAGAAGTAATCCGAATATGATGCCGGCCTTGTAGCTGTATTTTTTCATAAACATGGCTATCGGTATAGGGAATATGAAATAGGCCAGCCAATAGGCAGTTTCGGTGAATGATGCTTCAAACGTGTTCAGTTCGCAGGTTTTCATCAGTTGCCGAATCATGGTAGGCAATAGGTTACTGCTGATGGCCCATAAAAAGAAAAGGCTGAAAACCAGTGTAAGGGGAACAATGTATTTATTTTTTTTCATGGTATTTTTCTTGTTTATTCAGACATGTTCTTGATATAAGGCAGAACGGGAAGTTGGCTGAACCCGTAAAAGCTACGGGCGTTCTCCCCTAAGAAAAGGACTTTTTCCGCTTCTGTCAGTTCAGAGGATTTCGTTATGAAGTCATAAGACATCTTGTAGGTGATGGCGGTAATCGTGCGCGGATAATCCGACCCCCACATCAGTTTCTCCATTCCTACCAAATCTGCGGCTTCACGGATAGCTTTTACCGCTCCTTTAAAAGGGTAGAATTCTTCGTTGAAGAGCCAGGTGATACCGCCCGATTCAATCATTACATTGGGATGGCGCGCCAATAGAATCTGTTGTTTCCATTCAGGCAGGGTCACCATACCGAAATGTCCTATCGCAATCTTCAAGCGGGGATACCGGTCGATAATCTCTTCCATCTCGGCAACCTGGGTACTTCCTTCCGCCAAGTCTATGGACAAGATAATATTCCGTTCTTCCATCAACCGGAACATTTGCATCATCTCTTCACAATTCAGCATCACGCGTTCTTCCTTCAGCAACAAACGATGTGCGGGAATCTTTATGGCTTTGAACCCGCTGTCTATTAGCTGTTCGGCTTGCTTGAAGTATCCGGGTTTGCGGAATTCACACATTCCGCAAACAAAGAAACGGTCGGGATAACGGGTGGTGACTTCTTTCAGGTATTCATTCTGTATGCCGTCGATGAACTCTTGTGTGATTACTGCTGCGGATACTTGTGCATAGTCCATGTTCGATAGGAAAACCTCAGCACTGTTCACTCCGTCCACCATGAAAGGCGGAACCATCTGGCGTATTTCGCCCATGAATAAGGAGCGGCCGTTCTCCAGTGTCCGTATAGGCAGGCCGTCTACTGTCGTGTCCTGACGCAGCCACAGGTGGGCATGTGCATCAATAATTGTGTAGTCCATAAGAAACCTGTATTAAGAATTCGCCCAGCTGACGCGTTGTTGGTCTCCGATAATCGCTTTGACTTCACGTACCAGTTCTTCGTCCATCGGAGCCTCGATAAATTCGATATTGTTCTTTACATTTTGAGGGTTGGCGGTACTGAATAAGGTAGTGGCAATGCGTGGGTTGCTGACGGAGAATTGTATGGCAAGCTTTTCTATCGGATAGTTCTTTGCCTTGCAATGCAGCATGGCTTTCCGGCAGACGGTGGCCAATGATTCGGGAGCTGGATGCCAGGCGGGAGCTCCGCGTTCTGTCAGCAAGCCCATGGATAGTGGAGAAGCGTTGATTATACCGATTCCTTTTTCTTCAAAATAATCCAGAAAGTCTGCCAGTTTATCATCGCAAAGGCAATAATGGCAGAAGTTGAGTATGGATTCCACCGTTCCTGCAGGTGAGTGGTCGATAACCCATTTCAGATTTTCCAACTGCAAGTCCGTGATACCGACATGCCCTACAAGGCCTTTTTCGCGCAGTTCCACCAGTGCCGGCAGAGTTTCGTTGACAACTTGGTTCAGATCGGCAAATTCGATGTCGTGCACATTTATCAAATCAATGAAATCTATGTTCAGCCGTTCCATGCTTTCGTATACGCTTTCCGTTGCACGTTTGGCAGAATAGTCCCAGGTATTGACTCCGTCTTTTCCGTAGCGCCCTACTTTAGTTGAGAGATAATAACGGTCACGCGGGATGTCTTTCAGTGCTTTCCCCAAAACGGTTTCGGCTTTGTAGTGTCCGTAGTAGGGCGATACGTCAATAAAGTTGATTCCTGATTCGATAGCGGTGAATACGGATGTGATACCTTCTTTTTCTTTGATGTTGTGGAAAACCCCTCCCAAAGAAGAAGCCCCGAAACTAAGGGAAGAAACCTTCATCCCTGTTTTTCCAATTTCATGGTACTGCATAACTTTGTATTTTAAGATTATGCGACAAATGTATGCAGCAAATGAGTCGGGGAACTCTTACATGGTTCTGAAAAAGCACGTAACGGTTTACGTAAGAAATGTTTTTTCAGAATACATCTATTTGCAGGAAATGTTTTTTCTTTGTAGAGCAAACCTAATGACAATCTTTGAATGGAACACAAAAAACATACTTCACTGAAAGATATTGCCGGAATTCTTGGAGTTTCCATTCCAACTATATCAAGAGCCCTGAAAGACAGTCCGGAGATTAGCCGTGAACTTTGTGCGAAAGCTAAAAAATTGGCAAAGGAGATGAACTATCGTCCCAATCCTTTTGCCATGAGTCTCCGTAGGAATGCTCCGCGCATCATCGGGGTGATTGTTCCTGATATTGTAACTCATTTCTTTTCTTCTATTCTGAGCGGCATCGAAGATACGGCGGTAGCCAATGGATATTTTGTGATTATCACTACTTCACATGAATCTTACCAACACGAAAAAAGAAGTATTGAGAATCTGGTAAATATGCGTGTAGAGGGTATTATAGCCTGCCTTTCTCAGGAAACAACCGATTATCACCATTTCACAAGCCTGTCCGATATCAACATGCCTGTTGTACTGTTCGACCGTGTTTGTCTGCCGGAACTGTTTTCTACCGTAGTTGCGGACGGAGCCTGTTCGGCTCAGAAAGCTACGCAACATTTACTGGACAATGGAAGCAAACGGGTTGCTTTTATTGGGGGGGCCAATCATCTGGATATAGTGAAACAAAGAAAGCATGGTTATTTGGAAGCGTTGCGTGAGAATAGGATTCCTATAGAAAGAGAATTGGTCGTATGCCGTAAGATTGATTATGAGGAAGGCAAAATAGCAACGGAAACATTACTGTCCCTTCCTGAACCTCCCGATGCCATTCTTGCTATGAATGATACGCTGGCATTCGCTGCAATGGAAGTTATCAAAGGACATGGGCTACACATTCCACAGGATATCGCCCTTATAGGATATACGGATGAACGGCATGCCAATTATGTAGAGCCCAAACTGTCGGCCATCTCTCACCAGACATATCTGATGGGTGAGGCAGCCTGCCGTTTGTTGATGGAACAAATAAAAGGGGATAAAACTATCAAACAAGTAGTTATTCCTACCCATTTGCAAATCAGGGAAAGTAGTATAAAGAAATGATACTTATCTTGTTAAAGTACAATTCGTGGACACTTTTTTCGAGACTAAAATTGTCCACGATTTAGCACAGCGAAAGTGCGTAATTCTGCCCAAAATATGCGGATTAGGGGAAAAAGAAAATCCCTGAAATGTTTAATTTTCAGGGATTTACCAAATTTGAAGTCTTTTAAAAGTGGTGCCACCAGGAATCGAACCGGGGACACAAGGATTTTCAGTCCTTTGCTCTACCAACTGAGCTATGGCACCATTTCTATCTCTTTTGCGGTTGCAAAGGTAGTGAAAGTTTTGGACTATGCAAGAGGTTAAGAGATAAAAAACGCTGATAATTGGCTACGTGGCTAAGTATCAGCGTTTTTTATTTTAGAAAAAATACTGAAAAACTTTGTAAGAACATTGTTTGTCCGTTTTTTACTCGGCTTTTCAGCTCTACCCTTTGCTTTTCAGTTCTATTCTTTAGAATCTTCCATATCCTCTGTCGCCTCGGAAGTAGCGGATTCCTCTTTAAGCGGGTTCCAGCCTTGTGCTTTCAACTCAAATTCCTGTCCGTCGCGGGTGATAAGGGCACAACCTAATTCCGGTTTAGTGATATGACCTATCAGCTTGACACCTTCCATGTCAGACACTTTCTCATGGTCGGCAATAGGTACGGTGAACAGAAGTTCGTAATCCTCGCCGCCGTTGAGGGCGCAAGTCGTCAGGTTCATATTGAATTCCTCTGCCATAACAGCAGTTTGGTAGTCGATAGGGATATGCTCCTCATAAATGCGGCAACCGACCTTGCTTTGCGTGCAGATATGCAGTAATTCCGAAGATAATCCGTCGGAAACGTCCATCATGGAAGTAGGCTGAATACCTTCTTTAGCCAATTTCTGAATAATATCGCGACGGGCTTCCGGTTTCAGTTGCCGTTCCAGCAGATACTCTTTGCCTGCGAAATCAGGTTGTAAATCTTTGTCGCCACCTTTAAGGACGCTCTTTTCACGTTCCAGCAGTTGCAGACCCATATAAGCTGCACCTAAGTCACCGGAAACACAGATAAGGTCAGTCTCTTTGGCGCCGTTGCGATAAACGACCTTTCCTTTTTCACCTTCTCCAATGCAAGTGATGCTGATTGTAAGCCCCGTATAAGAAGAAGACGTGTCGCCGCCCACAATATCCACGCCATATTCCTCACAGGCAAGGCGGACGCCGGCATACAGTTCTTCCATATCCTCTACGCTGAAACGTTTGGACAGTCCCAACGAAACGGTGATTTGCCGGGGTGTACCGTTCATGGCATATATATCGGAAAAATTCACTATGGCCGCTTTATACCCCAAATGCTTCAAAGGCACATACGTCAAATCGAAATGTACGCCTTCCAATAATAAATCGGTGGTAACCAGCACTTCTTTGTCCGCCGGGTAGGAGAGGACGGCGGCATCATCACCGATGCCGTACCGGCTTGATTCGTTTTTTAATTCGATACCCTCGGTCAGGTGGCGGATGAGGCCGAACTCACCGAGAGTTGCTATTTCTGTTCTCATCTTAATTAGTTGAAAGGTGAAAGTTGATAGTTGAAAGCGAATAGTTACTACATACTTACACTGCACGGCAACTTTCAACTCCCGACTATCAACTTTCAACTATTTGTTTACTTACGCTCTGTTAATCAACTCCCTCATAATCTCCGTCATCTTCGGCTGTGCGGCATCCGCAGCTTTCTGCACCTCTTCGTGAGACACCTCTACAATCTTGCCTTCTACGCCTAAGTCCGTGATAACCGATACGCCGAACACCTTGATGCCGCAGTGGTTCGCAACGATTACTTCGGGAACGGTAGACATACCTACCGCATCCGCACCCAGGATACGGAACATTTTGTATTCCGCCGGAGTTTCAAACGTAGGTCCTTGCGTACCGATGTACACGCCATGTTGTACTTTGATACCCTTTTCGGCGGCAATTGCGTCCGCCTTACGGATAAGTTCTTTATCGTAGGCCTCGCTCATATCCGGGAAACGCGGGCCGTAAGGAATATTCCTGCCGTGCAGCGGATGTTCGGGGAAGAAATTGATGTGATCGGTGATAATCATCAGGTCGCCGATTTCAAAATCAGGATTCGTACCACCGCTGGCGTTAGAAACGAATAAGGTCTTGATACCCAATTCGCGCATCACACGCACCGGGAACGTCACTTCTTTCATGGAATATCCCTCGTAGAAATGGAAGCGTCCCTGCATGGCCAGAATATCTTTATCGCCCAGCTTGCCGCAAATCAGCTTACCGCTGTGTCCCTCTACCGTAGAAACGGGGAAGTTGGGAATATCCTCATACTTTATTTCATACTTCTCGGTAATTTCGCCTGCAAGGCTGCCAAGTCCGGTTCCGAGGATAATCGCTGTCTCAGGACGCGTGTGCATCTTACCTTTCAGATAAGCTGCGGTTTCTTGAATACGTTCTAACATAGCCAATAATGTTTTGGTTAAATATATATTGTTGATTTTGCAAAAACTCTATTTCGATGGGGAGTACATAAATATACGGTTTCAGCGTTTCGTTCAGAGCCGGATGATTTTTCAGTCGGGTAGCATCCTTTTCCGTTGTGATAATCAGTCTTTTGCTCTCTTTCAACCGGGCAAATTGCTCTTCAATGAGTTGCAGGTCTTTTTCGCCGAAGTCGTGATGGTCGCCGAATTCCAGCAGATTGACATTGGGGGTGTACGATTCCACTTCTTCCACTAGCGGGGCGGGAGAGGCGATACCCGTAACGAGTAGTACCTGCTCGCTTCCCGTACAGGATATTCTCTCTTTCGTCTTTTCGGGGAATAACGGTAGTAGCGATCCATAGCGGAATCTGGAGAAATACAATTGCTGGTACGGATACAGATGCAGCCTTTTGGTAATAATGTTGAAGTCTATCGGCTTGATGTCATCCGGACACTTCGTTACAATGACTATCTGGGCGCGGTTCTTCCCGCAGGCAGGTTCGCGCAGTCTTCCCGCAGGCAGTAGGACATCATCACAAAGCAACCGGTGGTAGTCGGTCAGCAGAATATTCATTCCCGCCTTTACGTGGCGATGCTGGAAAGCATCATCCAGCAGCACTGCATCCACAGCGGGACTTTTCAATTTAAGCAACTGCTCGATACCATGACAGCGGTTTTCATCTACCGCCACCCGTATGTCCGGAAACTTGCTTTTTATCTGATACGGCTCGTCACCGATTTTCTGTACACTGCTCTCGGCGGTTGCCAGTACATACCCTTTACTTTTTCGTTTGTAGCCGCGGCTCAGTGTCGCCACATTTACGCCCTCACTCTGCAATAACCTTATCAGATACTCCGTATGTGGCGTCTTGCCCGTTCCACCTACGGCAAGATTGCCTACACATATCACAGGAACGTCAAAACTCTTTGACCGGAGCCAGCCCCAGTCAAAGAGTTTATTTCGCAAGCATACTCCTATCCCGTAGAGCCAGGACAGGGGATATAGCCAATGGTGTATTTTTACGGATGCATCTCTCATTTAAATTTATTGTATGTTCAGTTCAAACGGTACACGTGCCTGTATACGGTCTATCTTGTCAAAGTTCTCGATAATGCTGAATTGACGGTACACATCGTTCATTTTTCCGTTCAGCATGCGAGCCTTGATATAATTTCCGGGATTCGTATTCATCAGGCTTTCCAAGAATCCCTCTTTCTTAGGATAGTTCATTACGGTGTAAGCGTCTACACCCGCTTTGGCAATGGCAATCTCCAAAGCCTTGTCCAGACCGCCCAGTTCGTCCACCAGTCCCAGCTCTTTGGCAGTGCTTCCGGTCCATACGCGGCCTTGCGCTATCTTGTCCAACTCTTCCATGCTGATGCCGCGTCCGTCGGAACAACGGGTCAGGAAGAGTTCGTAACCTTTGTTGACGTACATCTGCATCAATCCTTTCTCACCATCGTTCATCGGGCGGGTCAGGTTGCCGAAGTCGGCATACGGATTGGTCTTTACTACGTCGAAGTTCACACCGAGTTTTTCGGTCAGCCCTTTGGCGTTGGGCATCATTCCGAAAATACCGATAGAGCCGGTCAGCGTGGTAGGTTCGGCAACGATGGTGTCGGCGTTGCAGGCGATGTAGTAACCGCCGGATGCGGCATAGTCACCCATAGATACGATTACGGGTTTCTCTTTTTTCAGTTGGTTTACGGCGTACCATATCTGTTCGGAACCGTATGCGCTACCGCCCGGAGAGTTCACACGTAGCACGACGGCCTTTACATTTTCATCATCTTTCAGTTTGCGCAAGTCTTTGATAACCTTTTCGGAATTGATGCCCTCGTCGGTAGAGGCGGACGAACCGCCGTCAATCTCACCATACGCGTAATATACGGCAATCACGTTTCCGCTCTTGTCTCTGGGCACGTTTTTCTTTACGTTTATCATGTCCTGAATACCCAGCACCGGCATGTTGTCGTCTTTGTCGATACCTACCATGTTTTTCAGGTAGTCGCGTACATCATTCTTATATATCAGGGTATCCACCAATCCGTTCTTCACGCTCTCCTCTGCCGGGTAGAACATCAGCATGCGGTCTGCTTCCTTATTCAGCGCTTCTAAAGAAAGGTTGCGCGATTCGGCAACGGAGCTTGTAATCTGTCCCCAAATGGAAGACAGATATACATTTACCTGCTCGCGGTTGGCGGGGCTCATTTCAGTGGAGATGAACGGTTCTACTGCGGATTTGTATGTACCCACTTTGAATATCTGCATCTCTACACCGATTTTTTCCAGTAAATCTTTAAAGAACATCGGAGTAGCTGCCAGTCCTCGCCATTCGAGCATACCTTGCGGGTTCAGCAGCACTTTGTCCGCGACGCTGGACAGGTAGTAAAGGTTCTGCGTGTAAGTATCGCCGTAAGCCACGATGAATTTACCCGATTCCTTGAAGTCTTTCAGCGCGTCTCGAATTTCTTCCAGCGAAGCGAATCCGGCTCCCAGTGAAGTTGCCTGAATGTAAATACCTTTGATATCTTCATTTTCTTTCGCTTTCCTGATAGAAGAAAGAATATCGTCCAGTCCATACGTTTTGTAGTCTTCTTTCATAAGGAAATCCAGCGGATTCTCCTGGCTTCGTTCGGTCAGTGTACCGTTCAAGTCCAGCATCATGACGGAATTCTTACGCACTTGCGTTTCCGATTCCGAGGATGAAACCATGCTGAAAACTACGAGAATGCTGATGAAAAACAACACGACGCTCGATATGATAATACCCGTTACGGTGGCGAGCGTAAATTTCAAGAAATCTTTCATTGTTTTATTGTTTTTGGTATGCTAACTTTTCAAGCTAACAAAGATAAATAATTAGGTTGATATTTTCTCTATCTGTCGCATGATTTTTCGGTTTTGTCACACCGAGGTTTTAATATTTTATTTGTATCGCCATATTTATCCGTATTCGTAAACGCCGATGGATTATCGTCATTATGCCGAAAACGAAGCTTCGGTTACTTTCTTTCCCTATGTGTGGAGATAAATCATTTTTCCTATATTTGCGAATATTATGTAAATGTGATGACTCAAAGACATTGAGATTATATAGAAACCGTCCGATTGATAGTACCGCACTTTATGTACCTAACTCAAAATATATGATTATTCTTATTGCAGGAGACACACATACGGGAAAGACCCTGTTGGCGCAAAAACTATTGGAGAAATATAAATATCCTTACTTGTCGATAGACCATTTGAAGATGGGGCTTATCAGAAGCAAGCAATGCACATTGCCTGCCGATAGCAGTGATATGGAATTGACAAATTATCTGTGGCCTATTGTCCGGGAGATGATAAAGACCTGCATTGAAAATTCCCAAAACCTGATTATTGAAGGATGCTATATCCCTTTTGGTTGGGAAAAGGACTTTACGGATGAATATGTAAAGCATATAAAATATCTCTGCCTAATATTCAGTCAGGAATATATAAGACTTCATTTTCAAGATATATTGGATAAGGAGAGTGTCATAGAAAAGAGGTTGTCGACGGATATAACGTTCGAAGATGTAAGCCGTACTAATAGGTATAATTTAGAGCAATGTATATCAAGGAGGTATCGTTATGTTTTAATAGATAAGGATTATCTGATAAATGTAG
>OLZI01000211.1_pt1 | contig 41518 bp, 29 predicted proteins | sample 1674061 | NCBI WGS metagenome assembly OLZI01 (sample SAMEA103958139, study PRJEB25191) | human gut metagenome | biome: human-associated habitat [ENVO:00009003]; feature: intestine environment [ENVO:2100002]; material: feces | place: Germany | collected 2013/2015 | reverse complement strand
TGACCCTGCAAGGGGCAATTGCCCCTTGACCCCTTTTCGCGATTGAGTTGGTCGCACTTCCATGCTCCTTCCGCGTGCAGCTTTTTAGTGCTTCGCCTAAGCCCTTGTTTGCTCCCCCCCCAACTTTCCGTGAAGAACCAAAAAAACAGGGGCATTGCCCCCGTTTAATTGCCGCATTCGATACTAATGGAAGTAAACACGTCCAGCAAATCGTCCACCTTCAGCGCGCGCTTCTCGTCGCCCGCCTTGTCCATGATGACGTGCCCTTGGTGCATCATCAGCAGGCGATCGCCGTACTCCACCGCGTGGCGCAGGTTGTGCGTCACCATCAGCGTCGTCAGGTGCTTCTCCTGCACCACTTTGTTCGTCAGCTGCATCACGATTTCCGCAGTCTTGGGATCGAGCGCGGCGGTATGTTCGTCCAGAATCAGGAAGTCAATGGGTGTCATCGTCGCCATCAGCAGTGCCAGCGTCTGCCGCTGACCGCCGGAAAGCGATCCGACGGGCACATCCATCTTGTCCTCCAAGCCCAGACCCAGCGGCGCCAGCATCGCCCGATACGCTTCGAGCTTCTTGCGGTTCGTGCCGGGGGTCAGTCCGAACGGTTTGCCTTTGTTGTCCGCCATTGACAGGTTTTGCAGAATCGTCATTGTTCCGCACGTTCCCATTGCCGGATTCTGGTAGACACGCCCCATCCGACGGTAGCGGCGGAACTCCTTCACGCGGGTGATGTCCTGCCCGTCCATGAGGATTTGCCCCGCATCCACCGGAATCGACCCGCAGAGCAGGTTGAGCATACTCGTTTTGCCTGAGCCATTGCTGCCGACGACGCTGACAAAGCTGCCCTTGTTAATTGTGAGGGAAAAATCGCGGAACAGGCAGGTTTCCTGCACCGTGCCGGGGTTATAAATTTTGGTAATATTCTTCATTTCAAGCATGAATGCGCACCTTCTTTTTCCGCGTATTGGACAGCACAAGAATCGCGAGGAACAGCACTGCCGTGATGAGCTTCATGTCCTGCGCGTCAAGACCGAACGAAATCGCAATCGACACGCACGCCTTGTAGAGAATCGAACCAATCAGCACCATGGTGGTGGTGCGGAGGAAGGAGGCGTGGCGGAAGAGGTTTGTGCCGATGATGACGGACGCAAGCCCGGCGACCATCGTGCCGGTGCCCATCGAAATGTCGAAGAAACGCTGCTGCTGACACATGACCGCGCCCGCGAGCGCAACCAGCGCATTCGCAATAATCAGACCAAGGATTTTGACCGTGCCCTGATCGCGGCTGAGCGTTGTGACGACGGACGGGTTGTCGCCTGCCGCGCGCAGGAGGTAACCGCACTTCGTCCGCAGGAAGAGGTCAAGGAGGATTTTCGCAATCAGCGCAATCAGAAAGATGATGATGAGCGTGGTGTAGGGGGAAATCGCCTTGGGCAGCGACTTCGTGAAGGCGTTGCGGAAGAGCGTATCGCCGCCAAAGAGGGGGAGATTCGCCTTGTTCTGGGCGATGTGCAGGTTGATGGAGTACAGCCCAGTCATGGTGATGATGCCGCTGAGCAAATCGCGGACGCGGCACTTGACGTGAATCAGCCCGGTAATCAGCCCGGCGATGCCGCCCGCCGCGCAGCCGATGAGCAGCGTCAGCCACGGCGCAACGCCTTGGAGGGTCAGCGTGGCGGAGACCGCCGCGCCCAGCGGGAAAGAACTGTCGACGGTCAGATCGGGAAAATCCAGAATACGGTAGGTGATGAGAAGCCCCATTGCCATAATGCCATAGATGAGCCCTTGCTCCAGAATGCCGATGAGCATGTTCAGCGTCATAATCAGTCACCTCGTTGTGTGGATGTTTGCGGGGAAAGAAGCTGCATAATAATAGGAAGGAAGCCCGGACATGCAAGACCCTTCCGGCTGCGGGAATACAGCCGGAAGGAAGAGGAAATGGCTTGTTTACTCTGCCGTCACGTCGATGGCGCGTTCGGACAGTTCCGCGGGGACGGTCAGACCGTATGCCGCCAGCGCATCGGGGTTGACGTACAGGTAGGAATTGCTGATGGTCTCGTAGGGGATATCCTCGGCGCTTTCGCCGCGCAGGACGCGCGCCGCCATGCGGCCGGTCTGGCGACCAAGTTCGGTATACTCGATACCTTCGGACGCAACGCAGCCGTTGATGACCTGCTCGATTTCGCTGCCGAACACGGGCTTGCCGTATTCTTCGGACTTCTCCAGCACAACGGCGAGGTAGCTGACGACGGTGTTGTCGGTCAAGTTCGTGGTGCAGTCCACCTGCGGGAGCAGCGCGTCAAGCGCCATCGGGAGGTCAGCGCCGGTGGAAATGCCCTTGTCGATGATTTCAAAGCCGTAGTTCGGGGCAAGTTCCTTGTAGAGGGCGAGGGTTGCGTCGCTGTTGGTTTCGCTCGTCGTATGCAGGATGCCAATCTTCGTTGCATCGGGCATCAACGCGCGGATGAGCTTGAGCTGGGCTTCCACAGGCAGCGCGTCGCTCGTGCCGGTGATGTTGCCGGGGTTCTTGCCATCGGCACTGGCGAGCATGGCGCTGACCGGGTCGGACACGGCGGTGTAAATGACCGGGATGCCCGCATCTTCCGCGGCGTTGAAGGCAGCCATTGCCGCCGGGGTCGCAATCGCGCAGATCATGTCGTACTTGCCCGCCATGACATCGGCAATCTGGGCAGAAATGGCGGTGTCCGCCTGCGCGTTCTGAATGTCAAACACAACGTTTTCGCCTTCGACGAAGCCTTCTTCGGCCAGACCTTCGATGAAACCGATGCGGCAGTTGTCGAGCGAACCGTGTTCGGCGAACTGGATGATGCCGATGTGAATCACCTCGTCCGCAAGGGCGGTCGCGCTCAGCAGGAGGAACAGGGCAGTCAGCAGGGCAGTCAGCTTCTTCATCATAATGGGGTACCTTCCTTTCCTAAGTCGTCGTTTTTTATTGGAACAAAAAACGCCCCAGTCGTTTCCGACTGAGGCGGTATTCCCGCGGTGCCACTCAGCTTCGCTTTTCTGTACGAAAAGCGCACTCATCCGCATACACTTGATATGCGCTGCCATGATAACGGGTGCAGATTCCCGTTCTGCCCTACGATGCGGCTGATGGAAAGCAATCGCATCCGCATGTCTCCATGCATCCGCCCTTACGCCCTGCGCCATTGCTCTCCCAACTCCCCACCTTGGGGCAAACCCTCCGGAGCCCATTCGCTGTTGCCGTCCGCGCCGCCGTCCCACTATCAGCGACTCCCTGTGCCGGACTGAGAAGCAGGTACTCTTCTCCGTCACCGGTTTATGCGACAATCATACACGCAATTTGCGCGCTTGTCAAGCCCTTTTTGCTGTTTTTGTATTGTTTTTTGGCTATTCTCCCCATTGATTTTCGGCATATAGTAGAAGGAACTTGCGCGGAACGGGAAAATGTGCTATGATGGGGAAAAGAAGCGAAAGGAAAATGCGCATGACAAACGAAGCCGAAGCAGCGATTCAGGCGCTGCAAGGGGCGTCGGAGAACGCGGAAGAGGCGCTCTGGCGCGCGGTGGTGGCGTGTCAGGGAATGCCGTTTCGCACCGCGACGGGGCTGCCGTTCACCTACTGCCTGAAAATCGGGCAGAACGGGCAGCCGAACCGAGAACTGCTCATCGACCGGCGCGAGAAGAGCAAGACGCTCTCGTGGAGCAGCGTCTGTCTGGCGTTCCGGCGCGCACGGGAAATTGGGTATGCCGACCGCCCAAAGGCGCTGGGGGATATCCGCGGCGTGAGCTATGTGTACCCGCTGATGTGGCGGTTCGGGGTGCTGCGCGTGCCGGAAATCGTGGAGAAAAACATGTCGCTTGCCCTCGATTTTGGGTTCTTTCGCGATTTGAAGGAGGCGGAAACCATGAATCAGTTGATGCGGACAACCCCGGAAGAAATGGGGCTGCACAGCCGGAACATCCTGAAGCTGCTGGAGCGGCTGGAAAAAGAGAACATCAGCGTTGTCAGCATGATGCTGCTGCGCCATAATCAGGTGCTGTACGAAGCATATTGGCCGCCCTACACGCAGGAGCAGCTGCGCACTGTCTATTCCTTGAGCAAAACGTTCACGGCCATGGCGATTGGCATCGCGGCGGGCGAGGGGAAAATCCGCCTGGATGAGCGCATTGTCGATTTGTTCCCGGAGCAGGCGAAGAACGCGTCCGATTCGCCGCAGCTGCAAATGCTCACGATTCGGCATCTGCTGATGATGTCAACGGGGCAGGGGAACGAGCCGTTCCATCAGGAAAATGCGTGGGATGACGCGATTTCGGCGTTCCTGCGCGAGCCTTTCGTGGATACACCCGGTGAAACTTTCCGTTACAATACGGGCGCGACGTATATGCTGTCTGCCGCCCTCAAACAGCGCGGCATCGACCTTGAAGAGTACCTGCGCGAGAAACTGCTTACGCCGATGGGCATCACCGGCACGCGGTGGATTCGCGACCCGAACGGCATCTGCACGGGCGGCTTCGGCTTTTCCCTGCACCCGGAGGACATCGCAAAGCTCGGCATTCTGCTGATGCAATCCGGACGCTGGAACGGGCAACAGCTTGTGCCGGAATGGTACGTCCGCGAGGCGACGAGGCGGCAAATTGGCAACGGCGACGACCCGAACAGCGACTGGGCGCAGGGCTACGGCTACCAGATTTGGCAGTGTCGGCACGGGGCGTTCCGCGCGGACGGCATGTACGGGCAGTTCTGTGTCGTGCATCCGGCGACGGACACCATTCTGGTCACGAACTGCCTTACGCAGAACATGGGCGGCGTGCTGAATGCGTACTTCGACGAAGTGCTGATGAAGTACGAATCGGATGCTGTGGCGGATGAACCAGAGGTTACGGAGCAACTGCGCCAAAAGACGGCGAATCTGCGCTACGAACGCGATTTGCCGGAGGAGGACGGCAGCACGATTCCGCCGGAATACCTGAACTTGGATGCGCCGAACGTCTGGATGCGCCTGACGCTGGATGGCGATATGCTGACAATGCGGAATGTGCAGGGGCAGCTGCTCGTCACTGCCGGGCGCGGCAGGTGGCACACGATTCACCGCGCTGTGCACTGCGAACCCTTCTTCACACGCGACAAAACCGATACGCCGGCGCTGGGGGCATGGGGGATGAAGGACGGTCGGCTGACGCTGAAAATCTTCGAGCCGGAGATGGTGGAGGAAGACACGCTGACGGTGGAAAAGACGGAACAGGGCGTCCATGTGCAGATGAGAATCACCACGACGGGCGACGAAAACGTGTTCTTCGACCAGACAATTTCGTAACTATCAGGTAAATACAAACAGGACTGCTTCACGCTCGAGGCAGCCCTGTTTTTGGTATTAGCTTTGTGTGAAATTGCGCATTTTCATCGGCACAATCGCCCGGTAGAGCGTCAGCCGCACTTTGCGGAGCGGCTTCATGCCCTGCCAGAGCGTCTGATACGCCTGCCGAAGCGCCTGTGTGTCGCTGGGCAGCAAGTCCGCGCGGGCATAGAACGCCAGCGTCTCAATTTCCCCGACGACGGCCAGTGCGCCCTGTGCGTGGACGGCTTCGTCCGCGCGCTGGAAGAACTGCTGCGGCGTTTCGCTGCGTCCGCGCCGCAAGCCCGCCATCCGCAGGGCATCGTGCGTCGCCTGCATCCATACCATGCATCGTGCGCCTTCATCCTTCGCCTGCTTGTCGCGCGTGGTCGGCAATGTCCACCAAATGCGCCCGCCAGCCGCCGCCATCAGCGCAAGCAGAATCAGCAGCAGCCACGGCACGTCCGGCGGTGGATTGTCCGGCGGCGCAGGTGCGGGTTCAGGGGTATTCGTCGGCAGATTCGCTTCCGGCGAGGGCGACGGTGCGGGGGATGGCGTGCTGGTCGGTTCGTGTGAAGCCGATGAGTCGTCCATCTCCGGCGAAGGCGAGGGTGTTGGCGAGGGCGACGGGGAGGGCGATGGAGACGGCGAAACCGATGGCGTCGGCAGATCATCCGGCTGGTTGGGCGCGGACGAAGCATTCTGCGTGGATGTCCACGGCGTTGCGTCGAACGTCACCCAGCCCACGCCCCGAAAGTAGATTTCCGTCCACGCGTGGGCGCTTGTGCCGGTCACAACCGTCTGCCCTGATGCGGCCACATCCGCCACGAAGCCTTCCACATACCGCGCGGGCAGCCCGACCATGCGGCACAGCACCGTCATGGCGGACGCGAAGTGCGTGCAGTAGCCTTCGCGCGTCATCAGCAGGAAAGTCGATACGAAATCGAGGTTCGACGCCTGTTCGGGAATATCCAGCGAATAGCGGCAGTACGCCTGCAAATACGACTGGATGCTGCGCGCCATTTCGTAGGGTGAATCGGCGCTTCCAGCGGCATTGCGCGCGAAGTCGAACAGGCGCTGTTCGAGGTGACCGGGCAGCCCGGTGTACAGCTTGCGGATGTCCTCGTACTGGGCGTCGGTCAGCTGCGCGCCCGCATCAATCAGCTCCGCCAAGCCGCTCTGTCCGGCGGTCAAATCAACATACGTTGCTGTCCATGTGTCGCCGGAGGTTAAATTCCGCGTCGCGAAAATCTCGCTGCCCGCGTTGAAATACGGCACGATGCCGCTGCCCACGGACAATTCGCGGATGCGCTGCGGCACAAACAGGCTGCTTGCGCTGTCCGACAGCATGGTGACGGTGACGGTTTTTGTTGGCAGATTCGCCGCGAGTGTCTCGTTCGGCAGCGTCAGGTCGAATGTCTGGGAGCGCAGATTCTGCCAGCGCGGGCTGCTCCAAAGGTAGCGCCGCCCGCCTGTTTCGTCAATCCACATGCTGCCTGTGTATGAACTTTTGGTTACGGCACGCAGGTAAATTCGCCCGCTGCCGCTCACGCGAAGAACGGGGCGTTCGCTGGGGGTCGCCGCGCCGCCAAGCTGCGTCGGCCCTTGAGGATAGTACCCCTGTGAGGCAATGGAAAACACGTCGCGCGCGCTGGTGAAGAAAAGGTAGTCATAAATTTTCTGGCGCAGGGCATCCGCTGCTTCCTTCATTGGCTGAACGGTGATGCCGCCGATGGCAACGCCTGTGAAGCTCAGCAGAACGACAACAAGCGTCAGCGGCAGCACGCGCGTGACGGAAATTTCGTCGTACCCGGACACCATCAGCAGCGCAACGCACGGGATGATGGCGGGCAGCAAGCCCCACAGCGCGTCCGGGCGATTGCCCAGCCAGAGCAGCAGCGCCATCAGCAGCACCGTCGCCAGCGCCGGATATGCGCCCACGCGGCGGCTGGTCAGCCCATAGCCAATGAAACCGCAAGTTACGCCGAGAAGCGCCGAAAAAGGTCGTGCGACAAGCGGAAGCGCCGCCGTCAGTCCCGAAAAATGCAACAGCAGCGCCCGAACGACCTCAACCGCGTCCGCCGCGCCGCCTGCAATCAGCCATACAATCACGCCCGCCGCGGTGATGCCCGCCGCGAGCACTTTTCCGCGGGGGCGCATCCGCAGGATGGACAGCAGCGCAATCACCGGCAGGCTTGTCCCCAGCGCAAGCGCCCAGAGCGACGATTCGCCCGTGACGCACAAAAGCGTCAGGATGAGTCCCGACGCCATCAAAAGTGCCAGAATCCCGCGCGAAACCGCGCTGCGCAATTCATTTGGCAGAGCAGACACCTCCTCACCATGTTTGGAAGAAATCAACCAGCTTCGTCCAGCTGTCCGCGCGGGCGCGGTTGCACTCCTCCGGGTATTTTGCTTCCATCGTCATCATTTTCGCCAGCAGACGCTGCGTCGCTTTGGACGATTTTCCCATTCGCGCACAGCAGCGTACACGCCGCGCCGAGGGACAGCCCGCTCATGCCGATTTTCCGCGCGTAAGGCTGCAAAACCTTGACGGCACGCCCCTCGCCGCTTCCGCCCACGAGGATGACGGCCTTCTCCGACGGCGTTTCGCGCTCGTAGAATGTCCCCAGAAAGCCTTCTTTTTCCAAGGCACAGCATTGCATGGCGAAAATCTCCTGATGAACGGAAAGTTAATACTTTTATTGATGATTCGAAAAAAAATCAACTTCGTTAGTGGCGACCCGAAGGGGGCAAGGGGGCGACCGCAGACTTCGTCTGTTTCCATTGCCCCCTTGTCGCCTCCGCAGAGGCGAAATCCCCTGCTTGCGGGCAAAAGCAGCTATGCTTGCAAGCAATCCGGTCGCGCCCATCTGGCGCGACACAGCATAGATGCTGGAAAGAGCAGCTTGGGGGGCGCTCCTGCGGGAGCGCAAAGTTACTGGCAGGGACGCTTCGCTGCCTGCGCCTTTGTGGACTTTTCTCTTTGAATTGGTCGCCCGTGGAACAGTTGGGGCGTTGCCCCAAACCCCACAAGGGAGCTCCGCCCCTTGACCCCGCAAGGGGGATTCCCCCCTTGACCCTTTTTTTGCCGCCCGGCTTGAGTGCTTTTCCCTACGCTTTGGGTTAAGCGGCTTTTTTCGCCTTTACAGCGGCAAGGGCTTCACATACCCCACCTCTACCCCAACTTCCTGCAGCTTCAAAATCATCGGCATCAGCCGCGCGTCCTCCGGCGTCTGCGTTACCAGATACAGCCGCACATTCGGCCCCATCCTCCGCATTGAAAGCATCACATCCACCATCTGACTATCCAAACGCGCCGTAATCACCACCGTACACCCCACCTTCCGCATCCGCCGCATTTCCAGCAGCAGCACCTTCGCGAAAGGCTCCGGATTGCTGAAATCCGCGCGCGCAAGGTTCTCCAGCAGCATTTTCAGCCCCATGTCCTTGTCCAGCTCCACCGGGTGCGCGCCGGGAAGCGGCAGGCGCGCCGGATGCTCGGCTTTCGCTGCCTGTACCATCACCGACGCGGCGGTTTCAATCAGCGCGTCGCGCAGGTCGGCGTCTTCCTCCGAATCAGCCTGCTTCGGCGGTTCGGCGCAGTCCAGCAGGACGAGCGCGTCCGGCTGAACGGGGTCTTCAAAGCGGCGGACGAGCGCCTCCTGCTTGCGGGCGGATAACTTCCAGTGGATTTTCTTCATCGGGTCGCCGGGCTGATAGGTGCGCACGTCGGTGGGGTTCGTCACGTCCTCGGAGGCGCGCGCCATCGCTTCTGTGCCCATTTCGCCGGAGGACAGGCGGAGCGGCGCGATGTCGAACAGCTGCGGCAGCACGAGCAGTTCCCCGCCGTCCATATTCGGCTTCTGGCGAATCGTGCATACGCCAAAGAAGTCCGACAGCATCACGCTCTGCACGCCGGGTTGAATCGCGCCGACGTGCGCGGCATGGAAGGTAAGCTCCAGCGCCTGTGACCGCCCCGGACGGAGCTGCATCATCTGCGTACCGCTGGCAGTGCTGTTCGCGCCGTTGACGCCGGAGAGTTCCAGCCACGTCGGGGCAAGCGGAATCCATCCGCGCCGCTTGACCTGCACGTTCAGCGTCACATCCTCGCCGCGCTGTACCCGCTCGGTGGAGGCATGGGAAGCCACTTCCAGCGTGGCGGATGCGCGGAACACGCCGTAAATCCCGCTCAGGCACAGCAGCGCAATCAGCAGCGCGGGCATCAGGAAAACGGGACTGCCGGTGGAGAACGCCGCCGTCAGCAGTGTCAGCGTGACGAGAATGGGCAGCGTCAAATGCAGCGTCACCTGCCGCGCCGAACGGTTCTCTGCCTGCTTCATGGCGCTCACAGCTTCACCGGCACGGGCGTATTCTGAACGATGCGCCGGACGACACTTTCCGGCGTCACGCCCTTCATGCGTGCTTCGGGGCTGAGCACGAGGCGGTGCGCAAGCACTTGCACCGCCATGTGCTGCACGTCCTCCGGCACGATGTAGTCGCGCCCGGCGAGCAGCGCGCACGCCTGCGCCCCGTGGATGAGGGCAATGGCGGCGCGGGTGGATGCGCCCAGCTGCAAGGCGGCATCCTGACGGGTGGCGGCGGCGATGGTCGCCACATACGAGCGAACCTCCGGCGAGCAGTAAATCTGCGTAACCATTTCCTGCATGGCAATAACGTCCGCCGCCGAGCAGACGGGGGACAGCGTCGCCATCGGCTTCACCACGCCGGAATAGCGTTCCAGCACGTCCATCTCCTGCTCAATCGTCGGGTAGCCGATGGACAGGCGCAGGAAAAAGCGATCCATCTGCGCTTCCGGCAGGGGATATGTGCCCACAAATTCGCCCGGATTCTGCGTCGCCAGCACGATAAAGGGCTGCGGCACGGGGTGCGTCACGCCATCCACCGTCACCTGCTGCTCTTCCATCACTTCCAGCAGGGCGGACTGCGTTTTCGGGCTGGTGCGGTTGATTTCGTCCGCCAGCACCACCTGACTCATCACCGAGCCTTCGCGGTATTCCGTTTCGCCGGTCTTGAAGTTGACCAGCGTGTAGCCTGTCACGTCGGAGGGCATCAGGTCGGGGGTAAACTGAATGCGCCGGAACGTGCAGTCCAGCGATTTCGCCAGGGCGCTGGCGAGCGTCGTCTTGCCCACACCCGGCACGTCCTCAATCAGCACATGCCCCCGGCACAACAGCGCAATCAGCGCATATTCGATAACGTCCTGCTTGCCCACGATAACGGTGCTGATATTGTTCATCAGCCTTTGAATCATTTGCCGCGGCTGCATACTGCGCCTCCTCTTTGTTGATTCCTCCATCAGTATACCCGTTTTCGGCGGATATTGCAAGCAAAGGGCGCTGTTTTTACATTTGCGCGCCGCGGAGAGAGAATGAATTTTCAACGCTCGTTTATCTTTCTGCTGAATGCTTGACACGGTCAAGGTTTTATGCTATGCTTCGTATTTGTTGATATTCCCGGCGTTTTGCCGCATTATGGGAGGAAAGCATGATTCGCATCGTCACCGAATCCATGTCCGATTTTACGCAGGAGGAAGCCAAGGCCGCTGATCTCATCGTGATGCCGCTGCCGATTCGCTTCGGCATGGAGGAATACTGGGATGACGGCGTATCCCTGACGCAGGATGATTTTTATGCGCGCCTGCGGGTCGCCAAGGAGCTGCCCAAGACCAGCCAGGTGCCGGTGGAACATTACCGCAAGTGCTTCAACCGTCTGCTGGAGAATCCGGAGGACGAAGTGCTGGTGATAACCGGCTCGTCGAAGCTGTCCGGGTGCTACCAGTCGGCGTGCATTGCGCGGGAGGCGTGTCACGACCCGGCGCGCGTGACGGTGCTGGATTCGCTCAACGCGACGTGCGCGGAGTACATGCTCGTCGATCAGGCGCTGCGCTATCGCCGCGAGGGTGTCAGCGACATGCAGACCATGCTGGCGAAGCTGCGCGATGTGATGGCGCACTACAAAATCATCGGCATGGCGGCTGACCTCAAATATCTCGTCATGGGCGGACGGCTTTCGCCTTTGGTGGGCAAGCTGGGCAACCGCCTGAGCATCAAGCCGACGCTGAAGATTGAGGATGGCATCGTCAGCAAGGCGGGCATGGTGCACGGAATGGCGAAGGGGCGTGCGTGGTACATCGAGCAGCTGAAGGAGTGTCCGCCCGATCCGGACGTTCCGGTCTATATCGGCGGCGCGGACTGCCCGGAGACGGTTGCGCTCATCAAGTCGCAGATTGAAGCGGCGAATCTCGGCATTCAGGATATCCGCTGCGTCAAAATCGGGTGTCTGATTGGCACTTATGTTGGCCCTGAACTGACGCTCGTTGCGTGGAAGCGGAAATAATCAAAACGGCAGCTCTCCCCAAATCGCGGGAAGGCTGCCGTTTCTTTATCTGAATCTGCACAGCGCAACGTGCAAATCCACCGTCACATGCGCATCCGCTTTTTGCGCCAGCGCATCCTTCTCCGCCGCCGACAAGTCGTGATTCAGCGGCGTCATGCGCACGAAATCGCCCCATAATTCTGGCGAAACGGGCAGTGTCTCATGCACCCGCACCGCCTTCACCAGCTGCGCCTTCTCCCGCAGGTACGCATCCACCTGCCCTTCCTCGTAGGCGGACATGCCCCGCGCCGCGCGAATCTCCCGCAAATAGTCCTGCCCCGGATAGACCTTCACCAGCACGCCGTCCGGGGATAGTACGCGGCGAAACTCGTCATAATTCGCGGGGGTCAGCACATCCAGCACGGCGGAAAACGTGCCGTCCGCAAAAGGCAGGCGGCGCAAATCCCCCACGCACCAGACGGCTTGGCAGGGCTGGTTGGTTGCTTGCAGAATCGCGTCCCGACTGATGTCGATGCCCGCACCGATGCTGTCGGTTCGGCGCGTCAGCAGAGCGTTCAGGTACCAGCCTTCGCCGCAGCCCGCGTCAAGCAGCTTTTGTGGCGCATCCGGCAGCAGCGCGTCGATGGCATCCGCGACCGGCTGATAGCACCCCGCCGCGAATACGCGCTCACGGGCGGCAAACAGCGCTGCGTCATAGAATGTATCCGCCTGCGCCGAAAGCAGATTAACGCACCCGCGCCGGTTCACATTTATGGCGTGACCGCCCGCGCAAATTAAATTGTCGCCCTGCCGGGAAAGCAGCTGGCGGCAGACGGGGCAAATCAGCCCGTGCAGGTCAGAAACGGCGGCAAACAGCTTTTCGCGCTTGGAAAGCATCGCAAAATCCTCCTTGATATGCTGGACAAATAGGTCAAAGGGGTGTACAATATGCCTGAAATCCATCAGGAAAGGATGAGGAATATGTCTCGAATCGAAACCGTACGCGCCGCGATGATGCAGGCAATGAAGGATCACGACAAGGAACGCAAGGAAGCGCTGTCGCTGCTGCTGTCCGCGCTGAAAAACAAGGCGATTGACAAGCGCGCCGACCTCACGGAGGACGAAGAGAACGCCGTCGTCCTGCGCGAAATCAAGCAGTGTCAGGAATCCATTGAGCAGGCGAACGGCCGTGAGGATATTATCGCGGAAAACACGCTGCGCATGAAGGTATATCAGGAGTTCGCGCCGAAGATGATGTCTGAGGACGAGGTGGAGGCGGAAGTGACCGCTGTGCTGGCGGAACTGGGGCTGGATGCGCCGACCGCGAAGCAGAAGGGGCTTATCATGAAAACGCTCATGCCGCGCGTGAAGGGCAAGGCAGACGGCGCGCTGGTGCAGAATGTGCTTGCGCGGCATCTTGCATAAGTCATTATACCAGAAATCGAAATCAAAGAAAAGGGGGAGCAGCCCGCATGAGCTGCTCCCTTTTCGATTGGGTCGATAGCATCAGCTCTCCGCCAGCGTAATCACCGTTTCCGCCGTTTTCGCGCCTACCACATCGCCCCTGCAAGGCTCAAACGCAACCGTGCGCGTGCCGCTGCCCGCGTCCGTGAAGGACAGCTTGTAGGTCATCGTTCCGTCCGTTACGTCGTAGATGTAGCGGTTCACGCTGCCGTCAATGTACACGCGGATGCTTGTCGTGTTTTTGACAGTCATGGTGAAGGTGATTTCCTCGTTCAGCGCCGCCGTCGTTTTGTCCGCGCTGATGGCGGAAATCGTCGGCGCGGCTTCTGCCGGGTCGCTCACGTCCCGCATCGGCGGATTCGTCGCGTCCACAAAAGACGCTGCCGGAGCAGTTGCCGCGATGGTGGTTTCGCCCTTCGTCACGCTGATTGTTCCCGCCGTCAAGCCGTTCGCCGTCGCCGTAATCTTCATTGCGCCGGAAGCCCCGTCGTGCTTCACCACGCAAAGGCACTTCCCGCTGAACGCAGCGTGCGTGCTGCCGGAGAGCTTTTCCACATTCGCGCCGTGACCGTTGTCCGTGCCGATAATCGTTCCGCCCATGACCGTAAAGGTCACGCTGTTGTCAGCGTTCGGGCAGAGCGTGCCGTTTTTGTCCAGTACGTCGCAGGTGATGTAGACCAAATCATCCGACGCGGCGTTGACCGCTGTCTTGTCGCTGGAAAGCGCCAGTTTCGCGGGCGCTCCCGCCGTGTATTGAATGTCCTGCGCAATCAGGTTGCCGGAAGCGTCGTAACCGTTCGCGACGATGGTTCCCGCCGCGTAAGCCAACGTGTAGGCGTACTGATTCTTCGTCCCGCGCTGCGAAAGCGCCTTCTTGCCCAGCGATGTACCGTTCAAGAATAATTCGACAGATGCGCAGTTCGAGTACAGCCATACGTCAATATTCCCGGATTCGTGCGTCCAGTGCGGAAGCATGTGAACCATCGGGCGGCTGTCCCACATGGACTGGTACATGAAGTAGATGTCCTTCGGGAATCCGCAGGTGTCCACGATGCCGAAATAGCTGCTCTTCGCCGGGTATTTGTTCCATTCGGTCGGTTCGCCGAGGTAGTCAAAACCCGTCCAGACGAAATGACCGCAGGAACGAGCGCTGCTTAAGTAGGCGTTCACCGTTTCTGCCGCCGTGTTGCCCCACGAAACCGCCTTGTTGTCGTAGGACGGATACGCCATGTTCGCGCTGTCCGTCGCGTATACGCCGCGGCTGGAAAGCGCCGAGGTCGTTTCGCTGCCGTAAATCGGGCGGTCAGTCTGGTAAGTCTGATTGTTGCTGTTGTAGTTGATGCCCACGATATCGACGATAGCCATCAGCGCCGCCAGATTGCCGCCGGGGGCGTTGTTGCCCATCGTCGTCGGGCGGGTGCTGTCGAGTGCCTTCACCGCGCTGTTCACCATCGTGCAGACGTTCACAATCTCGCTGGATGAATAGTCGCCGCCCGTCAGGTTCGTGCGCACTTCGTTGCCCAGCGACCACATGATGACCGCCGGATTGTTCCAGTCGCGGCGAATCGTGCTGGTCACGACTTCGGCATAGTGGTCGGCGAAATATCGCCCGAAATCCTTCTGCTTCTTGCTCTTCGTCCAGCAGTCGAATAGCTCTTCCACCAGCAGCACGCCCTTGCGCTGGCATACGTCGAGGTATTCCGCGCCGAACGGGTTGTGCGTCAGGCGAATCGCGTTGCAGCCCATGTTGGTCAGAATGTCCACCTGCCGCTCAATGGCGCTGCGGTTCTCCGCCGCGCCGATGCAGCCGCCGTCGTGGTGGACGCACACGCCTTTCAGCTTCGTGTGGATGCCGTTGAGATAGAAGCCCGTGTCCTTGTCGAATCGGATACTGCGGTAGCCGTAAGTCACGCGCTTTGACCGCTGAACCCGATTGCCGACTTTCGCGCTGATTTGGGCTTCGTAGAGGTTCGCCGGGGAAGCCGTCAAAAGCGCAGTCGGCGCATTGCTGGGCAGAATGCTCTGCTGATAGCTTGCCGCCAGCCCCGACACGCCGCTTGCGCTGATGACGGTCGTCTGGGCGTAGGTGGTCAGCGCTTTGTACGCGGCGATTTCGGCGGATGAAAGGGCGGTTTCGACGGGCGTGGCAAGTGCCGCCCAAACATAAACATCGTTCGCATCAAGGAATGCTTTGAAGTCGGAAACGGTTGTCGTGCCTTTTTCGGCGAATGCAAAGCCGACAAGGTTATTCTGATTGGCAATCGCCCCGCCGACCGTTTCAGAGCCAAGAGCAGTGGAAAAGTGCGTGCAGAGCACGTTGGACGTGTAAATGCCGCTGAACCACGCAAAGTAACGGTCAACCGCTTTTCCCGTTGTTTGCCAGCTAAGCGACGATGTAACCTTGATTTTGGTAATGCGCTGCACGCGCACCCCGCGCGCCAAGTCCACCTCATCGCACACCCACTGCTGACCGTTCTCATCCGTGTAGTTCCCGCCGGATGTGACCGGGATGCCGCACAGCGCATTCGGCGTTTGCAGCGTCTGCGAATTGTTTGCGCCGTCCGACACCGTGACCGTTACCGTTCCGCCGTCGCCCGCGCTGACAATCGGCACGGGCGCAGTCGGGAGCGGCACGCCGTTCTGCGTGCTTTTGCCGTACACATGCAGCGCCCCCAGCGGTTTCCCCGCCAGCGCGTTTTCACACGTCAGCGGATTGCCCGATGCCGACACGCTTTTCCCGTTCGCGATTGCTTCCCGCTGCTGCGCGTCGCTGATGTGCCATAGCTTCGGGCTGCGGTACGTTACCGTCGCGCTGACGTTCTGCGTTTCACCCGCCGCAATCACCGCCGACGCATCCGCCGTGCCGACTTTTGCGCCGTCCGGGTCGTACAAATCTACCGTGAACGTCGCCGATGCTTCCGCACCCGTCTTGTTCACCGCGTCAAACGCAACAACCGTTTCGCCGTTGGTCAGGTCACTGTCCAGCTTCGGGGTCGTCACGCGGATGTTCTCCATGCGAATCTGGTCATCCAGCAGCGTCACCAGTTCCACCGGGCGAATCATTCCGCTGCCGGAGTACCAGCGCGACGACGGCTGCTCATTGCGCACGAACACCGCAATCGTGTTCACGCCGCTGACCATCTGTTCCGTCGCATCCACCGCGAACGGGTTGTAGCCGTAATAGTTCTTGTGTACCTGCTGCCCGTTGACGTACACCGTCGATTCCATGTACACGCCGTCAAAGCACAGCACATACCGTCTGCCGGGCTGCTTGTCCACCGAGACGGTCGTGCGATACCACGCGTCGCCGCCATCCAGATAACCGCCCTCATACGTCGCTGGACTGGACGAATTGAATTCCAGCCCCACCGACCAGTCGTGCGGCACGCTGACCGTCCGCCAACTTGCGTCGTCATAGGACGGAACGGCTTCGGCGGTCGAAGCGTAAGCCGTGTTCGCGGTCGCGGAAATCAGGTTGAACTTCCATGAATCCAGCGGAACAGCGGAAACAAGCTGGTCAGCGGTCGTAACGGGGATGCCGATTTCCTCCAGCGCGCGAAGACGCGCATCCAGCGACGAAAACTGCTCCTGCAGCGCCGCAAGCGAGTAAAAGCCGGGAACATCCGCCACGCGGTCAGTGGAAGAGGGGAAAACGCAGCCTGTTGCGGCGAAAATGCAGTTCTGCACGTCGCCGCTGGTCAGGGTGACATAGATTTCGATGTCGCCGGGCTGGGCGTAGGCGGCGGGCGGCAAGGTGACGGACGCAATGCTGCCCTGCGCGCTGCCGCTAAGAGGGATGGTTGTGCCGGTGCGCAGGTGCTTGACCGTGCCGGAAACGGCGGTGTTGCCAAGGTCAACGGGATTTCCCGCGCGGAGAACCGTGACAGTGATTCGGTGCGCCCGGCGCGCATCGGTGATGAACAGCGCGGGGATGTTCATGCGGCGCAGGGGACGGGTGAGGTCAGCGGTATAAGTGAGAGTAGTGGTAATGTCAGTCAATTTCGCTCCTCCTTGTGTGATGGGTACGGCGGCGCGGGCAGGTACGCCGCGAAATATAGGAACTTGCGTTCGCTATATGCGCATGATAGCACGGATGCCCGCAATTGGCAAGAAAATTTGATTTCACTTGAATTGGCTTGATTTCATTTGATTTCGCTTGATTTTGCTTGAGATGGGGAGATAGAAAGCTGCGCCCATCCGGCGTGATGGGGCTGTTCACTTTTCCCTTGCCCCTTCTGCGCGGTTATCCGCATTCCTCCCGCCCTAATTTCGCCTCTCCCTCTTTCCTTTTCCCCCTCCCTATGGTATAATCATACTGGAATCCTATTTCCGAGGAGCAGAAGGCGTATGATGAAGGATCTGGTAGTCATCGGCGGCGGACACGCGGGTTGTGAAGCCGCCCTCGCAGGGGCGCGCATGGGGCTTGATACCCTCCTGCTGACGCTGAATATGGATGGGATTGCCCTCATGGCGTGCAATCCCGTTATCGGCGGCAGCGCAAAGGGGCATCTTGTGCGTGAACTGGACGCAATGGGCGGCGAAATGGGGCGCGCCATCGACGATACGTTCCTCCAAAGCCGAATGCTCAATATGTCCAAAGGCCCGGCGGTTCACGCCCTGCGCGCACAGGCGGACAAGCAGCAGTACCAGAACCGGATGCGTACCGCGCTGATGACGCAGGACAACCTGACCGTCCGGCAGGGGGAAGTCGCCGCGATTGACGTCGAGAACGGGCATGTCACCGGCGTAACGACAACAACGGGGCAGCATATCTCCTGCAAGGTCGCGGTGGTCGCGTGCGGCGTGTATCTCCGCAGCCAGATTATCATCGGGGAGAGCATTACGCCGGGAGGGCCGCAGGGGCTGATGAGCGCGCCGAACCTCAGCGGCAGCTTGACGCGCATCGGCTTTCCGCTCCGGCGGTTCAAGACGGGGACGCCCGCGCGCATCGACGTGCGGACGATTGATTTCGACGAAATGACGCCGCAGCCCGGTGACGAGCCAGTGACGCCGTTCTCGTTTATGACCGACCGCGCGCTGCACAATACCTACGCATGCTATTTGACATGGACGACGCCGGAGACGCACGACATTATCCGCCGAAATCTCCACCGCGCGCCGCTGTATTCCGGCAAAATCCACGGCATCGGGCCGCGCTACTGCCCGTCGATTGAGGATAAAATCGTCAAGTTTGCCGACAAGGAGCGCCATCAGGTGTTCCTTGAGCCGGAAGGAATGCAAAGCCGCGAATGGTATGTGCAGGGCATGTCCACATCGCTGCCGGAGGATGTACAGTGGGAGATGTACCGCTCCGTGCCGGGTTTGCGGCGGTGTGAGCTGACGCGGCTGGCGTATGCGATTGAGTACGACTGCATCGACAGCCGGCAATTGCGCCCGACACTGGAAAGTCTGGATGTGCGCGGACTGTTCTTTGCGGGGCAGATTAACGGCACATCCGGGTACGAGGAAGCCGCCGCGCAGGGCTTGCTGGCTGGCATGAATGCCGCTTTGACGGCGCAGGGCAAGCCGCCGATTGTGCTCACGCGCGATCAGGCGTACATCGGCGTGCTGACCGACGACCTGACGACGAAAGGCACGGACGAGCCGTACCGCATGATGACGAGCCGCGCCGAGCATCGCTTATCCCTGCGGCAGGACAATGCGGATTTGCGCCTGACGCGCATCGCCTACGAGGCGGGTCTGGCGACGCGGGAGCGCATGGAGCGCACGGAACGCAAGGCATCGGAAACCGCGCAGCTGCTGGGCGAACTCCGCAAGGCGAAGTACACGCCCGGCGTCACGCTGAACGACTGGCTGGAGGAGCATCATCAGCCGGAAGCGCAGAACGGGCTAAGCGCGGTGGAACTGCTGAAGCGCCCGGAAATCACGCTGTCAGCGCTGGCGGAGCTTTCGCCGGAGATTAGGCAATTCGGCAAGCCCGCGCAGGAGCAGGCGGAAATCTCGGTGAAGTACGAGGGCTATTTGGAGCGACAGGAGACGCTGATTCGCCACGCGCGGCAGATGGAAGAGACGCTGCTGCCGGAGGATTTGCCCTACGAGGAAGTGACCGGGCTTCGGATTGAAGCGCGGCAGAAGCTGATGAAGCAGCGTCCGCGGTCGCTTGCGGCGGCGAGCCGGATTCCGGGGGTGTCGCCCGCGGATGTGGCGGTGCTGATGGTGTTCTTGGAGAAGCATAAGGGCAATGCATAAGTGCCTTTGGGCGGGCGGCATTTCTGAATACATCTTTGCAACTGAATTTTCTTGTTGCAGGGGATTTCGCTTCTGCGGAGGCGACAAGGGGGCAATGGAAAAAGATGAAGTCTGCGCTCGCCCCCTTGACCCCTTCGGCGCCGCAACTTTTGGGGTTTCATGTTTATTGGTTTATACCGGAGCATCTAATCTGAACCGTAGGTTCGCCGGATAAACACGCGGACACTGTATGAAAGTGTCACCAACTCAATCGCGAGAAAGGGTCAAGGGAGGAACTCCCTTGTGGGTGCAGGGCAAAGCCCTGCCGGAGTCCAGAGGCAGAGCCTCTGGCGTCTCCTATCAGTATATGAAAGAAGGAATGACGATGGGACTGTTCGCAAAACTGCGTGAAGGATTAACCAAGACGCGTGATTCGCTGATGGGGCGCGTCGATACGCTGGTGAAGGAAACGAGGAAGATTGACGAGGACTTCTATGAGGAACTCGAAGATATCCTGCTTATGTCCGACTGCGGCATGAAGGCGACAACCGCCATTATGGATGAACTGCGCAGCCGCGTGAACGAAAACAAGGTCAAGGACGCCGATACCGCCAAGCAGATGCTCAAAGACATCATGATTGAGCAGATGGACATCCCGCGTCCGCCGCTGCGCTGGCCGATGGTCATGCTCGTTGTCGGCGTGAACGGCGCGGGCAAAACGACCACCATCGGCAAGCTCGCCCTGCGCTTTCAGAACATTGGCCGCCGGATTATCCTCTGCGCGGCGGATACTTTCCGTGCGGCGGCGGCTGACCAGCTGACCGTCTGGGCGGAACGCGCGCGTGTGCCGATTGTCAAGCACGCTGAGGGCGCTGACCCCGCGGCGGTCGTCTATGACGGCATCCAGTCCGCCAAGGCGCAGGGCGCGGATCTGCTGATTGTTGATACCGCTGGCCGTCTGCACAACAAGAAGAACCTGATGGATGAGCTGAACAAGATGCGCCGCGTGATTGACCGCGAGTTCCCGGAAGCGGATGTGCGCTGTATGCTCGTGCTGGACGCGACGACGGGTCAGAACGGTCTGGCGCAGGCGCGCGCGTTCAAGGAAGTCTGCGAAATCGGCGGCATCATCCTGACCAAACTCGACGGCACGGCGAAGGGCGGCATTGCGCTTGCCATCCGGCAGGAGCTGGAAGTGCCGGTGTGGTACATCGGCGTAGGCGAGGGCATCGACGACTTGCAGCCCTTCAATGCTAAGGACTTTGTGGAAGCGCTATTCTAATTAGGAGGGCAATTATGCCGTCTTTATCAACCTATTCGGCGGAGCTGGATTATGCCTACGCACCGGGGATGTTCCCGGCGATGGAATGCCTGCTGTACCGCCCGGAAAGCTGCCGCCGCGTGCTGCTGCATAGCCGAAGCGCCGGAACCGAGGGTGCACAGCGGCTTCGCGAGGAAGCGGAAAAGCACCATATCCGCGTGGAAGAGGCGGACAAGGCGCTTTCCCGCATTTCGGGGAAGGATAACTGCTTCGCGGCGGCAGTGTTCAGCAAGTTCGAGGATGACCTGCGCCCTGACAAGCCGCATATCGTCCTGCATCACCCGTCGGACAGCGGCAATGTCGGCACGATTTTCCGCACGGCGCTTGGCTTTGACGTGCAGGATATCGCCGTCATCCGCCCGTGCGTGGATGTGTTTGATCCCAAGACTGTCCGCGCCAGCATGGGCAGCATCTTCCAGCTGCGGCTGCATGTCTATGATGATTTTTCGCAGTATCAGGCGCAGTTCCCGGAACACGCGCTCTATCCGTTCATGCTCGACGGGTCGAAGTCCCTGCCGGATGTGTTGGGCGACATTCCTGACCGATGGACGCTGATTTTCGGCAACGAGGGCAGCGGCCTGCCGCCGGAGTTCAGCCGTCTGGGGCAGCCTGTGCGCATTCCAAGCAGCAATAAGGTGGATTCGCTGAATCTGTCCATTGCCGCGGCGATTGGGATTTACGCCTTTGCAAGGCGGTGACTTGTAAATTCTTCACCCACAGGCGAAATTTGCTTGACGCAGGGCCGCGCTCTGCGCTACAATGAAGAATGCGGAATCCCTTTTTCGGAAATTGGTAGGAGGAAAGAACCATGAAGCAAAGCATGAAAAAGGCGGCGTTGGTGCTGATGCTGGCGCTGGCGGTGCTGCTTGTGCCGCAATGGAGCAATACAGCGCTGGCGGTCACAACGCCGTCGGATATCACAACGGGCAGTGACCTGCCGCCCGCGCCGCCGCTGCCTACGCCGCCCGCGAAAGGCGAAGTCGTTATTTCCGGCGCAAAGACGGTTCGCGGCGGCGAGAAGCTGACGTTCTCCGTCACCATCGACGGAAAAACCGTCCCGAACAGCGATTTGGAATGGACGCTGTACCCGGCGGATGCTTCGCTGGCGACCATCAAAAGCGGCGTTATTACCACCAAACGTGTGGCATACACGCACTATGTGCAGGTGTCGGCGGCGCTGAAAAGCGACCCGTCGCGCTATGCGAACTTCCGCCTGTGCATTGCGCCGAGCGTGAAAAAAATCACCGTCAGCGCGCCCACGACGTATGTTGATTTGAGCGGCAGCAAAACTTTGCAGCTGAAAGCGACGTGCGACCCGGAGGACGCGATTGCCGATGTCACATGGTCGAGCAGCAGCAGCAAAATCGCGACGGTGGATGCAAGCGGCTTGGTGACGGCGCGCAAAACCGGCAAAGTGACCATCACCGCCACGGCGAAGGACGGCAGCAAGGTCAAGGGCCGCATCACCCTGCGCGTCGTCAGCGGCGTGACGGGGCTGACCATCGAGGGCGCAGGCAGCGTCGCGGCGGGCAAGTCCATCACGCTCAAGGCAGTGATGACGCCGGCGGATGCGACGGAAAAGGGCGTCGTCTGGTCGGTGGACTGCGACAAGAGCATCGCCGCCATCAGCCAGAGCGGCAAGCTGACGACCGAGAAAATCAGCGCGATTACGACCATTACCGTGACGGCGGTGTCCAAGCAGAACAGCGCGATTCGCGCCACCCACACGGTCACGATTCGCCCGGTGACGACGGGACTTGCGATTTCCGCGCCGCGCCTGACGATTGACCTCGCGTCCCCGACGCTTCAGCTGACGGCAAAATGCATCCCGGAGGACGCCTCCCAGCAGGTGGCTTGGTCGACCAGCAACAAGCGCATTGCGACGGTGGATGCAAACGGTCTGGTGACGGCGAAGAAGGTCGGCAAGGTGACGATTACCGCCAAGGCGACGGACGGTTCAGGCCGTTCGGCGAAAATCACCCTGACGGTCGGCAGCGCGGTCGGTACGCTGGAAATCCGCGGCGCAAGTGCCGTTGCGCAGGGCAAGACCATCACGCTGAACGCCGTCATCACCCCCGCTACGGCGACGAACCAGAAGGTTATCTGGTCGGTGGATTGCGGCAAAGACATTGCGACCATTGACCGGCATGGGCGCTTGAAGGCTGGCAAGGGGTTCACCGCGCCTGTGACCATCACGGTAACGGCGGTCAGCGCGGAGAACAGCGCGATTACGGCGACGCGCACCGTGCAGATTCTGCCCCCGGTAACGACGGTTGCCATTTCCGCGCCGAGAAACTACATTGATGTGGACGGCGAGGACAAGACGCTTCAGCTGACGGCGCGCGTTTTGCCGGAAGATGCCGCGCAGAGCGTCACTTGGTCGACCAGCAGCAAGCGCATTGCGACGGTGGATGCAAATGGCGTTGTAACCGCGCTCAAGGCGGGCACAGTGACGATTACCGCGACGGCGACGGACGGCACGGGTGTCCGCGCGAAGTTCACTGTCAAGGTACAGAAAACGGTCAAGTCGCTGACCATCAGCGGCGCGGCAAAACTCGGCGGCGGGCAGTCTACGACCATCAAGGCGACGATTCTGCCCAAGGATGCCGCGAATCAGAAGGTTATCTACTCGCTCAACTGCCCCGCGAGCGTCGCGACGATTTCGACCAGCGGCGTGCTGACCACGAAGAACGTGACAGAAATCACGACGGTAACGGTGAACGCCGTCAGCGCGGAAAACAGCACAATTTCCGCAACGTGGACGCTTGTCATTTACCCCAAGACGACGAAACTCACCTTGACGGCAGCCAGCAGCTGGATTAACGTTGGCGCGTCGGTGCAGCTGCATGTGTCGGCAACACCCGAAACGGCGCAGATGCCCATCCGCTGGCGCAGCAGCAACACCCGCGTTGCGACGGTGGATGCAAACGGCGTTGTGCGCGGCCTCAAGGCGGGTACAGCGACGATTACCGTCCGCACGACCGACGGCTCGAACAAGCGCGCGTCGTTGCGCGTGACGGTCGGCATTCCGGCGACGGGCGTGGTGATTACGGGTAATCGCATCGTCCGCGCGGGTGCGACGCTCCGGCTGATGGCGACGGTGCAGCCCGCGAACGCCACGGTGAAGCGTGTGACGTGGGCGGTCAACTGCCCCGCGAGCGTCGCGACGATTTCTGGCGACGGGAAGCTGCGCGTGTCCGCAAACGCGGAAACACAGATTATCCTCGTCACCGCGACGGTGAATGACGGTCAGCGGGTGAGTGCGGCATACCCGGTGTACATTCAGGGCAAAGCCCCGGTGCCGCCCACGCCGACCACCCCGGATGCGCCGGAAAAGTAAGCAGGATAAAGAACAGACCAGCATGGTGTGATGCCGTGCTGGTCTGTTTTTGGTGATGGATTGAAGAGGATGTTCGGGGAAAGCAGACAGAAACGGAAGTCAAGCAATTCGGTCGCGCCCATTTGGCGCGACAATGTGCAAGTGGTTGGTAGAGCAGCTTGGGGGCGCTCCTGCGGGAGCGCGAAGTTACTGGCAGGGACGCTTCGCTGCCTGCGCATTGTTGACTTCTTCCTTTGAGTAGGCTTGACGAGAAACAGTTGGGGCGTTGCCCCAAACCCCACAAGGGACGCTGTCCCTTGACCCTGCAAGGGGCAGACGAAAAGGGACGAAGTCCCCCCCTTGACCCCTTCGCGCGATTGAGTTGGCTTCTTCTCCTTGCTTCTTCCGCGTGTTTATCCCTTTAGCCTTCCAATGCAAACGGCGCGAGCGGTAAGCCGTTCCGCCCAAACAAAGCGACCTTCCCCCAATTCACATATGCATACCTTACCTTCGCCGGGTGGAGCACTGCCACGCTCCGCAAGCGCATCTCCGCCCCAGCCAGCGTCACCGACTGCACAGGGTGATACGCCCCGTCCTCCCCGGCAATCTCCAGCAGCAGTTCGCCCGTCTCCCGGCGCAGCACAGGTGCGCTCAGCGTGACAACGAGCGTATCTCCCTGCGTATACTTCCCCAGCGCGCGGGGGGATTCCGGCGCGTCCATGCCATAGACGACGCGCAGGGCAACGTCGCACAGGCGCTCACCAGGGGTACGCTTGTCGGTCGGGTGGATGTTGTCGAACTCGCCGCAGTCCAGCAGAATCGCCAGACCACCGGGCTGGAGGGCGCTCGCCGCGCGGGCCTGTGCAAGACGCAGGCGCGCCCAGTCGTGCTTATCCTCGTCGCCGGCGGCAATCCACATCGGCAGCTGCACGTTGAGGAAGGGGAGCGAATCGTCGCGGAAAAGCTGACGCAGGCGCATCACCATGGCAGTCAGCAGCACGTCGTAATGCTCGGTTCTCGCGGTGTCATCCTCACCCTGATAATACAGAATGCCGGTCAGCGTCGCGGGAACGACGCGCTTGGTCATCGTTTCAATCAGCCCGCCCGGACGATACGGCGAACCGGGACCAACCGGCGGATGCCAAGGGCAGGGGCCGACGGTTTCGTTGATTTCCGGCCACGAGATACCGGGATTGTCCTTCTTCAGCTGAGCAACATGCGCATTCCATGCGTTCATTTCAACCCAAAAGGCATCTTCCTCCTGCCGCCACTGATCGAAGGGCTTGTCGCCGCCCTGCTCACGGTAGCGGGTGATGTAGCGCTGCCCCTCGGCGGTTGCTTCCAGCGCTTCCTTGTCCATCCAGCAGGTCACGGATGTACCGCCCCAGTAGCAGTCAATAATGCCGATAGGGCAGTCAATCGTCCGCGCGAGTTTGCGGGCGAAGAAGTACGCGACGGCGGACATATCCCGCGCATAGCCGGGGCGGACACGCTCCCAACGAGACGCGGCTTCGGCTGCAATCGCGTCGGCATCCCAGACGCTCTTTTTCGGGACGTTGAAGTAATGTACCAGCGGGTCGTCATGCGCCGCGATTAAATCTTGCCCCTCGTCGGCGTTTTGCAGTTCCAGCTCCATGTTGCTCTGCCCGGACGCGAGGTAGACATCGCCAATCGAAATATCGGTGGATGTGCACGTTTCTGCCCCGCAGGTGACGGTCAGTGTGCAGTCGGTCGCCTGTTCCATCGGCGGAAGATGCAGGAGGAAGCGTCCGTCGCGCGCTGTGCAGATGCCTTCGGAGAGAATCAGCCCATCCGCCGCCGTTACGCGCCCGGTGACCGTTTGCCCATCCGCCGCCGTACCCCAGACGCGCACTTCCTTGCGGCGGCACAGGACAGCGCCATTGCCAAACAGGGGCGCAAGTTTGAATTCAATCGCCATTAGTCGTCCTTCTTTCCCATAAACGCGAGATTGTGCGAGATGAGCAGGCAGCGCTGGCGCACGCAGTCCGGCGAACGCAGGGGGTCTTTGGGCGTGTGCAGCAGGTAGTCGCACAGGCGGTCAATGTCCGTTTCGGCAACGTGCAGGCGCGTGTCCGACGAGGCATAGTAGATGTACACCTTGCCGTCGTCATCCGCAATCGCGCCGTTGGAGAACACGACATTGCTCACGTCGCCCACGCGCTCGTGCCCCATCGGGCCAAGCAGCATCCCCGACGGCTCGGCAATCACGCGCGACGGGTCATCCAGCGCCGTCATGAAGGCGTACAGCACATAGCGCAGACCTGCCGCCGTGTTGCGAACGCCGTGCGCGATGTGAATCCAGCCCTTGTCGGTGCGAATTGGCGTTGCGCCCGCGCCGTTTTTGCTCTCGGTGATGGTGTGGTAGCGGCGCAGGGAAATGATTTTCTCCTCGTCAATGACGGGATGCTCGATATCCTTGCACAGTCCGAAGCCGATGCCGCCGCCCGAACCCGTCTCGATGAAATCATCCATCGGGCGAGTATAGAAAGCATATTGCCCGTCCACAAATTCGGGGTGGAGGACGACATTGCGCTGCTGCGGCGAACGGAGCGTCTTGAGGTTCGGCAGGCGCTCCCAGCTCTGCAAGTCCTTCGTGCGTACGATGCCCGCCGCCGCAACCGCCGCGGACAAATCGCTGCTGGTGCGGTCTTTGCTTTCGGAGCAGAATACGCCGTAAATCCAGCCGTCTTCATGCTGCGTCAGGCGCATATCGTAGACGTTCGTTTCCTCTGCGCAGGTATCGGGGAGGACGACAGGATAATCCCGGAAGCGGAAGCCCTCAGTGGGCTTGTCGGATTCCGCGACGGCGAAGAAGGACTTGCGATCCATGCCTTCGACGCGCACGACGAGGCAGTACTTGCCGTTCAGCTTGATTGCGCCGCTGTTCATGGTGGCATTGACGCCCAACCGCTGCATCATGAAGGGGTTCGACGCGGGGTCAGCGTCGTACATCCAGAAGGGCGGGATGTGCTCGCGGGTGAGGACGGGGTAGCGGTAGCGGGTATAAAGCCCGTTATAGAAGTGGTCATTGGCGGGGTTTGGGCGCGCGATGAGGCGCTCGTAGGACTCCATCAGGGAGGAAAAACTGCGGATTTGCATAGCAGTGGTCGCTCCTTTGCATTGTTTGTTTAGTACAGGTGCTAAGGGAATTGATTTTGATTGTGGCAGGGGGAATCGCCTCCGCAGAGGCGAAATCTCTGCATCAACACGCGAAAGCAGTATGAAAGAGAAGTCAACTCAATCGCGCGAAAGGGTCAAGGGAGGGGACTTCGTCCCGTTTCATTCTCCCTTGCGGAGTCCAGAGGCAGTGCCTCTGGCGCCTCCTCCTGCACAAAAAGAGGGATGTACGCACTCGTACATCCCCGCAAAATCAGAAATCGTCCTGCGCGATGTCGTCGCCCCATTGGAGCTTGGAGTGCGCCTTGATGTAGGTGACAACCTCGTCCACCGTGGTGAACGCCAGACCGACGTTGGTGTCCGCCGCGCCGTAGTAGATGGCGATGCGGCCGGTATCGCCGTCCTGCAATGTAGCGCAGGGGAAAACGACGTTTGGCACGAAGCCGGTCGTTTCGTAGGGCTCTTCCGGCGTCAGCAGGTGGTTTTCGCAGCGGTACAGCACCTTCGACGGCTCGTTGATGTCCAGAATCGCGCCGCCCATGGAGTAGACGAAGCCGTTGCAGGTGGTCGCGACGCCGTGGTAGAACAGCAGCCAGCCTTCGGTCGTTTCAATGGGGGCAGCGCCGCCGCCAATCTTGACGGACTCCCACCAGTTGCTGCCGCGGCCCATCACATGGCGATGGTGTCCCCAGTACTCCATGTCGGGCGATTCGGAGATGAAAATATCACCGAAGGGCGTGTGGCCGGAGTCGGACGGGCGGGACAGGAGCTTAAACTTGCCGTTCACCTTGCGCGGGAACAGCACGGCGTTGCGGTTGAAGGGGATGAAGGGGTTCTCGATGCGCGTGAAGGTTTTGAAGTCCTTCGTCTTCGCCATGCCGATGGCAGCACCGTAGAAGTCGGTGCACCAAATGATGTAGTAGGTGTCATCCACCTTCACCAGACGCGGGTCATAGGCGTAGTGCGGCATTTTCGGGTTGCCATTGTCATCCACAAAGGGCACTTTTTCGCGCTCGACGTCCCAGTGAATGCCGTCCTTGGAATGTCCGAGGTAGACATATGGGATGCCGTTGACCTGCTCACCGCGCAGAACGGCAATGTAGCCATCCTCCCACGGCACAACGGCGGAGTTGAAGATGCGGGCAATTTCCGGCGTGGGATTGCGCCCCATGACGGGGTTCTCGCTGTAACGCCAGACGGGGGAGGAAAGCTTGTAGTCAGCCGGCTTCTCCTGCCACGGAATGTTGGGAAGGGAGGGGACGTTGAGCATCTTGACAGCCATGTTCTCGTACCTCTTTCTTACTTGTTTGTTTATACGGAAAGCAGTTGCTCTCCGGAATTAGTGAATGACAGACACCGGCGCGGCGGAATCGCGGAAGACGCATTCGCCGCCAATCACCACGCGCCCGACGGTTTTGCGGTCGCCCGCGCAGCGCTCGCCAATCAGCTTGACCGCCATGCGGCACATCGCGGGGCAATTGACACGGAAGGTTGTCAGCGGCGGCGTGTTTCCAGCGGTCGGGCAGAAATCATCGAAGCCCACGACGGAAATGTCCTCCGGCACGCGGTAGCCGCGGCTTTGCAGGTCGGTAATCAGCGCCTGCGCGGACATATCGCAGTTCACGACGAACGCAGTCGGCATTTTCTCCGGCAGCTGGAAGGTGTGGAACATGCTCCCTTCCGGGTCGCGGTCGGAAAAAACGCATTCGGGGCGCACGGGCAAATCCTTCATCAGCATTGCGGAAAGGAAACCAAGGTAGCGTTCCATGATGGAGGACGTTGCCTTGATATCCCCGACGAAGCCGATGTCCCGATGCCCCTGCTCAATCAGCCAGTAGGTCAACTGCGCCGCGCCGAAAGCGTTGTCGCTGACAATGGCGTCAGTGGTGACAAAGGGGTCGTGGAAGTCCAGACAGATGACGGGCATTTCCTGCCGCGTCAGCAGCTGCATATACGGGGAAGTCAGCTGCCCCAGACAGATGAGCGCATCGACGTGGCGCGAACGCAGGAGATTCGGCAGGGTCAGCACGGTCTGCATGTCATGCGTAACCAGCTCCATGATGCCGAAATGCCCCGCGTCGGTCAGCGCCTGCACGAGCTGCTTGTAGAAAGTTGCATAAAAGGACACGACGGAGAAAAAATTCTCCGGAATGAGGATGCCGACATCCAAGCCGGATGTGGGCGTGGTTTGCGGCGCGTTGGGGTTGACATAGCCGAGTTCGGATGCGCGGCGGATGATTTTCTGCCGCATTTCCTCACTCACGCCGGATTTTCCCGCGAGCGCCTTCGACACGGTGACGGCGCTGACCCCCAGCTGCCGCCCAATGTCACGCATGGTGATGCCGCTCATGATGAAATAAAACCTCCAGATTTGTGGATGTTTGCGAGGGCAAAGTCGCTTTTTGATGGCTCTTGTTTTCTTTTAGACTTCTGGAGTATTGTTGCAGGGGGAATCGCCTCTGCGGAGGCGACAAGGGGGCTTTCCGATCGCCCCCTTGACCCCTTCGGCGCGGACACTCCCATGCAGCTTGGTTTTAATTGCTGCTTTGAGGAAACGAAAGGAACACTAACTAACTGGAGCAACAATAAAAACCTACTATGCTGGAGTACACCGAAGGTTTCCAAAGGGCGATCGGAAAGCCCTTTGGTCGCTCCCGCAGGAGCGAAATCCCTGCGCAAGGCGAAAGCACATTCAGAAAGGTAAAAACAGCATGAAAGCACCCATCAGCGCGATAGTCGATGGAACATTACGCCAGATGCTCCATCACCCGCAGGCACATGCGGCTGTTGTGGTACGGACACTTCCACTCTTCCACAATCGGCTTGCCCGTCGGGATGCCTGATTCGGTCAGCGACCAGAACCACTCGCTGTTCGGACGCGGGTCAACAAAGGCGCGGCGGATGTAGGCAAACTGCGCTTCCGCCTGCCTCAGCCAAGTGGATGCGCCTGTCAGCTCGTAGGCATTCAGGAAGCCCAGCACCGTCTCCGCCTGTACCCACCAGACACGCGTGTGGTCAACTTTGCCCTCGACGACTTCGTTCTCCAAGCCGTGGTCGGTGAATGCGCGTTCGCGGACGGCTTCCGCCAGCGTCAGGCACATGTGCAGATACGGCGCGCGGTTTGATTCGGGCAGCAGCGTCTCTGCCGCGTCCCAAATCAGCCACGAGGCCTCAATGTCGTGCCCGAAGGACTGCATGTCCAGCAAAGAGCGGTAGTTGCGGTCGTAGAAGACCTCCAAGCGGCGCTTGCCCGGATTGTACATCACGTTCAGGAAACGCTCTAAGCAGACTTCTCCGGCGCGGCGCACAGCTTCGTCCGGCATGGCGCGGTATAATTCCGCATAGCCCTCCAAAACGTGCAGCAGCGTGTTCATCGTGCGGGACGCCGTCTCGTGGCGCTCCATCAGCTTCGGGTTGTCAGACAGCTTCTCGTTGCCGACGGGGGTGAAATCCGGCTCGTAGGCCTCGCCGTAGCCGCCCGCGTCGCTGCATTTCGTCTCAATCAGGCGGAAAAGCGCCATCGCCTTGTCGCGCGCAGGGGCGTAATCCGGGTCACTTTCGCCGATGGCGCGCATGTACGCCGCCAAGCCGTAAATCGCGAACGCCTGACAATAGGTGTGCTTCGTCTTGTCCAGCGGCTCACCGTCCGCCGTCACCGACCAGTACACGCCGCCACGCTCGGTATCCTCAAAATGCGGCAGGAATGCGAACGCATGGCGCGCATAGCGCAGCAGGGATTTATCGCCCGTTACGCGCGCCGCCGTCGAGAACGTCCACAGAATGCGGCTGTTGAGGATGCAGCCCTTGTGCGCGTCACGCGCCACGGACAGGTCATGATTCACATAGCCGAACCAGCCGCCGCGCTCCCAATCGGTCAGGTTCTCCCAGAAAGGCAGAATGGTCGTAAGCAGATGGTGCGAACAATCCTGACGAAACATGAAGCATTCCTCTCTTCCTGTTAGCTTAACAGTTAGGTATATGGGTATTATAACCCGGAAAAATGCCCTTGTCAAGCGGCAAAAGAAGAAAAAAGCTGATAAATATGGCGAAATTTTCACCGAAAGGAACAATGAAAGGAAACGACGTAAGGCTAACGTGTAAACTAATCAGCCAGCAGGAAAAAAAGCCGTGCAGGGGCTTGCTTTCACGGCGGAAATGTGGCACAATATAAGGTAGCATCGTATCAAAATTCGGTGCTGCTTTTCAGTTTGAAACAGGGAAAGAAATAGTGGAGGAAATCAATCAATGGCGGAAACACAGAAAATCGTCATTCTGAATTTCGGCGGACAGTACACGCAGCTGATTGCGCGGCGCGTGCGCGAATGCCATGTGTATTCCTGCGTCCTGCCCTATGACGCGAGCCTGGAGACGATTCGCGCGCAAAACCCCGTGGGCGTGATTCTCTCCGGCGGCCCGGCGAGCGTGCTGGAACAGGATGCACCCCGCTGCGACGAGGGCGTGTATCAGCTGGGCGTGCCGGTGCTGGGCATCTGCTACGGAATGCAGCTGACGGCGTATTTGCTGGGCGGCACGGTGGAAAGGGCGGCACAGCGCGAATATGGCCGAATCACCGTGACGATGGACGATAAGACGAGCCTGCTCTCCGGCATGTCGGATGCTTCCTCCTGCTGGCTGAGCCATACCTATCAGGTGAAGAAGTGCCCGGCTGGTTTCCACCCGATTGCGCACAGCACGAACTGCCCCGTTGCGGCGATGGCGAACGACGACCGGCGCATCTACGGCGTGCAGTTCCATCCGGAAGTGACCCACTCCGACGAGGGGCGCGCGGTTATCGAAAACTTCCTGAATATCTGCGGCTGCGTGGGCGACTGGTCGATGGAAACCTACGCGCAGACGGCGATTGCCAACATCCGCGAAATCGTGGGCGACAAGGGCACGGTGCTGCTGGGACTTTCCGGCGGCGTGGACTCCTCCGTCGCGGCGGCGCTGATTTATAAGGCCATCGGCGACCGCCTGACCTGCGTCTACGTTGACCACGGCTTCATGCGCAAGGGCGAAACCGAGCAGGTGGTGAATGTGTTCACGCACACTTTCCCCGTGCGTCTGGTTGCGTCCGACGCCAGCAAAATCTTCTATGAAGATTTGAAGGGCGTTTCCGACCCCGAAACGAAGCGCAAGATTATCGGCCGTGACTTCCTGAAAGTATTCAAGGCGGAATCCGAAAAGCTCGGCAAGCTGGACTACTTCGCGCAGGGCACGATTTACCCGGACGTTATCGAGAGTGGTCAGGCGACGGGCGCGGCGGTCATCAAGAGCCATCACAACGTCGGCGGTCTGCCCAAGGAACTCGGCTTCACGCAGCTGATTGAGCCGCTGCGGATGCTGTTCAAGGACGAAGTGCGCGCGCTGGGCGAAACGCTTGGTCTCCCGCACGATCTTGTCTGGCGTCAGCCGTTCCCCGGCCCCGGTCTGGCGATTCGTGTCATCGGCGACCTGACCCCGGAAAAGGTGGAGATTGTCCGCGAGAGCGACGCGGTGCTGCGCGAGGAAATCGCCAAGGCCGGTCTGGACGCCGATATCCACCAGTATTTCACCGTCCTGACGGGCATCCGCTCCGTGGGCGTCATGGGCGACGAACGGACGTACGACTACACCGTCGCCATCCGCGCGGTCACGACGGACGACTTCATGACCGCCGACTGGGCGCGCATCCCGTACGACGTCGTGCGCACGATTTCCGCAAGGATTGTGAACGAAGTGCCGCATGTGAACCGCGTCGTGCTGGACGTGACAACCAAGCCGCCGGCGAGTATTGAGTGGGAATAATGAAAAAGTGGATGTGAAGGGCTGCAAAACCTTGAAAACACGCACTTTTTCAAAACAGGATTGCCTGTTTGATAGCAAAATGATAGCAGTCGCGGCGTTTGCGTTATTCTGATGTGTCGGATGGCGCGAATGGCTTGCGGGTGCTGGAATATAACTTTATAGGATGAAAAAGGCTCTGCAGACTTCCGTGAAGGAAGAACGGCAGAGCCTTTTGCTATTACTCGGATTGATTTGTAGGGAAATTGGTGAATATATCGGGGGGATATGGTGCCAGTGACCGATACCTCATTTGTGCGGTGTTGCCTTAAAATTTTACCATTGAGAGTATTGACAAAATAGAGGAACTTATGTACACTAAATATGAAGTTCAACCGTTCAAATTTAATATGAAGATGGAGAGATACTATGAAGAAGTGGTACGCGAAGTCGAAGCGTCCCGGACGCAAGCAGGTGGAGGTGAAGGAACATCTTTGCGCGGTGGGGGAATTGAGCAAAGAGTATGGAAGACAACTGGGCATGGAAAAAGAAGCGGAAATGGCCGGAACGGTTCATGATGCTGGCAAGCTCACAGATAAATTCCAAGATGTTTTGGAAGGAAACGCATCCAGAGTAGACCATGCAAGGGTGAGCGCTGCGTTTTTGTGGTGGCTGCTTATCAAAACGAGTAAATACGCAGGGAAAGAAACGAAAGAGTGCATAAGTGAAAAAATTGCAAGTACAAATTATGCACCCATTTTGGAAGCCATCAATGCGCATCATGGGACGCTGCTCTGCTACAATCAGCTGAAGTATTCGCTACTTGAATGCATGACAACGCAAAAGTGGTTGGAAGGTAACGAGGGAAAGGAGGTCGCGTTGACAGGAGAAGAGAATTACAAGGCGCTAAGAGATATATTTCGTGAGGAACTTCCGGACTGGAAACGAATTGGAATCAAGAATATGACGCTTGGGGAAGAAGAACGGATGCTTTGGTCGCGAATGCTGCTTTCTTGCTTGGTGGATGCAGATTACACCGCATCAGCGGAAGAGGATGGAGAAATCATCCCGGAGCCGCCGAAATGTGATGCGGAAAACTGGCTGGAGCGCTTAAATGCGCATCGGGCGGAATTAGCAAGGAACTCAACGGCTGATAAAAAACTCAATGCACTGCGGAATGCGTTGTTTGAAACGTGCGGCAGGGCGGGGGATCATGCGCCGGGGATTTACACCCTGACAGCGCCTACTGGCACAGGAAAAACGCTGGCCTTGCTGCATTTTGCGCTGCGCCAATGCCGCAAGAATGGTCAGCAGCGAATCATCATTGTGCTGCCGTTTATTACGCTGACGGAACAGAATGCAATTGAATATCGGAAAATCCTTGGGGATGACGTTTTGCTGGAAGATCATAGCCAACGGCAGCTGACAGAAGAGCAGCGAAAGTTTGCACAGCGCTGGGATATGCCAGTCATTGTGACCACATCCGTGCGATTTTTCGAGGGGCTGTTTGCGGCAAAAGCCCCGAATCTTCGGAAACTGCATCAGTTAGCAAATTCTGTAATCATTTTCGATGAAGCGCAGAGCTTGTCTGCAGAATTGTTTCCTGCGACGCTCAAAACCATTCAGGCGCTTTGCAATCTGCCGAAGAAAAATGTGACGATGCTCTTTTCTACGGCGACACAGCCGGATTATCAATCAATCCCTAATCTTACTTGGCATGCTACGGAGATTTGTCCGAACCATGCCGATATGTATCAGCAACTTCGCCGCGTTCAGGTGACATGGCGAGTTTTGCCGAATGAGAGAATCTCGTGGGAAGAAATTGCGCAGAAAATGGCGGCACAGCGGAGCATCTGCACCATTGTGAACATGAAAAAGCACGCGAAGAAGCTGTTCGATGCGCTGAAATTGGTATGTGAGACGGAATCAGTATTCTACATCACGACGGAATTGTGTCCGGCACATCGGCGCGTCGTGATAGAGCAAGTCAAAAAGCGGCTGCGCGACGGCTTGCCTTGCCGTGTGGTTGCGACGCAGTGCATCGAAGCGGGGGTGGATTTGGACTTTGACAGCGTTTTCCGCGCGTTAGCCCCGCTGGAATCAATCATTCAGGCGGCGGGAAGATGCAATCGAAACGGTCGCCATCCCGAAGGCGGGCAAGTGCTTGTGTTCCTTCCGGATGAAGATAATCTGTATCCGGATAATTGGTATAGGAAGGCGGCAATGCTGGTTAGTGCATTGCATATTGAGAAACCGATTGACTTGATGAATCCGAGCGACATTCAGCGCTACTATCAGAAGCTCTTTTGGAAGCTGAAAGGGGAGAAGGAGCTGAGCGAGGCCATCCAAATGCAGGATTATGCAGGAGCTGAGAAACACTATCGCATCATCAAGAATGATGGCGTGCAGGTGCTTGTGCCATATGAACCTGAAAACAAGCTGTTTGAGAAGCTGAAGGAAAAAGCCTTGGAAAACGGCGTGACGGCGAAGTGGATGCATGAAGCTGCAAAGCTGTGCGTGACGGCATATGCGAATGATGACTTCAACTGTTATGCGGAGCAGCTGTATTTTGCGGGAAAGCGGAATGAGGGCAGGCAGCCATCCGGTTATTGGGTGCTTCGCAGGAAGGAGGATTATCATATGGATACGGGGATGCAGTTGAAAAATGATGACTGTATGTGGTGAAAAAATTCTTATATACCAGATTTGCTATTGACAATTCATGCGAATTATATTATATTTGTACTGACAGCTTGAAACACTGATAGGGTAACAAGCTGAGAATTGAAATAGTACAAAGATAATGCTATCCTCTCTGCTGATTTGGCAGAGAGAAGAACATGGAGGTGATGAAAAATCATGGAGATTTCAGTGACCGTTTGGGGTGACTTGGCGTGCTTCACTTCGCCGACAACGAAAGTAGAAAGGCTTTCGCAAGCAGTCCCAACACCATCAGCAGCACGAGGCATACTATCAAGCGTCTATTCGAAACCAAAAGAATTTTTTTGGATGGTTACAAAAATTGAGGTGCTGAAGCCGATTCGCTATATCAGCGTCAGGCGCAACGAAGTGAAGTCCATATTGGGAAATAATATGGAACCAATCAGCGCAGAGGATGAGCGGACACAGCGGCAAACGGTTTTCCTGTATGATGTCCGCTACCGCATTACCGCGCAGATTGTGCCGCGGCCGGATTATCATGGTACGGTGGAGCAGCTGTATGCACAGGCTGAACGGCGAATTAAAGGTGGCAAGTGCTTTTGCCAGCCTGCGCTCGGCTTAAGGGAATGCGTTGCGTACTTCTCTGAGAGCGATCCGAACGAAAAGCCGATTCAGCAAGACATGGATTTGGGCTTGATGGTGTACGACATTTTTGACCTGCATGACGCGGAGGTTCGCAAGAAAACGCGGACAAGGCTGTCCCTGTATCATGCGGTGATGAAGCAGGGCGTCATTGAAGTGCCGCCCTATGATAGCCCGGAAGTCCTGAAGGGGGATGCGATATGCTGAGACCGCTGTACGATTATGCCATGCGTTACCAGCTGCTGCCGCCTCCGGGCATGGTGAAAAAGACGGTAAAGGCATGGGTTTGCCTTGGCGCAAATAGCACGTTCCTTGGCGTGAGGCAGGACGGCGAGGATGAATACTTTTGCCCCGACATTGGCAGCTTGGCGAATGGCAAAGACAAGTGCAATGTGCTGGTAGAAAAATACGAGGTTGTTTTCTGGAAAGATACGCCGGAAAGCAAAGTTGAGCAAAGAGAGGAAGGCAAAAAGCCGAAAGACAACACGCTCAAGCATCGATACTTTCTTGCTTCTCTTCAGCAGGCAGCGCAGAAAGTACCGGAATTGTCAGTTTGCGTGCATTTGCTGGAGGACGAAACTTGCTGTGAACAGGTCCGGCAGGAACTGCTGCGGCTGAAGCTGAAGCCATCAGACCGCGTTTCATTTGAAATTGCAGGAACACCTATTGTCGAAATTCCGGAGGTGCAGGAATGGTGGCGGGAGTTTCGTCAGCAGTTCGCGCAGCATGGCGCGGCAGAAAGCTTGTGCCTGATTACTGGAGAAAAAACGATGCCGGTTGCTACCCTGCCGCCAATTAAGGGACTCTTGCAAGTTGGCGGACATGGACGCGGTGATGCGCTGTTTTGCTTTGACAAGCCAGCATTTTGCTCGTACGGGCTAAAGCAATCGGCGAATGCGCCTGTTTCTGCGGAATCAATTGACGCGGTGAAAGCGGCGCTTGACCATCTCATGTCAAGCGAAACGCTTTCGCCAACGTTGGCGGGAATGCGCTTTGTCCATTGGTTTGACTGCTATGTTCCTGCGGAATGCGACCCGATGCAGCAAGCACTGGATGGCGATCCTAAGAATCAGGGAACAGAACAGCAGACGGAAGATGATGATGGATACGACGACGATGAAGAATTTGATGAAACGGTAGAAGCACCGTCAAATCCTGATGCTAAACGCGATATTGCAGCCAAACGCATCGAGAGCATTGAAAGCGGAGCAGCGACAACCGCGATTCCAGCCAGCACGCAGTATTACATCCTCCTGCTGTCCGGCGTTACAGGGCGTGTCATGGTTCGCAGCTACGACCACGGGAATTACGGTGAACTGGAGGAGAGCATCCAGCAATGGCGCAATGACTTGCAAATGGTCGATCTCGGTGGAACGGGATTCACAAAAATTAATTCGCTGAAAGCAATGATGATTCGTCTGATGCCGCGGCAAAAGAGCGAAAAGAACGTTTTCAAGCGGATGGACAAGGAACTTTCAGGAATTACGCCAGCGGTGCTGCACGCAATCTTGACGGACAGTATGCTGCCGGATTCCGTGGCGGTTCGTGCGCTGCGATATATTCGCAATCAAATGGCCAGTGCCAGTGAAGAAGATAAACATGCACCCGTGCCCGATGCAATGTGCTGCCAATGGCTGAAAGTATGGCTGATTCGGAAAAACAATCGAAAGGAAGGCGTGATAGAAGCTATGTATCAGGCGGAAAATACGAATGTTGCATACCGCTGCGGCGCGTGGGTCGCCGTGTATGCGAGTATGCAGCAGTTTGCAATGAGAGATGTTCAGGCAGGTATTGTACAGCGCTATTATGCGTCTGCCTGCCAAATGCCGGCGCTGGTGCTGGGGCAGCTGTCAATTCTCTCCGTACCGCACCAGGACAAAATCAAGGGCGACTATCTGAAGATGTATCTGGAAATGCTGGATAAGGTGACTTGCGACATTGGGGAAATCCCCACCATGCTGAACTTGGAGCAGCAGGCTTACTTTGCGCTGGGGTATCGCCAAATGACAGCGGAGTTGAATCGGAGACTCAATGAAATGCGGAAAGTGAAGAAAGAACAGAAAGCTGCGGCAGAAACGGACGAGGAGGAATAAGAAAATGGCACTGCAGAACCGTTACGAATTTATGTACTATGTTGCTTGTACCAATGCCAACCCGAACGGCGACCCGGATATGGGCAACATGCCCCGGATTGACCCGCAGACCATGCAGGGATTTATCACCGACGTGGCCACGAAACGCCGCATTCGCAACTATATTGAGATTGCTTATCCGGGCGTGCCGGGCATGGGGATTTTCGTGCAGAAGGCGGTGAATCTGAATAAGCAGATTGCGCTGGCAAAGCGCGAAGCGGGGATTGAAGGTGCGAAAGAAAAAAATCCGGTTTATGCGGCACGCAAAAAAGCGTGTGAACTCTTCTACGATGTGCGCACCTTTGGGGCTGTGATGTCTACTGGCCCCAATGCGGGGCAAGTCCGCGGTCCTGTTCAACTTGCTTTCGGCAAGAGTTTGGATTCGGTACTGCCGCTGGACATATCCATCACGCGCATGGCGGCGGCATTGGGTGGAAATGACAAATCCTACGAGGAATATGAGAAAGCGGAACAGGAAGCGTCTGAAGATAAGCTGCGCACGATGGGACGCAAGCAGATTATCCCCTTTGGTCTGTATGAGGTGCGTGGCTTCATCAGCGCGAATCTTGCAGCGGAAACGGGATTCGATGAAGCTGATATGAAGGCGCTGTTTGAGGCGATTCTCAACATGTATGAGCATGACCGTTCGGCGAGCAAGGGCGAAATGGAGGTTGTTTCTCCGCTCATCATCTTCAAGCACGAAGGCACGGATACGAATCCTGAACAGCGCGCACGTCAAGCCAAATTGGGCTGTGCACCGGCGCATAAACTCTTTGAACTGGTGACGGTGCAGAAGAAGGTGGATTTCCCCCGCAATTATCGTGACTATGAAGCAAAGGTGGCGCTGGATAAGGTGCCTGCGGGGGTACGGATGGGCTTTTTGAGCAATCCTTATGGGGAGATTGTCTGGGATGAACTGCCGCAGGGAGAAAGCTGGTTTACCCGTGGATGACGAGCAGGAGTATCTTCCGTTATCGTGGCTGTCGCAGGCAGATTACTGTCTGCGGCGCGCCGCGCTGCTGCTGAATGAACGTGTATGGGTAGAAAATGTCGAGACGGCGAAAGGTCGCGCCGAGCATGAACGGGTTCATACACAGCGCGTGGAGCGGCGCGGCGATTTCGTGAAGCTCTACGAGAACAGTGTCTTTTCGGACGAAATGCAAATCAGCGGAAAATGCGACTGCATTGAAGCGGTGCGGGATGAAAACGGCTGCACGATTCCCGCAGTGGATTTCCCGGTGCGGCTGCTGCCGGTGGAGTACAAGCATGGGAAGATACGCGATGAATCAGAATACAAGATTCAGCTTTGCGCGGAGGCGATGTGCTTAGAGGAAATGTATCACACGACGATCCCGGCGGGCGCGCTGTTCTACATTACCGCGCATCGCAGAGTGGATGTGGAACTTGATGAAGCGCTGCGTGAACAGGTACGGCAGACTGTGCAGAAACTCTGGAAAGTCCGCCGCGAAATGCTGATTCCGTCGGCAGTTTACGGCCCGAAATGCAAACGTTGCTCGATGCAGGAATACTGTATGCCGAAGGTAAAAACATCCGCGAAGGAATATTGCAAGGCGCTTCTTCTTGAAGCAGAGAGGGTGGAGACGGAATGAAAAAATTACTGGAAACCCTCTATGTGACAACGCCAGACAGCTACCTTTTCTGCCGCAACGAGAATATCTGCGTGAAAATTGGCGGCGAAGAGAAAGCAAGCGTGCCAGCGGTAATGCTGGACGGAATCGTGTGCTTTGGGGAAATGACAGTCTCCACGCCGCTGATTGGTTTCTGCGCTGAGCATGGGATTACGCTGACGTTCCTATCGTCGAACGGACGCTTTTACAGCCGCATCTGCGGGCCGGTCAGCGGCAATGTGCTGCTGAGAAAAAAGCAGTATCAAGCGCTGGATGATGATGACTTCCGCATGAAATTCGTGCAGAACCTCCTGGTGGGAAAGCTGCTCAACGAGAAAAATGTATTGATGCGCACGGCACGGACGCAGGATGCGGCAACAGCAGAGAGTCTTCGAGCAGCCTGCCAGTCTATTAGCCAGTATGCAGCACAGCTGGAGACATGCACAGGTGTTGACCAAATGCGCGGCATCGAAGGAGCTGCCGCAAAATGCTACTTTGCGCATTTTGACGACATGATTTCCCCACAATGCCCCTTCCAGTTTGTGGAGCGCAGCAGACGACCGCCGCGCAATGAAGTGAATGCAGTCCTGTCGTTTATGTACACGCTGCAAACGCGGGACATTCAAGCGGCACTTGAAACGGTAGGCTTAGATCCAGCGGCTGGATGGCTGCACACGCTTCGACCGGGACGGCCGTCGCTGGCGCTGGACTTGCTGGAAGAGTTCCGAGCGCCGCTGTGCGACCGGCTGGCGCTGTCTCTGTTCAACAAACGTCAGCTGACGGATAAGGACTTTGAGTACGATTCGCTGGCTGTTATGCTGAACGAGCGCGGGCGCAAAACGGTACTTACCGCATGGCGTGACCGAAAGCAGGAAGAAATCACGCATCCGTATCTCGGAGAAAAAATCCAAGTAGGGCTGATTGCTTATGTACAGGCCATGATGCTGGCGCGTGTCTTGCGCGGGGATCTTGATTGCTATCCGCCGTTTGTCTGGAGGTGAAAAAATGTTGGTTGTTGTTACTTATGATGTGAATACAGCAACCGAGGCGGGAGCAGCGCGGCTTAGGCGTGTAGCGAAACTCTGCGAACGCTATGGACGGCGTGTTCAGAACTCTGTATTTGAAGTCCTGCTTGATGCAGCACAGCTGACGGCGCTCAAGGCGCAATTGGCAGCGACAATTGATGCAGAACATGACTCCGTTCGCTTCTATCGCCTTGGCAACAGTTACAAGGAGCGCATTGATGTGCTTGGTTGCACTGCGCGCATTGAAGCTGGAGAACTGCTGATGTTATAGCGGAAGCTGAAAACACTCTTTTCAGCGCATGTGAATCATACATGAATGGCCGACCGTCTCGCGCGGTGTGATGTCAAAATTCAAGCGATGATTCTATGAAATATTACCAAAATAATCTCGACAAATTGCGTGGCACTATTGTTAAGCCATGCTGATTTGTAAGGGTTGAACAAAAGATTTGCAGAAATTGCATATCTTTTGCTGTCGCCCCTCGCGGAGGGGCGTGAATTGAAATCCAGTAGCCGTTTCCTTCGCGCACTTTCTGATTCTGTCGCCCCTCGCGGAGGGGCGTGAATTGAAATCAATGCCAAC
>OLZI01000204.1_pt1 | contig 41967 bp, 28 predicted proteins | sample 1674061 | NCBI WGS metagenome assembly OLZI01 (sample SAMEA103958139, study PRJEB25191) | human gut metagenome | biome: human-associated habitat [ENVO:00009003]; feature: intestine environment [ENVO:2100002]; material: feces | place: Germany | collected 2013/2015 | reverse complement strand
TGAGAGAACGTGTACACGCAATAAGCACGTTGAAGGGCTTAGTTGCGGATTTGAGATTGCTTTTCTATTTTTTTTTATCGGTTGAAAGTTTTATCGGACTCTTTATCTGTTTAAACTCACTTTTGTCAGTTTTGAATTCTGTCTGTTACTGGACTCTGTGGATTTCAGATTTCTTTTGCCAGCTCTTCTTGATCCTGACTGCAATTTTTATGGGAAGGTTTTTCCTCAAAGTTTTCCCATACCGTTTGCGGTTGCAAAATTACTACAATCTAGCGGCAATGAAGTTTCACCTATATGACATTCAAATTACATTTCCGTTACAGTGATCTGGTTCAAGGCGGTAGTCTTCCTCTCGCTCCTTTCCCGATTCGTTTCGTAGTTGGAGACTCTGTAGGCTAAAGACGGCTTTTATCGTTGAAGAAGTGATAAAAGCCGTCCTTGCGATGTTTCTGCCATTGGTAGCATCCGACGAATGCTCCTTTGCTTCCTTTTTACTCCTCCGATTCCACCACTTCCACACTCATGCTGATGTCTTGGCGTGGACGGTCATTGTGGGTTGTGTCGCAGTTCTGTATGCGCTCCACCACCTCGAGGCCTTCCTCCACCTCGCCAAATACCGTATATTGACCATCAAGGAACGGTGTACCGCCAAGGGTGGTATAGGTCTCCATCTGCTCGTCGGTGAATGAGGGTTTACCCATCTCCTTGCATTTTTCCTTGGTCAGCTCCACCAGTTTATCTTGCAGGGCTTGCAGTCCCGCACGGTCACGGCTGCGGCGGAGCGTCATGATCTCGTCGTGGTGCTCGCGGGCGAGGGTATTGAATACTTCCTGTTCCTGCTGCATGGCCATTTGGCGTTCCATCTGCTTCAGTTCGGCGCTTTTGAAGGTCTTGCCCCAGACGATGTAAAACTGGCTGCCAGAACTCTCGCGCTCAGGATTGACCTCGTCGCCAAGTCGTGCCGCACTAAGGGCTCCGCGTTTGTGGTAGCGCTGTGGATAGGCTATCTCTGCTGGGAGCGTGTAGTCGGGTCCGCCCGTTCCGAGCATCTTCCCTGCTGGGGCGTTACGGCTGTCTGGGTCGCCGCCTTGTATCATGAAGTCCTTGATGACACGGTGGAAGAGCGTGCCGTCGTAGTAGCCCTCACGGGCCATTTGAGGAAGTTGTCGCGGTGGCGCGGTGTGTCGTCATAGAGGCGTACAAGGATGTCGCCCTCGGGAGTCTTGATTCTTACTTTTGCCATGTTGGTCGTTTACTTGATATGATTACGGTGTACAAAGATACGGTTTTTTCCGAAAAAAACAAAGGGATGGCTCGTGAAAGCCATCCCTTCGTATAAGTGGGTTGTACAGGAGAGGTTATTCCTGAATGTTGGGCAACTCGAGACCGAGGTTCTTCTTCTTGTCCACAATCTTCAGGACGAAGCCGATGAAGAGTGCGGCCACACCGAGGCATGCCAGCATGACGAGCGGGGCAGTGTAGTTGAGCTGCGTGGCGTCGGTCACACCCTCGTTGGTGGCGTTGAGCACCTTACCGATGAGGAGCGGGAAGAGCCACAGGCCAATGTTCTGAATCCAGAAGATCAGCGCGTAGGCAGAACCAATCACCTTGGCATCGACGAGCTTCGGCACACTGGGCCACAGAGAGGCCGGTACGAGCGAGAAGGAAGCACCGAGGACGAGGATGGTGAGATAGGCCACGATGACACCGCCCACCTGGTTGCCCTTGAACTCAGGAAGTACGAAGGCGAAGGTGAGGTGGCAGGCGATGAGCAGGATAGAGCCCAGCACGAGCATGGAAGCAGCCTTACCCTTGTGGTCGACATAGTTGCCGAGTACCGGCGTGATACCTACGGCGAGCAAGGGGAAGACGGCGAAGATAGACTCTGCTGACTGGCGCATGTAGCCCATATAGCAATAGGTGACGAGACCAGCTATGGAGAGGGCCAGTACGAAGAACTTCACGGCCTTCTGCTTCATGAAGTTGAACAAGAAGGCGGTGGCGGCTACGAAGAGCATGATGACATACTGGATGTAGGTCACACTCTGAGAACCCCAGAACGAGTCGGCGGGCACCTCAGTGAAGGTGAGGTTGCACTGGAGCATGTTCACAGCATACTTCTGGAAGGGGAAGATGGCGGAGTAGTAGAGCACGCAGAGCAGTGATACGAGCCAGAAACCACTGGAGGTGAGGATCTGGCCAAGGTCGCTGAGCTTGAACGGCTCGTCCTTCTCCTCAGCCTCACCAGTCTGCTCGTCGAGCTTCTTGTCCATAAAGAAATAGACGACCAGCATGATCATGGCGATGCAGAGCAGCACCACACCGAAGGCTACAGAGCGCGACACGCTGACGACACCGCCAAACTTGGCTACGAACGGCGAGAAGATCATGCAGGTGGCCACACCGAGACGGGCCAATGCCATCTCTGATCCCATGGCCAGTGCCATCTCGCGGCCCTTGAACCATTTCACGATACCGCGCGAGACCGTGATACCAGCCATCTCCGTACCGCAACCGAAAAGCATGAAACCGATGGCGGCCAACTTGGCAGAGGCGGGCATTCCCTCATAGAAGGGTGAGACGCCGAGCTGTTCGAAGACGGGAATATGGTTGAGGTTGTTGGTGAACCAAGTCTCCAGGCCGCTGCCGATGAAGCCGTCGCTGACAGCGTACCACTTGATGCAAGCGCCCACCAGCATCACGCCACCAGAGAGAAGGGCCGTGAAGCGGACACCCATCTTGTCGAGGATAATACCGGCAAAGATGAGGAAGAAGATGAACACGTTGAGGAACGTCTCGGAACCCTGCATGGTGCCGAAGGCGTCAGAATCCCAGCCGCGCTGCGACTGCATGAGGTCTTTGATCGGAGACAAGATGTCTACGAAGATGTAGGCACAGAACATGGCCAGTGCCAGGAGCAACAAGGCGGTCCAACGGATGGCTGCCGAGTCGCGCAAAGTTTTATTTTCCATTTTTTGTTATTTTGTTGATTGACTTTCCTGTGATTACTTCTTCAGCCAGCGGTCGAGCCACTCGAAGAAGGTGCGCTGCCAGAGAATGCCGTTCTGCGGCTGCAATACCCAGTGGTTCTCATCGGGGAAGATGAGCAGTTCTGCGGGAATGCCGCGAAGGCGGGCTGCATTGAAAGCACCCATGCCTTGGTTAGCGTTGATGCGATAGTCCATCTCGCCGTGGATGCAGAGGATCGGCGTGTCCCACTTGTCAACGGTGAGGTGGGGGCTGTTCTCATAGGTGCGGCGGGCGTTGTCCGTGCGGTCCTGGTTCCAGTAGGCGTCGTCATACTCCCAGTTGCTAAACCAGGCCTCCTCGGTATCGGTGTACATCGACTCCAGATTGAAGGCACCGTCGTGGGAGATGAAGCACTTGAAGCGCTTGTCGTGGTGGCCGGCAAGGTAATAGACCGAGAAGCCGCCGAAAGAGGCGCCGACGGCACCGAGACGGTCTTTGTCAACAAACGGGAGGTTGTTGGCAGCATCGTCGATGGCAGCCAGATAGTCTCTCATGCATTGGCCCGTCCAGTCGCCAGAGATCTCCTCGTTCCACTTGCTGCCATAGCCAGGCAGTCCGCGACGGTTCGGGGCGACGACCACATAGCCGTTGGCAGCCATGATCTGGAAGTTCCAGCGGTAGCTCCAAAACTGTGAGACGGGGCTCTGCGGGCCACCCTCACAGAAGAGCAGCGTAGGATACTTCTTGTTGGGGTCGAAGTGGGGCGGGGTGATGATCCACACCTGCATCTCCTTGCCGTCAGAGGTCTTCACCCAGCGGTCCGTGACGTTGCCCACAGCCATCTGGTCGTAGATGTGCTTGTTCTCGAAGGTGATCTGCGTCTGCTCCGACTGTCCCTCCTTCTTAGCGGGCTTGATGACGTAGAGGTCACTGGGGACGGTGATGCTTTGGCGCGTACCGAGGAGCTTGCCTGTGTTGCCCAAAAGCTGGAGAGCCACGTAGTTGTGGTCGCCCTCGGTCAGCTTCTTCACCTCACCCTTGAGGTTGGTCTGGTAGGCGTTGACCGTGGCGTGCCAGCAGCCAATGAAGTAGAGGGTCTTGGAGTCGGTGTTCCAGCAGTAGTCGTCGACATTGGAGTCGAAGGCCTCTGCGACATACGACTTCTTGCCCGTGGCCAGCTCATAGACACACAGGCGGTTGCGGTCGCTCTCGTAGCCATCGTGCTCCATGCTGAGCCAGGCCACATACTTGCCGTCCGGCGAGAAGCGCGGATTGACGTCGTAGCCGACGTTCATGTCGCCCTCCTGATGGTTGACCTTCTGGTTGCGGAGCGACTTGGTATAGTTGATCTTTGGAGCCACATAGCCCTCGGGCTTGCAGAGGTTGCGGTCGGCCTTGGTCTCGATGTTGAAGAGGAAGATGTCGGCGTCGGTGGAGACGGCGTAGTCCACGCCCACCTTCTTGCGGCAGGTGTAGGCGATGTGCTTGGAGTCGGGGCTCCAGTCAAACTGCTCGATGCCACCAAAGGGTGCCAGCGGGCTCTCGTAGGGCTGTCCCTCGAGGATGTCCCATCCTGCGTCGATGCCCTGGGCGGATACCTGTGCAACGAAGGGGTGAGCAATGCTCTCCACATAGTGGTCCCAGTGGCGGTAGTTCATGTCCGTGACGAGACGGCCCGATGCCATAGGAAGGTCGTCGGGGTTCTTCTTGATCGTGCCGTGGTAGGGCAGCGACTTGATGAGCAGTACGCGGCTGCCGTCGGGTGAGAACTTGAATCCCTCGATGGCCGTGGCGTCCTTCGTGAGCTGTGTGCGGCCCGAGCCGTCAGGGTTCATGGCCCATACCTGACCTCCACGAAGGAAGGCGATGCGCTTGCCGCCTTCGATCCATACAGGGTCGCTCTCGCTCTTGGCGTCGGTGGTGAGCTTGGTTTGGCCCGTGCCGTCAGCGTTCATGATAAATAACACTTGGTGGCCGCGGTTCTCCTTCACGCTGTAGTAGCCCACCTGATAGACGACTTGCTTGCCGTCGGGTGAGGCTGCCGCAGAGCCCACACGTCCCATGGCCCAGAGAGTCTCGGGAGTCATGATGTCGCCTTTCAGCATCACCTGCTTGCTCTTGCCAATGTTCACGTCTTGTGCTTGCGTTTGTGCCACGCCGCCGCTCAGTAGCATTGCAGTCGTCATGGCGATTGTAAGGTTTTTGTTCATTGTTATTAATCTAAAGTACTCACGGACAAAATCTTGCCCGTGAGTAACCGTTGTTATTTCTGAAAAAGTGATATCTTTCTGGGATAGTCCTTTTGGTGTCTTCCCAGGAAAGATCCTTCTGTCTGAAAAGAGAGGCCGGGTGCTGTAAGACACCCGGTTGTTGGGGGAAGAGCTATTGCTTCTTCCTCCTGTTCAGATCCTCCTTCTTTCTTCTCAGTTCCTCCTGCTGCTTCTGCTGCAGTTCCTGCATAGCCTGCATACGGGCCATCAGGCCGTTCTGCTTCTTCGGGTTCTTCTGGTTCTCCGAGCGGCGTGCCTCAAGGTAGTCCAGCAACTTCTTCTCGTTGGTAGTCTTGCGCAGCGTGAACATGATGGCTGCGGAGAAGAACAGGGAGATGAAGTAGTAGAAGTTGAGACCTGACGAGTAGTCGTTGAACATGAAGAAGAACATCAGTGGCATGAGATACATCATCCACTGCATCATCTTCATCTGCTCGGCTTGCTGACCGACCATCTGGTCCTTCTGCTGCTGCATGGTGAACCAGGTATAGAGGATGTTGGCACCGCAGAAGAGGATACAGGTCAGAGACAGGTGGTCGCCGATGAGCCAGATGTTCGTACCCCATTCGACGATGGGGTCGTAGGTGCTCAGATCCTGCATCCACAGGAAACTCTGTCCGCGCAACTGGATGGCGTTTGGCACGAAGTTGAACATTGCAATCCAGATCGGCAACTGGATCAGCATCGGCAGACAGCCTGAGAGTGGGCTGACGCCATACTCCGAGTAGAGCTGCATCATAGCCTGCTGCTTCTTCATCTGATCCTCCGGCTTGTCATACTGCTTCGTGGCCTCGTCGAGTTTCGGTTTGAGCACGCGCATCTTGGCAGAACTCATGTAGCTTTTCTTCACCATCGGGAAGGTGATGACCTTGAGCAGGAGCGTGATGAGGATGAGCACGACACCCATCGGGAAGAAGGTGCTCAGCCAGTCGAAGACATAGATGGTGAACCAGCGGTTGATGATACGGAAGAGCGGCCAGCCCAAATAGACAAGCTGCTGCATCTCCAGATCCTTGCCGAAGGCGCTCTCTTTCTCCACCTTCTGCAGGAGGCGGAAGTCGTTGGGGCCATAGTAGAACTCCAGTTCCGTGGCCTTCTTGCCCGTGGGGTCGAAGGCTGTCTTCAGGCGTGCCTGGTAGTTCTTCAGATAGTGCGACTCCTTCTTCAGCGGGGTGCTCTTCAGTCGTGCGCCCGTCTGGAAGTTGTCCTTCGAGATCATCACTGCCGAGAAGAATTGGTTCTTGAAGGCCACCCAGTCGAGGGCGTCCTCCGTGGTCTCCTCTTTCTCCGAAGCCTCGCTCAGATGGTCTGTGCCACCGTCGGTCTTCTTGTAGGTCAGTGTGGCGTAGCGATTCTCAAAGGTGAAGCCGCGCTCCTGCTGGCGTGCGTTCTCCTCCCAGGAGATGCCCACCTCGTTGTAGTCGGGGGCGAAGAGGCCACCCATGCCGTTGGCGCGCAGGCTCACGCGGAGGATATAGTCCTTGCCCAGGACGTAGTCCAGCGTCAGCGTCTTGCCCGGTGCAGCCTCCGCCGTCATCGTCACCGTTGAGTCGGTGACGTTGCTGGGCGTGAAGTAAAGGTCCTCAGTCTCGATATTGAGTTCTTTGCCCGATAGCAAGTAGTTGAGTCGCTGGTCGTTGCCCTCGAAAAGGGTGACGTCCTTGGCATCCTTCGAACCGTCCTGCACCTTCAGGTTGTGACCCACATAGTCCTTGATGACGGCCTTGGCCACCGTGCCACCCTTCGTGGAGAGCGTGAGGGCGAGCTTTCCGTTCTGGAGCACCACGTCCTGTGCCGTGCCCGAGAGCGACTTGTGGAAGAGGGCCGACGTATCGGCTTGGGCCTTCTCTTGTTGTTGCTGCTGCAGCGCCTCCTTCTTGGCCTGTTGTTGTTTGGCTTTGACCGCACGGAGAGAGTCTTCTACAAACTCCTTCCGCTGCTGCTCCAACTGCTCCTCCGAGGGCTGTTGCCACCAAGCAAAGCCGAAGAGAATCAGCGCAATGAGCACAAAGCCGGTAATCGTATTTTTGTCCATTCGTTTATCTGATACTGTTTCTTTGTCTGATGAGAGGTGCTACTACGCCTTGTGGTTCTCGCCTGCCACGCGGACGAAGTCGAGGAAGAGGGGGTGTGGCTTCAGCACCGTACTCTGATACTCGGGGTGGAACTGCGTGCCGATGTACCATTTCAGCCCCGGTATCTCCACAATCTCGATAAGGTCGCTCTCGGGATTGCGTCCCACGCAGTTCATGCCGTTGCGCTCAAACTCCTTCTCGAAGTTGTTGTTGAACTCATAGCGATGGCGGTGGCGCTCCTGAATGTGCTCAGACTTATATATATTGAACACGCGCGAACCTTGTTTTAATACACACTCGTAGGCACCCAGACGCATCGTACCACCCATGTTGGTGATGTTCTTCTGCTCCTCCATGATGTCGATGACGTTGTGGGGTGTCTTCTTGTCCATCTCGCGGCTGTTGGCGTCGGCGTAGCCCAGCACGTTGCGTGCAAACTCCACCACCATCATCTGCATACCGAGGCAGATACCGAAGGTCGGGATATCGTGGGTGCGGCTGTAGTGGGCAGCGATGACCTTGCCCTCGATGCCACGCTGGCCGAAGCCCGGGCAGACGACGATGCCGTCCTGTCCCTTGAGCATCTCGCCGACGTTCTCCTCGGTAATCTCCTCGGAGTTGATAAACGTCAGTACGGTCTTGCGGTCGTTGTATGTGCCAGCCTGAAGCAGCGCCTCGCGGATACTCTTGTAGGCGTCCTGCAGGTCATATTTGCCGACGAGTCCGATGTGCACTTCCTCGGTGGCCTTGGCGCGGCGGTCGAGGAACGACTTCCACGGACCCAGGGCCGGACGCTCTCCGATAGGCTCATGACACTTGCGCAGGATGGCTTCGTCGAGCCCCTGATTCTGCATGGCCACGGGCACCTCGTAGATGCTCGGCAGGTCCTCGCTCTGCACGACGCAGTCGAAATCGACGTTGCAGAAGTTGGCCACCTTCTTGCGAATGCCCTCGTCGAGGTGCTTCTCCGTGCGAAGGACGAGCACGTCGGGCTGGATACCGACGCTCTGGAGCTCCTTCACGCTGTGCTGCGTGGGCTTTGTCTTCAGCTCACCCGCTGCGTGCAGGTAGGGCACGTAGGTCAGGTGGACGTTGATGGCGCGGTCGCCCAGCTCCCATTTCATCTGGCGGATCGCCTCCATGAACGGCGCACTCTCGATGTCGCCGATCGTACCGCCAATCTCGGTGATGACGAAGTCGTAGTGATATTTCTGGCCAAGCTGCTTGATGTTGCGCTTGATCTCGTCCGTGATGTGAGGTACGACCTGGATGGTCTTGCCCAAATAGTCGCCGCGGCGCTCCTTGTCGATGACGCTCTTGTAGATGCGGCCCGTCGTCATGGAGTTGGCCTTGGTGGTCTGGATGCCGGTGAACCGCTCATAGTGTCCCAAGTCAAGGTCCGTTTCCATACCATCGACCGTCACATAGCACTCGCCATGCTCATAGGGGTTCAGCGTTCCCGGGTCGATATTGATGTAGGGATCGAACTTCTGAATGGTGATGTTATAGCCCCTTGCCTGGAGCAGCTTGCCGATAGATGAGGAGATAATCCCCTTGCCAAGCGATGAAACTACACCGCCGGTCACAAAGATGTATTTTGTCTCAGCCACTTTGTTGATAAATGTATATGTTATAACAAGGTGCAAATTTACAATAAATAACCGAAAGTGGCAAGTTCTTACGGCTTTTATTTGTATCTTTGCGCCTAAATTAATAACGCTCGAACGAATGAAAACGATGATATGGATGGCGTTTAGCCTGCTTTGCCTGCCGACAATCGCCACGGCCCAGGCCAGATCGCACGCCTCAAGATCCGCAGTTTCAGCGGTTTCCGTAGAGAAGCCCCATGGCGATCTCTCGGATCCAGTTGACTCGCTTGCGCTCCTGCGCGACTCTATCTTTGGTGATGCGGCTCGTCGACCTGCCTACCGTCCTTCCAAGGTTGCTCCGCTCTCCGCAGCACAACTTTTCCTGCCTCTGACCTTCTACAAGGGCAAGGTGCTCGACGCTTTCTCCCTCTCTGGTGGAAGCACGGGGGAGCAGGCCTTTGTCGATAGCACCCTGCTGGGCCTCTATGTGCGCCGGCCCGACTTGGTGCGCACCACTTCTGCTCGCCTCCGTGCCGACCGTTCCGACCTCGACCTCATCGAGGCGCCCATACAGACTGAGACGGAGATGGGCGACCATGCAGACCCCATGCCCGTGGAGCCCGACGTCGTGCCCGTCCAGCTGGTGGTCCATAAGCCCAACTTTTGGCATTACTCGGGCTACTACTCCCTGCGCTTCATGCAGAACTACGTCTCCGACAACTGGTATAAGGGAGGCGAGAGCAACTACTCCGCCCTGGGATCCGTCATCATGGAGGCCAACTACAACAACAAGCAGAAGGTGAAGTGGGAGAACAAGCTGGAGATGCGCTTCGGATTTCAGAGTTCCCGTTCCGACTCGCTCCATCGCTACAAGACCACGGAGGACCTAATCCGACTCACCTCCAAGTTGGGCCTGCAGGCTTCGAGACGCTGGTACTACACGCTCCAGTTGCTCACCTATACGCAGTTCACCCACAGCTATCGGTCCAACGCCCCGACCCTCTACTCCGACTTCCTTGCCCCGCTCAATGTCAACCTCTCTTTGGGTATGGACTATAGTGTCGATTGGCAGCACCATCGCTTGAAGGGCAACATCCATCTCGCTCCGCTGGCCTACAACATGAAGTACACCCGCGTACGCTCCCTCTCCTCCCGACTCGGCATCGAGGACAACCGCAGGGTGCTCAACGACTTTGGTTCGGAGTTTACGGTCGATCTCTCGTGGACGCTGATGGAGGACCTGACCTGGCGCACGCGCCTCTATGGCTACACCACCTACGAGCGTGTGGAGTTGGAATGGGAAAACACGTTCGTTTTCCAGTTCAACCGCTTCGTCTCTGCGCAGATCTTCCTCTATCCCCGCTTCGACGATGGCGTGGAGCGCGATAGCCACCACGGCTACTTGCAGTTTAAGGAGTACGCCTCGATAGGCTTCAATTTCAGTTTTTAGATTTTGGACTGAGCCCCCTGTTTGGAGCATGGGCCTTGCCACCAGCGATCAAGCGAAGCTGGGGACAAGGCCCATGTCTCATATTAGCGGTAGTCCCCCTCCTTATCCGAGGATCTTTCCCCGGTTGATGATGCCCACGTAGGTCAGCAGGATCACGTTCATCATCAGGGCGTAGATGATGGCGGGGATGGCCATGCGCCCGTCGTTGAAGACAAAGGGGCTGGAGGCCACGGCGATGGCCTGGGCTGCGTTCTGCATGCCCACCTCGATGACGATGGTGCGCCGCTCCTGTGTACGCAGGCGGAAGACGTAGCAGAGCAGTCCCGCCCCCGTGGTGGCACAGAGGAGGAGCAGGGTGGTGGCCAGGCCCAGCGTGCCGAAGTTGTCGGCGATAGTGGTCTTGTGTTGCACGAAGAAGATGCCGGCCAGCAGCATCAGGGCCGGGAAGGCCAGTCGGGAGAGCACTCGCTCGATCTTTCGGGCCGTCTCTCGCCAGTAGTGGCGCACGCCAATGCCCAGAAGGATGGGCAGCAGCATCGTCACCACGTTTTGCATCAGCAGGTTGACCACGGGCAACTTCACCCCCATGGCCTCGCCCAGGTTGGCGGTGGTGGCCTGCATGATCAGCGGAACGGTGAAGAGGGTGATGAGGCTGCTGACGGCCGTGAGCGATACCGACAGGGCCACGTCGCCCTTGGCCAGCATCGAGAAGACATTGGACGAACTGCCTCCAGGACAGCAGGCGATGAGCATCAGGCCGATGGTGAAGAGCGGGCTCAGCGACAAGGCGCCTGCCACGCCCCAGGCGATGAGGGGCAGCAGGAACAGTTGGCCGATCATGCCGGCCAGGACAGCTTTGTAGCGGAGCATGACCAAGCGGAAATCCTTGCCCTCCAGCGTCAGTCCGAGGTCGAACATCAGGATGGTGAGGATAGGCAATACGATAAACAGACTGTTCATAGTTTTGGTTTGATATAGGTTTGATTTAATTGATAACCAAGGTTGTGTGCGAACGCCGACAAACTGCTTCCGTGTCTACCTTCTGTCCTGTTTGGAGAGAGGAAGATGGAAGCAGTCTGTCTGCGCAATAGGATGTCGGATTGGGAAAAGCCTGTCTGGGTCTTGGGTCTTTCGCCCGCGGTCCCATGGGTGTCCCGTTCCAGTTTCTTTCTCTTATTCTACATGGAGGGCCTTGAGGATGTCGGCCATCTTCTGCTTTGTCGTCACCTCGGTGGGTACGAGCGGCAGGCGGAGCACGTTCTCTATCATGCCCATGTCGTTGAGCAGGGCCTTCACGCCCGCAGGGTTGCCATCGACGAAGAGGAGCTTGTAGAGTTCGGTAAACTGATGGTGGATCTTGCGTGCCTCGCCATAGTTGCCCTCAAACTCCAGGCGGATCATGCGGGAGAACTGGCGGGGCAGGGCGTTGCCGATGACCGAGATCACACCGACGGCTCCGCTGGCTATCATCGGGAACGTCAGCGCGTCGTCGCCGCTGATCACCTCGAAGCCCTCAGGCTTGTTCTTGATGATCTCGTCGACTTGCTCCAGACTGCCCGAGGCTTCCTTGATACCCACGATGTTGGGGAAGTCCTTGGCGATGCGGCACGTCGTGGCCGCCTTCATGTTCACTCCCGTGCGCCCCGGCACGTTGTAGAGCACCAAGGGCAGCGGACTGGCCTCGGCGATGGCCTTGAAGTGCTGGTACAAGCCCTCCTGCGACGGCTTGTTGTAGTAAGGACAGATGCTCAGGATGCCGTCGATACCCTCCCAGTCGCTGGACTTCATCTCCTCGATGACGGCCCGCGTGTTGTTGCCGCCACAGTATTTGAGCAGGGGCACGCGGCCCTTCACCACGCTCTTGACGACCCGGGTGATCTCGTCTTTTTCGCTCCGCGTCAGGCAGGGCGTCTCGCCCGTTGTGGCCAGGATGCACAGAAAGTCGGCACCATTGTCCAGTTGGTAATTGACGAGTCGCTCCAAAGCCTCGAAATCGATGCTCATGTCGCTCTTGAAAGGAGTGATCAGCGCAACTCCCAATCCTCTGAAAATATTACTCATATTGTTGTCTGTTCTTGTGTCTCCTCCCCGCTTTCCGGTGGAAGGAACTGGGTAAAAGATGCTATGTTTTGACTTTGATGGCGCAAAAATAAGCCTTTTTTCTCAAACTGGCAACCAAAGTGTTCATTTATTTAGCCAAAACACCATTTTCCTGCGGTTCCAGCCCGTCATACTCCACATCCCACAGAAATAGCGCGTGGGCTGGCATGCTCTCGCCCGCGTCGCTCCTGGTGCCCTTTGCGAGCACCTCCTCCAGCCTTTGCAGCGAGAGGCGTCCGCGACCCACCTCCACCAGGGTGCCCACCACGGCGCGCACCATGTTGCGCAGGAAGCGGTTGGCGGAGATGGTGAAGCACCAGGCCTCGCCGTCCAGATGGTCCCATCGGGCCTCGTAGAGGTCGCAGACGGTCGTTTTCACGTCGCTTCCCGCCTTGCAGAAACATTGGAAGTCGCGTGTGCCGACAAGCATCTGTGCTGCCGCGTTCATCTGGTCGAAGTCGAGGGCGTAGTGGATCTCGTGGGAGTAGGCCCTGCGAAACGGGTCTTTCCGCGTGTGGATGTAGTAGTGGTAGGTGCGCCTTTTGGCCGAGAAGCGCGCGTGGAGATCCGAGGGCACGGGTAGGATCTGGCTCACGGAGATGTCGCGGGGCAACATCTTGTTGAGGCGGTAGGCCAGCTGGTGGCAGTCGAGGGGAAGCTCCAGCGGCTCCTGCAGGTCGAAATGGGCCACCATCAGCCGGGCGTTGACCCCAGCGTCAGTCCGTCCCGCTCCCGTCACGTCGATGGGGGTGTGCAGCAGGGTCGAGAGCGCCTTCTCCAGCGCCTCCTCCACGGTGATGCCGTTGGGCTGTATCTGCCAACCGTGGTAGGCACGCCCGTCAAACGATAGGTAAATGAAATATCTATACATAAATCTAATAATGCAAATCGACGACAATACACTAAAAAGGCTCGATGGTACAATGGTGGGCAATGTTCTTAGCCTCTCCTCTTAATCCTCTTAATCCTCCTTGATTTTCCAATCGCTGATCGTGCGCTGATTACTGTCAAAACTGATGCCCACTTTTACCAGCCGCTTACCTTCAGCATGATAAGGCAGCATGTAGCCCTTTTCGTCTATTTGGGCCAAAGCCTCCTCGGCACTCTTGTCAACCTTCAGTTCGAAGACGTATATCGTGTCCGGCATGTGCATTACGGCATCAGCCCTGCCGATGGCGCTCTTCACCTCCGTGCGGATATAGATGTTGAGGAAACTAAACATCAGATAGAATATGGTCTGATAGTGCTTCTCGCTATGGTTCTCCAGATCGTATGGGATCGTAGCCATATAGGTGCGCATGTGTTCCAATGCTGCTTCGATATCATTGCGGTAAATCGCCTTGCAAAACCCCAAGAGGAAGGCGTCGTTGTCGGAACGGCGAGGGTTCACATAGTGAGGTATCAGCGAATTGAGCAAACCATCACGGACCTCCTTGTTTGGGATGCCCAAAGTGTATTCCCTAAACATCGGGTCATACTTCTTGATGGTCAGATAACCGCTCTGATAAAGCAGAGGCAGGGCGTCTGTCATTTCCTCTGTCGATTGGTCGAAGGAACTCAAAACCGCCTCCTGACCCTCCAAAGAAGCAAGATTGACATGATACATATCCAGCAATTTCAAGAGGAAAGATGGCGTGCCCGAACCAAACCAGTAAGGGGCTATCTTGCGTGCGTTCAGCGCCTTCACCAGGCTGAACGGATTGAAGACATCCTCTGATTTCTCGCTGAAATGATAGCCGTCATAGAATTGCGTCAGCTCTTTCAGACACTCCTCGTACGTCATGCCAAGGGCTTCGCCCAATGCTTCGACGTCTGGTTTCATCTGCGTGGTTAGTTCCGTCTTGCTGATACCGCAGATGGCCGAATACTGGTCGAACAGACTGATGTTGTCGAGGTTGTTGAGCTCGCTGAAGATGCTGAGTTGTGAGAACTTGGTGATACCCGTGATGAAGCAGAACTCCAGGTATGGGTCGAGCTTTTTCAGAGGGCTGTAGAAGTTTTGCATGATGCGGCGAAGTGGTTGCAGGTTTTCCTTCTCATGCACCACATCCAGCAAAGGGGCATCGTATTCATCAATGATAACGACTGCCTTTTCGCCCGTCTGCTTGTAAGCTCGCTTTACGATACCTTCCAGTCTTTCATTAGGGTAAATCTCGCCTTCTCTCTTACCATAAAGCTCTTCGTAGGGTAAAAGTTCCAGATTAAGATAATTGTTCAAGGCATCAGCATCAAAATGCTTGGCACCACTGAGGTCAAAATGAAGCACAGGATGCTTCACCCATTCCTTCTCGTAGTCGGCAATGGCCAATCCCTCAAAAAGCTCCTTTCTTCCCTCGAAATAGGCTTGAAGAGTAGAGGCAAAGAGCGACTTGCCGAATCGTCTTGGACGACTCAGAAAGACATACGACATCTGCTTTTCCCGGAAATCCACGATGAATTGGGTCTTGTCTATATAGAAATAACCGTTCTCGCGAATCTTCGAGAAAGTCTGAATTCCTACGGGATATTTATTTACTATCTTAGCCATTTTTCTGCATGCTCTACATTTCAAGCTACTAAGTTACGAACAAAATCTGAATTGGCCAAGCGTTTTTTTAAAAAACAGATAAAGAACTGCCTGTGTGGTGGATACTTGTCGTTGAAAACAAAGAAAGGCACCCGAAAAGTGGCGCAGGGGGAATTCTCCGTGGATAACACCCTGCGCCCATTTTTTTGATTTACATCTTTGTCACTTCTCCACAATGCAAGTCATCTGCCATGTGGAGGATAACGTCGTGTAGTTCTAAATCATCTTTGAAAAACTGCGGAATAGCATCATAGCCTATGGCAGCATCTAATATATTGCCTGTTACAGCTCCAGTACTGTCGCTATCACCACCATGATTTACAGCCGCAATCATTGCTTCCTCAAAGTTGTCGAAATGGCGGATTGCACAGTATAGCGCAATGGCGAGTGCTTCTTCACCGACCCATCCGCCTCCTAACGCACCAATATTCTGAAGGTCAGAATGGTCGTTTGCCGAGAGATCTATTGCAACTCTTGCAATCCCCATCATCTCCAAAACTTCCCGATGATGCTGCGGAAACAGATCGTCAAGTTTCCCAATTCCCTCATATATATACTCTATCAGGCCTTCTCTTGTCGGATTCTCATCCAAGACCAAACGATAGATGACATGCGACATCAAGGATGCAGGTATATACCCAAGCGGATGCTGATGGGTGATTTCTGCGGCATCACCAGCCAACTTGTCCGCCTCCATGATGTCCATACGGTTGTCAACGGCAGCATAAAGCGGAATGGGGGCAATACGCATGACACCACCACAGCCTTTGCTGTTGTTAATAGTTTCTTTCCCTCTGAAGATGTCATTCAGTGACATCATACATCCCTTTTCGTAAATTCATCAGCAAACGGCTTCAAATTGCCTTTAGGATTGTGGCTCTGATGGGCATTATGGTCATCAAGTATAGCAAACACTATCTTGCGATACTTGTTTTTAAACTCCAGCTCTTCCATCACCTCATGAAACAGTTGTGCTACATGACGTGGTGGATTACGGAATGCGCCGCACCCCAAGGCTCCAAGTACTAGTGAGTCGTGACGATGAATCAAACCAATACGGAAGATAGTTCGTATCTTGTTCTTGATAGGTTCCACATGATGGTTGGCAATCATTCCACTTGTCGTTAAGTCTGGTCGATTCATACCAGCCACTGTGATAAACGAGAGGCTGACAGGATTATCCAGCAAGGCATAGCCCTTCTGTTCACTTTCCCTAAAATAGATGGCATCGGGCGTATAAACTCCTCCAAAATTCCAGTCAAGGGGATACTGGTAGTGAGAACGCTTGATACGATACATCCCCGCAAAGGGAGCAAACTGATAGAGGGAACGGAACAAATTCGTCCTGCGGAACAGTGTTTCTTCCTGTGCTCCAGCACCTGTTGCTACACCGCCACCAGGATTACGTCTGCTGGCCATGTTCAATATGGCAGGATTATAACCTTGCTCTTTCAACTGCACCCCTGCATACAAACAGTCAATGTTTTGTACTTCAACGACAGTTTGATAGCTGCTTTGCACCGCCAAACATATTTCGCGCTCATAGAATACTGTCTTGCTCATCATATCCGAATCATCAGGGAATGAATAACACGTTCCGTTCTCTGTTACATATCCGCCTTGGTTGACGATATCGACAGTATTGCGAAACTCTTTTGTACGCAACTCTTTTACCTGATAATATGCCGAATGGTCACCATGCTTTACTCTTTCCATTAAAGCACGATACTTTTCAAGAAAATCCTTCTGAGGATACCATCTGTATGTATATTCCTTGCTGCTCATTTGCTTATTTCATTAAAAATTCCACCCATAACTACTATTCTTTTACTTTCTTTCATTATATCTTGTGTAAATTTTACGTAAAAATACGACCTTTATTTCAAGCTACCAAATATTTCTGGTAAAATTTACGCAAGAACGTCTTTTTTTTATCTTATAGTCTTATTAGGCCGAAAATCTTATGCAGATTTCTTCCTAACATTCTCTTCTACTATCTTACGCATTGTATCAAGTTCTCCGTAATCCTTGATGTTCCTGTGCTTAACCAGAACCTTGGCTTTCTGGTCGATAAAACCATAGATTCAATTTTTATTTCTGCATTTTCACGCTCTTGAATTGCACTTTCAAACCAGATAAAATAGGAATATATAGGTTTGCTTACAATGCTCAATATCGTTATATTCCAACAAAAATCAAATCGATAGGCCAGGTTTGGCAAAATCAAGGTTGTTTCTTTGATCGGAGGGGAGTGATGTGCTGGATTTCGAAAACGTTAAAACGTTAAAACGTTAAACGTTAATAGGGTGGAATCGGGGAGCAGCACATCCGTTCCATCAGCCGTATTTCCCCCGCGGATCGGTCCTAACTTATGATCATGAGTGATCCTAAGTTACGGCCATGTGGGGTCGTAAGCAAGGCTCGGCAAGGTGTTTTGTCGTTTAGTGAAGATTGTGTTTCGGGCTGTGTCATGATTGGGTGTACATGACGGCTTGCACAACTCAAATAATTGGCCCGAAAAAGTAAGTTAACTTCGTTGGCCTACGAAGTTAACTTCATCAGCCTATGAAGTTAACTTCATCGGCCTATGAACTTAACTTCATAAAAAGGGGTGAAAAAATGCGTGCTGGCCGCCACGGTAGACTCGGGGGGCAAGGTAGAGCAAGGGTAGGGGCTTTTGGGGCGCGCCCCAATATGATAAGTCTGCTATTTATAGTCCTTCTGTCAGAAACTTGCGAAGATGTATGTGCGTGATGCCGTCATCATCATTCTTGGTGAGCAGAGGGGTCATGGAGATAACGTACTTCGGATAGTTGTCCTTGATGGCACGAAGATTGCCAAACTCTCGCTCTCTCGTTGCCTTGTCGTAGATGATATAGGACGCTTGTACATAGATGCGTTCACCTCCCGGCTTGGTACATACAAAGTCGATTTCTCCAGCTTGCAATTGTCCCACATATACTTGATAGCCCAAACGTATGAGATGCTGATAGATGATATTCTCTATCACTTTCTCAATGTCTCCTTCGCGCGTTCCTCCAGCAATGGCATTTCGAATGCCGTTGTCTTCGAAGTAAAACTTGTCGTTGGTTTCAAAGATTCGTTTGCCGTGGATGTCATAGCGGTTCATCTTGTGCAGGATGTAGGCTTCGCAAAGGAAGGAAATGTAGTTGATGATGGCCGTGGAGGTTATTGATTCACCTTGCGATTTCATGTATTTGGCGATACTGTTGGCAGAGATGAGCTTGCCTGTATTATCTGCAAGAAAACGCACCAGATTCTCTAAGAATGGTACGTTTCTTATCTGGTTGCGCATGATGACATCCTTGAGCAAGACGGTGTGGTAGATATCTATCTGATACTCACGGGCGTCGTCTTCTTCCAAACCTATTTTGGCTAAGCCAGGCAGGCCACCATACTGAATGTACAGAGCAAGCGCTTCGTCATTATCCGATAGATGATGGAATTGCAAAAACTCGTTGTAGCTTAGCGACTGGATATAGATTTCCTTATATCTCCCGCCTATGATGGTGCTTAGTTCGTTGCTCAGCATACGAGCATTGCTACCTGTGATGATAATATCTGTGTTGGGTTCTGTACGATAGCTTCGGATGGAGCGTTCGAATTCCTTGATGTCTTGTATCTCATCAATAAGGATATAATTATGTTTGTCGGAATAAAAATGCTGTCCGATATACTCGTTGAGATCTTGGTAGGTCTGAATGTGGTCAAACTCTCTTTTCTCCTTATCTATATAGATGATATTGTTGCTGCTATCTGATATTTTACGGTCACGAATCATCTTCATCATGCAGCTTTTGCCCACACGACGTTGGCCTACTAAGATGATGATGGTCTCCTTGCCAAGAAACCTTTCTATTTTGTCGATATATGATTGACGAATAATAGTTGCCATGATTTTGTCTTTTATAGAAGAAACTTTTTGCAAATATACGACTTTTATCTTTTATAGAAGATAAAATGTGGGACAATTTTGCTTTTGTCTTCTATAAAAGATAAAAATCTTCCTCGATTTGCAATAAGATAAGCTGCACTCGGCAATAAAAAAGAATGTGATTCTTTTTGTATTGCTCTCGATTTGCATTATCTTTGTACCATGATATTCTATTTCTCAGGCACAGGAAACACGCTATGGGCAGCACAGACGCTTGCCGAGCGGTTGGGAGATCGGCTTGTCAATATGGCCGACGCGATAGGGGGAGAGGGACGTTATACCCTCGGAGAACATGAGGCCATCGGCTTCGTCTTTCCCGTTCATGGCTGGCGTACGCCCCGCCTTGTCCGGCAGTTTATCGACCAGCTTTCGATAGATGCTGGTGGAAAGTCCCACTACGCCTACCTCATCCTCACGGCAGGCGACTCCATCGGTCGCACCGTGGAGCGTCTGCTGCCCCATCTGCGCGCCAAGGGTATTGATCCACAGCTCTTTGCCTCGATCATCATGCCCGAGTCCTATGTCGGACTGCCCTTCATGGATGTCGATACGCCCGCCAAGGAGCAGAAGAAGAAGGACGAGGCTGCCCGCCAGCTCGACGCCCTCGTTGAGACCATTGCCCGATGGGACTGCAGACGGCGTGACGACTCTTTTCGCTCGCTCACACGCGGTCCAATCCCAGGGTTCTTCTCCGGTCCCGTGGGGAGCTTCTTCGAGCGTTTCCTCATCACCGACAAGCCCTTTCATGTCGTTGCCGATCGCTGCATCAAGTGCGGACGTTGCGCCAGCGTCTGTCCCGTAGGCGATATCGAGGGCGGCAAGGGCCGTCAGCCCCAGTGGCTTCACCACGACGATTGCCTCACCTGCTTCTCCTGCTACCACCATTGTCCCACCCACGCCATCGAGTTTGGCGGACGGACGAAGCACAAAGGACAGTATTTCTATACGCGCAGGAAGTAGGGCGGGGGAGGGTTTGTCCTCCCGCCTTCGGGATGGTCTCGGGACGCCTTCGGGAGAAGACCTATCGCTCCTTCTGCTGGATGTACTGATTAAATCCTAACTTTTCAAGCCCACAGGAGGAATAGGCGTTGTCGAATCGTTGGTCTGAATCCTGTATTCCCAATCCTCGATGGTTCTGGTTGTGGTACTGAAGTTGATACCTATTTTAACGAGCTTTCTGCCATCTGCCTCAAAAGGAACCATATAGCCTTTGTTGTCTATTTGGGCTAAGGCTTCCTGGGCGGACTTGTTGATTTTTATCTCGAAGACGAAGACGGTGCTGGGAGAGAACATCACGGCATCGGCTCTTCCCCTACAACTCTTTACCTGTGTGAGAACAGCTATGTTCATCATCGAAAGCATGATGTAGAAAACGGTCTCATAATAATACTCGTTTTTCTGCATATCTGCCAGTACATCCTTTCCGCCTTCTGGATAAGGTATAGAGGCAAAGTAGGACCTCATCAGCGTCATCGCCTTGTCGATATCTCCATACACCAACGCTTGATAGAATTTTGCCGCAAAGCCAAGCGAAGCGCCATCGCTCAGATTCGTGTAAAGCGGCAGCAGGTTCTCCATCAATCCTCCCTTTACTTCCTTGTTTGGAATACCCAGATAGTATCCATTGGTCAAAGGATCATATCTTTTGATAGTAAGATAACCGCTCTGATAAAGCAGCGGGAGGGCATCCGTCATTCTTTCCGTAGGACGGTCGAATGAGGACGGAAAGGCGAAAACCTCATCCAGATTCATAACGTCCGTGTTGAATCTTTGCATCTGATGAATCAGATAAGTAGGAGTGGCTGTGGCAAACCAGTAGCTGCTGATGTAGCCGGCGGCAAAGCAACGCATCAAACTGAAGGGATTGAAGATATCCGGACAGTTGCGGCTGAAATGATAGCCATCATAGTTTTCGGTCAACTCTTGCTCCATTCTTTCAAAAGTCAATCCGTTGGTTGCTGCCAACTGCTCAATGTCCTGTTTCAGAGTCGTGGTGAGTTCTTCCTTGGTAATGCCGCAGATGGCAGCGAACTCTGGGTCCATGCTGATATTGGCCAGATTGTTGATGGTACTGAAGATGCTGAGCTGTGAGAATTTCGTGATTCCCGTGATGAAGGCGAACCTGATGTGGGCGTCATTGGCCTTGATTGGGGCATAAAACTCCTGCATGACGGTCCTGATCGCTGCGAGTTTGTCCTCGTCGTGGAGCACATCAAGAAGCGGAGCGTCATATTCGTCTATAATAATGACAACAGGTTTGCCTGTGTGCTCTTTTGTCGAGACAATCAGGCTTTTGAGTCTGTCTCCGGGAGTTTTGCTTTCTGGACTCTTTCCCCAAATGCTTTCATATTGGGAAAGCAAGACGTTGAATTTAGATTGTAAATCTTTGAGATCGCAATTCTTGAATGTTGACATGTCGAAGTGAAGGACTGGGTATTCCGTCCACTCCTTTTCCAAGCCCTCGATGGCAAGCCCCTTGAACAGATCTTTCTCACCTGCAAAATAGGAATGAAGCGTACTGCTGAGAAGGGATTTTCCGAAGCGACGGGGACGGCTGAGAAATACATATTTGTACTTCTTGGTCATCCGATAGACGAGTGCTGTTTTGTCTACATAAACGCATTGTCTTGCGATGAGGTCGCTGAAAGTCTGTATTCCCACAGGATAAATTCTTTCCACCATGGTCTTTGCTTTTTTTCTTTGTGGCAAAGTTACGAAAAGTTTTTGAGTATAGAGCGAATAAAAAGAAAAAGGTTTTTACGAGAAATAGGGTGACAAGGTCGTTCGTGTGGTTTCAATACAACTTTTGGCGTATAATAAAACCTGTCGGATACTAATAAAAACGGTCGGATACTACTAAGAAACCCCAACCAGCCTCAGGCTGATTGGGGTTGATATGATAGTCTTCTGTCTATTCGGTTGGGCCTTCAGCTATATGACTTGTCTTTCAGACTACTCCATAAGTTTTCTGACTACTTCATAAGTCTTCAGACTACTCCATAGGTCCATGAGCCTTTCTGACTACTCCATAAGCCTTTTGACAACCTATTCTTCCGTCGTTCTGCTGTCGGCCAGCACCCGCCATAGTTTTTCGTCGGGCAGGGGCGAGACGACATCGATCGGCTGTTTGCTCACAGGATGTACAAAGGTCACGCGGTGGCTCAGCAGGCTGATGCCTCCATCGGGGTTGGATCGCGGCGCGCCATACTTCAAGTCGCCCTTGATGGGACAGCCGATATGAGCCAGCTGCGTGCGGATCTGATGGTGGCGTCCCGTGAGCAGGTGGATTTCGAGCAGCACGTAGCGGTCGCTACGCCCGATGACCTTGTAGCGCAGCATAGCCTTCTTGCTGCCCGCCACCTCGTGGTCGTAGGCATAGGTCTTGTTCTGTCGCTCGTTGCGCACCAGCCAGTTGGTCAGCAGTCCCTCCGCTTCGGCCGGCTCATGCTGGACGATGGCCCAGTAGGTCTTGTGGACCTCACCCTTGCGAAACAAATCGTTGAGGCGGCTCAGCGCCTTCGAGGTCTTGGCAAAGACGACCAGTCCGGCCACGGGGCGGTCCAGGCGGTGGACCACACCGAGAAAGACGTTGCCCGGCTTCTGATACTTCTCCTTCAACCATTCCTTGACGGTATAGGAGAGCGGAAGGTCGCCCGTCTTGTCGCCCTGTACGATTTCGCCCACCTCCTTATAGACGACGATGACGTGGTTGTCCTCGTAGAGTGGCTGCATCGTGCCTTACATGTTCATGCCGCCATCGACCTGGATGACCTGGCCGCTGACATAGCTTGAGAGGTCGGAGGCGAGGAAGAGGCAGACGTTGGCGATATCCTCGGTCTGTCCGCCACGGCGAAGAGGAATCTTGGCCATCCAGCCCTTGCGGATCTCCTCGGAGAGCTGGGCCGTCATCGGAGTCTCGATGAAGCCCGGGGCGACACAGTTGGCGCGCACGCCCTTGGGGCCGAGCTCCTGGGCGATAGACTTGGCCAGACCGATCATGCCCGCCTTGGAGGCCGAGTAGTTGCACTGGCCAGCGTTGCCGTGGACACCCACCACGCTCGACATGTTGATGATGGATCCGCCACGCTGGCGAAGCATGATGGGAGCGCAAGCGTGGATGAAGTTGAAGGCCGACTTCAGGTTGACGTTGAGGACGGCATCCCATTGTGCCTCCGACATGCGGAGCATCAGGCCGTCCTTGGTGATTCCGGCATTGTTGACGAGGATGTCGATGCTGCCGAAGTCGGCGTGGATCTGCTTCACGACGGTCTCGGTCTCGGCAAAGTCGGCGGCATTGCCCGCATAGGCGCGGCAGGTGACGCCCAGGGCCTCGATCTCCTGGCGTGTGGCCTCAAGGCCGGCAGCCATGTCGTCGTTGAGGACAAGGTCGGTGAATGCGATGTTAGCGCCCTCGCTGGCGAACTTCATCGCCACGGCCTTGCCAATACCACGGGCTGCACCCGTAATCAATGCTGTTTTTCCTGTTAAAAGTCCCATAAATCTTTTATTTTGTTGTTGTTACTGTCCTTGTTTCAAAGTCGTCTTGCCCAATGCGCCATAGACCACCTTGGCCACCATCGGCCGCGAGGTCTCCTCGGTCAGCCCGTGGCCCAGTCGCCCGTAGATGAACGGCACCTCCAGGCCCTTGATGCAGTAGTGGGTGATGTCGGCGACCAGATAGACGTCGTCGATGTCAAACTCGCCGTCGGCCTTGGCTTCGGAATAGACCTTGCGGAAGAGTTCGATCTCGTCCTCGTCGAAGTTCTTGCGCACCTGCTCCACCTTCCAGATGTTGCGGAAGAACTCCGCGCGCAGGTTGCCGTTGCGGATGACGGTCTCCTTGATCATGCTCAGATGGGTGTAGATGAGCTCGATGATCTTGTCCTGGGGACTGATCTTCTTGTTGGCCACTTCGTCCAGCTTGTCCGACAATCGCTCCAGCTCCGACTCGATGACGGCGGAATAGACGTCGTCCTTGCTCTTGAAATAGGTATATAGCGTGCGGCGACCCTTGCCCGAAGCTTTGGCAATGTCGTTCATCGTAGTGTTGGCTATGCCGTTCTTGGCAAACAACTGCCGCGCTACGTCAACTAGTTTTTGTCTCGTTTTCGATATGGACATAATCAAATATACCTAAATACTAAAATAACAGGTTGCACAAGAACCCTTTTCGTGTGCAAAAGTACCAATATTATTTGACAGCACCAAAACTTTCCCCTACAAATTGCACACTTTAACACGCTGTGCATGATACGGGTAGGTCTTGGCCCGTCGGCTCCTTGCGGGCGGGGGAGGATAGGCGCGTGGGGCAAGAATTCTCCTCGCCGTGGTGGTCCATGACGTCGCGAGGGAGAAATCCTTTGTGATATTTACCGCCTTAAATTTGCCGTTTTGAAGAAATAATTGTATTTTTGCACAAACTTTGAATATGGCAGAGGAAACAAAAAATTATTGCGCTATGTTTCAGCCCTTTAGCTTCCGACGCGATCAGGACGCGTTCGGAGGAAGGTGGCGTGTTGGCCCTATTCAATCACTCATTAGAAAACACTTTTAAGCTAAAAAGAATATGTGTGGTATTGTAGGATACGTTGGAACGAAAAGACAGGCTTACCCCATACTGATCAAGGGGTTGAAGCGATTGGAATATCGTGGTTACGATAGTGCCGGAGTGGCCTTGATCAATCCCGACGGCGTGCTGAGCGTCGATAAGGAGAAGGGCAAGGTGGCCGATCTGGAGCGCTATTGCGCGGACAAGGACACACGAGGCACGATCGGTATCGCCCACACGCGTTGGGCCACCCATGGCGAGCCCTCGGCGCGCAACGCCCACCCCCACTACTCGCAGTCGCGCAACCTGGCCATCATCCACAACGGCATCATCGAAAACTATGCCGAGATCAAGGCACGCCTGGAGGAGAAGGGCGTCCGTTTCCGTTCCGATACCGATACGGAGGTGCTCGTGCAGCTCATCGAGTACATCCAGGAGCGCAAGCAGATCGAACTGCTGCCTGCCGTCCAGCTGGCCCTCCATCAGGTCGTAGGCGCCTATGCCATCGCCCTGCTCGACAGTCGCCATCCCGACACCATCATCGCAGCGCGCAAGCAGAGCCCGCTGGTGGTGGGTATTGGCGAGGGGGAGTTTTTCCTCGGGTCGGACGCCAGCCCCATCATCGAGTTTACCGACAAGGTCGTCTATCTCGAGGACGGCAACATCGCCGTGATGAAAGCCGGCGAGGAGTTGCAGATCGTCAATATATATAATGAGAAACTGCTGCCCGAGGTCAAGACCGTCGATATCGACCTCGGACAGATCGAGAAAGGGGGCTTCCCCCACTTCATGCTCAAGGAGATCTTTGAGCAACCCGAATGTCTGGAGAACTGCATGCGCGGGCGCATCAACGTGGACCACAACCACGTGGCCCTCTCGGCCGTCATCGACTACCGCAAGGAGCTGCTCGCGGCCAAGCGCATCATCATCGTGGCCTGTGGCACGAGCTGGCACGCCGGTCTCATCGGCAAGCAGCTCATCGAGTCGTTCTGTCGTGTGCCCGTCGATGTGGAGTACGCCTCGGAGTTTCGCTACCGCAACCCCGTGGTAGGACCAGGCGACGTGGTCATCGCCATCTCGCAGAGTGGCGAGACGGCCGACACGCTGGCAGCCGTGGAACTGGCCCGCGAGCGTGGCGCCTTCATCTATGGCGTTTGCAACGCCGTGGGAGCCAGCATCCCCCGCGCCACCCATACGGGATCCTACATCCACGTGGGCCCCGAGATTGGCGTGGCCTCGACCAAGGCCTTCACGGGCCAGGTCACGGTGCTCACCCTCTTCGCCCTCGCCCTTGGTGCCGTCAAGGGCACGGTGGCGCGCGAGGAGTATGTGCGCACCATCGAGGAACTGGCCAACATCCCTGATAAGATCCGCGAGGTGCTGAAGCTCAGCGACCAGCTGGCCGAACTCGCCCGTACCTTCACCTATGCACACAACTTCCTCTACCTCGGCCGTGGATACAACTATCCCGTCGCGCTGGAGGGAGCCCTGAAGCTGAAGGAGATCTCCTACATCCATGCCGAGGGCTATTCGGCAGCCGAGATGAAGCACGGCCCCATCGCACTCATCGACTCCGACATGCCCGTCGTGGTCGTGGCTACCCACGACGCGATGTACGAGAAGGTGCGCTCCAACGTCCAGGAGATCAAGGCACGCGAGGGACGCGTCATCGCCTTTGTCTCGAAGGGCGAGCAGGACATCACCCGGATGGCCGACGCGACGATCGAGCTGCCCGACACGCTGGAGTGTCTGGAGCCGCTCATGGCCACCGTTCCCCTGCAGTTGCTGGCCTACTACATCGCTGTCTGCAAAGGCAAGGATGTTGACCAGCCGCGCAACCTGGCCAAGAGCGTGACGGTGGAATAACAAAAAAGCAATAATGTCTAAATAAGCCCGTCGCCGACGTGGCGGGCGTGAACAAGATATATGGAGAATAACATACACGAGGATTGTGGCGTGGCCATGATTCGCTTGCTGAAACCGCTGGAGTACTACCAGCAGAAGTATGGTACATGGATGTACGGCCTCAACAAGCTCTATCTGATGATGGAGAAGCAGCACAACCGTGGCCAGGAGGGCGCCGGCATGGCGGCCGTGAAGCTCCAGTCGGAGCCGGGTAATGAGTATATGTTCCGCGAGCGGGCGGAGGGCAAGAACGCCGTGACCGATATCTTCGGTATCGTGCACGAGAAGCTGAGCCACTACACGCCCGAGCAGCTTTCCGACGCCAGTTTCGCGAGCGACCATCTGCCCTTTGCGGGCAACCTGTACATGGGCCACCTGCGCTATTCCACCACGGGCAAGAGTGGCCTCACCTATGTGCACCCGTTCCTGCGCCGCAACAACTGGAAGGCCAAGAACCTCTGCATGTGTGGCAACTTCAACATGACCAACATCGAGGAGATCTTCCAGAAGCTCACTCGCCAGGGCCAGTGTCCGCGCATCTATAGCGACACCTATATCCTGCTGGAGCTGATGGGCCATCGCCTCGACCGCGAGGTGGAGCGCAACTTCGTCATTGCCCGCGACAACGGACTGAAGGACCAGGACATCACGCGCTACATCGAGGACCATGTCGAGATGGCCAATGTGCTCAAGACGACCATGACCGACTTCGACGGAGGCTATGTCGTCTGTGGCATCACCGGCAGCGGCGACTTCTTCTCCATGCGCGACCCCTGGGGCATCCGTCCGGGCTTCTACTATAAGAACGACGAGATCGTCGTCGTCGCCTCGGAGCGCCCTGTGCTGCAGACTACCTTCGACCTCGAGTGTGAGGACATCCAGGAGCTGCAGCCCGGCGAGGCCATCATCGTCAACAAGGCCGGCGAGTGCTCCATGCACCAGATCGTGCCGCAGCGTGGCGACGCCGCCTGCTCCTTCGAGCGCATCTATTTCTCCCGCGGAAGCGACCGCGATATCTACAACGAGCGCAAGAAGCTCGGAGAGCAGCTCACGGATCCCGTCCTCAAGGCGGTCGATTACGATATCAACCACACCGTGCTCTCTTTCATCCCCAACACTGCCGAGGTGGCTTTCTACGGCCTCGTGCAGGGTTGCGAGCGCTGGCTCACGGAGCGCAAGATAGAGCAGGTGCGCCAGTTGGAGAGCGTCGAGGAGGTGGACGACGAGGCCCTCATCAGTGTCCTGCGCCAGCATGTGCGCTCTGAGAAGGTGGCCTGGAAGGACATCAAGCTGCGCACCTTCATCACCGAGGGCAACTCGCGCAACGACCTCGCAAGTCACGTCTATGACATCACCTACGAGAGCATCGAGGGTGGGGTGGACAACCTGGTCATCATCGACGACTCCATCGTTCGCGGCACGACGCTCAAGGAGAGCATCCTCCGCATTCTCGACCGCCTCCATCCGAAGAAGATCGTCGTGGTGTCGAGTGCGCCGCAGATCCGCTATCCCGACTACTACGGCATCGACATGGCTCACCTGGAGGAGTTTTGTGTCTTCCGTGCCACGGTGGCGCTGATCCAGGAGCGGGGCATGGAGGACGTGCTCGGCGAGGTCTATAGCAACTGTCTCAAAGCCCTGCGCAAGCCGAAGGGCGCCATCGAGGAAAACCCAGTCAAGGGCGTCTATAAGCCGTTCACGGTGGAGGAGATCAACCGCAAGATCGTCGAGATGCTGCGTCCGCAGGGCATGACGACGCCTGTGGAACTGGTCTTCCAGAGCATAGAGGGACTCCACGAGGCCATCCCCTACAACCATGGCGACTGGTACTTCACGGGCGACTATCCCACCGATGGTGGCATGCGCCAGGTCTGCAGGGCCTATATCAATTTTTATAAGAACATAATTCAAAACTCTTAATAATGCGCAAAGTAACCTTACAGCTCAGCGACGGTACTGAGTTTCATGGTAAGAGCTTCGGCTACGAGCAGCCCGTGGCCGGCGAGGTAGTGTTCAACACTGCCATGATGGGCTACCCTGAGAGCCTTACCGACCCGTCCTATGCGGGTCAGCTTCTCACGATGACTTTTCCGTTGGTTGGCAACTATGGCGTGCCGCCATTCACATTTGACAAGCAGACGGGTCTTCCCGACTTCATGGAGAGCGACCGTATCTACGCCTCCGCATTGATTGTATCTGATTATAGCGAGCAGTATTCCCATTGGAATGCCGTCGAGAGCCTCGGCGAGTGGCTCCAGCGCGAGAAGGTGCCAGGCATCACGGGCATTGACACGCGCGAACTGACGAAGGTGCTGCGCGAGCATGGCGTGATGATGGGCAAGATCCTCTTCGACGATGAGCCCAACAACGTGCCGGAGGCCGACTATGAGGGCGTCAACTTCGTGGACCGCGTCTCCGTCAAGGAGATCGTCCGCTACAACGAGGGTGCGGGCCGAAAGGTCGTGCTGGTCGATTGTGGCGTCAAGGCCAACATCATCCGCGAGCTGATCCAGCGCGGCGTGGAGGTGGTCCGCGTGCCCTGGAACTACGACTATACCGACATGGAGTTTGACGGTCTCTTCCTGGCCAATGGTCCTGGCGATCCCGACATGTGCTCCGAGGCCGTGGAGATCATCCGCAAGCAGATGAGCCGCAGCCGCAAGCCCATCTGTGGTATCTGTATGGGCAACCAGTTGCTCTCCAAGGCTGCTGGCGCCACGATCTATAAGTTGAAGTACGGCCACCGCGGCCACAACCAGCCGGTGCGCATGGTGGGCACGGAGAAGTGCTTCATCACCTCGCAGAACCACGGCTACGCCGTCGATGCGCGCACGCTGGACAAGGACTGGGAGGAGCTCTTCGTCAATATGAACGATGCCTCCAACGAGGGTATCCGCCACAAGGAGAACCCCTGGTTTAGCTCGCAGTTCCACCCCGAGGCTTGCTCGGGCCCGGTCGATACGGAGTTTATGTTCGATAAGTTTGTTGAAACATTGAAGCAGTCATGATAGAACAACATATAAAGAAGGTATTGATTCTCGGTTCCGGCGCGTTGAAGATTGGTGAGGCCGGCGAGTTTGACTACTCCGGCAGCCAGGCCCTCAAGGCCCTGCGCGAGGAAAGTATCGAGACGGTGCTCATCAACCCCAATATTGCCACGGTGCAGACCTCCGAGGGTGTGGCCGACCAGATCTACTTCCTCCCCGTGCAGCCCTATTTCGTCGAGCGCGTTATCGAGAAGGAGCGTCCCGACGGCATCCTCTTGTCCTTTGGTGGACAGACCGCACTCAACTGTGGTGTGGAACTGGAGAAGAGCGGCGTGCTGAAGAAGTATGGTGTGAGTGTCCTGGGTACGCCCGTGGAGGCCATCATGAACACGGAGGACCGCGAGCTCTTCGTCGAGCAGCTTGACCAGATCGACGTCAAGACCATCAAGAGCGAGGCTTGCGAGGACATGGAGCAGGCCCGCAAGGCTGCTGAGCAACTCGGCTACCCCGTCATCATCCGTGCAGCCTATGCGCTGGGCGGACTGGGTAGTGGCTTCGCAGACAACGAGGAGGAGCTGACCCGCCTCTGCGAGAAGGCCTTCTCTTTCTCTCCCCAGGTGCTGGTGGAGAAGAGCCTCAAGGGCTGGAAGGAGATAGAGTACGAGGTGGTGCGCGACCGCTACGACAACTGCATCACGGTCTGCAACATGGAGAACTTCGACCCGCTGGGCATCCATACGGGTGAGAGTATCGTCATCGCTCCGTCGCAGACTCTGACCAATAGCGAATATCACAAGCTGCGTGCGCTCTCCATCAAGATCGTGCGCCATATCGGCATCGTCGGCGAGTGCAACGTGCAGTACGCCTTCGACCCGCAGAGCGAGGACTATCGTGTCATCGAGGTCAACGCGCGCCTCTCCCGTTCTTCGGCCCTGGCTTCCAAGGCCACGGGCTATCCCCTGGCTTTCGTGGCCGCCAAGCTTGGCCTGGGCTACGGACTCTTCGAACTGAAGAATTCCGTCACCAAGACCACCTCGGCCTTCTTTGAGCCGGCCCTCGACTATGTGGTCTGCAAGATTCCGCGCTGGGATCTGAGCAAGTTCCGCGGTGTGGACAAGGAGCTGGGCAGCTCCATGAAGTCGGTCGGAGAGGTGATGGCCATCGGTCGCAACTTCGAGGAGGCTATCCAGAAGGGTCTGCGCATGATTGGACAGGGAATGCACGGCTATGTGGAGAACAAGGAGCTGGAGATCGACGACATCGACGCGGCGCTGCGTGAGCCGACGGACAAGCGTGTCTTCGTCATTTCCAAGGCCATGCACAAGGGCTACACCGTCGATCAGATCCACGATCTGACGAAGATCGACCGCTGGTTCCTCTACAAGCTGCGCCATATCATCGACATCGATGAGGAGCTGAAGCGCCACAACGTCAACACGCTGGGCAAGGACCTGCTCCGCGAGGCAAAGGTCTATGGTTTCAGCGACTTTCAGATAGCACGCGCCATCGGACTGGAGGATGAGTGCAAGAACATGCACCAGGCCAACCTCGTGGTGCGCAAGTTGCGCAAGAGCTACGGCATCCTGCCGGTGGTGAAGCAGATTGACACCCTGGCCGCGGAGTATCCGGCTCAGACCAACTACCTCTACGTCACCTACGCCGGCACGAAGTCGGACGTGGACTTCCAGAACGACCGCAACTCCGTCGTCGTGCTCGGATCGGGCGCCTACCGTATCGGTAGTTCCGTGGAGTTTGACTGGTGTGGCGTCCAGGCTCTGCAGACCATCCGTCGCCAGGGATACCGCTCCATCATGGTCAACTACAACCCCGAGACCGTCTCCACCGACTACGATATGTGCGACCGTCTCTACTTCGACGAGCTCACCTTCGAGCGCGTGATGGATATCTTCGACCTGGAGCGTCCTCACGGCACGATCGTCTCCACGGGTGGTCAGATCCCCAACAACCTTGCCATGCACCTCGACGCGATGAACGTGCCCATCCTGGGTACGGCGGCCAAGGACATCGACAATGCCGAGGACCGTGCCAAGTTCTCGCAGATGCTCACCGAGCGCGGTATCAACCAGCCCGAGTGGAGCGCGCTGACGAGCATGGAGGACATCGATGAGTTTGTGGCCCGTGTCGGCTTCCCGCTCCTCGTGCGTCCGAGCTACGTCCTTTCGGGCGCTGCCATGAATGTCTGCTCCAACTACGATGAGCTCAAGCGCTTCCTCCAGTTGGCTGCCAACGTCAGCGAGGACCATCCCGTCGTGGTGTCGAAGTTTATCGAACACGCCAAGGAGATCGAGATGGACGCCGTGGCCCGCGACGGCGAGATCATGGCCTACGCCATCTCTGAGCACATCGAGTTTGCTGGTGTCCACTCTGGCGACGCCACGATTCAGTTCCCGCCGCAGAAACTCTACGTCGAGACCATGCGCCGCATCAAGCGCATCAGCCGTCAGATCGCCGAGTCGCTGCACATCAACGGTCCGTTCAACATCCAGTTTATGGCCCGCGAGAACGACATCTACGTCATCGAGTGCAACCTCCGTGCCTCTCGTTCCTTCCCGTTTGTCTCGAAGGTCCTGAAGCTCAACCTCATCGACTTGGCCACGAAGATCATGCTCGGCGTGCCCGTGGAGAAGCCGAAGAAGAACCTCTTCGACCTCGACTATGTCGGTATCAAGGCCAGCCAGTTCTCCTTCAACCGCTTGCAGAAGGCCGACCCGGTTCTCGGTGTCGATATGAGCTCTACGGGCGAGGTGGGCTGTCTGGGCGACGACACCAATACGGCCCTGCTCAAGAGTATGCTTGCCGTCGGCCACCGCATCCCCGAGAAGAACATCCTGCTCTCCACGGGTGCCGCGAAGCAGAAGGCCGAGATGCTCGACGCTGCCAAGTTGCTCCAGCAGCACGGCTACAAGCTCTATGCCACGGGCGGCACGTCGCGCTATCTGACCGAGAACGGTGTGGAGAACACGCTCGTCTATTGGCCTTCGGATGCCGACAAGAAGCCGCAGGCCCTCGACATGCTCCACGAGAAGCAGATCGACATGGTGGTCAACATTCCGAAGGATCTCACCGTCCACGAGCTCTCCAACGGCTACAAGATCCGCCGTGCGGCCATCGACCTCAACATCCCGCTTATCACCAACAGCCGTCTGGCCTCCGCCTTCATCCGCGCTTTCTGCACGGTGAAGCCCGAGGACATCGACATCAAGCCGTGGGGTGCCTATTAAGCCAGGGATAGACCTATTTCTCAGAACCATATCGGACTTCGTCCGTTTGATGCTATGTTGTCAGACGGGCGAAGCCTGTTTCTCCTCGCGAGGCTGCTGCGCTTCTGAGGGATCAAGTCTTACCTCATCCCAACATTTTCACCCATCCCAACATTTTCACCCATCCCAACATTTTTAACTCATCTCGGCAATTTCACCCCATCCTAATGTTTTCACCCCATCAAACCCCAGTCTTTACGATGCGACAACTCCTCTACACATTCTTTCTCATGGCCACGGCCGCTCTCTTCTCCTGTGGCAACAATACCCTCCACGGCGAGCATTACGACACGACGCTGGTCGATACGATGCTGGCGATGGTGCCAGGCGGATCGGACGATAGCGACGCCACGCCGCTGCAATGGACCTACAATGCCGACTCCACGCTGGCCACGCTCACGAGCCGTGCCAACCACAAGTCGCAGATCACGGCCCAAAACAAGATGACCATCCAGGTGAGGCTGCGCAAGGGCATTGGCACGCAGACCTTCCTCGTGCTTCGCGACGGCGAGCGCTTCGTCGTGGGCAACAACGACACGGCCAACATCGTGAACGTCTATAGCGAGGGCAAGATGGTGGGCAAATACCGCCACCAGCCCGGACCCAACAATGCGCCCGACACAGCCTTCATCTATGACAAGGCTTTCCTCTTCAACCTGCGCGCCTCCTCCACCATCAAACTTGAGTTCGAGACATTCACCAGCGGCCGCATGACCTACGACTTCAAGTGTGAGAAGCCCTTGGAATGGACGAAGCAATAGCGTAGGAGCGAAGAAATAGGGTAGGGGCGAAGGAAAAATGGAGGAGTCCGTCGGCGTGATATGAAAAAAAAACACGCTGGGGACGGACATTTTTTCTCATATATTTTGCAAGTTCATAGGAAAGTCGTAACTTTGCACGCGTATAGAATCAATCTAACGAAGAGGCGTGCCGGAGGTTGGCCTCATGCTCCTCAGGGAGCTGCGAGATCGGCCTTCAGAGAACCTAAGTACTAACTATCGTGAGAGTAACCTTTTAATGAAAATGGGACAATCATCGGCGGAGAAAGCACGCAAGGCCATCAATGTGGCCGAAATATGGAGCAAAGTAAGTCATTTGCTGAGCACCAAAAAGTTTTGGATGGAACTGCTCGTCATGACGGTGGGCATGTTTGTGGCCTCCTCGGCCGTCCACTTCTTCCAGGTTCCCAGCAAACTGGTCATCGGGTCGTTCTCAGGACTGGCCCTGGTGGTCTATCAGTTGTTTCCTATCGTTTCTGTAGGTACCTACCTGCTGCTGATCAACATCGTGTTGCTCATCCTGTCCTTCATTCTGTTGGGCAATGAGTTTGGAGCCAAGACCGTTTACACCTCGCTCATCGTAGGTCCGATGGTCGATTTCCTGCAATGGCTTTTCCCCATGAAGCAGTCGCTCTTTGCCGTCACCATCGCCGGCACGGGCCAGGTGATGCTCGATCCGTGGTTTGACCTGCTCTGCTTCGTGCTCGTGCTGGGTCTCTCCCAGAGCATCCTGTTCAGCATCAACGCCTCGACGGGAGGCCTCGATATCGTGGCGAAGATCGTCAATAAGTACTGCCATCTCAACCTCGGCTCTTCGGTCATGGTCTGTGGCTGCGTCATCTGCTCCATGGCCATTCTCGTCAACGACATCTCAATGGTGCTCGTGGGTCTGATCGGCACATGGCTCAACGGTCTGGTCATCAACTACTTCATGGAGAAAATCAATCAGAAGACGCGCGTCTTCATCATCTCCGACGACCACGAGAAGATCCAGCAGTATGTCATCAACACCATGCGCCGCGGCCTCACGCTCCATCCCGTCTATGGCGGCTACAGCAACCAGCGGCAGATGCAGATCGAGGTGGTGCTCACCCCCGACGAGTTCTCCGACTTGGTCGATTTCATGCACAAGGAGAAGATACGATCCTTCATGACCTCCGATACGGTCAGTCAGGTGCATGGTATATGGAACAAGCGCCACCTGCTCGACTTCTCGGGCGAATGAGGCTCCCGCTCTCGGCAGTAGATGTGCTCAATGGATTCGGTTGGGCATGTCTATGGACACAGCCAGAGTGTCTATGGACTCAGTCAGAGTGTCAATGAACACAGCCAGAGCGTCAATGGACACGGTAGGCGAGTCAATTGACGCAATGGGGGCGGTGATGAATGGAAACGTGAATCAAGAAAAGAAAAAGATAAGCCTTGGGTGCGGGCAAGCGCAGCGGTTCTGAGGAGTCCGTCCTGCCAGCATAGGCACCCGTTTCAAGCCCCGTGAGGGCAAAAGAAGATGTGTATCTATTGTTTAGTTTTATTAGTGTTTTGTGTATCTATTGTGTAATTGTTGGCTCATCAGGTTGACGTAATATTTGGGTATTAAGAGATAAATCAGGTAATGAGAAGAAAGGGCAGACAGGTCGAGAAGACCTTCTGCCCTTTTGGTTTCGATTGTCGGGAGCGTCTTGCGCCTTGGTGGCTCACGCTTCCTTTGGCTTCCTGCGCCTTGATTGCTTCGCCAATCTTGGCTCGCCTTTATTCCACCGTGATCTCGCCCGCAAGGCTCTGCTGCATGAGGCGGCGTATGTCTGCGGGATCCTTGTAGCGCGCCTGCAGAAACATCAGTTTGGTCAGGGCAGCCTCGACGGTGGAGTCGTAGCCGCTGATCACTCCTGCGTCCTTGAGATGGAATCCCGCGTCGTAGCGGCTCATCTCGACCTGTCCGCTCACACACTGGCTGATGTTGACCACCGTGATACCGCGGTCGTAAGCCTCTCGCAGCAGTCGTGTGAGCCACGGATACTGCGGCGCGTTGCCCGATCCGTAGGTGCGCATGATGATGCTCTTCAGTTCCGGTGCATCCATCATGTGGCGCACGATGTTCTCCTGTACGCCCGGGAAGAGCGAGAAGACATAGACGTCGCTGTTCATCTCGCGGTGGAAGCGTGTCGGCTTCGTGTAGTCGGGCTGCAGGATGTAGGGATCGTGGAAGGAGAAGTTGATGCCCGCGTCGCAGAGGTGGGGATAGTTGAAGGAGTGGAAGGCGTTGAACTCCTCCGCGCTCTGCTTCGTGGCTCGGTTGCCTCGGATCACATGGCCGTCGAAGTAGATGCAGACCTCGGGTATCTTTGGTCTGCCGTCCGCGCCGTAGGTCGAGGCCAGTTCGAGGCTCGACATGAGATTCTCCTTGCCGTCGGTGCGCAGTTGTCCGATGGGCAGCTGCGATCCCGTGAGCACGACCGGCTTCTGCAGGTTTTCGAAGAGGAAGGAGAGGGCCGAGGCCGTATAGGCCATCGTGTCCGTGCCGTGGAGTATCACGAAGCCGTCATACTGTTCGTAGTGCTTCGCTATCACGTCCACCATGCGCACCCAGTACTCCGGCGACATGTCGGAAGAGTCGAGTGGCGGGTCAAACTGCACGGTGTCCACCTTCGCTGGCAGCTGGTCGTATTCGGGTATCTTCTCCAGCAGGTGCGAGAAGTTGAGCGGCTCCAGCGCCCCCGTCTTCGGGTTTTTGTCCATGCCGATGGTGCCACCGGTATAGACCAGTAGCACCTTTTTGGTTCTCTTTGTTTCAGTCTCCATGATGCGTCAGAAGGTATTGGCGTTGATACATTGGTTGTTCTGTATTTCTATATTCCCGTGTCGGGCAGATGGAAGCGGTAGTGCTTGTTGAACACCTCTTTCACCTGGTTGATCTCCAGGAACGTTGTCCCGTTGCCTTTGCCCAGCGATCCCGACAGGTAGGCGATCTTGTCCTCCTCGCCGATGAATCCCTTCTGTCTCAGCATACGCAGGGCGGCGGTGAACATATATTGTGCCGTGACGTGTTGCTGCTGGTGGATGGCGATGATGCCGTAGCTGAGGTTGAGCCAGCGCTGCAGTTTCTCCTTGTAGCAGATGGCCAGCACGGGGTTGGGTCCGCGGAAGGAAGCCAGCGTGCGCGCCGTCTCTCCCGTCCCGCTGTCCGTGATGATGCCTTTAACGCCGAGATACTCCGTGGCCTCGATGGCGCTCTTGGAGAGAAACTCTCGCTGGTTGATGTCTGCCAAAGGCACTTTCAGGTAGCCCTCGCGGTGGGCGTCCTGCTCCGCCTGTTCCGCCACGCGTGCCATGGTCTGCACGGCTTCCAGCGGATATTTGCCGTTGGCCGTCTCGCCGCTGAGCATCAGGGCGTCGGTATGCGAGAAGACGGCGTTGGCGATGTCCGTCACTTCGGCGCGGGTGGGGCGCGGGTTGTTGATCATCGTGTGGAGCATCTGTGTCGCCACGATGACGGGCTTGTGCTTGCGGATACACTTTTCGATGATGCGGCGCTGTATGCCCGGTATCTGCTCGATGGGCACCTCTATGCCCAGGTCGCCGCGGGCTATCATGATGCCGTAGGAGGCGTCGATGATCTCGTCGATGTTGTCCACGCCCTCCTGGTTCTCTATCTTCGAGATGATCTTGATGTCGGAGTGGTAGGCATCGAGGATGCGCTGCACGGCGTGCACGTCCTTGGCCGATCTCACGAAGGAGTGGGCTATGAAGTCGATGTCCTGGTCTATGGCCAGTCGTATCATGCGCTTGTCGCGGTCGGAGAGAGCCGGCAGGTCGATGTGCTCTCCCGGCACGTTCACGCTCTTGTGCGCGCCCAGCGTGCCGTCGTTGAGCACCCGTGCCGTCAGCGTGTCGCCCTCTTTGCCGACCACCTTCATGGCCAGCGCTCCGTCGTCGAAGAGCACGTCGTCGCCCACCTTCACGTCGTTGGCAAAGCTGGTGCACGAGACGCACACGTGGTCGTGGGTCGTCTCCGTGTCGGGATGGCCGCTGATGGCCACCTGCTCGTCCGTCTTGTACGCTATGGGCTCTTTGACGCCCGTCGTTCTCACCTCGGGTCCCTTGGTGTCTATCAGCAGGGCGAGATGTGGCGTGACGGCCCTTGTGTTGCGGATGATCTTGCGGATGCCCTCCGGTGTGGCGTGGGCCGTGTTCATTCTCACGACGTTCATGCCGGCGAAGAACAAATGGCGAAGGAAGTCCTGCTCACAGTGCTGATCGCTGATGGTGCATACTATTTTTGTCTGTTTCATGCTCTATCCTTTGTTATGTTACTGCAAAGGTACAAAAAAAATGCGTAATAGCCGCCCTTTTCCCCTTGTTTTTACCGATTAATTCACCAATGTTTTCCTTCTTTCTCTACTCTTTGTCTCCCGCCTTGAGTTTGATGATGTCACACCACCTTGTGGTGGGATTGGGGCTCTTGTATTCGTGCTTGATGGCGTCGGCGAAGACGCTTGCTTTTCCCTCTCCCCCCTGGCGGGTGTACTGCTGCGCCCCCAGCACGATCGTCTCCGATCCGTAGGTTCGGTTGATGCGGTCGAGGGCCTCGTCCAGGGCCCTTGCCTTGCCGTATTGGTCTGCCGTCACGTCGAAGAGGTCCTGCTGTACTGGGTTCTCGGGCGAGACGCCCATGACGATCACGCCTGCCTTCTTGTATTGGTAGCCCGGCCGGAAGATCCTCCTCAGCACGCCTTTGGCCGTCTGCACCAGCGTGGCGGTGGAGTGGGTGGGCGTGAGGATCCTCGTCTCCTCGAAGTTCCAATACTGGCCGAGGTCTTCCCTGAAGCGATTGGTATGGAGAAACACCCCCACCACCGAGGCCACGCTGTGCTGCGCCCTCAGTTTCTCCGCACACCGTGCCGCATAGTTGGCCACGTGTGTGCTCAGCGTGTCGAGGTCCGCCACCATCCCGTCGAAGCTCCTGCTCGTGCAGATGCTCTTCTTCTTCGCATACTCTTCGTTCGGCACGCAGTCCTTGCCGTTGAGCTCCGCCCACGTGCGGTAGATCACGATGTTGTTGAAATGAGCCCTCACGAAGTCGCCGTGCAGCCTGGCGAAGTCGAGGGCCGTCCTCACCCCATAGGCCGCCAGTTTGGTCGCGTAGCGCCTGCCCACGCCCCACACCTCCTCCACCGGGTAGAGGCCCAGCGCCTTCTCGCGCTTCTCCTCGCTGTCTATCAGGCAGCAGTGGTGATAGCCTGGGTATTTCTTTGCAAAGTGGCTTGCCACCTTCGCTAGCGTCTTGTTGGGTCCTACGCCCACGCTCACCGGCATTCCCACCCAGCGTCTGATCTTCCTGTGCAGCTGCTTGCCCCAGGCCTTCAGGTCCACTCCCTCCAGGTCTTGAAAATAGACGAAGCACTCGTCGATGGAGTAGCGGAAGTAGGCCGGAGCCTCCTGCTTGATGATGGAGACCACGCGGGCCGTCATCTCGCCATAGAGCTCATAGTTGGAGGAGAAGACCGCTATCTGGTCCTTCGGAAACTGCTGCCTGAGTTGGAAAAGGGGTGTTCCCGCCTTCACTCCCAGCGCCTTGGCCTCGTTGCTTCTGGCCACCACGCAGCCGTCGTTGTTGGACAATATGACCACGGGTTTCCCCTCCAGGTCTGGACGGAAAACCCGCTCACACGAGACGTAGCAGTTGTCGCAGTCGATGATGCCGTACATGTCGTCGATTCTTTTTCTCTCCTTTTTTCTCCTCTTTTTCTCGCTGGGCTTCTTTTTCCCTTGTTGGGCTTTCTCTTTCCCCCACGGGCTTCTCTTTCCCCCAGGGCTTCTCTTTCCCCCACGGGCCTACGCCTTTTCGAAGGTCCTGATCAGGTGGACCACCACGCCCCACACCTCAAAGTGGTCCTCCTCTCTGATCTTGAAGACGGGGTAGGCGTCGTTGGCTGGGCGCAGTTCGATATATCCCTCGCGCCTGTGGGTGAGGTCGAGATATTTCATCGTAAACTCCCCGTTCCAGAAAGCGACGACGATCGATCCATTGTGTGGCTCCACGGCCCGGTCTATGATCACGCGGTCGCCGTCGAAGATGCCCGCGTCCTTCATCGAGTCGCCCTCCACGTCGCCATAGAACGACGCCTCGGGGTGGCGGATGTAGTCCTTGTTGAAGTCCAGCGTGTCGTGGCGATAGTCGTCCGCCGGCGACGGAAATCCCGCCATGACGGCCGCGTGCTCCAGTTCGAGCTGCGTGTCGAACAATCCCTTTCTGATCTTGATGTTGCTCATGCTTTCTGTGTTGTGGCGGGCGCGCTGGGCGCCCGCCCTTCGTTCTATTCCACAGCCTTGGCAGCCATGGCCTTGGCCTTCGCCGTGGCCTTGTCGAGCGCTGCCTGCGCCTTTCTTCGGGCCGTCTCGTTCTTGGCCTGCGCCACCTTGTCGTAGAGCTCCCAGAGCCTCAGTTTGGCCGTGGCCTCCTTGTAGGCCTTGGTGAAGGCCTTGGCCGTGGCCTCCGTGGCCGCTTCCTCCTCGGGCGAGGCGTAGGCGTGTCTGTAGCCCTTCTGTCGGTCCCACAGGCCGCGCGTGAAGTCGGGCACCGCCACCGGTGCGCAGTCGTTGTCCAGCGACAGGGCGCTGAGCTCCGCTATCGAGCACCACTCTGCCAGGTCGTACACGTCCATGTCGAGTGGCAGTCCGTTCTGCAGGCAATAGACCAGGCGCGCCGTCATGACAAAGTCCATACCGCCGTGGCCTCCCACCTCCTTGGCCAGTTTGCCAAACTTCTTCAGGATCGGATGGTCATACTTCTCCTCCAGCGCCTTGCGCTCCGCCTCGGGCATGAAGCTGTGTGTGCTTAGGTTGTCCACCTTCGGCTGCACGCCGCTTGCCGAGAGCTGCTTGCTGTCGAGGGCATATCCCTCGATGGGATACTTGTTGGCAAAGCCCCGCGTGCCCGTGAGCTGGTAGAGACGGTTGTAGGGCTGCGGGTTCATCACGTCGTGCTGCAGCTCTATCACCTTTTGGTTCTCCGTGCGTATGAGCGTCGTGGTGTGGTCTCCGTTGCGGAAGTTGTCACAGGGCTTGCCCGTCTTGGCCTCGACGAGTTCCTTGCCGTGCACGCTCTTCGTGTCCATGGAGACGAGCGTCACCATGCGGTCGCCGCGGTGTATGTCGAGGGCCTGCGCCACTGGTCCGAGTCCGTGCGTGGCATAGAGGTCGCCACGGTTGTCGCGGTTGTATTTCAGTCGCCATCCCAGTTGGTCGGGATCCGATCCGTCGGGGTTCTTCCAGTAGTAGTCCCAGAAGTCGTCGAGGTTGTGGATGTATGCGCCCTGTGCGCGCAGTATCTCTCCGAATACGCCGTGCTGCGCCATGTTGAGCGTGCGCATCTCAAACCAGTCGTAGCAGCAGTTTTCCAGGATCATGCAGTTGAGCTGCTTCTGCTCGGCGAGGTTCACCAGCTGCCAGCACTCCTCCAGGTTCATGGCCGATGGCACCTCGTCGGCCACGTTCTTGCCGTGCTCCAGCGCACATCGTGCCACGACGGCGTGATGCTCCCAGTCTGTGGCGATATAGACGAGGTCGATGTCGTCGCGGCTGCAGAGCGCCTCGTAGCCCTTGGCGCCCGAATAGATGGCTGCGGGCGCCAGTCCGTGCTTGCGCAGGGTCTCGTTGAGCTTGGCTGCGCGCGGCTCCTCAAAGTCGCAGAGCGCCACGATCTCCACGCCGGGGAGCAGGGCGAAGTCGGCCACGGCGTCGGGACCGCGCATTCCCAGTCCCACAAAGCCGACGCGCACCGTCTTCATCTTCGGTAGCGTCAGTCCGATCACGTCCTTCTGTCCTGCGGGTCGCTCGGGGCTGTCTATCATGATTTTTCCTTTGTTCCAGTGCCATTGCGTGGAGGGCGAATGCGACTGGGCGCTTGCCGGCAGGGTCCCTGCGGAGAGGATGGCGGCAAGACACATGCCGAGTAATGCTGATTTCTTCATAGCCTCTTGTCTGTTTTGGTAAATGATGGTACAAAAGTACTCATTTTTTTTGGTTCCTCGGCGAGGATACGCTGATATTCTCTTTTTTACTTTGGCATAGTCCTTATTATATATAGGTGTTGTCTTGATTTCGCATTCTGTTTGTCGCAAAAATGCTGGGCCTTGCGACCGTAGTAAGTATGAATGTGTTAAATAACTGTTAAATCTTTCATTATTTCGTTCCGTAATTTGGTGGTTTCGACCAAAAGCCGTACCTTTGCACCCGCAATTGAGATTTTGGTCACACCGATTCGATTGCCTATGGTTACATCGCGGAGTGGAGCAGTTGGTAGCTCGCCAGGCTCATAACCTGGAGGTCGCATGTTCGAGTCCTGCCTCCGCAACTAAAAGTAAGTAAACGCCTTGATTTTCAAGGCGTTTACTCTTTTTAGGTGCCATCCTCTCGGACAAAAGAGGGACAGTAAGTATGGCTCACCCGATAAATCAGGGGGAGAATTCTTTAATTCTATAGAAAATTTGTAC
>OLZI01000192.1_pt1 | contig 43448 bp, 38 predicted proteins | sample 1674061 | NCBI WGS metagenome assembly OLZI01 (sample SAMEA103958139, study PRJEB25191) | human gut metagenome | biome: human-associated habitat [ENVO:00009003]; feature: intestine environment [ENVO:2100002]; material: feces | place: Germany | collected 2013/2015 | reverse complement strand
GCTGAGGCTTCAGAAGTCATTCTTTTGTCTCAGCGCTTGGCGCTCAAGTATAATACCATACACCCGTCCGTTTGGCAACCCCTTTTTTCAACTTTTTTGCCCTTTTTTCTCGGTTCGGCTTTTTTACCAGTTTTTTGCGTGGAACTCGCATCTCCTTTGACGCAATAAAAGCGTCCATGCGTTTGGGCCGCACAGGCGCTTTCTGCTCTCTCTATTCTATATATACTATAATAAAGAAATCCTTACTCCTTTCGCTGCGGACTTGACAAGTCCCGCCGCGCCCCTCTATTATAAGAAGGAAAGAGAGGGGTCTGCCATGTCATCTATCACCATCCGCCGCTGCTGCATCGGGGAGGGACGCCCCAAGGTCATCGTCCCCATCGTGGAGCGCACCGAAGCCGCCATCCTGCAAAAAGCCACTGCGTTTTCCACAAGTTCCGCCGATTGTGTGGAATGGCGGGCCGACTGGTTCGCCGACGCACTGGACGCCGACGCGCTGAGCCGCTGCCTGCGCGGGCTGCGGGCTGCGCTGGGCGAGAAGCTGTTGCTCGTCACCTTCCGTACCCAGGCCGAGGGCGGCGAAGCGGCCCTGACCGCCGACCAGTACGCGGCCTTTTGCGCAGCCGTCTGCGCTTCCGGCTGTGCCGACCTGCTGGACATCGAGTTCTTTTCTGCCGGGGAACGCCTGCCCCAATGGATCGCAGCCGCCCACGCCGCCGGGGTAAAGGTGGTCTGTTCCAGCCACGACTTCCAGAAGACGCCGCCCCGCGCCGAACTCGTGGAGCGGATGCTCCGGATGCAGCAGGCCGGGGCCGACCTGCCCAAGCTGGCCGTCATGCCCACCTGCCGCACCGATGTGCTGGAGCTGCTGGCCGCGACGGCCGAGATGGTCGACCACCACCCCGAAACGCCCGTCATCACCATGAGCATGGGAGCGCTGGGTGCCGTCAGCCGCCTGTGCGGCGAGGCCTTCGGCTCGGCCATGACCTTTGCCAACCCCGGCACCGCCAGCGCCCCCGGTCAGGTGCCGCTGGATGTTGTGGACACCGTGCTGGACAGCCTGCGGCTCTCCTGAACCGCACACAAAAAATCCCCGCCGTTTCGAGATGAAACAGTGGGGATTTCATTTTATCGTTTTATTGCTTTTTCCAGCGGCGCATGACGCCCATGCCCAGCGCATAGGGGCCGGTATGGACGGCAATGGTGCAGCCGATCTGCAGCAGGCCGACTTCGCACTTGCTGGTGGGATATTTGGCGCGGAGTGCAGCGCGGGTCTGCATCCACAGACGCTTGCCCTCTTCCTCGTCGTAGCCATAACCCACGGTGATGCAGTAATCATCCGGGGTCGCGTTCCGCTCGGCCAGGTAAGCCATCAGCTGTTCCAGCGCCTTTTCAAAGCTCTTCTGGCGTCCACGGGCCACACCGCCGGAGAAGATCTCGCCCTCCTTGAAAAGGATCATCGGCTTGATGCCCAGGATGTTGGCCGCACGGCCGGTGACCTTGCCGATGCGTCCGCCTTTGATGAGGTAGTCGAGGTTGCCCACCGTGAAGAAGATCTGGTTCGTCGCACGTTCTGCGCTCAGCCAGTCCACGGTCTGTTCCAGTGTGCAGCCGCCGTCGCGCATGGCCACGGCATTTTCCACCACAATGGACTCGGTGACGGTCGCCGCCGTAGTGTCCATGACCTCGATCTTCGCGTCCGGGTAATCCTCCAGCACCAGTTCACGGGCATTGCGGGCACTGCCCACGCAGCCGCTCATTTTGCTGGTGAAGCAGAGGCAGAGCACCGGGCGGCCCGCCTCGGCATGGGCGCGGAACGCCGTCTCGAAGTCCTCCAGCGAAGGCAGGCTGGTCTTGGGGTATGCCGAAGGATTGTCCACCATGAACTGGTAGAAGTCCCGCACCGCGATCTCCTTGCCCTCTTTGCGGTAGTGCTCGCCGTCCAGCGAGACATAGAAGGGGATGACCTCAACGTTCAGCCTGGCCGCCGTTTCGGGGGTCAGGTCGCAGGCACTGTCTGTAATGATATCAAACATAAGTGACGCTTCCTTTTCGATTGCGGTCCGGGAAGGCAGAGCGGGTCAGGCGCGATGGATGTATGCCTCGCGCTCTGCGCCGACCGAAATATAAGTGATCTTGCAGCCGACAGCCTTTTCCAGGTGCTCCACATAGGCCTGTGCTTCCTTGGGCAGGTCTTCCCACTTGCGGGCTGCGGTGATGTCGCAGTGCCAGCCGGGCAGATACTCCACCACGGGCTGTGCGGTATCCAGAGCCTCGCCCATGGGGAAGCGGGTGGTCGTGGTGCCGTCGGTCAGCTTATAAGCCGTGACCATGGGGATCTTCTCCATATAGTCCAGCACGTCCAGCAGGGTCAGCGCGACCTCGTCGCAGCCCTGGCAGAAGACACCGTAGCGGCTTGCCACCAGGTCGATGGGGCCGACGCGGCGGGGACGGCCGGTGGCTGCGCCATACTCGTGGCCAGCCTCACGCAGGTCGTGCTTTTCCTCTTCGGTCATGGCCAGCTCAGCGGCAAAGGGGCCGTCGCCGACGCAGGAAGAGTAAGCCTTCATGACACCGATGGAGTTGGTCAGCTTGTGGCCCGGAATGCCGGCGCCGATGGGTGCATAGGCACCGATGACGTTGGAAGAGGTGGTGTAGGGGTAGATGCCGAAGTCGATGTCGCGCAGAGCGCCCAGCTGGGCCTCGAACAGGACCTTCTTCCCGGCGGCATCTGCATCGGCCAGGTACTGGCCCACATCGCAGATGTAATCCTTGAAGATGGCGGCATACTTTTCCAGCCATGTCCACATCTCATCCACGCGGATGGGCTCGGCATTGTAGCTGCCCTCCATGACCAGATTCTTGGAATCGACCATGGTCACGAGGCGCTTCTTCACCGACTCGTCCAGATGCAGCAGGTCGCCCATGCGCAGGGTCTTCTTCATGTACTTATCGCCGTAAGCGTATGCAATGCCGCGCTTGGTGGAGCCGAACTGTGCGCCGGTCTTGGACAGACGGGCCTCTTCCAGGCCGTCCTGTGCCACATGGTACGGCATGGTGATGGTCGCACGGTCGGAGATCTTCAGGTTTTCGGGGGTGATGGAGATGCCCTGCTCGCGCAGCTTGTTGATCTCGCCGTCCAGATGGTGCGGGTCGATGACCATACCATTGCCCATCACGCAGACAACATCCGGGCGCAGGATGCCGGAGGGCAGCAGGTTCAGCACGAACTTGCCGCGCTCGTTCTTGACGGTGTGGCCGGCGTTGTTGCCGCCCTGATACCGTGCAACGATGTCGTACTCCTGGCTGATCAGGTCGACCATGCGGCCCTTGCCCTCGTCGCCCCAGTTGATACCCGTAATTGCAGTAAGCATAATAAATGACCTCTTTATCCTTTTCAAAAGACAGCCTTTTCCGCGCACTTTGCGCGGGATACGCCACCTTGGGAATCTTGTACCGCACTGTCAAGCAGTCATAACAGTACAAGTATAGTATAGCACGATTCGGCGGGCAAAAAAAGAGGGTCTGCGCAAATTCTTGCACAAACCCGACGTTCCATTTTTAGTTCTTTTTCCCAATCTTGTGGATGGTGCCGTCCGGCTCCTGGATGGAGGTGTTGTTCAACTGGGCCCGCAGGCTGGCCTTGACGTCGGCCACATACTCCTGCCGAAGGGCCTGCTGCTCCGCCTTTTCGGCTTCGGTCAGGCCGGTGGTCTTGCTCTTGCGCGCCAGCTCATTGATGCGGGCGATCTTTTCATTCGTCATCGAAATTCTCCTCTTTTATTCAAAAGTGTGCTATAATAGATTTAGTTTTCCTCTGTACAACCTCTCAGTCTCGCTCACGCTCGACAGCCATTCCCCTTCTGGCGTTTACACGCCACCTCCCCCGGCCGGGGGAGTCTTTCCTAGTAGGGGAGCCTCTGGCGAAACTGGGAACTTTGCGAGGACTGCCAAGGCCTCTCCTACAAGGAGAGGTGGCATTGCGAAGCAATGACGGAGAGGTTGTACGAAGACCGATCCAATTATTTTATCAGTATATCAAAGGATGCGTTTCATGTCAAAGCAGTTGAATTTTGCACAACAGATGGACGAAGTGTTGAAAACGCTTGGCCCCGCCCGGCCGAAGCTCCTGCTCCACGCCTGCTGCGGCCCCTGTTCCAGCGCCGTGTTGGAGCAGCTGTGCGAGCACTTCGAGATCACCGTGCTCTACTACAACCCCAACACCTGGCCTGCTGCGGAATACCACCGCCGCGGCGAGGAGCTGGAGCGTTTCGTGGCGGCGGCCCACCCGCTGGGCGTGACCGTCGTGGAAGACCGCTACGACCCGCAGGAGTTCTATTCCGCCGTCGCCGGTCTGGAACAGGAGCCGGAGCGCGGGAGCCGGTGCACAGTCTGCTACCGGCTGCGGATGCGCCGGGCCGCGCAGTACGCCCAGGAGCACGGCTTCGCGTGGTTCACCACCACCCTGTCCATCAGCCCCCATAAGGACGCCAGACGGATCAACGAGATCGGGCAGGCGCTCGAAGCCGAATTCGGCGTCAAGCACCTGCCCTCCGACTTCAAAAAGCACAACGGCTATCTGCGCAGCCTGCAATTATCCGAGGAGTACGGCCTCTACCGGCAGGACTACTGCGGCTGCGAGTTCAGCGCCAGAGCAAGAGGCATCGAGCCATAAGCGGCTCGTCCTCCCCTCCGGTCATCACTCTTCCTTCATCCGGGCGACCAGCAGCGCAAACACGCACAGCCCGATGCAGGGGAGGATGTTCATCGCCATCCCGGCGGCAAGGCCCGCGCGCTCTGCCACACGGCCGATAACCCAGGGCATCAGGATAGCACCGCTGGACGCAGCGGGCAGCATGATGCCCATGCTGGTCACGCTGGTCATCCTGCCCGCGCTGGCCACTGCAGTGGGGTTCATGCCTGCCATCGCAAACGCGAAGGCGAACAGCAGCAGGATCGCGGCCGGCTGGCTGTCGGCCCGCATCAGGAGCACATAGAACAGGGTGCAGGTCACAGCCATGACCACCATCGCCTTGCGCGGGGACTTGAACGGAAACACGAATGCAATGAGCAGCCGGGCCACCAGTGTGGCCCCCCACATCACGGTCACGGTATAGGCAGCCAGTGTGCCCGCAATGATGCCGCTGCCCTTGAAATAGGTCACCATCCAGCCGGTCACGCTCTGCTCGGCAGCGTTCTGGCAGAAGAGCAGGCCCGTCAGCAGCCAGAACCGGCCGGAGCGCAGAAAACTCCAATCGATGGCCGCTTTCCGGTCCTTGACCTTACCTTCCATCGGGGTCTTCCAGTAGACCAGCCAGAGCACCACGCCCAGCGCCGCCAGCAGGAACACCGCCAGTGCGGTGCTGACCCGCGCCGCCGCTGCGATGAGGAACGGGCAGAGCAGCGCACCGCAGGCATAGCAGCTGTGCATCAGGTTCATGCCGCGGGTGCGGTCGGCGGAGTTGTCGCTGACGAGGATGGTGCAGGCGTTCATGGCGCTGCCCTTGGCAACGCCCACAAGGAAGAACGCCGCCGCCAGCAGGACTTCCGCCCCAGTAAAGCCCATGATCCCGTAGCCGACGGTGTACCCGATGGTCAGCAGCAGGATGCTTGGTTTCAGCCCCAGCACACCCGGCAGCACACCGGTCAGAAAGCCCGCCAGCAGGTTGCCGATGCTCATCAGCGAGAGCAGCGTCCCGGTCATGCCGTAGGCAAACCCATACTGTTCCTGCAGCAGGCTGACCACCACGCCGCTGGAAATGGCGCAGATGCCGCTGAAAAAGAAAGTCACAAAGCCCGCATTCCGCAGGCGCGTTTTCTGCTCGTTCATTCCGGTCTCCTCACTTTGGCAATCGAACGGCTCCTGGCCACTTCTCAACTCCCATTATAGACCATCCCTTCCGGCCTTTGCAACCGGATTTTCTTATAAAAATGCGCACAAACAGCGGGAGCGTGAAGTTGCGCACTTCAGGATTGACGAACGCCGCAAAAAAGAGTATACTATGATAGTATTTTTCCGGGGTGTTGCGCAGTTGGTAGCGCGCCTGCTTTGGGAGCAGGAGGCCGCGAGTTCGAGTCTCGCCACTCCGACCACAAGAAAAGCCACGATAAACCGTTTATAAATGCGGTTTTGTCGTGGCTTTCTTTGTTTTCAGAATCCTGAAATTGGGCTAGAATGTGCCTTATTTGTGCCTTATCGCCCCAAAAAGTGCTTTCATTTTGAAGATTGCCATATTTCTTATTTTTGTCTGACTTTTGGGGTTCACTTCAGGGCCGGAAGGCTCTTTTTTATCGTAGAAATTCGTGATTTTTCCGCACGATTTTATCAACTTCCCGGCGGGCGGTTGCATCCGGCTCCCAAATGTGTTAAGGTGGGGCCAGACAAAATTTTTTGAGAAGGAGTGCACTTATGAAATACGATTTTACTTCCATCATGGACCGCCGCGGCAGAGACGCCATCGCAGTGGACGGCCTGAAGGGCGACGGCTTCTCCCCGGCTCCCCCGAAGGAGGGCTTTGACGCCATCCCGATGTGGGTGGCCGACATGAATTTCCCCACCGTGCCCACCATCCAGGAAGCCATCATTGAGCGTGCAAAACACCCGGCCTTCGGCTATTTTCAAGCCACGGATGCGTATTTCGACAGCATCATCCGGTGGCATGAGAAGCGCAACGGCGTCACCGGCCTGAAGCCGGAGCACATCGGCTACGAGAACGGTGTGCTGGGCGGCGTCATCAGTGCGCTGAACTGCGTCTGCTCCCGCGGCGACAAGATCCTGATCCACAGCCCCACCTACATCGGTTTCACCATGAGCCTGAAGAACAACGGCTACGAGGCCGTGCATTCCCCGCTGGTGAAGGACGAAAACGGCGTCTGGCGGATGGATTTTGCGAACATGGAAAAGCATCTGAAGGAAGAGCACATCCATGCGGCCATCCTGTGCAACCCCCACAACCCCTGCGGCCGCGTCTGGGAGCGCTGGGAGCTGGAAAAGGCCATGGAGCTGTTCAAAAAGTACGACGTCTATGTCGTCTCCGACGAGATCTGGTCAGACATCATCCTGAACGGCCACAAGCACACCCCCACCCAGTCCGTCAGCGAGGATGCCCGGATGCGCACCGCCGCCTTCTATGCCCCCTCCAAGACCTTCAACCTGGCCGGTCTCGTGGGCAGCTACCACATCGTGTACAACAACTGGTGGCGTGACCGCATCGGGAAAGAGTCCGGCCTGAACAACTACAACATGATGAACGTGCTGTCCATGCACGCCCTCATCGGTGCCTACCAGCCCGAAGGTTATGAGTGGACGGACGAGCTCTGCGAGGTGCTGAGCGGCAATGTGAACTTTGCCTGCGACTACATCGAGCAGCACTTTGCAGGCGTCACGGTCTCCAAGCCCGAAGGCACCTATATGCTCTTTGTGGACTGCACCGACTGGTGCGCCGCCCACGGCAAGACCATCGACGATGTGGAAAAGGCCTGCTGGGATGTCGGCGTAGCCGTGCAGGATGGAAAGATGTTCCACGGCCCCTGCCATCTGCGGATGAACCTGGCTTCGCCCCGTTCCCGCATCGAGGAAGCCTTCCGCCGGATGGACCAGTATGTCTTCCATGCGTAAGTAAGCAGAAAAAGGGCCCTTTGCCGGTTGGCAGAGGGCCCTTTTTGGTTGGTCAGAGGTCTTCTTCGGTCAGGAGCAGGTAGTACAGCACCTCGACCAGAAGGGCCGACGAGAGCAGGGATGGGACCGGGTCGGTCGCCACGATGCGCTGCGCCCGGTTGGAGGCCAGCAGCAGGTGGTCTGCCTGCGCGGCCAGAGGGGAGCGGCGGTCGCAGGTGATGAGCAGGACCGAGGCACCCCGCTCGCGGGCGGCGCGGGCCGTTTCCAGCAGGCGCTCGCTGCGGCCGGAGTTCGAGATGAGCAGCAGGGCGTCCCGCTCGGTCAGGGTGGCGGCAAAGGCTCTGGTCCGGTCGGGCACGGCGCTGGTCATGCAGCGCTTGCCCAGGCTGCCGAGCTTGAGCGACGCATCCATGGCCACGGGCAGGCTGTTGTCGGAGGCTTCGACCTCGATCAGCTCCGCGCTGCGCAGGACACTCATCGCCTTCCGCAGCTGGCGCAGATTGAGTGCCTGGATGGTGGCGCGCACCTCTTCCTGCCGGTTGGCCTGCACCGACTGCAGGGCCTGCCGCAGGGGGTCCGGACTGGTGGAGCGCTGGGTCTCCGTCTCCTGCTGGTCCATCACATCCCGCGCGAGTGCCAGCTGGAATTTGCGGTAGTTGTCAAAGCCGAGCTTGTGGCACAGCCGGGTGACGGTGGCTTCCGAGGACTGGCTGGCGCGGGCAAGCTGGGCCGAGGTGACCACAGACGCCCATTTCACATCGTTGAGGATGCAGTCTGCAATGCGCCGTTCCGCGCTGTAAAGCTGGATGCCAGAACACAGCAGCGTGACGACACTTCCCGGAGAATCGCGCATAGAAGATACCTCCCTACATCTATGAAGCGCTTTCAGTGGAGTTTTTTCTTAGTGTAGCAGTTTTCGCGAGAAAAATCAATTATTTCCGTGAAGGAGGCCGAACAGGACCGGAACACCGCCAGTTTGGCAAATCCGGGCAAAAAACGGCAAAAAGATCCCCCGTGCAAATCGCACGGGGGATCGTGAGTTCCGGGGATCAGCAGCCTTCCTTTTCGGCCAGCTTGCGGCCCATGAGCACGCCCATGACGGACGCCATCATCAGGCCGCGGGTCCAGCCGGAAGAATCGCCCAGGCAGTGCAGGCCCTGAATGTTGGTGTCAAGGTTCTCATCCATCTTGACCTTGTTGGAGTAGAACTTCAGCTCCGGGCTGTAGAGCAGGGTCTCGTTGGCGGCAAAGCCGGGCACGACCATATCCAGCATCTTGATGAACTCGATGATGTTGGTCATGGCGCGGTAGGGCATGGCGGCGGTGATGTCACCGGCCACCGCGTCCTTCAGGGTGGGCTTAACGTTGGACTGCGCCAGCTCCTTGGCCCAGGTGCGCTTGCCGTCCAGAATGTCGCCGTAGCGCTGGACCATGATGTGGCCTGCGCCCAGCATGTTGGTCAGCTCGCCCACCTTCTGTGCGTAGGCGATGGGCTGGTTGAACGGTTCAGTGAAGTTGTGGGAGACGAGGATGGCGAGGTTGGTGTTCTCGCTCTTCTTCTCCTTGAAGCTGTGGCCGTTGACGACGGCCAGGTCGTTGTCGTAGTTCTCCTGCGCCACGAAACCGCCGGGGTTCTGGCAGAAGGTGCGGACTTTGTTCTTCCAGGGCTTGGGGTAGCCGATGAGCTTGGACTCATACAACACCTTATTGACCTTCTCCATGACCTCATTGCGGCACTCGACGCGGACGCCGATATCGACGGTGCCGGGCTTGTGGGCGATGTGGTGTTCGGCGCAGATCTTTTCCAGCCAGTCCGCGCCGCGGCGGCCGGTGCCGATGACGACGGTGTCGGCATAGACGGCGCGGGGCTCGCTGTCGCTGCCCGCGCGGAGATACACGCCCTTGCAGACCTCGTCTTCCAGGATGATGTTCTCACACTCGGTGGAGAAAAGCATCTCGACGCCGTTGTCGGCCAGATAGTTCTGGATGGCCAGATAGAGCTGCTGGGCCTTTTCGGTGCCCAGATGGCGGATGGGGCAGTCCACCAGCTTCAGACCGGCGTGGATGGCGTTCTTGCGGATCTCCTTGATCTCCTCGCCGGTGTAGATGCCTTCCACATGGGGGTCTGCGCCGAACTCCAGATAGATCTTGTCGGTGTAGTTGATGAGCTCCTGAGCGAACTCCTCGCCGATGAGGCTGGGCAGGTCGCCGCCGACCTCATAGGACAGGCTCAGCTTGCCGTCCGAGAAGGCACCGGCACCGGAAAAACCGGTGGTGATGGCGCAGGTGGGGCGGCAGTTGACGCAGTGGCCAAGCTCTGCCTTGGGGCAGTGGCGCTTTTCCACCGGCTTGCCTTTTTCCACCAGCAGGATCTTCTTTTTGCTGCCGTGGCGCAGCAGCTCCACGGCGGTAAAGATGCCGGCCGGGCCGGCGCCAACGATGATCAGATCGTACTTTTCCATTGTTCTGTAATCCTTTGCTGTATTTGATAAAAACCATCTCAGGCCGCGCTGCGGCCAGTTTCCCCGATGGGGAGCGTTTATGCGGGCTTGTTTTACGGGTCGTCTTCCTGCTCCACCTCGGCGCTCTCGTCCACATGGTCAAGCTCGACGGCAGTGGCTTCCACATCGGCATGGGCGACCTCCGGGGCGACGATGCCGTCGCCGTTCAGGTCTTCCCCGGTGACGGCTTCCAGCATGGACTGCGTCTCCGGGTGCAGCTTCAGGAACCGCTTCACCGCGATGACGGTGTACAGCGCACTGAGCAGGTTCAGCGCACCCTCCACGATGAGGATGACGCCGATGGCCATGACCAGCGTTTCCATGGTGCCGAAGGGGTCGAGGATCATGACGATGCCCAGCACGATGCTCAGCACGGCCAGTAGCAGGAAGCCTTTCCAGCTGGGATACTGGCACTTGCGCAGCTCCAGTGCGTTCTGGATGCGGCCCAGACTGTCGAAGACGACAAACAGGCCGAAGACGATGGGCAGGATGCGCACCACGATGTCGCTGCGAATGATGAGGAACGCACCCAGCCCCAGACAGACCAGACCGGAGATCAGGGTCAGCTGGCTCTGGAAGACACCGCGCTCCACCGCAAAGTAGCGGACGAGCTGCACCGCTGCGCAGGCCAGCACCACGCCGCCCAGCGCATAGCAGACGATGTTCATCGCGGTGCCCGGCACCAGCAGCAGGAAGATGCCCAGACCCAGATAGAGGATGCTCATCAGGACCAGATTCCATTTCAACTTCTTTCCCATAAAACAGTCACGTTCCTTTCTCAATTTGGAGAATGCCGGCTCCGCTCACTGCATGGCAGGAGCTTTGTTGTACATGGGTTCGATGATCTTTTTGTCCAGGCGGGCAAAGAAGACAAAACTCAGCGTCACGCTGACCAGCTCGGCGATGACGAACGACCACCACACCAGGTTGACGTTGCCGGTCTGGCTCAGCAGCCAGGCGGCAGGCAGCAGGACGACCAGCTGGCGGCAGACGGAGACGATGAGGCTGAACATGCCGTTGCCCAGCGCCTGGAAGGTGGAGGACAGGATGATGCTCATGCCGGCCAGCAGGAAATGGAAGCAGATGGTGCGCATGGCCGGGATGCCGATGGCCAGCATCGCGTCGCTGGCGGCGAAGAAGCTCAGCAGCTTGTCCGGCGCAAACTGGAACAGGCAGAAGCCGATGAGCATGATGCCCTCTGCGTAGCACATGGCCAGCTTGATGGTCTTTTTGACACGGTCGGGATTACGGGCACCGTAGTTGTAGCTGATGATGGGCACCATGCCGTTGTTCATGCCGAAGATGGGCATGAAGACGAAGCTCTGGAGCTTGAAGTAGACGCCGAAGACGGCGACCGCTGTGGCCGAGAAGGCCATCAGGATCTGGTTCATGAAGAAGGTCATCACGCTGCCGACGCACTGCATGGCGATGCTGGGCAGGCCAACGACATAGATGCGCTTGATGGCGTCTGCACTGGGGCGGAAGCCGTGCCAGCGGATCTGGATGTCGGGGTTCTTCTTCAGGTTGAAGAAGATGGCGGCACCGGCACCGCAGAACTGGCCGACGACCGTGGCCACTGCCGCGCCGGTGGTGCCGGACAGGGCCTCACCGCAGTAGCCGAAGATGAAGATGGGGTCGAGCACGATGTTCACGATGGCGCCGATGAGCTGGCTGCACATGCTCAGGTTGGTGCGGCCGGTCGCGGCCAGCAGCTTTTCGCTCATGGTCTGCAGGAACAGGCCCAGACTGAATACGGAACAGACGGTCAGGTAGCGGATGCCCTGCTCGGCGATCTCCACATCACTGGTCTGCGCATAGAAATACGGCTTCATGCAGGTCAGGCCGATGATGAAAAAGGCAGCAAAGCTGCACAGCGCCAGAAAGATGCCGTTTTCAGCCGTCTTGTTGGCGCGCTCCTGGTCTTTTTCACCCAGGCTCTTGGACAGCAGGGCGTTGACGCCGACGCCGGTGCCGACACCGACGGCGATCATCATGTTCTGCAGCGAGAAGGCCAGCGAAACGGCGGTCAGCGCACCTTCGCTGACGTGAGAGACGAAGATGGAGTCCACGACATTATAAAGTGCCTGGACCAGCATCGAGACCATCATCGGGATGCTCAGCTTGACGAGCAGCGGGTTGATGGCCATGGTGCCCATGATGTTTTCCTGGGCAGTGGGGGGATTGGTCTGCTTGTTTTCCACGATTTCTCCTTTTGACGTTTTTTCTCTATGCTTGAAACGTGGGCAGAGCGCCGAAGCACCCTACCCACGCAGCATCATTGTTTTTTGACTTTGCAGCCCGGAGCGGTTACTTCTCCGCAGCCTTTTCCTTGGCAGCCACTGCGTCCAGGATCATCTTCACGCAGGTCTCGCGGCCCAGGGCGGCGTTGATGGCAAGGTCGTAGTTGTGGGCATCACCCCAGCGGTTCTGGGTGTAGTAGTTGTAGTAGGCCGAGCGGTTGCGGTCGGTCTTCTCGATCTCTTCCTTGATGCCCTTCTCGTCGTGTGCCTTGACCAGAGGGTCGGTTTTGGCCAGCTCACGGCGCCACTCCACCGGCGCATAGATGAAGACGCGCAGCACGTCTTTGCGGTCCCGCAGCACATAGTCACCGCAGCGGCCCAGGATGACACAGGGGCCTTCCTCTGCCAGCTGCTTGATGATGCGGCTCTGCAGGATGAACACCTGATCGCCCAGCGGCAGCTCGTTGCCCATGGTGTACAGGCTGTACAGCAGGCTGTGGGTGTGGCGTTTCTCGCTGGCGGCGACAGCTTCCTCGGACAGGCCGGAGTGTTTGGCTGCCATGGTGATCAGCTCCTTGTCGTAGAGCTTGATGCCCAGAGCATTCGCAACATCCTCTGCGATGTAGTTGCCGCCGGTGCAGTACTCACGGCCAATGGTGATGATCGTCTTTGCCATAATGTGTTCCTCCTATGTAACAGTTTTTATCCCCGGAAAGCGTTTGACGGGGGGCGGGCCTAGAGGTCCGGCTGCCCGGTGCTCTGGGGGTCATTCTGAGGTGCGGCAGGCGGTGCTGCCGGGGGTCTGGGCGGCGCGGGCAGGCGGACTTCCGCGACCCGCATCCGGCCGGTCTGGTCTACGGCGTAAACGCTGCACCGCCCGCCTGCGGCCAGCTGTTCGGGCGGGAAGCAAAGGCCCCCGTCCGGGGTGCGCTCCATCCGGCGGAACGTCCGGTGAGCCGTGGTGGCATGGGCGATGCCGTCGTGCAGGGTGTAGGCGGTCCAGCCGGAGAAATCATCCGGCAGCGGGTCGCGCTGGCCCCGCTGCTCGAAGTAATAGCAGCGGCCATCCTCACTGCGGGCCAGGTCGCAGCGGACGCGGTTGGGCAGGTCGGCGGCTGCATCTCTGGGCTTGCGCCGCAGGGCGATGGCCCGGCCTGTGAAGTAGCGCAGGAAATCCGACAGCGCCATGGTGCAGTTGACGGAGCCGTCGCTGTCGGCGGTGGGGTCGTTGAGCAGGACATAATCGGCCATCACGGCGTCGTCGTGGCCAAAGCCCCGCAGCCCCATCCAGATGCCCACCGGGTCACGCTGGCCCCGGATGCGGCGCTCGACCCGGACGGCAACGGGGCAGTCGTCGTGGATCTGGGTGCGCAGGTCCTGCAGGTCCATCCAGGCCTGCCAGCAGGGAAAGCCGCAGCAGCCCGCGGCAGCCGCTGCAAAGGCGGCGTTGCCGGTGCTCCGGGTGGCGTTGTCCTCCATGGCGTAGGCCACCTCTTCGGGCAGGATGTCCTCGCCCCAGCGGTTCATCAGCGCCGCCATGACGAGGGGCAGGTCCATCTCCCGGCCAAAGCTGGGGTCGTGGGCGGAGAGGCAGTATTCCGGCAGGTAAAGCCGCCGATTCAGCGGCCGGCCCTCGTGTTTTTCCCAGGTCAGGGGACGGACGGCGGCGGCCAGCAGCCGCACGGCAGGGGTGGATTTGTCGTCGTTGGTCGAGAGGTTGACCTGCAATTGGATGCCGGTGCCGCCGCCCGGCGTGGCCACGGTGACGGTGTCCCCCAGCAGGAAGATCATCCCGTCCTCGCTCTGGGCGTTGGTGCTGCAGCGGGGGTAATCCGGGGCCCACTTGCCAAAGCTCATCCAGCCGGTCCAGGTGTTCCCGGCATAGACCCGGCAGCGCACCTCCACCATCGTGTTGTGGGGGGCGCTGGCGTTCCAGCTGACGTTCAGGTTGCAGAAAGCCGGCATCGCGAACTCCGGCGTGGTGTAGCTGCCGTAGGGCAGATACCGCCCGGCGGAGCTGTCCAGCACCAAAGCGCCGCTTTCCAGCGCGACATTGTCCAGCGCGCCGCGGGAGAAAGTCTCGGTGCCCTGCAACACGAGGTTATTTCGTTGTTCCATCGCACGGTTCTCCTTTGCGCATCGGTGAAAGATCAGTGTTCGGTGCCGTCCGGCTCGTCTTCGCCGTATTCCTCCCGGAGGGCGGCGTCCAGCTCGGCGTCGTGCAGTTTCTGGAGGCTCTCCTCGATGTGGAAGACGCGGTTCACGTCGCCGTAGACGATCTGGCAGCAGACCTCGGTCTGGAACCAGAAGCCGAAGATGAGCATCAGGAAGATGCCCAGCGGCATGCACAGGATGACGACGCCCCAGAACAGGATGGTCACGATGGCGGACGCCAGTGCGTGGGGCAGGAAGGCGATCATGCAGTTCAGGCAGTTCTTCAGCGTCTGGTGGAAGGGCTGGTCCAGCAGGACCACCTGCGGCCACATGTAGGCGAACAGCATGTGGAACAGCACCAGGTTCAGCACCGTGGCCACCCACATGGGCAGGCCGACGTTGGTGCCGTGGTACAGCATGTTGAAGCAGAAATAGACGAGGAAGATCTGGATGGTGATGACGGTGCAGTAGACGATGCCGGGCAGGATGGCGGCTTTGAAGTTCCGCTTGAACGCGCGGCGGTAGGTGGTCCACCAGTAGCCCGCTTCATCGCGCAGGGCGCGGAGCACGGTGTCGTACATGCCCGCCAGTGCGGGGCCGGCCAGGATGCCGCCCGCAATGGCGCTGACCACCATGACGGTGAGGTTGTTCATCAGAAAACCGACATACACCAGGCAGATGACCGGCAGAAAGCCGATGCAGGTGAGCAGATTGGCCAGGAACATGCCGGACATGTCGCGCCCGACCAGCTCAAAAAAGCGGCCGATGCCTGTTTTGCGGGGGGTGTCCTTCTCGACGCCCGGCCCGGCCTTGCGGAAATCATTTGCAGAAGGAAAAAGACCCATTTTGTTTCGAACCCTTTCTGGTTTGGCTCGGTGCCGCGGGGCAGAAGGAAAAGGAACTGCCCATTGTGCTACCTTTCTTTCTATAAATATACCCGGATTTTGTGAATTTTGCAAGCCATCCGGCCCTTCATTTGTAAAAAAAGTGTTTCGGCTCCCATTTTCGCCCAAAGTGTGGTACAATGAAACAGGCTTTTCAGGCCAGAAGGAGGAACGTATCATGAGCATTCTTCGCACGATCGCGATGTTTGTATATCTGTTTGGCTATATGATCGTCCACTACGGTGTGCTCCGCCGGGCCGAGCGCGCCCTCGCCGCCGGGGACATGGATACCGTGGAGCAGATCATCAACAAGCATATCCCGCACTGGAGCCGGGGCATCCTGAAGGTGACCGGCGCTCGGCTGGTGGTGGAAGGGCAGGAGAACATCCCAAAGGACGGCCCCTGCGTTTTCGTGGGCAACCACCGCAGCTACTACGACATCCCGCTGCTTCTGGTGGCGCTGGATGCGCCCCACGGCATCCTGGCGAAAGAGGAGCTGGAAAAGATCCCTCTGCTCAACCGCTGGATGAAGCTGCTGGGCTGCGTTTTCGTCAAGCGCGACGACATCCGCGCGTCCGTCAAGGCGCTGAACGATGCCACGGCCATCGTGGAGAGCGGCAAGAGCTTCGTCATCTTCCCCGAAGGCACCCGCTATAAGGGCGAAGAGGGCGGCGCAGGCGAGTTCAAGGCCGGTGCGTTCCGCATCGCCATCAAGACCGGTGCCCCGGTGGTGCCGGTGGCCATCTCCGGTGCCCGCGGCCTGTTCGAGGCCCACGGCAACCGTGCGACTCCCGGTTCCATCCACATCCGCATCCTGCCGCCCATCCGGACGGTCGGCATGAGCAAGGCAGAGCAGAAACAGCTGCCCGAAGCCGTCCGCCAGACCATCCTCGCACAGCTTTAAGGAGAACTATGGCAAGCTATCGTTACGAACGCGACATCCAGCCCGGCGACCTCAAACCCCGCCGGGAAAAACAGTATACCCGGAAAGAACGCTGGGCCAACTGGTGGGATTATAACCTGAAGTGGGTGATCCTCATCGGCATCGCCGTGGCCTTTGTGGCGTACAACTTCATCGGGCAGTATTTCTTTACCACCAAGGCCGACTACAATGTGGCCGTGGTGGCTCCCTACTACCTGCCGGAGGATACCGTGAACGCGCTCCAGACCCAGCTTGCCCAATTCGGCGAAGACCGGAACGGCGACGGCAAGGTGGTCGTGACCCTGAACGTCTATACGCTGGACTACTCCGACGAGGAGACCCAGACCGAGAGCGCAGCCTACCTGACCATGGCGGGCACCACCAAGCTGGCCGCCGATGTGCAGGGCGGTCTGAGCGCGGTCTTCCTGCTGTACGACCCGGCGGGCTTTGAAGAGAGCACCGGTACCCTGCGCTACCTCGACGGCAGCCTGCCTGAACCCGGCAGCGACGGCGACTGGTGGAACATGGTCTACCGGTGGACCGACTGCCCCGCCCTGACCGGGCTGGACCTTGGTGAATACCAGGCCGATACCACCCACGCCCAGGGCGGCGACAGCCAGGAGTACATGGCGCAGTTCTACGTCGGGATGCGCGGTGCCTGGAACTCCGGCACTGCCGACAACCTCAAGGGCGGCGAAGAGCTCTGGCAGGCGCTGACTGCCGGGGCCGTCTCCACCGCCAGTGCGGAGGACTGATGCCATGCGGTTCCGCCTGATCAAGCGGGAGACCGGCGCCCCCCGCCGCCTGCCCGTCCCGCCGCCCCCGGAGCCAAAACGCGCCCCGCCCCGCGCCGCCGACCTCGACAACCCCTATGGCCGGTATTACGGGAAGGCGCGGAGCCGGGAAGATTTAAAACGATACTTTTGGTGAAGAAATATTTACGTTGTAGTTATTTTATTGTGATTTTGGAGTACAGTCAAAACCACCGGCTGAGCCGGTGGCTTGAGTAAGCCCTAGAAGGGCGCCTTACTGGCCAAGCCCCTGCAAGGGGCCACGAGCAAACGTCTTTCATCTGCGTTACTTGCCCTACCGCTCTAACGAGCTATGTCCATAAGGTGCATCTTCTAAGATGACAAGTTTTTTGTCATCTCGCTTCGCTCGAATCTTATAGCTAAAGCATTTTTACTCCACCAGCCTAGCTGGTGGTTTTGAATCGCTCAAGCTAACCAATAAAAATGAGATAGGCTTCCTTTTAGAGAAGGCCTATCTCATTTTCTTAAGCTACGCTGAATAGTTAATAATTTTTATGCGAAATCACATCTGGATCAGGGCTTGATTGTAGGCGGCAAAGAGATATTGCGTCAATTCCGGTGTCAGCTTTCCGGCGGTACCAAGTTCTCGAATTGTTTTCATAATATCTTCGCGGGTACGTTCATTGGCCTCAATTGCTCTAATGATGATGTCAATCTGGCCATCCATTCGACGATATTCCAGCAGCGGGCGGACGATAGCCATGGGCAACGCACTCAGAACGGAGGAAACAACGTTTCCATTGCTACTGGGCATCATTTCATAGCAACTGTTTGGTGTTATTTTGTTATTCATTGTTATTTCTCCTTTTAATTTTTTACTCGGAAAAGGCAGACCCATGGCCTTCCCGTGGCCTGGCCTTTCGGTGACATAATTATAAACTAATTTCGATAATACGTCTATCCTTGTTCTGGAAATATAGATTCACGTATGATATAATATTCTCTGACAGGAAATATTTGAGAATAAAGGAGGGGATACACTATGGCTGATTGCTCTCTGTCTGAATTATATGAACGTATTGGCCGGAATATAGCCTATCTGCGAAAAAGTAGAAAACTCACTCAACAAGAATTTGCAAATAAGCTGCATATACATAGTCAATCGCTCGTATCGCAGTACGAAAATGCAAAGAAGCCCTTAACGTTTGAAAAAGTCGTAGATTTTTGTGTTTTTTTCGATGTCAATCTTGAAGATATGCTATTTCAAGACTTTTCGAATAAAGAAAAAAATCATTCTGTCGAACAAACTGCTGAGCGAAAGACATATGCTACAAGTCCTATACAAAAGTGTGCGGGACGAACATATTATGCCTACTATATTAAAGAACAAAACAAAAACAGCAGCGAGTTTTCAAGTCGTATTGCTACCTTTACAATGAACGTGATGCATACATCATTATCGCATGAGGCTCAGGTGGAATTGGCCTTCTTAAATGATAGAAAAGAACGATATGTCGTTAAAGGGATCCTGAGAATGGATGAAAGCTATGCTTATGTGATATGCCATGATTTGGAAAGAGATTTCTTTTGGGAACTTACGTTTTTCTACTATAGACAAGGAAAACGTAAATTTTATTCTGGCGGGATGGCATTGCTTCAGACTCTTGATTACCATGTTCTACCAATAAGCCAGTTCTGCATTCTTTCAAGTAATGCAATAGCATCCAAACGTTTACCGGAACTTAAAGCACTTTTACAAATAGATTTCAAATCAAGTCACAACAGGAAACTATCGAACCGTTGTCTTTCTTCAGATGCGATTTTGAGACTTACAAAAGAAAAAGATTCAGCGGTTGATGAGTGGCTCCGGCAGAATGTAAATTTATGAGTATATGGCTGCTGCATACTCCCCCAGTCACAGTTTCGCTGTGCCAGTCCCCTCCCATAGGGGGCTTTTGGCGTGGCGGAATACTGGGAAGGTCTCCCTCTCCTCAAAGAGAGGTGGCATCGCGCAAGCGATGACGGAAGGAGTAATGCGACGGCCATTTCTCTTTGCAATTTTTTTCGTCTTTCATGAGTGGAATCTGAAAAAAACTCCGCACAGAACCGGGGCAGGTTTGTTGTTTCTGTGTCCGGGTTATGGTATACTCATTCCGTATCATCTCCGGTATCATGAAAACAAAGGATGTGGAACCCATGGACGCACTGGACAAAGCCCGCCGGGAGATCGACACGGTGGACGCCGCGCTGGCCGCGCTGTTCGAGCGGCGGATGGCGGCTGTGCTGGCGGTCGCCGAATACAAAAAGGCCCACGGCCTGCCGATCTTCGATGCTGCGCGGGAAGCCGTGGTGCTGGACAAAGCCGAAGCGCGCATTCAGGACCCTGCCCTGCGCCCCTATTACCGCGACCACGTACAGCACATGATGGATGTGGCCAAGCAGTACGAGGCCGAGGTGCTGGGCCGGAACCGCGCCGCCTATCAGGGTGTGGAGGGAGCCTTTGCGCACATCGCGCTCAAGGCGCTCTTCCCCCATGCGGAGGCGGTCAGCTACCCCACCTGGGACGAGGTCTTCGACGCGGTGGAACGCGGCGATGCTGCCCATGGCGTGGTCCCCTTTGAGAACAGCCACGCGGGCGATGTGTCTGCCGTGCTGGACCTGTGCTACAACCACCCCGCCCTGTGGGTCGTGGATGTGTACGACCTGCCCATCTCGCAGAACCTGCTGGTCCTGCCCGGCACCCCGCTGAGCGAGCTGAAGCATGTGTACAGCCACCAGCAGGCCATTGCCCAGAGCGAGACCTTCTTAAAGCAGTTCCGCCTGCCGGCCACGGCCATGCCCAACACGGCCATGGCGGCCAAGTTCGTGGCCGAGAGCGGCGACCGGACGCAGGCGGCCATCGCCAGCGCGGAAACGGCGGCGCTGTACGGGCTGGAAGTTCTGGTGCCCAGCATCAACACCGATGGCGACAACACCACCCGGTTCATCGTCCTCAGCCGCGAAAAGCCCACGGCGGGCAACCGCTTCTCGCTGCTGTTCACGGTGGACAACAAGCCCGGCAAGCTGGCCGAGGTCATCCAGATCATCGGTGCCAGCGGCTACAATATGGAATCCATCAAGAGCCGCCCGCTGCCCCATGTCCCCTTCGATTACTATTTTTACGTTGAGCTGGTGGGCGACCCCACCGCCGAAGAGACCGCCGCGCTGCTGCGCGCGCTGAACCATGTCTGCCGCACGGTACGGCTGTTAGGAGTGTACAACAAATGAGCGATTTTATCGGAACCAAGCTCACCATGAATCTGGGCGAGCGCAGTTATGACATCATCCTGAAGAACGGCGCACTGGAGAACCTGTACCAGTTCGCCCGGCTGGACCGCAGGGTGGCCGTCGTCACCGATAGCGGCGTCCCGGCCCAGTATGCCCAGCGGGTGGCCGACCAGTGCCGCGAGGCCCGGATCATCACGGTGCCTCAGGGCGAGGCCAGCAAGAGCTTCAAGATCCTGGAGAGCGTTTTACAGCAGATGCTCGATTTCAACATGGGCCGCGGCGACCTGGTCGTGGCGGTGGGCGGCGGCGTCGTGGGCGACCTGGCCGGATTTGCCGCTTCCATCTATATGCGGGGCATCGACTTCATCAACTGCCCCACCACCACGCTCTCGATGATCGATTCCTCCATCGGCGGCAAGACGGCGGTGGATCTGGGCGACACCAAGAACATCGTGGGTGCCTTCTGGCAGCCTAAACTGGTCATCGTGGACCCGGATACGCTGGCCACCCTCCCCCGCCGCCACTACATCAACGGCCTGGCCGAGGCGGTCAAGGCCAGCCTGCTGGCCGACCCGGAGCTGTTCGGCATCTTTGAAAAGGGCGACATCGACGGCCAGATCAACGAGATCATCTACCGCAGCCTGCGGTTCAAGAAAAACATCGTCGAGCAGGATGAGACCGAGCGCGGGATGCGCAAGGCCCTCAACTTCGGCCACACCATCGGCCACGGCATCGAGGCCGTCAAGGGCATCAAGGGCCGCCGCACCGTGGGCCTGTTCCACGGCGAGTGCGTGGCGCTGGGGATGCTGCCCATGATCGAATCCAAGGCGCTGCAAAAGCGGGTGCGGGCGGTCTACCGCCGTCTGGGCCTGCCCCTGCGCACCACCTACAACAAAGAAAAGGTGCTGGCCGAGATGCTGCACGACAAAAAGGCGCAGGGCGGTCAGATCACCGTTATCAAGGTGCCGGGTCTGGGCTGCTGGCGCGCTGAGACCATCCCGGTGGAGGGCCTGCGCCCCCTGCTGGGCATGGAGGAATGACCATGAAGAACACGTTCGGGTCTGCCCTCTCCCTGACCATCTTCGGCGAGAGCCATGGCCGCGCCATCGGCGCCGTGCTGGACGGCATGGCGGCGGGGGTGCCGGTGGATGAGGCGTTCCTCGCCGCCTGCATGGACAAGCGCCGGGCACGGGGCGACGGCCTGTCCACCCCCCGCGTGGAGGCGGACCGGGTGCAGTTTCTCTCCGGCGTTGTGAACGGCCGGACGACCGGCACCGCCATCGCCCTGATGATCGAGAACCAGAACACCCGCAGCGGCGACTATGCCAAGACCGCCGACCTGCTCCGCCCCGGCCATGCGGATTACACAGCCTATGCCAAATACCACGGCTTTCAGGATGCGCGGGGCGGCGGACACTTTTCCGGCCGCATCACGGCGGCGCTGGTGGCAGGCGGTGCGGTGGTGCTGGGTGCCCTTGACCGGGCCGGCATCAACATCGTGACCCACATCGGGCGGTGCGCGGGCGTTGCGGACACCCCCTTTGCGCTAGATGACCCGGCAGCACTGGGGGCGCAGGCCGAAGCGCTGCTGAGCCGGGGCGATGGCTTTGCCCTGCTGAACGGAGAAGCCGAAGAGCCGATGAAAGCGGCCATCCGCGCCACAGGCAGCGCAGGCGACAGTGTGGGCGGTACGCTGGAGACCGCCATCCTCGGCCTGCCCGCAGGCGTCGGCGAACCCTATTTTGACAGCGTGGAAAGCGAGCTGGCCCACCTGGCCTTCTCGGTCCCGGCCGTCAAGGGCATCGAGTTCGGCACCGGCTTTGGCTTCGCCGACCTGAAGGGCAGCGAGGCGAACGATGCCTTCCGGATGCAGGGGAGCCGTATCGTGACGGCCACCAACCACAACGCGGGCCTGAACGGCGGCATCTCCAATGGGATGCCGGTCGTCTTCCGCACCGTAGTCAAGCCCACGCCCAGCATCTACAAACCACAGGATACCGTGGATTACATTGCAAAACAGAACGCGGAACTTTCCATCCAGGGCCGTCACGACCCCTGCATCGTGCCCCGTGCGGCCATCGTGCAGACCTGCGCAGCGGCGCTGGCCGTCGGCGACCTGCTGACCGCGAAGTACGGCATGGCCTGGATGGAACAGCCTACCGCTTACCGCAAGGAGGAGCTGTAAATGGAATACGGACTCATCGGCTCCAAACTGGGGCACTCGTACTCGAAGATCATCCACGAGATGCTCTGCGGCTACCGGTACGACCTGTGCCCGCTGCCCACCGAGGAGGAGGCGCGGGCCTTCCTGACCCGGCGGGCCTTCAAGGCGATCAATGTGACCATCCCGTATAAGCGGCTGGTCATGGGATCCTGCTCCTACATCGACCCGCGCGCCAAGGCCATCGGGGCCGTGAACACGGTCGTGAACCGGAACGGCCTGCTCTACGGCTACAACACCGACTATCTCGGCTTTGCCTACCTGGCCGATGCCCACGGCGTGGAGTTCGCGGGCCGGACCGTTCTCATTCTGGGCACCGGCGGCACCCACAACACCACGAGCGCTGTGGCAAAAGATAAGGGCGCGGCCAGAGTGCTGACCGTCAGTCGGCATCCAGACCCCGAAAAGGGCGAGCTTTCCTATGCGGAAGCCGTTCACAGCGGGGCCGACATTGTCATCAACACCACCCCGGCGGGCATGTACCCGAACGTGGGGGTCTGCCATCTGGATGTGGCCGCGATGCCGGGGCTGGAAGCCGTCCTCGACGTGGTCTACAATCCGGACAAAACGGAACTGATCCTGCGCGCCGAGGAGGCGGGTGTGCCGGTGGCCGTGGGCGGCCTCGAAATGCTGGTGGCCCAGGCCGTGTATGCGGCGGAATACTTCCTGGACCGCAAGTTTGACGATGCCCCGGCCGAGATCCGCGCCATCACCGCCCAGCTCCGAAAAGAGCAGCTGAACGTGGCGCTCATCGGGATGCCCTCCTGCGGCAAAACGACCATCGGCCGCGCGCTGGCCGACCGGCTGGGCAAGCGGTTCGTGGACCTGGATGAGGAGATCGTCCGGGCCGCGGGCCGCAGCATCCCGGATCTCTTCGCCGCAGAGGGCGAGGACGGCTTCCGGGCACGGGAGGCCGAGCAGACCGCCCGCTTTGCCAGAGAGGGCCGTCAGGTGCTTTCCTGCGGGGGCGGAATCGTCAAGCGGCCCGAAAACCTGCGGGCCCTGCGGCAGAACGGCGTGGTGCTCTTCATCGACCGCCCGCTGGACGCTCTGACTGTGGGCGGCGGGCGTCCGCTCTCCACCAGCGCCGAGGCGCTGAAGACCATGGAAGCCCAGCGTCGCCCGCTCTATCTGGCCGCAGCCGATGCGGTCATCCCGAACGAAACGACCGTTGCAGACGCCGTTGCGGCGGCACTGGAGGCATTGGATGCGATTTTTGTTCATTAACGGGCCAAATGTCAACATCACCCGCTTCACCGAACCCGGTGTAGAGGGCGAAGTGGACTACAACGGCCTGCTGGATTATCTGGACGTTTGCTGCCAGCAGATGGGCATCGAGCCGGATTTCTTCCAGTCCAACCACGAGGGCGATATCATTGATGAGATCCAGTCGGCCGCAGGCCGCGCCGACGGCATCATCCTCAATCCGGGCGGCTATGCCTATTACAGCGTGGCCATTCTGGAAGCGCTGCAGCTCTGCGGTGTGCCCGCCGTGGAGGTGCTCATGAGCGAACCCAGCGGCCGGGAGCCGTTCCGGAACACGGACGTCGTCTCGTTCGGCTGTCAGGGCCGCTTTGCGGGCGAGGGCATCGGCGGCTATCTCCACGCATGCAGCTATCTGGTGCAGCTGCTCCGGCTGGACGGCGGCGCACAATCGCACATGGTGCAATAAAGAAAGAAACCTCTCAGCAGTGGCTGAGAGGTTGACACGTTGATAAAAGGGAAAGGAATGCAAGAAGATGATCATTTCGACGAAAAAAGGCACCCCGAAGGAAGAACTGGAAAAGATCGTGGACCGCTTTGAAAAGCAGGGCCTCGATGTCACCCTGATCACCGGCAAGGACTACAACGTCTTCGGTCTGGTGGGCGACACCACCAAGATCGACGAGCGCGATGTGCTCGCCAACCCCTGGATCGACAACGTGACCCGTGTGTCGGCCCCGTATAAGCGCGCCAACCGCCTGTTCCACCCCGCCGACTCGGTCATCGACTGCGGCGGCGTCCGGATCGGCGGCCGGGAGAAGATCGCCGTCATGGCCGGCCCGTGCAGCATCGAGAGCGAGGAGCAGGCCCTGCGCATCGCCCAGAGCGTCAAGGCCGGCGGTGCTGCCCTCTTCCGTGGCGGTGCCTACAAGCCCCGCACCTCTCCCTACTCCTTCCAGGGTCTGGAGACCGAGGGCATCCTCGACATGGTCAAGGCCCGCGAGGCCACCGGCCTGCCCATCGTTTCCGAGCTGATGAGCGAAGACCGCATCCCGGAGTTTGAAGAGTACGTCGATGTTGTGCAGATCGGTGCCCGCAACATGCAGAACTTCCAGCTGCTCAAGGCGGTGGGCAAGATGCACAAGCCGGTCCTGCTCAAGCGCGGCCTGTGCAACACCATCGAGGAGTGGATCATGAGCGCTGAGTACATCATGGCCGGCGGCAACGAGCAGGTCATCCTCTGCGAGCGCGGCATCCGCACGTTTGAAAAATACACCCGCAACACGCTGGACCTTTCCGCCGTGCCCATCATCCACGAAAAGACCCATCTGCCCGTCATCGTGGACCCCAGCCACGCCACCGGCAAGGCCAACCTCGTGGAGCCGATGATGATCGCTGCGGTAGCCGCCGGTGCCGACGGTCTGGAAGTGGAGGTCCACTACGACCCCCGCCACGCATGGAGCGACGGTGCCCAGTGCCTGACCCCGGACAGCTTTGCTCAGGCCATGGCCAAGTGCCGCCAGGTCGCATGGGCCATCGGGCGGGAGATGTGACCCTCTCAGGCCCCAGCTCTCCCGCAGGGAGAGCGTTTGGCAGAACGGGCAGAAGGAGGGCTGCAAATGCAGATCACGATCCAACCAGACAGAAACATTGACGGAGTCATTATGGCCCCGCCCAGCAAGAGCATGGCGCACCGGGCCGTGCTCTGTGCGGCGCTGGCAAAGGGCACCTCACACATCCGGAATCTGGAGTTCAGCAAGGATATCGCCGCCACCCTCGCGGCGGCGGGCCAGCTCTGCGCCCGCGTCACCACCGGCGGGAACGATGCGATAGTGGAGGGACTGGGCCGTTTTCTGCCCGTGGAAGCCCCGGTGGACTGCTGCGAGAGCGGCAGCACCCTGCGCTTCCTCATCCCGCTGGCCAGCCTCACCGGCCAGGAAGTGACCTTTGTAGGCCGCGGGCGGCTGATGGAGCGGCCCCAGTCGGTGTATGAAGCGCTGTACCGGGAGCAGGGCCTCCGCTTTGTGCAGAAACCTTCCGGCCTGACCGTGGAAGGGGCGCTCTCCAGCGGGGACTATACGCTGGCGGGCAATGTGTCCAGCCAGTTTATCAGCGGGCTGCTGTTCGCCCTGCCGCTGCTGGGCGGCACCAGCACCCTTCACCTGCTCCCGCCGGTGGAGAGCCGCAGCTACATCGACATGACCCGGTCCGTTCAGGCGGCGTTCGGCGTCACGAGCCGGTGGGTGGACGAAACGACGCTGGAGATCCCCGGCGGGCAGGCATACCGCCCCTGTGACTACACCGTCGAGGGCGATTACAGCCAGGCGGCCTTCCCGGCGGTGCTGGGGGCTGTCATCGGCGGCGTCGCGCTGACCGGCCTGGCCGAACCGACCTTGCAGGGCGACGCGGCCATTCTGGACATCCTGCGCCGGTGCGGGGCCGACTTCTCCCGCACCGAACAGGGCATCGTCTTCCGGAAAGCGCCGCTCCACGGCACGGACATCGACCTGGCCGACTGCCCCGACCTCGGCCCGGTGCTGATGGTGCTGGGCCTGTTCTGCGAGGGGCAGACGGTCATCCGGAACGCGGAACGCCTCCGCATCAAGGAGAGCGACCGCATCGAGGCCATGGAAACAGAGCTGCGCAAATGCGGCGGGGTGCTGTCCAGCGCGGGCGGCACCATCACCATCGAGGGCTGTGCCGGGGCGCTCCATGCGCCGGACGGCGTCCTCTCCGGCCACAACGACCACCGGGTCGTCATGAGCCTGTCGGTGCTGGCACTGGCGGCGGGGCTGCGGCTGCCCATCGACGGCGCCGAGGCCATCACGAAGAGCTGGCCGAATTTCTTTACAGCCATCAAGCCATTGGGCGCGGAGGTAGAAGATGTTGGATAAAACGAAACGTTATCTCGTGGTGGGCCTCGGCCTGCTGGGCGGCAAATATGCGCTGGAACTCTCCAAAGCCGGGTTCCATGTGGACGGCATCAACCGCAGCGAGGGCCACTTGCAGTTCGCGCTCGACCATGGCTACATCGAGCGGGGCAAAACCCACGATTTTGAAGACCTTGTCCGGGAGGCCGACCACATCATCTTCGGCCTCTACCCCACAGCCCTCATCGAGTGGTTCCGGACGTACGGCCCGCTCCTCAAGCCCGGCTGCATCTTCACGGATGTGTCCGGCGTCAAGACCGGCCTTGTGGAGCCGGTGCAGGCTCTCTGCCCGGCGGGGGTCGAGTTCATCGCCAGCCACCCGATGGCAGGCCGCGAGACCTCCAGCGTGGAACACGCCGCCGAGGTAAATTTTGCCCCGGCGAACTTCATCATCACTCCGACCGGGAAGAATACCCCGGAGGCCATCGCCTGGGTCCGAGAGCTGGCCGAGGTGCTGGGCTTCAAACACATCTGCACCCTGACCGTGCAGGAGCATGACCGGATGGTCGGCTATGTCAGCCAGCTGTGCCATGCCATCGCCGTCAGCCTGATGTGCGCCAACGACAACACCTCGCTGTGCGAGTACACGGGCGACTCCTTCCGGGATCTGACCCGCATCGCACGCATCAACGACAAAATGTGGGCGGAACTGTTCCTCTGGAACAGGGACAACCTCATCTCGGAGATCGACCAGTTCGACGCCGCGCTCGGCGCACTGCGCAACGCGCTGGTGGCGGGCGACCGCGAAAAGCTCGAAGAGATGTTCCGCCTTTCCACCCAGCGCCGTGCGGCGTTCGACAAGAAGCTCCCCGAATGAGGTGAACCTATGCCCAAGCAGGAAGGCCAGAAATCCAAGCTGTTGGCGCTTTTGCGCATCTTTGAGACACAGACCGACGAAAACCACCTGCTGAACGTGCCCCAGCTGGTGGGGCTGCTGGAACAGCAGGGCATCCTCTGCGAGCGCAAGAGCGTGTACAGCGACATCGACGCGCTGAACGCACTGGGGTACGACATCCAGCTCCGGCGGGGCCGGGGCGGCGGCTATTTTCTGGCCAGCCGTACCTTTGACCTGGCCGAGCTGAAGCTGCTGGTGGACGCCGTGCAGGCCAGCCGGGTGGTGTCCAGCGCCACGAGCCGCCGCCTGATCCGGAAGCTGGAAAAGCTCTGCTCCAATTACGAGGGCAGCCAGCTGCAGCGTCAGGTCTACGTGGACGGCCGCCCCAAGACCGACAGCAAGAGCCTGCTGTACAGCATCGACGCGCTGCACGAGGCCATCAACACCGGCCGGATGGTGGAGTTCCACTACAAAAAAGTGGGCCGGCCCGAAAAGCGGGTCATCAGCCCATGGCAGATGGCGTGGGAGAACGGCTGCTATTACCTCATCGCCTATCAGGACGAAAAGGAGCCGGTGGGCATCCGCCACTACCGGGTGGACCGGATGTCCGGCGTCCGGGTGCTGGAGCTGTCCCGCCGCGGCCGGGAGCAGTTTGCCAATTTTGATCTGCCCGCCTACCTGCGCAAGCACTTCAGCATGTACGGCGGCCCCGAACGGCGCGTGACCCTGCGCTGCACGGCCGACCTCGAAAACGCCATGCGGGAGCGGTTCGGCGCTTCGCCGACCTTCCTGCCGGAGGAGGACGGGCGCTTCCACTTTGATGTGCCCATCTGTGTCAGCGAGCCGTTCTACGGCTGGGTGGCGGGCTTTGGCGGCAAGGTGGAAGTCCTTGCGCCCGAAGACGTCCGCACCGGGATGCGGGCGCTGGCCGAACAGCTGGCGGAAGAGCATCGTTAAACAAGAAAAACGGACCGTTTCGGCGGTCCGTTTTTTGCGTGGTTCTGCAATTATTCGTCCAGTTCCAGATCGCTCGGCAGGAGCATATCCAGCGCGGCGGCGGGCTCGGCGACGAGGCGGCGGCTCTGGTGGAAGATGGCCTTTTCGAGGGTGTTGCGGGCCAGACGGCCGTTGCCGGCGGTGCGGGCGTCGGCGGCCTGACGGCGGGCGTAGTAGTTCCGCAGCGGCTCTTCGCAGGCCTCCGAGAGGGTGTAGCCCTTGTTTTTTGCAAGGACGTGGGTGATCTGCAGCAGCTCGTCGGCGGTGTAGTCCGGGAACTCGATCTTGTTGGGGAAGCGGCTGGCCAGACCGCTGTTGGCGGTGAGGAAGGTCTCCATCTCTCTGGTGTATCCGGCCAGAATGACCACGAGCTCGTCGCGGTGGTCTTCCATCCCTTTGACGAGGGTGTCGATGGCTTCGAGACCGAAGCTGTCCTGCTCGCCGCGGTAGAGGCTGTAGGCCTCGTCGATGAAGAGGACGCCGCCGAGGGCACTCTCGATGACGCTGTTGGTCAGCGGTGCGGTGTGGCCGGTGTAGCGGCCCACGAGGTCGCCGCGGCCCACCTCCACCAGCTGCCCACCCTTGAGCGCCCCGATGGCCTTGAGGTACTTGGCCACCAGCCGGGCGATGGTGGTCTTGCCGGTGCCGGGGTTGCCGGTGAAGATCATGTGCATCGAAAGGCTGGCTGTTTTCATGCCCGCAGCGGCGCGGCGCTGCTGGACCTGCAGATTGTCGGCCAGACCGAACACGTATTCCTTGACTGGGGCCAGACCGACCAGCTCCGAGATCTCGGCCCGGATCTCATCCAGTGCGCCGGTGTAGGCGGCGGGCAGCAGGTCAAACAGCGGGGCCGGGGCGGCATCGTTCAGGTGGAAGAGCAGGCCCTCCGGTGCGGCGGTCAGGGTCACGGTGCCGGTGAGCGGCTTGTCCGTTTGCAGGCAGTATTCGCTCAGAGCGCGGAAGATGCGGTCGCAGCAGCCGGACAGCCCGGCTGCGCCCTTCTGGAGGGTGCACTGGGCAGCGACGTAGTCCCGCACATCGGCCCCGGCGGCGAGGGTCAGGCCCAGCCGGGCCGTGACCTTCTGGGCCAGCGCGTTCAGCTGCTGGGCGGCGAGGGCTGCAAGGTCTGCCCGCTGGTAGGCGGTCGTCTCGCAGACGTCGCCCAGCGCCGAGACCATGCCTGCGCCGAACTTGTCCGCCATGGCGGCGCGGCCCTTGTTCGAGAAGAAGATGAGGTACTTCCCGCAGGGGTCGAGACAGCTGACCGCGCCGGGGGCCAGAGCCGTTCCGGCGTCCACCAGAATGCCGTCCCGGTTGACGATGTACCGGCTGGAGAGCGGGGCGCTGCCCCGGACGGCCAGGTCGGACAGCGTTTTCAGAAAGCTGGGGCAGCAGCTCTCGTAGTGCTCAAAGACCACGATCTCGCCGGGGGCGTGGAGCGCGGCGTAGAGGTCCTGCAAAAAGAGCTTTTCGGCGGCGGGGTTCGCGTAAAGCGCCAGGTCGAGCGCAGCGATCTGGTCGTTTTGCAGCAGGCCCCGCGCAGCCATGCAGCGGGCGGTCTCCTCCAGCGCGAAGTGCCGCCCGGTGCCGGTGCCGCCGCTCAGCAGGATGACGTTCCGGGCGGCGGGCGGTTCGGTGCCCAGCACAAAGGGGCGGCGCATGGCGCGGACGACCGCGTCCACAAAGGAGTCCTGCCCCAGCACGGTCTGCCGGACTTCGTCGGCCAGCCCCTCGAAGCTGCCCAGATGTTCAGGTTTCACGTCGGTGGTGCCTTTGGCCAGCAGACCGTCGTTCTCCATGTCCCGCAGCATCCGGCGGCTGTCGGCCAGCGCGGCCTCGGCGGCGGTGTCCTGCGTCTTCAGCTGGGCCGACTGGGCCTTGAGCATCGCATCCAGCTTCTTCTGCTGTTCCAGAAGCGCCGCGTTCAGGTCGTTCAGAGTGCTGTTTGGCTGCTGCCGGGGTTCGGCGGGGGTGCCGGGGGCGGCCTTGAATCTGCCGCCCGGCCCGAAGACTCCATTCATCAGGGTCTCCCAATCATCTGTATATGCCATGTCATCGCCTCCGTGATCGGTTCATTTCTTTCAGTATAGTGTACCGCAGCCCCATTTGCAAGGAAACTCTTGCAAAATCCGCGCAAGCCGGGTACACTAATTTCAAAAGGCCTGCCTCTGGCGAGGGCGGGAATGCTAGGATAAAGGATGAGAGTCAATGAAAACGCCTGCACAATGGAAAGCATGGTTCGAAAGCGAGGAGTTTGCCCGTCAGACCGGCTATCAGGGGCCGCTGGGCGCGGCGTATTCCCCATCGGGCACCCACCTGCGGCTGTGGGCACCCACGGCGCAGTCGGTCCGGGTCGATCTTTACCGAAAAGGCGACGGCGGGGCCTGCATCGGCAGTCTGCCGCTGAGCCCGTGGGGGCAGGGCGTCTGGGGCGTTTATCTGCCCGGCGACCAGCACGGGAAGTATTATCATTTCAACGTAACCACCGAGTGGGGCAGCGTGACCACCGCTGACCCCTATGCCCGCGCGGCGGGCGTGAACGGGGCGCGGAGCATGATCGTGGATCTGGCCCGCACCGACCCGCCGGGCTGGGAACAGGACAAACGGCCGGTCATCCCGGCGTCGAAGCGGAGCGTCTGGGAGGTCAACGTCCGGGATTTCTCGCAGGACCCGGCCAGCGGGGTGCGCAATGCGTGGCGGGGCAAATTTCTGGCCTTTACCCAGCAGGGCACGACCCTGAACGGCGACGGCATCCACCCCACCTGCCTGAACTACCTCAAGCGGCTGGGGGTGCGCTATGTCCAGCTCATGCCCATCTTTGATTTTGGCAGCGTGGACGAGAGCCGCCCGCTGACCCGGCAGTACAACTGGGGCTACGACCCCACCAACTACAACGTCCCGGAGGGCAGCTACTCCACCGACCCCGCCCGCGGCGAAGTCCGGGTGCGGGAGTGCAAGCAGATGATCCAGGCTCTCCACGCGGCGGGCATCGGTGTGGTGATGGATGTGGTGTATAACCACATGTACCGCTTCGACAACGTGCTGAACCGGGCGGTCCCCCTCTATTATTTTCGCCAGAACGAGGATGGCAGCCTTTCCAACGGCAGCGGCTGCGGCAACGAGTTTGCCAGTGAGCGGCCCATGGCCCGGAAATATTTTCTGGACTCGGTACTCTACTGGGCGCAGGAGTACCACATCGACGGCTTCCGGTTCGACCTGATGGGCCTGTACGATGTGGAGACGATGAACCTGCTGCGGGCTGAGCTGGACAAGCTGCCCGGCGGGCGGGACATCCTGATGTACGGCGAGCCGTGGCAGGGCGGCAGCAGTGCGCTGCACCGGTACGAGGCGAACAAGAACAATCTGGCCATGCTGAACGACCGCATCGGCATCTTCTGCGACGATACCCGTGATGCCATCAAGGGCGGCTGCTTCAATGCGCGGGAGCCGGGCTACGTGGAGGGCAGGCCCGGCAGCTTCTGGGACATCGGCGGGGCCGTGGCGGCGTGGTGCCGCAGCGATAAGTTCCCGCCCCACACGCCGGGGCAGATCGTCAGCTATGTGTCCGCCCACGACAATTTCACCCTGTGGGACAAGCTGCTCCTGGTGCGCTACGAGCGCCCGGAGTTCGGCGCGGTGGACCGTGCCGCCCTGGCCCAGAACCGGCTGGCGGCAGGCATCTACCTCACCTGCATGGGCCTGCCCTTCTGGCAGGCAGGCGAAGAGTTCGCCCGCACCAAAAAGGGGCAGGGCAACAGCTACCGCTCCTCCCCGGCGCTGAACCGGCTGGACTGGAAGCGGGCCGAGCAGTTCCATGGGCTGGTGGACTATTACCGGGGCCTCATCGGGCTGCGGAATGCCTTCCCGCGGCTGGGCGCGGTGGACAGGGCCAGCCCCAACGCCATTGTATTTTTTGATTTGGAACAGCCGCTGGTGGGCTGGTGTCTGCCTGCCCTGCCCGGCGATGGGGCGTGGTGGGGCGCGCTCTGCGTCTACTACAACCCCACCGAACAGGAACAGCCCATCCGGCTGCCCGACGGGCGCTGGAAGCTGCTGAGCGACGGCACCTCGTCCAGCCTGTGGCGGGGCGACAGCCGCATCCTGAGCGGCGAAGCGGTCCTGGCCCCGGTCAGCGCAACGATATTCGGGCTGGTATAAACAGCAATCCCCCGGCCAGCGGGTCACCGCCAGTCGGGGGATTTTTGAAGAAGAAAGGAATCAAATCTTGATAACGCCTTGCGGCGGGGGTGGCTCAGTTGTTGGCCGAACGCTGTGCGGCGGTGTTCGACGCATTCTTTTCGCCCAGCGTCAGCGAGACGGTCTGCATCTGGCCGTCGCGGGCAACGGTGATGGAAAGGGTGTCACCGGCCGTGTGCTGCTGCATCAGGGTGCCAAGGTCGTCTTTCTGGGCGATCTCGGTGCCGTCGATGCTGACGATACGGTCCCCGGCCTTCAGACCGGCCTTGTCGGCGGGGCCGCCCTGCACGACGTCCACGACATAGACGCCGTAGGCGTTGACGTTGAGCTGTGCCGCCGTCTGGGCGTCGGTCACGGCGATGTAGGTGATGCCCATATACGGCCGACCGGAGACATAGCCGTTCTCCAGCAGGTCCTGCGCCACCTGAATGGCGTCGTTGATGGGGATGGCGAAGCCCAGACCCTCCGCGTCCGAGCTGGAGGACTTGGCGTTGACCAGACCGATCAGCTCACCGTTCATGTTGAACAGACCGCCGCCGGAGTTGCCGGGGCTGACGGAGGCATCCATCTGGATCAGGGACATGGTGTTGGTGGAGCTGGTGCCCTGGATGGTCACGCTGCGGTTCAGTGCGCTGACGATGCCGCTGGTGACGGTGCCGCCCAGCTCACCCAGCGGGTTGCCGACGGCCAGGACGCTGTCGCCGACCGACAGGCTGTCGCTGTCGCCGACGGTGGCGGGGGTCAGGCCGGTGGCGTCGATCTTCAGCACAGCGACATCGCTGGTGTCGTCCTCGCCCACCACGGTGGCGGTGTAGTCGGTATCCCCGATGGTCACGGTGATCTGCGATGCACCGGAGACCACGTGCGCACAGGTGAGGATATAGCCGTCCGAGCTGATGATGACGCCGCTGCCTGCGCCGGACTCGACCTGATTCTGGCCGTACCAGGACCACTGCGAGTAGACGACCTGTTCGGTGGTGATGACCACGACGCTGGGACTGACCATCTCGGAGACCTGCGAAGTAGTCATGCCGCTGGACGAGACGGCGGTGCCGGAGGCCGCGCTGCTGTCGGTGCGCTCCACCTGCTGGATGACGACCTTGTTGCCTGCATTGCCGACCCGTGCGCCCACGAAGCCGCCTGCAAAGCCCATGGCCGCGGCCAGCACCAGCGCAACGGCGCTGCGGGCGATGCGTCCGCCGCTATGCTTGCGGCGCTTCTTCGGGGGCTTGGAGGCTGCGGCCTGCGGCTCCGGGCCTGCCGGGGGCGGCGTAGTGCCGCCATTGCCGGTGGAAGTTTCCGACGGGCGGGCCGGGGCGGGGTCGCTGTAAGTGCCCGCCGTGTTGGCGGTGTTCATGCCGGAGGAGCCGACGTTGGGGTATCCGGTATCGCCGGACGGACTATTTGCAGAGGAATAATCGTATTCCCATTTGTTTTCATTTTCCATGGTACAACTTCCTTTCTCGAAGGGACTGGTTCGGGAGGGGCGCTTCGCCCGTCCCTCTCTGGAACTGGCTCTATTGTAGCCGCTAATTGTGAAAACGAATCGCTGAGCGGGTGAAGAATGTGTGAAATAAGGTCGTAGCCGCAGGCCTTGACAGCGGCGCGGGAGCTTGGTATTTTAAGGGAAAAGGAGACTGCGTATGAAACTGGAAGAACGGCCCGGCGGCTTTGCACTGTATAAAGAGAAGACCGAGGTGGGCTGCTGTCAGCTGACCCGGACGGCGGCAGGGGCGGACGTTGCTTGCCTTACCATTGTACCAGAATGGCGGCGGAAAGGCTATGGGTCTTATCTGCTAAAAGAGATATTGCGCCGCTTTGGCGGATATGACAGGGAGACGGCCACCGTTTTCACGGCCCCGCTGCCCGCTGTGCCGGGGGAGGAAGCGTTCTGGGCAAAGTTCGGCTTCCGGGAGGAGGCCGGGCGGCTCTGCCGCCGCCGGACGCCGGACCTGACCGCTGTGAAGTTCGTGCAGGACTTCCTTGCGGCCCGGCTGTATGACCCGCAGCTGCTGGTGGATGCCACCTGCGGCAACGGCGGAGATACGGCGTTTCTGTGCCGTCTGGCGGGCGGGACGGGCCGGGTGCTAGGCTTTGACATCCAGCCCGAAGCCATTGCCTCCACCCGACGGAATCTGGCCGCGAACGGGCTTTCTGCTGAGCTTTACTGCGGCAGCCATGCAGACCTGTTGCATTATGTGCAGCCCGGCACGGCGGATGCCGTGATGTTCAACTTCGGCTGGCTGCCGGGGGCAGACCACACGGTCTTTTCCCACGCGGAGAGCAGCATCCCTGCGCTGGAAGCAGCCCTCGACGCGCTGCGGCCCGGCGGGGTGCTCAGCGCCATCCTTTACAGCGGCCGGGTCATCGGGTCGGACGAGAAGACGGAGATCCTGCACTGGATGCGCACACTGCCCCTGACGCGCTGCACCGTCCTCATCTGCGATTTCGCCAATTGGGCCGAAACGGCACCCCTGCCCTGCTTTCTTCTGAAAAAATGAGAAAAGTCTTGCATCTAGGTGGAATTTCTGCTAAAATAAATGCTGTTTGATTTTTAGATGGCCGGACCCTCTTCGGCATCGCGTACGCGATGACGCCTCTCCCTTTGGCGGAGCGGGCGCAAAGCGCCTGAGAGGGCAGGCCTGTCGATGGAGAACGACCCATGTGACGAAGAAAGGACCCGAAACAAACCCCTCTGACTTGAAATTGGGAGACTTATAAATCTATGACAAATCGTGAAGAAATCGAGCGCCGTCGGACGTTTGCGATCATCAGCCACCCCGACGCCGGCAAGACCACGCTGACCGAAAAGCTGCTGCTGTACGGTGGAGCCATCAACCAGGCGGGTTCCGTCAAGGGCAAGCAGAGCGCCAAGCACGCCGTTTCCGACTGGATGGACATCGAGAAGCAGCGCGGTATTTCTGTGACCTCCTCGGTGCTGCAGTTCAACTATGCGGGCAAGTGCGTCAACATCCTGGACACGCCGGGCCATCAGGACTTCTCGGAGGATACCTACCGCACCCTGATGGCGGCGGACTCTGCCGTCATGGTCATCGACGCCGCCAAGGGCGTTGAGGCCCAGACCATCAAGCTGTTCAAGGTCTGCACCCTGCGCCACATCCCCATCTTCACCTTCATCAACAAGATGGACCGCGAGGCCCGCGACCCCTTTGAGCTGATGGAGAACATCGAAGAGATCCTGGGCATCAAGACCTACCCCATGAACTGGCCCATCGGCTGCGGCAAGGAGTTCAAGGGCGTGTTCGACCGCAACACCCGCAAGGTGCTGGCCTTCTCCAGCGACGGCCGCGCCAACGGCGTCAAGAAGGTCGAGGAGACCGAGGCCGAGCTGGGCGATCCCGCACTGGACGAGCTGCTGACCCCCTATCTGCACCAGCAGCTCTCCGATGAGATCGAGCTGCTGGACGGTGCCGCCGAGGAATTTGATCTGGACAAGGTGCTGCGCGGCGAGCTCAGCCCCGTCTTCTTCGGCTCTGCGCTGACCAACTTCGGCGTCGAGCCGTTCCTGGAGAACTTCCTCCGCCTGACCCCCACCCCGCTGGCCCGTGTGGACAGCCTGACCGGGGAGCCGGTGGACCCCTGCCGCGAAGAGTTCTCGGCCTTCATCTTCAAGATCCAGGCCAACATGAACAAGGCCCACCGCGACCGCATCGCCTTTATGCGCATCTGCTCCGGCAAGTTCGAGCGCGGCATGGAGGCCTTCCATGTGCAGGAGGGCAAGAACATCAAGCTGGCCACCGGCACCCAGCTGATGGCGCAGGACCGCGCCATCGTGGATGAGGCCTATGCAGGCGATATCATCGGCCTGTTCGATCCGGGCATCTTCTCCATCGGCGACACGCTGTGCACCGGCAAAAAGAAGGTGGAATTTGCAGGCATCCCGACCTTCTCGCCGGAGCACTTTGCGCGCATCGAGCAGAAGGACACCATGAAGCGCAAGCAGTTCGTGAAGGGAATGGAGCAGATCGCCCAGGAGGGTGCCATCCAGATCTTCCGCGAAGTGGGCGGCGGCATGGAAGAAGTCGTGGTCGGCGTCGTTGGTGTGCTGCAGCTGGAAGTGCTGGAGTACCGCCTGAACACCGAATACAACGTCGAGATCCGGATGCAGCAGCTCCCCTTCGAGCAGCTGCGCTGGGTGAAGAACGACCCCGACACCTACAACCTGCGGGACCTCGACCTGACCAGCGACACCAAGGCCGTGGAGGATATGAAGGGCAACCGTCTGCTGCTGTTCACCTCGGACTGGGCCATCCGCTGGGCCGAGACCCACAACGAAACGCTGGAACTGAGCGAGTTCGGCAACATCTAAAACGATCCCAAAGAGCTGCTGTGCGGGGCGGGACTCCAAACAGCAGCTCTTTTTGGATAACAATCAAAAATACAACAAAGAATGCCAGAAATGGGATGAGACCGGCCCCCGATGGGGAACACTTCTGGCATGGAGGAAAATAAGATGCAGAATATCACGATCGGAAAAAGCGGCATCGAGGTGCCCTTTCTCGGTATGGGCACCTGGGCCATTGGCGGCGGCAGCTGGTGGGGCGACAACGACGACGCCCTGTCGGTGAACGCCATTGAAGCGGCGGTCGAGCAGGGCATCCGCTGGATCGACACGGCCCCCATCTACGGCTTGTACCACAGCGAACAGGTCGTGGGCGAGGCGCTCCGGCACATCGACCGCGACAAGGTGGTCCTCTCCACCAAGTGCGGCCTGGAATGGCGGCACGAGACGCCGGTGCTCCACAAAGTCGTGGACGGCACCGCAGTCTACCGCGACCTGTCCGCCCAGAGCATCATCGAGGACGTGGAAGAGAGCCTGAAGCGACTGGGCACCGACCATCTGGATGTCCTGTACACCCACTGGCAGAGCCCGGATCTCGGCCTCTACCCGCTGGAAGAGACCGTCGAGGCTATGATGAAGCTCAAGGAGCAGGGCAAGATCCGCGCCATCGGTGCGTCGAATGTGACGGCGGACATCATCCGCGGCTATTGCAAGTACGGCCAGCTGGACGTCATCCAGGAGAAGTACAGCCTGCTGACCCGCCGCATGGAAAAGCAGCTGCTGCCCACCTGCAAGGAGCTGGGCGTGTCCATTCAGGCCTACTCTCCGCTGGAGCAGGGCCTGCTGACCGGCAAGGTCACGATGGAGACCACCTACCCGGAGGGCAGCACCCGGAACACCAACCCCAGCTTCCAGCCCGCCCGCCGTGCGCAGGCCATTGAGCTGCTGAAAAAGTGGGGCGACCTGACCGAAAAATACGACTGCACCCTCGCGCAGCTGGTCATCGCGATGACGGCCCGGATGATCCCCGGCCTGCATGTGCTCTGCGGTGCCCGCACCCCGGAGCAGGTGCGCGACAACGCCGGTGCCCTGCGCATCCAGCTCAACGGCGCAGATGCCGTCCGCATGAAGTGGGATGTGGACGCCATTTCGTAAGACAATAAAGGCAGAAGAGGAGCCGCGGCCAATGGCCGCGGCTCCTCTTCTGTTATGCTTCTTTCAGCATCTGCTGGATCTTTCGTTTGGCGCGGCAGTAGGTCACGCAGGCCCAGTTGGCGGTGTGGCCGAAGATCGCGCCGATCTTTTCGTAGGAGAGTTCGCCGAAGACCCGGAGGGTGAACACCTCCTTGTACGGCTCTTCCAGACGGTGGAGGCACTGGTGGATGGTAAAGGCGGCGTCTTCGTCGATGAGCAGTTCGTCCAGGTCCGGCTGCGGGGCAGCGGCGGGCGGGAACGCCTCGTCCAGCGGGACGGTCTGTTTCGCCTTGCGGCAGTGGGAGTAATAACAGTTCCGCGCTACGGTAAAGAGCCAGGCGCGGATGTCCTGTCGGCCATCAAAGTGCTTCAGACCGTTCAGGGCCTTGAAAAACGTCTCCTGCGTCAGTTCTTCGGCCAGCGATTCCGAGTGGGTGAGCCCCTGCAAAAACAGGAACACATCCCGGAAATAGAGCCGGTAAAGTGCATCCATGTCCATGGGCTAGGCCCTCGGATAGAGGCCCAGCTCCTGCTCGGTGCCGTAGACGATGGTGCCATTGAGGCGGTAGGCCGAGACCGGCTGGCCTTCCCGGTAATGGAGCGTTTCGTCGGCACAGACGACGGCGAGCAACTGGGTGTTGGAAACGGCGATGGTCTTGGAAGATGCCGCGCTCCCGAACACCCCGGCCAGTGCGGCGTGGAAGTGCGGGAAACGGTAGCGCACGGCCTGCACCGTCACGGTCGGGCTGCCCCAGCTGAAGGGCTCGTCCAGCGTCAGCCAGACGCCCTCGCCCTGCACTTCGAGGATGCAGAGGTTGGCAGAGTCTTCTTTCCGGTTGTAGGTCCAGAACCGGGCTTCCTCGACGGTGGCGGGAGCCTCGGCGCTGTACATCCACACGGCCAGTGCCAGAGCGCACACCACGGCCAGCACGGCCGCCAGAGTGGTCAGCAGCTGCTTTTTCCGCAGGGTAGCATGGACCTGTTTCAGCGGGGCGTCGGCCTGCGCATCGGCCTGCACCGGGACTGGCAGGCGGATGCTGTGCAGTTCGTCCCGGCAGGCCGGGCAGCTTTGCAGATGCTCTTCGATGAGCTGGCCGGTCTCCGGGTTGGTGAGGTGTTCGGCGTAGAGGGGGAGCAGGTCCCGGATGAGTTCACAGGGCAGTTTCATGAGTACGACCTCCTTTTTTCGTGTCCGTTCACCTCAATAACGCCCCAAAGACGAAAATATTACAAGAATCTCCGAAACTATTTTTGCTTCACCCGTTTTCGCGCCAGAATGCCCCGCCGCTGGTCTGGAACAGCAGCCAGGGGTTCACGCTCTTGCTGCCTAGCTTGAAGTCCATGGTCATCTCTTCGCCCAGCGCACCGACGGCCTGCCCTTTCTGGACGGTCGCGTTCCGGCTGACGGAGAGGGTCTGCAGGCCGTAAAGGTAGCTGCGCAGGCCGCAGCCGTGGTCGATGACGACGGTGTTGCCGGTGAGGGCAAGGTTTCCGGCAAAGACAACGACGCCGTCCGCTGGGGCGCGGGCCGGGTCGCCGGGGATGGTGTAGAGCTTGGTGGAGTTGGAGCGGGAACCCTGCTGGCCGTTCGTGACCTTGACCTGACCGAAATCCAGCAGAATGAGATAGTTCTCGGCCGGGCAGATGAACCCGCCGGACCAGAGCTTTTCCCGCACAGGCAGCTCATACAGCGGCCAGATGTTGTTCCGGAACTCGGTGTTCGCGGCCTCGGTGGGGGCCGGTTCAGCCTCGACCTCCGCAGTGCCGAAGTCTTTGGGCAGAACGGTCAGTGTCCGGGAGAGCGTCTCCCCGTTGACCGTGATGCGGATCTCGTGGGCTCCGGCGGAGGCGTTGTAGGCCGCAGGGATGTAGGCCCGCCAGCCGGAGGGGCTGCGGGTGCACGAAACACTGCCGAGGTCGGTCTCCAGGGTGGGGGCCGTGTCCCCGGCCATGCCGGTGATGGCAACGCCTACGATGCCACCCTGCTCGACCCGCTCAGCCGAAAGCTCGACGTTGGCGCTGGCCTGCAGCGTGAACCGAAAGGAGAACCGATACCAGCCGATGGGCCGGGCCGGGTGTTCCTGCCCCCCGTTCTTATGAATGGCACCGTTGGTGCCGCCGTCGAACTGGGTGGCAGAAAGGTCGGCCGGGAGCCGCCAGACTGTCATCGTGGCCTTGTAGCTGCCGTTAGCCGGGAAGAGAAAGTCTTCATACTGCCCGGCAGAACCGGCGAACACGAGGCTGCCGACGTCGGTCTCGATGGTCAGGGTGGTGTAGGTGGCCCAGTCGGGCAGGGAGAGTGCCGGGTGGGCATCGTACAGTGTGCCCAGCTTTTGCACGGTAAGGGTGTCCGGCTCGGCAAAGACCCTGTCGAGCACACCGCCCACCAGCGGCACCTGCCAGCAGGAGCCGTTCACTTCCAGTGCCTGCCCGCCGAACTGTACGTCCGCCGCAGGGCGGGCCCCCTCGCCGGTAAAGGAATAGCTCACGGCCATTACGGCCCCCAGCAGCACGACGACGCCCAGCGCGACGCCGATGATCCAAAGAAAAAATCGTTTCATGATATGTAACATCCTCCTGACATGAAAGTGCAGGGTTGCAAAAAGGGCGCACGCGGCGGGTCAGGAACTGACCACCGGGTGCGCCCTTCAGCGGATCGGTTATTCTTCTGCGGCGTCCTCGGCAGGTGCGTCGGCGGGTTCCGCCTTGTCTTCGCCAAACAGCAGGCGCTCGTACTCATCGAGCTCCTTCTCGCGGCGGCGGAGATAAACGGCCACGGCGGCCAGTGCACCGGCGATGGCGGCCAGCGTAGCGATCACGGCGATCAAACAAGATTTCTTCATAGGTTCAGCACACTCCTTTTTTGGGTCGGACCGATGGGTCCAGAACATCCTTTGTGTCGGGGTGGCCCGTTTCGCGGTGGGCCATGGAACCGCCCTTGCGGATATCGTGTAGAAATATCGCGTTAGGAATATTATACCCGGAATGCAAAAAAATTACAACTGCCAATCCGTAAATTTTCATCGACCTGCACGAAAGAAGTTAAAATGCAGCGGCCAGCAGTTTGCGGTACGCCTTGAACGCACCGGGCAGGGTGTACGCGGCTTCCAGCTGTTCCGGGCTGGCCCAGACGCAGCCGACGGGGGCGGGTTGGCGCTCTGCCGTGAAGAGATAGCCGCCCATGTGCCACTCGATGTGGCTGAAGATGTGCCGGGCCGGGCGGAGGGCTTTGGCGGCATCGGGGGTGCAGACGACGCCCAGCGCTGCCAGACGGGCGCGGGCCTCGTCGGCGGAGAGAGATTCGTCCTCCCAGAGCACCGGCTGCCACAGGCCCGCCAGCAGACCCTTTTCGGGCCGCTGCTGGAGCAGGACGCCCTCCGGGCTGCGGACGAGCGCCAGCGTCACCGGCTCGATGCGGCGGGCCTTGGGGGCCGCTTTGCGGGGCAGGGTGAGGGCTGTCCCGGCGGCATGGGCGGCGCAGAGATGGGCCAGCGGGCACTGCGCGCAGAGCGGGGCACCGTTGGGTACGCAGACCAGCGCACCCAGCTCCATCAGGGCCTGATTGTAGTCGCCGGGGGCAGCCGGGGGCTGGTGTTCCATGACGCGGGCTGTGAATGTACGCTTGACCTTGGGGTCGGTGATGAGGCGGTCGTCGTTGTACAGACGGGAAAACACCCGCAGCACATTGCCGTCCACCGCAGGCACCGGCAGGCCGAAGCTGATGGAGGCGATGGCCCCCGCTGTGTAGTCGCCGATGCCGGGCAGGGCGCGGAGGGCATCGTAGTCGGCGGGCAGTTCGCCGCCGTACTGCGCACAGACGAGCTTTGCCGCTTTTTGCAGGTTCCGCACCCGGCTGTAGTAGCCCAGACCCTCCCACAGTTTGTGGAGCTTTTCCTCCTCGCAGGCGGCAAGGGCGGGGATGTCCGGCAGAGCGGCAAGGAACCGCTCATAGTAGGGCAGCGCCGCCGAGACGCGGGTCTGCTGCAGCATGATCTCACTCAGCCAGACATGGTAGGGGGTGGGGTCGGAGCGGAAGGGCAGGATGCGGTGGTTCGCATGGAACCAGTGGAGCAGGGCGGGCGAAATGTTTTCCACGAAATGTTACCTCGATGTTGAAAATGACCCTCTCAGTCTCGCTATCGCTCGCCAGCTCCCCCAAGGGGGGAGCTTTGGTGCGGTACTTTACCGGAAGAACCAAACCTCGCCCTTCGGGAGAGGTGGCATTGCGAAGCAATGACGGAGAGGGTCGTACTTTATTTTTTAGAATCCGTACGCGGTGCGGGGGAACGGCAGGACATCACGGATGTTCTGGATGCCCGTGAGGTACATGATCATGCGCTCGAAGCCCAGGCCGTAACCGGCATGCTCCACGCCGCCGAACTTGCGCAGGTTGAGGTACCAGTCGTAGCTGGATTTGTCCAGCCCCAGCTCGTCCATACGGGCTGCCAGCTTGTCGTAGTCTTCCTCACGCTGGCTGCCGCCGATCAGCTCGCCGATGCCGGGCACCAGCATATCGGCTGCGGCTACGGTCTTGCCGTCCGGGTTCTGCTTCATGTAGAAGCTCTTGATCTCCTTCGGGTAGTCGGTGACGAAGACGGGCTTCTTGAAGACAACCTCGGTCAGGTAGCGCTCGTGCTCGGTCTGGATGTCCACGCCCCACTCGACGGGGAACTGGAACTTCTTGTTGTTCTTCTTCAGCACCTCGATGGCGTCGGTGTAGGTGATGCGGCCAAATTCGCTGTTCGCCACCAGCTCCAGGCGCTCGATGAGGCCCTTGTCGATGAACTGGTTGAAGAAGGCCATCTCGTCGGGGCAGTTGTCCAGCACATAGCGGATGACGTACTTGGTCATGGCCTCGGCGGTGTCCATGTAGCCGTTCAGGTCGCAGAAGGCCATCTCCGGCTCGATCATCCAGAACTCGGCGGCGTGGCGGGTGGTAAAGCTCTTCTCCGCACGGAAGGTGGGGCCGAAGGTGTACACCTTGCCAAAGGCCATGGCCATGGCCTCGGCCTCCAGCTGGCCGGAAACGGTCAGGTTGACCGGCTTCTCGAAGAAGTCCTGGGTGTAATCGACGGTGCCGTCCTCGTTCTTGGGCACGTTCTCCAGGTCGAGGGTGGTCACACGGAACATCTCACCGGCGCCCTCGCAGTCGGATGCGGTCAGCAGCGGGGAGTGTGCGTAGACGAAGCCGTTCTCCTGGAAGAACTTGTGGATGGCGTAAGCAGCCACGC
>OLZI01000181.1_pt1 | contig 45135 bp, 44 predicted proteins | sample 1674061 | NCBI WGS metagenome assembly OLZI01 (sample SAMEA103958139, study PRJEB25191) | human gut metagenome | biome: human-associated habitat [ENVO:00009003]; feature: intestine environment [ENVO:2100002]; material: feces | place: Germany | collected 2013/2015 | reverse complement strand
AAACTTGAGCGATATTTTTTTGACGCATAGATACTAGCATCGCGGACACGCTTACACAAAGAGAGTACTTCATGGTCTGCACCCATGAAAGCACCTCTTTGTAGTGGTCGGTGTTGGAGATTCAAGAAATCTTCAGATTTTGAAAGTTTTCTCAATGTTAACAGTCTCCATAAAACCTCTATTGAAACTAGAATGTTCTTCAAAGACTCCGAAAAACATTATATCAAAATCTTTATCCTTCAACATATTCTTCTGAATCGTTTATCTCTTCGGTAAAATCGATGATTTCTACATTATACTCTTTAAGTATCTTCTTCCAATCCTGCGATAGGGTTATTCTATTCTTTGAGTTTAAGTAACGTTTCGCTTTCCAGATTCTATCCTGTCCCAAGAATATTTCACTTTTTGATTCTGCATCATCATTCTTGTCAAATGCAACATTGGCATGATCGTCATCCCAAATACCTCCATTAACAGAAAGCAAATCATATAGGATGGCCAGTTTTCTGTGACTCCACTGCTTTCCGTTTCTGTCCAAAGTCTTGTTTTCAAAAAAGAACTCGCATCTTTTTTGTTGAAGTAGTTCCTGACTATTCAGACCTTTATTAAAGAAATCTTTGTAGAAGCTAATGAAATGCTTTGTTCGGACAATCCTCTTCCATTCGCTGGTTTCATAATTGCTATAATACCAAGGCGATTGCTGTTCCCAAAAAGCCTTGTTGTCAATTTCATAAAACAGAAGTATTTTTTTAATGTCTATGTGTGACGAACCTGTAGGCTTTGTGCCAAGAAGACTGATAATCTTATCCTTGAATGATGTTATGCTATTGAGGATATTGCCCCTGTCAATAATCTCTTTATCCTGGAAAAACTCAAAGATGGTGTTACCTCCAACCCCCTTACCATCCAGGAAGTAGGGAATCTCCTGAATTTCCCAGATACAGGATTCTATCTTGCTCGTGTTGGCTTCATCAGAGAAGTAGAGTCTTGATAAAAGTACTTCTTCTTCACTGAAGGTCTTACTGTTGATATTGTCCTCCTCTTCTTCATCTCTCGTTGCAATATCAATGTCATGAATACGTCCACTTTTGTTAATGAACGCATTGACTATTGTTTCGATAGATGTTGCAGAACGTTTGTAGCACCAGAATCTGATGTAATAAAAATGCAGTAATCTCACCAAAAGCTGGTCATCCCTTTCTTCGCCTTTACACTTTTTGAAATATGTCATCCATGGCCAAAAGAGCATAGACTTGTTTCTGGCGATAGACTTATTCTTGTAGTCATTCCTTGCTTCCTGGTTACCACCTCTTGGATCACTAATGTCCCATTTGCCATCATAAGTGTTTATCTCATTCCAAAGACAGTTGATAAATGAGTCGAACCAACCTGTGTAAAGACCATTGTAGAGAGACTGCAGTTCATTTCTGAATTCCTGGCTGCAGATATACATCAGACCTGTCATATAGGTTTTTATGACATCGACCTTAATATTGCTTGCCTTTTTGGATGGATCATTGAAATATTCCAAGCCTTCAATACAGGCAAGAAAATTGTTGAATCCCTTGTCTGCATTCACATTTTTGGCATTTCCTTTTGTCCTATTTCTCCAGAAGAAAGTTTGCCATTCCTCCCACTCACGACCGTATTTTAAGAGTTCTGAGCTAGGCAAGACTCTTGATTTCTGCATTTCATTATCAGATAACTGCTCACCACGAGAATTCATTGTTATGTACAGTTCCTCGCCCTGAGAAGTTGCTTCTGTTTTGAAGTGCCAGAAATGAATATTTGTGAGAAGATAATCAAAGTAAAAATTTGATGCGTTACCAAAAATTTTCTTGATTGATTTGAGTGCAGAAATCATGGACATCACTGTCGGGTCATTTTTGTAATCATCAAGGAACCAGTGAGGAGAATTGTTTAAATCCATGATGAAATCAAAAGCGCTGCAGCCTTCTTCTCTAGCATGCCTTATCAATTGAACTAGGAACTGCTGGGTCAGGCTTCTGACTTTGTAGGTGAAGCCCATATGCAAATCATCCTCATCTGCTCTACATATTGTCAAGAAGTCATCAATTCTCTCTTCAATGGTTGCTCTATAGAGAAGAAGCAAAAAAAGAGTAGTGATTCTCTGTTGACCATCAATGAGAAACTCATCAAGGATTCTCTCACTTTCGTACTTTACATATGAGGGTTTGTAGGAATAGAGAAATCCTACGTTTATGTTCTTGTTTGTGTGAACATGGTGGCATTCCTGACAAGGAGAGCCTTTTTTCTCCAACTCCTGAAGAAATTTTTCCAACACATCACTATTGTTACCCCATACATATTCTCTCTGTATCTCCGGAACAATCATATTGTTCAGAGAAAACAGAGTTAGAAGGTTTTCATCTTTAAGATACGCGTTACGCTTGCTCATTTGATGTATTTAAGAAGTTACTTATTCGTTTAATTATATATTCTCGTCTTGCAAGGATATCAGACCTATCCCATCGGTTCATCATTTTCATATCGATGGATTCGTCATGGCGCTCTAGAAAAATCTTGTTGAAAGCATCATATACATGAGGTCTGATAAAGAAACCTTCTTGAGACTTACGCATGATATCTATTCGTTTCTCCAAGAAAAAGTCATTTCCATAGCCTCTGTTGACAGATTCATGAAGTACGCACATATTTCCAAGAGAATTGACCGGTATGACTTTCTCAATTCTATTATTGATACGAAACTTAATATCATCTTTCCAGTTTTGATTTTCCCAATCTATATCGCAGTCATTAATATTGATCTTTTCTTCTTCACTGAGCGATTGGTTTATGATATCAATGTATTCTTTGAGAATCTGTGTTTGCTTAATCTTGTCCTTGATTCTGTCTCCAACGGGTGTCTGCGGGAATATATGTTCTAAGTCTTCCTTGTAGGCCTTGAAGTGTCTGGCAGGAAGACATGTACTATTCGATGAGAGGATGCTGATGATGTCGAGTAATACCGATACCGTAATCAGCTTATTATCATACCAGTTTTCTAAGAACGCGGTTTTTTCATTTTCCTCTTTGCATCTTTCCGTTTGATTGATTAAATCATTAAAAACTTCGGTGCTTGCAATTCTTTTCTTTAGGAAGCGAATGAAGTCTTTCCTATAAAGCTTCTTCCATTGGTGTAAAAGCTCTTTGAAGCTGAGAACAGGCTCTTCTTTTATCTTTTCTCTAGCATAGATACTTGTGAAGAGTATGAGATGGTATAGTTCTTTATCATTGCACCAGTTCTCCATTGTTCTTTGTAGCAATTGTAACTCATCTAAAAAACCATCTTCTATTACTTTCTTCTCGAAGAATTCCATATCTAGCACACCTTCTCCGTATGCCAGAACATACAGTTTATAGAGATGGTTTATAGGGTATGTTACATCATTGAATGAAATGGACTCCTCATCTGGGACTTTGGATTCTTTAGTGAATTGATGAAAGTAGTTTTTCTTGTTTTCGTCAGCCCACCAATGGTTAATGCGGTCAAGCATAAGTCCTATCTTTACTCTTCGCTCGTTAATCAATACGTTCTGTTTTATGCTGTCATCAATATCTCCAATCTCTTTTTTTGCAACTCTAGTAATGATTAATGCACGGATAAGGTCGGCTCCATCCAAAGGGACTCTTTTTCCGTTCAAATTTTCAAACAACTCCTGCTCCTCGATATTCTTAGGGAGATTCACAATTAGCTTGACATGGTTGAGAATCTTGTCTTTCATCGCTGTAACTGAATTAGGATAGGTTTCAAACCAAGTCTGGATAGCCTTGTAAGCATTGAACAAATAGAATACGTCCTGATAGTCGTAGTCCTTCCCTTTAATGCTTGTATTCTCCAGAAATTGCTCCCAATTCTGTATGTTTTTGAGTTCGTTAGGTTTGAAAATATATTCCTTGAGAAACTCTTCTGTTTCCTTTCTTACATTATATTGCAACTTCTCGTTGATTAACTCATATTCGTTGAGATATGAAAGAATGACAGTAAGGGTAGTCAGCCTTTGCTGTCCATCCACAACGTTGAATGTCTTAGAATCCTGACTCTCAACAAGAGTGATGTTCTGAAGACAGTAAAATAGATTAAGGTCCTCATTGGGTGAGAACTCATTGATGTCTTTTAGCAAACGCTCGATGTCTTTTGTATCCCATTTGTATCCTCTTTGATAAGGAGGAATGGAATATGTCTTCCCTTGCAAATAGGAGTCGAACAATTCTTTAGAACTATAAAGTAATTTATCATATACTGCCATATATATGTGTGTTTTGTTAAAATATATTCAAGATTCGTTTATACATTATGATATATAAAAAATATACTTCGAAAACTCATCATAGTATCTCCAGTGCGATAACGACGAAGGCTTCTGCATCTACCAGGGCCTGATGGTTATTTGACATTTCATAGCCGCAGCCGTCTGTAATAACATTAATGGTGTGGCAGCCTTGTGGCCAGACTCGGCGCGAAGCGACGCATGTACAGTAGGACGGATTGTCGGGATAGTCCATCCAATAGATATGGAATACGGCTTTCAGACAACTCTCGTCGAATGCCTTATTGTTGGCTACGAGAGGGAGACCGGCTATCTTTGACTCTATCTGCTTCCACACTTCGGGAAAGATGGGCGCATCTTCTGTTTCCAGCATTACTTACCCTCCTTATACTTGTTCCACATCCTCTTTACTTTTCCTGCAATCTCCTTACGTAGTCATAGAAGTTCGAGCACTTCAAGTTTTCAACATTCCAAAGCAATTCCTGTTGGAAGTCGATTGTCGAGCGGACATGCAGTTCAAAAAGTGCACTTCAACGTCACCTATGCTCAAATCTACATTGTCCATCCAGCGGAGGTTCAGTTTCTCGAATGAATTCTTATGTGCACGATAGATGATCTCTATAATCCATACGAGCTTATTGGTTTGGTTCAGTGCCATATTCGTATATTACATTTATATAGATAACGTTTCGACTGCAAAGATATTACTTCGGTGTGCCTTTTTTACGTTCATACCATCATAATATTTGGCCAGAACAACTGTTAAAGTCACCTTTGAAATTGGTAGCGTTTTAAGGAGGCGTGAATTCAACCATCATACTCCATTGCCGTTAGCGCTCAAAAAGGAGGATGGGGACAAAAAAACAAAAAGTTTTCAAAATTATACCATTAAGTATAATACCTTTGGGTATAATTTTGTATCTTTGCAGAGAGTCAAACATAAAGCATTATGAACAAGATACCATTCGAATATGGTTCTATCGCCGAAAACGAGTATTTCATTGATAGGATCGAAGACAGAAGAGACCTCAAGACTTTCCTTGGAGGAGGCATCAATGTGATGCTGATTTCTCCAAGACGATGGGGGAAATCCTCCCTTGTCAAAGCTGCCATGGAAGAGCTGAAACAAGAACAGAAAGACGTGAGAGTCTGCTACTTGGATGCCTTCAAGATTTTCTCAGAGGAAGAATTCTACAACAAGTTTGCAAGCGCTGTCCTCCAGGGTGTCTCTTCCACAATGGAGAAAAGATGGGCCGACATCGTGAAATTCATCCAGACCATATCACCAAGTCTTACTATCAGCAGCGACCCAGTGAACGCCGTAGAAGTAAACCTAAGTTTCAAGCCTTTGAAGGAAAGCGCCGAGGAGATACTCAATCTTCCTGAAAAAATAGCCAAGGCAAAAGGCATCCATGTCATTGTCTGCATTGACGAGTTCCAGCAATTGGCAAACCTGCCCGACTGGAAGCGACTGGAGGGAACCATGCGTTCGGTCTGGCAGGGACAACACAGCACGACGTACTGTCTCTATGGAAGCAAACGCCACATGATGATGGACATATTCGGCAACTCGAAAAATCCATTCTATCGTTTTGGACAAATGATGACATTGAAGAAGATTGCCAAAGAATACTGGAAGCCCTTTATCCACGACAGCTTCTACAATTACGGTAAGTCTATCAGCGACGACATAATAGAAAAAATCTGCAACACCGTGCAATGCCACTCCTGGTACATGCAGCAATTCTGCTTTCTTATTTGGACTCGCACGGCAACAAAAGTCACAGAAGAAATCTACCAGTCACAACTCACCAAGCTCTTGGACACCAATGCCGACATGTTCATCACCGATATAGACAGCATGCCAGCCTCCCAGATAGCATTTTTGCGTGCCGTCTGCATGGGAGAGACTCATTTCAATGCCCAGACGGTAGTAGCAAAATACGGGCTTGGCGCGCCACGCACCATCACCAAAAACAAAAAGACTCTTGTAGAAAGAGACTTCATCGAGAAGTCGGGCGATGTTTTCAAGATGGTTGACCCCGTCTTCGAATTGTGGTTCAAACGGGAATACTGCAACGTACCACCCCTGCTGAAATATTGACAAAACCAGCACGCATGTATTTCTTCCGACACAACTTGCCGTTCCATTCTTGTCCGAGCAACGACTACCTAAAAAAAATAAACGCCTTGAAAATCAAGGCGTTTACTTACTTTTAGTTGCGGAGGCAGGAACAGTATGTCAAGACATTGATTTTTGTGGTTTATACAAAAAGTATTCCTTCAAACTTTTCTTTCGTCCTGAGCTAACACATAATTCAGATGCCTTTCAAGCTGTTCTGCAAGCTTTTTAAGCTCCGCAATACGCTCATTCTTCTCATCTATCACCATTTTGAGGGCTTGATTCTCAGCTTTTAAACTATTAATCTCAATCCGGATGTTGTTGCTGTTAACAATGTTTTTATCACCCTCTATTGCTGGAACCGTCCCATTAGTGTCCGACTTTTGAAAGATTTTATCCATCGGACAATGGAGTATTTCAGCAATTCGAACAAGACTATTAACCCTTATATTAGGTTTGTCGATAAAATACTGAATGGTGGTGTGCGTATCATCGCCCCATAATTGCTTGCAAAACTCCCTGTCAGACAGTCCTGCCTGCTGGATAAGTTCCTTCAAACGAACGTAATTGATAATTGTAAAGTCGTAAGTCATACCGATCAGCTAATTGTTAAAATCCTCCTTTTGTAGGAAAATAATTCCACTCAAAGTTGGATATGATGAATTTTGTTTTTATCTTTGCAGCAAAATTAGCAATAAACAACGACATGAGCAAAGATTTTTTTAAGGAACTGACGCCTGTAGCCATACGGGACTACTACAAGTCGTTGTCTAAGAAAGACAAGGGCAATCTTCTTCAATTCCTCGTGGCGAATTGTGATCTCGGGTATAGCACTCTCATCAATAGATTGGCAGGGCGTTCGGAATTTCATCGACCAGAAATCATTATAATTAGCGAAATAATAGAAGGCGAGCTATGGAAAAAGTAGAATTTAGAGTTACCGCTGACGGACGGGTCATGTTTCGAATTGCTGGGAAGGAAGAAAAGCGATTAACCAAGTTCACGAAGGACATCGTAGAACCGATGACAGCCCTCATTCATGACAGATTCCCAGAATGCTATGCGAGACTGGCCACCATCTACCGAAAAAATGTAACCAAGATGGTTGACAGGTTTGTCAGATGCAACTTCGGCGAAGAAGACCTTCTATCCGATGATGTCGAGCATGATCTTCTGCACTTTGAGGAGGTAAGATGCCCGCTTAGAGGGATATGCGAGGATGAGCGCGTGATCTGTAAGCCCAAAACACTGGTGAACTTGTCAAATGGAGAACGGACGGTCACGAAGCTCTATCTCAATGGCCACAGCCTTGATGACATTGCAGAGCAACTGGGCAAGAGTCAGAGCACCATCAAGACTCAGTTGCTCCGTGCGAAAAAGAAGCTGGGGGTGAAGAGTTGCCGAGACATCATCCGGGTTGTCAGAACGAAGGGTGTGGTTCTATGAGCCATCATTGTGCGAACTGTCCCGAGGGGAGGAATTGTATTAACGGTAAATGGTGCGTGCAGTTAGGAGTCTACGTCCAGTACATGTCATCCGCACCGTGCCAATCTTCTAAAAAAGAATAGTATGAAAGTTAGAGAGATGGAAATCCAGATTGACAAGCTGGGTCTGGAGAAACTGAACGTCAGATTAGGAAAAGGTGGCAGAGTTCACTGGTTTCTGTGTTGCCAAAATGCCGATAATGGCAACCTGGTACTATACGATGGTCATGGCCATGCATATACGTTGCCATTATCAGCATTTTGGCCGTCAGAAGTATGGAAAGTGTCGGTGTCGGACATATCGATAGAGACACCGTTCGGTGAAGACGATGGCGTGTTGGTGGATGGGGTATTGGCTAGGAGGTCACCAAGACTGGACCTGACGGATTACTCAGAATAATCTATGTATTTCCCATGTAAATTTTCAATTCCTATTTTTGCATCAAAAACAGATCATGATTAAAGCTGAAGACATTCTCAACGCGACGCACGGTGGATTGGACATCATCCTGGACTGTTACCCGCAGGCGAAGGATTGTGTTAATGCGAAAAAGCACTTCTCTATTCGTGACGAGCGAACCCCGTCCGCGAGCATTCGACAGTATGATTCGCAAAAATATGGCCGTATCTGGCAAGTAACGGACTTCGGAGGCGAAGGCCGCGGAGAGAATGCCATCAGCATCTATATGAACTACAAGGGGATGCGGCAGAATCAGTTCAACGAAGCCCTGCTCCAACTGGCCGCTAAATTCGGCGTAACAGACGAGCTGAACCACTCTGTTAACAAGCCGGACATCAGGAAAAGAGCTGCCAGACAGGACGAGCCCGATGGGACTCGCTCGTTCGAGCTCAACGATGCGTTTACCGAGGATGAGCTGCGCATCCTTGGACCTAGGGTGACACAGGAAGATGCGGATGCCCTCCATTGGCACTCTGTGAAATGGATCACGACCGTTAAGAACCGAGAGGTTTTGGTTAAATCTTCCAATTCTCACTACCCTATCTTCATGCGCGAGTGCCTTGTAAAACCAGCCAACGGTGAGGGTGAGGAGGAAAAGTTTTACAAGGTGTACGAGCCGCTTAATTGTGATAAAGGGTTTAGATTCTCTTACACGCCAGCTGGGAAAAAACCACAGCGTTACATCAACGGACTTTCTGAGCTGAAAGAGGCGTATCGCCAATATAACGAGGAAGAGGAAAGGGCATGGAATAGCTGTCACGACGATTGCAAACCTTATCGAACCAAGAAGCTTCCCGAGGCATTTATCTGCTCGGGAGAGCGAGATTCGTTGTGTTGCCGGTCAATGGGCTTCCATCCGCTTTGGTTCAATTCCGAGACGTACCGACTTTCCGCGGAGGAATACAGAGAGATTATGACATACGTCGAGGTGTTATACAACATACCGGACATTGACGAGACGGGAATCCGCAAGGGCAGGGAGCTCGCCCTTACATATATTGATATCCGAACAATTTGGCTACCTAAATGGCTGCAGACGTATCACGACAATAGGGGCAAATCCCGCAAGGACTTGCGGGACTGGATGGAGATCCGCTCAGAAAAAAGAAATTTCAAGGACCTGATGAATCTGGCATACCCGGCCAGGTTCTGGGAGGTGTTTTATACAGACAAGGGAAAGGCAAAGTATGAGATCAATACGGCCTATCTCTATAATTTCCTAACGCTAAACGGGTATTTCATCCTGCGCGACGAGAATTCTGACACCTCACGATTTATTCATATCGATGGCAACATCGTGGAGCAAATCAAGGTCACAGACATCAGAGAGTTCGTGAGGACGTGGGTGACGGACAGGCATGAGGAGGTGGCCGTGGTCAATCTCGTTCTCGGAACTTCCAAGCTTTTCCCCGCATCGCTGGAAAGCCTCGACCGCGTGACACTCGACTTCACTTCGTTCACACCTACATCACAGTTCTTCTTTTTCCCGAACGCTACCGTGGAAGTCCATAAGCCCGTAGCGATCGGGGACGATGGATTCAAGGTCAGGGATCGAAACTCTGACCACTTTAGCAACTTCGTCTGGAAGGAGAATGTGATCGGACATCAATTCAAGAAAATGGACCCAATGTTTAAGATCAAGGAGGTTAAAGAGGAAGGACGAAAGCCGTATTACGATATAGACATACATAACGTGGATAGTCATTTCTTTGGCTACCTAATCAATACAAGCCGTTTGTTTTGGCGAAAGGAAACGGAGATAAATTTCAACGAGCGGCCAGAAGAGGAAAGACAGGCATACCTGGAGGCGCACCCATTCGACATAGCGGGAGAAGGTCTCAGCGACTTGGAGATATGGGAACAAAAGCAGAACCTTATCAACAAGATATTCACGTTTGGCTACATGCTCCATCGCTACAAAAATTTTGTCAGAGCATGGGCACCTATGGCCATGGATAACAAGATCGGAGAGAACGACGAGTGCAACGGACGTAGTGGCAAGAGCTTCTTCTTCCGGGTTCTGTCGTTCATGATGAAAACTGTCAAGCTCTCTGGACGCAATCCTAAGCTGATGGATAATCCGCACGTCTTTGACCAGGTGACACAGGACACGGATCTCCTCCTCGTGGACGACTGCGACAGATACCTCAACCTCGGGCTATTTTATGATAACATCACGTCCGACATGACGGTAAACCCGAAGAACAACCATTCGTTCACGATCGGCTTTGACGACAGTCCGAAGCTGGCTTTTACGACGAACTACGTTCCTACAGACTTTGATCCGTCTTCGGAGGCGAGATCATTGTACATGGTCTTCTCTGACTGGTATCACCAAAAGACGGAGGAGAATGATTACTACGACAACCGATCGATACGCGATGATTTCGGAAAGACACTCTACGCCTATGACTACACGGAGGAGGAGTGGAATGCAGACCTCAACTTCTGGCTGCAATGCTGCCAGTTTTATCTGTCCGTGATGGACAGTGGCGTGAAACCACACCCCCCCATGGAGAATATCATCCGACGGAAGTATAAGGCCGACATGGGGACAAACTTCGAGGATTGGGCCAATGGGTACTTCTCGATGGAAGGGGAACACCTTGATGAGTATCTGGAACGTGATGTCGTCTTCTCAGACTATGCGAGATATGCCAACGTCAACAGGATCACGATGCAGAGCTTCACCAAGAAGATGAAGGCCTTCTGTGAGTTCTGTCCTTGGATTGAGGAGATGAATCCCAAGGATCTACTTAATTCATCGGGCCGCATCCAGCGTAAGGTGGAGGTCGCCCCAGGGAAAAAGGTGGTTAAGGATATGATATACGTCAGAAGCAAGCCCGTCAACGAGATGGATATAGCGCCCGACACACCAAAGGAGCAGTCGTTGTTCGAAGATTCTGACGCACCGTTCTAAGATTTCATAGTTCTGTTTTTTTGAAACGGTGGTTCTGCGTGAGCAGGGCCACCGTTTCGTTTGGTGGCCACCTGCAAAAGTGTTCCGAAATAGAACAATCGCCGTTTTCGCTCTCCCCACCACCCCTCTATCTTTTTCGTTCCAAAACTTTGCAACTTTGTAACCGATGTTTGAAAAAGAAGTTAAACCATTGAATATAAGAAGATTGGTTGCGGTTGCAAAAGTAACAAACTTGGGTAACAAGTGGTTGCAAAAATGAAATAGATTGTTACCAAGCCTCGTCCAGGCTTGCCAGTTGCAAAAAATGGGCGTAGACAACAAACTTGCAACAGAACATGACGAAGATTGTAACCATTGAAAATCAACACATTACAGATGTGGTAACAAGATTTTCGCGGTTGCAAACTTTTCTGACGAAATCAGACCAAGAAGAAAGGCGTACCCCCAAAAAAGAAGAATGAGGTGAAAAAAGCGAAAAGAAAGTGTTCTGTTTTTACGTATAAATTTGGAAACACGAGATATTTTTCCTACCTTTGTGGGAGAAAAATCTGAAAAGAGATGAGCAAGATGGTCTTTTACATGGAGGTGAAACCCTTTCTCGCGCAATGGCTTACTTACCATTTCGGAGATCCTGTCACATTCCCCGCCCGATCGGCGGAGAACGCCTGCATCAGGCGATTCGTGGCGCTGAACCCGAAAGGTAAGGACTATGTACCGATGAAGCCGGGTGAAGGTTGCGTAGCCGTCTCAATACCCGAGACGAAGCAACGCAAGACAATATGCTGGAATTATATGTCGAAAACGGCGTGCGCAGCACTGACAGAAGTGATCGAGGACACGTTCAAGATGCAAATGTGGCTAGAGCTCAACGAAATGTCACGCTGTGGATGCACCCTTCTCAAATGTATCAGGGCGTGGTGTGAGAACAATGGGATAGACACTGAGTATGACTACACCCTGAAGATGCGCTTCCAGCGTATGCGAAACTCGTATTTGAAGAATGGGGTCGATCTTCGCAGACGTTCTAAGGGGATAGCATAAGAAAAGTGAGTTTTTTTATTGAAATCATTTCCACCATGAGGGCGTTTTTGTTCCGGCGCGAACGGTGGGCAAGGTATAGAAATGACAGCAAGTTCGACAAAATTAATAATTTCGGTTGAGCGTACAGAGTGCGCCAACTTGAAGAAACTAGTGAAAGTGGCTCCGTCTATAGTAAGAATCCCTAAAGATATTATCTGGGAAAAGGTGACGACCAGACCACATCCGTCATTGGTCATCAGCGAGAAACTAGATAGCAAGGAGTCCATATATACGGCAACTGTCAAGTTTTTTACTTGTCAGAAACTTGACAGCGGGAAGAAATACGCTTACAGACTGAGGGCGCTGGACGGTCATTCCTTTCTTGTAGGGACAAACAAACGACCATTCCCGGTTTTCAGCATACAAGTAAACTACCCAGATAAACCGTCGGAAAACCAATGGAATGAGGTGACGATCACGTGGAGTACGCCGTATGCAGTACCGCAAATGGTCCCTTAGAGGGTGTTTTTGGCGATAATAGAAATATATTACCTTTGCTTTCGAAATCAAACCCAACCAAAATGCAATACGATATAGTCATATCAGGAATGATCGGAGGATGGGACTGCCTGTCCACCGGCTATTTGCGGTATCTGCTCAACTTGAATCGCGGAAAAGACGTGCATGTGGCGTTCTGCTCATTGGGAGGATATGTCAAGGATGGACTGGAGATGAACCAGCTGTTCAAGGATCATGGCAAGGTACATGCGCATGCGTTCGGAATGAACGCGAGCATTTCCACCATAGCAATGCTGGGATGCAAGACCATCGACATTGTTAAGGGAAGCTTCTTCCTCATCCACAACACATCGATGCTCATCCTTAAGTACGACCAGCAGAACAAGGAGCAGCTGGATGAATACATCAAGACCGTGACCAAGCAGCGGAATGACCTGAACACCTTTGACGACGCACTGGCGCAAATGTACGCAGATAAATCTGGAAAGACTAAGGAGGAATGCGCCGAACAGATGAAGAAGGGCAATTGGCTCACAGCGCAGCAAGCCGTTGACTTTGGTCTCGTGGATTCACTGCGAGAAGACGAGGAGGACGAGAAGGCCTCTGTTCGAAATGCGAATCAGTTTGTCAATCTTTTCAGCATCAACAATAATATATATGAGGAGGCAGGCATACCGCCGTTGCCTGATCAGAGCAAAGACTCCTCTTCGATGAGTCTCGTGGCTGATGGCAATGGCAATCCAACTCAGACATTTCTGCAAAAGACGCTGCAGGGTGTCAAGAACCTGCTCCACCTAACGGACGTCAATAACAAGAAAAAAGAAATGAGTAAAGCAGCACTTTCTCGCATTGCGAATGCGGTTGGCGTCTCTGGGATCACAATCTCAGACGATGGCAATCTCACGCTTAGCGCGGAGCAGGCTCAGAAACTCGACGAGGCCCTCGCAGAGACCTCTGTGGGAAGCAAGGAGGAGGCGGAGCAAGCTGGACAGGCCACGCAGCAGGCTACGGGAGTAGCCAAGGAACTGGCTACTGTAAAGGACGAGCTGGCGAAAGCCCGCAAGGAACTCGATGAGAAGGACGAGCAGATTAAGAACCTTCAGGGAAGCTCTTCCCCGAAGGATGGTACTAACGGGAATCCAGCAGACCAGCAGCCAGCCTTGACTGCACGGGCCATTGCTGATTCTGTAAAAGGCATTTAAAAATGGCAGATACGAAACTGAAAGTAGGCGATGTGACCTTTACCCCAGCGGAACTCTCCAAGACGTATCAGACCTATCGAAAGGAACTGATCGTGCAGCCCATGCTTGCCATGGACAAGTTGCTCCAGCACTGCTCGGTACGAACGGGTATCCGCTACCGTGAGACGGTGACGGAGATGAGCGGCACATTCGAGATCGGTAACTACAAAAAGGACAAGAAGCACAATGCGGATGTCAATTTCGACGGTCGAGTGCTTGAGACGTTCTTCGGCAACTGCGTAGAGACCATTGACCCCAACGCTATCTATCAGTCAATCTGGGGTAGCGACATCACTAAAGGTGATGGACTGAGAAACGTCCCGTATGTCGTACAGGTCTGTGCGTACATTCTTAAGAAGCTCGGCGAGCGTCTGTATATGAATGCGTTCACGGCCAAACATGACGGCACTGTCTTTGATAAGACGGCGTCATTCTTCAATGGTTTTAAGACGATCATCGACAACGATATTGCTGGCACCAATGAGAACAAGAAAGTGTATATCTCCGAGTCCATCGGGAACCTCTACTATTTCAACGAATCTCTCACCAAGGAGAATGCGGAGGACGCATTGAAGGATTTCTACTGGGGCGAGAATATCAGCGATGTGCTTCGCAATCAGGATTTGAAGATGTTCATCAACAGCAGGCTGTACCACTTCTATACAGAGGCGTATCAGACGCGCCACGGTGCGCTCCCCTATAACCAGAGCTACGACAAGCGGGTCCTGGAGGGTGCCGAGAACGTGGAGCTGGTACCGCTGTCTTGTGTGCCGATGGACTTCATGCTCCTCACGCCGAAGAACAATATTCTGCTGCTGTATAACCAGAAGACAGCCGATGAGAACTATACCGTAGAGCGCTCGCTTGATAACCACTACGACGTAGATTTCATTGGCAACCTTTTCTTCGGTACTCAGTTCGAGAGTGTGTCGCCGGAGGTGTTCGCCGTAGCAATGAAAAAAACAATGTAGTCAAGTAGGGGGTGTTCGGTTTCCCAGGACACTCCCGCCAATAATATAGATAACAATTATGGCAAAATGCACGAAAAATGCCTCCATCTATGAAGATTTGGAGAAGTGCCCGGGACAGAAGAAACTGCCGGGTATTCGTGATTATGTGTATAGCGTCTCCAAGCGTGACATAGTAACCTACCCTTCCGTGCCCGACGCACCAGCTTCATTGAAAGAGGCTGCCGTAGCCAAGGGTGACTATTTGCTCGCTGCCGACAAGTACTTCACCAAAGTAGGTATCGTCAAGGATGATGGACAACTGCAGGTAGAGAACCAGGGTACCGACGGCTGTAAGACGTTCAAGAATACACTGACATTCGGCATTCCGGGCACGGAGGAAGAGGCCACGGGATACATCGATCAGATGAACAATGACGAGATGATCTATCTGTTCTTCCAACGTAACGGCAAGGCGCGTATCATCGGATCAGAGGACTTCTCACCGGAGTTGTCCTTGAAGCAGGACACTGGCAAGACGGCCACCGATGCCAACACCACGACGGTGGAGGCTGTGGTGACAGATCTTCATCCCGCTCCGTTCTATACGGGTAAGATTCACACGCAGGACGGCGACATCGATGGCGCGACTGGCAAGCTGGTCACGGCGAGCTCGGCTGGTACGAAGGAGTAAGAACGGTGAAATGTCCAAACTGACAAATAGTCTCTTCTTTGGCTAATTGTAAAACACCTGGAGGCGGTTGTCATTGTCTAATGATGCCGCCTCTTCTAAATTATTCAAATAATGAAAATTGACAACCAACTGACGGAACGCATCGAGGCGTGGCTTGCCATGCCTGAACATACTGATGATGCGGATATCATGGAAGGTGCGCTGATGCTGCTGCAGCTCAACAGGAACAGGCAGTTGTTCCAAACCGTCTCTACATGTCCTCAACGCTTCGTGAAGACTGTGGAATATGAGCTGCGTAAATTCCTTCCGATGCGGAAGCGTGGACAGACTTGTCAGGACGTGATGAAAGAGGCGACAGAACTTCTCGGTGAGCTGAAAGAGGTCGTTCCGACAAAGCCTGTCAATGGCGATGTGATAGCCGAGGCGGCTAAAGACATACTTCCAGGACGTAACGGAAGACGTCCGGACCATGACGGATTACCTCAGGACATACAGGCCATCTGGGCGGAGAACGCGGAGCGATGGAAGAAGATCAAGGAGCTGTATAACAGATGCCTTGCCATCACACAGCCATGTGACCTCGCTGAGTCGCTCAATGCCTTGAAGGATACTTGGTATAAGTACAAGGCTGAGTTTGCGCGCTACGACGAGTACGTCGCACAGAATGACGAGGAGCATGGAGAGGAAGTGTCAGACCCGATGAAGTTGGCGAAGAGCATTACCAACGCTCGCTCCTATATCAGCAAGAATCTTGAGAAACTGCTCAACATGAAGTTGGCAGCGGAAGAGACTGGTCAGGGCAAAGCGTTCGAGGATTACGAGGGACTGCGAAAACTGGTGGAGGAACGCGTACGGATCCTCAACGAGAATCATCAGCCGATAGGAAACGACCTGCTTAGCAAGCTTGCTGCCGCGGGCGTTATGACCTCCAAGCCTGCAGAGGAGGCCACTACCAACGATGCCGATGGCAAGGGGGAGGAATATTGACACGCTACTCCGCCCATTGAAGATCGCGCCGACGCAGTACTACCTCGGCACAGGACTGCATACGCTCGGTCTGTTGGGGTGGATTCTCCAACAGACCGGGAAGGCTGATGTCTGGGTGAGCACCTTTTCTACCAGCGACGCATTCCTTTCTGGATTCCTTAATCTGAGAAAGAAAGGCGATGTAGGGAGCGCAATGCTGGTGGCCGATATGAAAGCATCGAGGAAGACCATGACGCTGTATCGCTTGATGCAGGGATGCTTTGACCATGTCTTTCTCGCCCAGAACCACTCAAAGGTGGTTTTGGTGAAGAACGAGCAATGGAAGGTTACGGTCATATCGTCGCAAAACCAGACATACGGAGACCGGGCGGAGTGTACAATGGTGACAGTGTCGGAGAAGGCTTTCCAACAAGTTTTTGACGGCCTGGACCACATCATAACACATAGATCGATTAAACTGGATGGATTTTTCGATAGAAGAGCTAAAGCGGATAGAAGAGCTGGCGATGGATCTGATGTCTCCCTCGGAGATTGGCGTCCTTTTGGGGTATGACCAGAAGGGGTTTGAGGACGAAGTCAGGTCTAACGGCACACAGGCTTATGAAGCTTATAGGAGAGGGGCCGTTACGACGCTCCACCTAGTAAGAAGGACTCTGCTCGATGCGGCAGCAGCGGGCTCGCCATTCGCCATACAGAAGGTATGTGACTTCGCGTTGACTATCCAAGGCATGATAGAGACATGAGTGTTCCAATCAATATAGACCAATACTCAAAACTCGTTGTTATGGATGACAACGAGCTTGCGGAGCAACGTGTCGCCGTGGCCGTACGTGAACGGTTGAAACGGCTTCGCGGTATGTACGCATACTGGCTGCAGTTCCCTACGAAATCCTCCAAGGATCTCGTGGAATATGCTGTGAGGATGTTTGGAATTGGACGGTCGCAGGCCTATGACGATCTTCATGTCACACAGATTCTCCTTGGAAGCCTCCAGCAAGCTTCCAAGGAGTTTATGCGATGGAAGATTAACCAGGATTTGGAACACGACCTAAGGATTGCCAGGAGCAAGGGGGACATGCGTGCTGTAGCCAGCATCGAGAAAGCGAGAATTCTCAACAACCGGACGGACAAGGATGATGAACCAGAGCTGGAGTTCGATAAAATTGTACCGCAAAACTTCATTCCGACCGATGATCCGACGGTTATTGGAATTGCCAAGGTCGTCGGTCTTCGTGACAAGATCCGTAAATTGGAGAAAAAGTACGGACGGGATATTGAGGATGCGGAATACCAGGAGGTGACGGATGACGGAACAGGAGAATAGACAGTACTTCAATGACCCGCAGATGTATTCCCTGCTCATGAACACCCGCGACGAGGTGATAGTCGCAGGGCGTGGCGTGGGCAAAGGGGCGATACAAGCAGGACGGATGCAGTTCTGCTTTCAGGGGATGCCTGGTAGTATGGGGGGCTTCGTGTCGCCATCGGTTAAGCGGTGCCTGACGAACATCCTACCATCCATGCTCATCCACCTGGAGCGGTGGGGATTCAAGAGGGATCTCCACTATGTCGTTGGAAAGAGACCGTGGAAAGCCCTCCATTGGAAAACGCCAATCTTTACGCCTGCCAACTGGGAGAATACCATATCGTTCTACAATGGATCTGTGTGCAATATCATATCCCAGGACAGGTCCGGAACGTCTAATTCCATGTCGCTTGACTATCTCATCATTGACGAGGCGAAGTTCATCAACTTCGAACAGCTCAAAGATGAGACTTTCCAGGCGAACCGAGGTAACGAGCAGTATTTCCGCGAGTTCCCATTGCATCATGGAATGACCATTACATCCGATATGCCCGTCACGAAGAAAGGCTCGTGGTTCCTTGGGTACAAGGATGACATGGACGGGGAACTGGTGGAGGCCATTGAGGGGCTGGTGTATGCGAGGTGGAAGGCGGTGCGGCGTATGGCTACTATGACTACGGACATGGATGCCATACAGCGAAAAATCATGCGCATCGACCGCCAACTGTCGTTTCTAAGGTCGAAATGTCTTCTGTATAAGGAATATTCGAGTATTCAGAACCTCGCTCTGCTGGGCGAGGAGTTTGTCCGTCGCGCCAAACGAGACCTACCTCCACTTACCTTTGCCACATCGATAATGTGCAAGCGGATCGCAATCAGTGCAGACGGGTTTTATGGCGGATTGCGGGAGGATGTCAACCTCTACACTGCACCAAATGAATCCGTATTGTGCCTTGATGCGCTCAATCAGGGCGGTGTCTCGGATGATTGTCGGCAGGATTCGGATCTCGATCCTACCCTTCCGCTTATCCTGGCATCCGATGCCAATTCTCTCATCAACTGGCTGGTGGTTGGCCAGGTGGGAAAGGACGGGAAGCTTCGCATCCTCAAATCGTTTTTCGTCAAATACGAGCGGAAGATCCCTGAATTGCTCGATGATTTCAACGATTACTATAGGTATCATCGGCACAGACAGGTAATATTCTATTACGACGCGACGTTTGTCGGTAATTCCTACGGTACGCATAGCGAGGCTTTCTATCGGCTAATCATCACGTCGCTCAAGCGCAAGCAGTGGAGCGTCAGGGATAAATACATCGGGAAACCGATGGATCATGTGCTGAAGAATGCGCTCATCAACCGCATGCTACGTGGACGTGCAAAACACATGGTACTGATAAACAGGGATAACAACCCCGACCTTCTTATCTCCATCACGTCAGCAGGCGTAAGAAACGGTAAGAAGGACAAATCGGGCGAAAAGCTGGCAGAGACGGAAGAGGATAAGCTGGAGAGCCGTACGGATGGTTCCGACGCTTTTGACACCTTATGCATCGGTGTAGAGAGGTTCCCCGTCATCGGTGGCAGGTCAACGACCAGCAACGACTATTCTAGGTAGCCCGCAAGGGCTCCATCTATATATGCGGGGTGTCCGGGTTCCGGATGCCCCTTCTCTGTATGCTGTCATTCGCCTTTTTTCTTGGAGCGACTATCGGATTCCAAAAACCTCGTTACATTTCCAATCGTTAAGAACCAAGAGAATGATGAGAGAGCTTGTAGAGCACATGGATCATGGCGAGGTTTAAACACCCGCGGCGGAGAGGCCATCTGCGGCAAGCTTCAAGGGCCACTCCGCCATGGGCAGACAGGATGGGTGGTATAGTTCATGGTATGTGCGACCGATGATGACTCAACGGTCGCACATACCAAAGGATAAGCACCCGCAGCGAGGAGACCGTTTACGACAAACTTCCACGGCCACCCCGCCGTGGGCAGATAGGTTGGGTCATATGGTCCATAGTATGGGCAACCGACGATGACTCGACGGTCGCACATACCGAGAATGAGAAATTGCCAAAGGACAGTTTAGGGGTTGCAAATATCGGAAACCTCTTGACATATTCCGCACCAGCGAGGGAAGGCAGTTGCGAGCGGGGCGTAGGGCGGTGGGGGCTGCACAGGCAGCGTGTGACGGAGACCCCGAACCACAAATCGCTAATATCTTGGAAACATGCGATTTGCGGTTCGTGAGCATGGAAAAAGGTTGCAAAAGCGCTTTGCGCTGCTCCCCTTCGCGACTTTCAGAGGGTTGAAAGTCGCGAAAAACGCCCGGTTGCCTAGCATAAGTGCCTTGACTACCGGGCAGGAAGGACAAAACAGATAGTGCGGGAAACGGCGTAGCAAGGCCGTTTTTGGTGCATTTCTTATCTTAACACTTGGCGAAATGTTAAAAAAGCCTCGTGTTATCATTTTTGTTAGCTTATAATTTTGTTGGTGCTAACTTTTTTGTTACCTTTGCGCCGTCAAACGACAAGAGTTCACTAATTTCATGAAACATTCTGAATTCATTAGACAGTTGAGAAAGGCTGGATGCCTTTTGAAACGACATGGTGCCTCACACGACATCTGGGTCAATCCGAAAACGGGGGCTCAAGTTGCAGTTCCAAGGCACGGAAGCAAGGAAATCAAGAGCCTTACTGCAAAGAGGATTCTTGAAGATCTACTGAAATAAGCTAGGGCCGTCCGTTAAGAGGCGGACGGCTCCTACTTTTGGAATGGGAACGGGAATTTTTGAACTTTTATAAAAAAGTGAAATATGAAGGTAATTGCAAGTGTACAAAGACAGGTCGGAGAAAAAAACTATTCCTGCTACATGAGGGTAGATTGTGTGAAAGCGTCTTCCCTTGGTTATGGTGCTAGTGCCAAGTCTGCCATGATGGATATGCTTAAGGGATGGGAGGAAGTCAAGATGGATCTTATGGAAGATGGAAAGGAAGTGCCGAATTTGGAAGTGGAGTATGCTTTTGACTTGCCATCGCTCTTCAACTTCTATGACTTTATCAACATAGCAGGAGTCTCGAGAGAGATTGGTATCAGCGCAGCTGTAATGAGACAGTATGCTATTGGTGTGCGCAGGCCGAGCGATGAGCGAAAAGCACAGATTGTGAATGGAATCAGAAGGATCGCCGAGAAGCTGGAGACGGTGGCCGTTCTTTGATAAATTATAGAATGCTTCAATAATAAGAAGTTAGTGAATTCTGAGCCGCTGGCGCGTGAGCGTCGGCGGCTTTTTCGTTTTGTCTGTTGGCAAAGCCGTATTTTATGAACTGTTATTCTCTCTATAACTTTGCCGTATATTCAGACATATATGAGCATTACTATCAAACAGGGGCTGTCAGGAAGATATCTCTCACGTAATATCCCAGACTTGGAGGTCGGGTGCACAGGAGACCGCCTAGGAGTGAAGATTGCCGTCGATGCGACGGAAGTCTTCTCAGAGACGCTTTTCCCCGTAGATGGGTTGGTGGAACTAGCCGACCTCGGAGATCTTCTCACTCCCTACGCCCGGAAGAGCCTCGTCGCCTCCGTGGAGGTGACACTGACAGAAGGAGATGCATCGGCCTCGCTGACCACACAGAAGCAGACCTTCGAAGTAGTCTATTGTGAAGCGGACGTGCCGACAGGATGCGAGGATTTTACGAAAAACCATTTCCTTTCGCTTCTCCTTGGTGTGAAAGTAACGGGGATGGGAAGACTCGAATACCTGCATTACGCTGGGACGGAAGAGGCTTCCGTCACGGCACGCTATGATGATGGCACGGAGAAAACCTTCGAGCTGGATCCTGTTGGAGGTAATGGCCGATATACTACCATCGAGGTCAGCCCAGCACATTTCGCAAAGGAGGGAGCGGAGCTGATGGAGTACACCGTCAAGGCGGGCGGACGATTCCAGGAGTACGAGGTGGACTCACGACGCACAGACTGCGCACCTGTTCTGCTCTTTGTCAACTCCTTTGGCGTGGATGAGCTTATATACTGCACGGGGACCGCTACGAAGGCTCCCAGTTTTAAGAGGGAGAGTGCCTATATAAGGGGAGTAAACAGGAACTACGCCATCACGGAGACCCGCACGTTCAAGGCTGACACGGGCATCCTCACGGAGGATATGGCCGACTGGTTCGGAGAGGTTCTTCGTTCTGGATGCGTCCGTATCGTAACGTTCTCTAACGGGAAACCAAACGTTGGCAAGGAAGTCGTCATTACCGAGTCGAAGAGTGAACAGAGCAATGATCCCGACGAGCTGACCAGATTCACGTTCAGCTATCAGTATGCTCAACGGAACCACAATGTAGTAGAGATGGAGCGAGAGGGAAGGGTTTTCGATAATACTTTTGACAACACATTCAACTGATTATGGAAACAAAATGGCCTAACCCAATTCATTTCAGCGAGATGCAACGCTTGATGGATACGGCCTATCAGCGCAGGCAGACGCTCAACATTAAGGCTTTCCGGTCTGACGGAAACCGGGTGGAGTATCGTGGATGGATCATTCATCACCAGTACTGGAGAGGTGGATATGTGAGATTGGTGAACCCCGTAAACAGAGAGATACGGTTGGTTCCGGAAGTGTTTATTTACGAGATTAACGGAAGGAAAGTATATCTATGAGTGACAAGGAGTTAGAGCTAGCAAAAATAGGTAAGGAGGGACGCGTAGAAAAGTGGCGTCTCGTCCCGTCTGGAATCGGGAACGCTGCGAACTCTCTTACAACAGAATTTGGCTCAAATACATCGGAGGTGTTCGACGAGGACGGCGGACGCGTAAACGTCATTCCTATCACGGTCAATGGCGTGCCTTATCAATATGTGCCGTTTGGTGTTGACAATATGCTTCCTTACAAGGTGAAGGATACGCTTCTTGACAATATGGTCACAGCGCAGTGTCAGGCGTACAACATCATGACCTGCTACGGACAGGGGATCCGCTTTGTCAATAGGGAGGACTTCAAGGATACTGATAATCGTGAGATCCTTGACTTCTGCCTCCGCAATTCCCTTCACGAGTGCTTCTTGGAACAGTGTACGGATATGAAGTTCTACTACTTCTCTGTGACATGCGTCATACTGAGCAGGGATGGGAAGAAGATTGTCAATGTCAGGAACAAGGATGCGTCCTTCTGCCGCTTTGAGTATGCGCCTTCGACGAAGTCTGGAAATATCGAACATGTGTTCTTCGGCGATTTTAGGATAGGCCATTTTGACGAGCAGAAGATAGAGGTGATTCCACTTCTGGACTTCTGGGATCCGTTGGGTGATTTGGAGGTACGTATGGGATTACGGCCTGACCCGGAGACGGGATTGTTCCGCTTTCCCACTGGTCAGAGAAAGTTTGCCATCCTAAGTCGTATGCCTACGCCTGGCCTACAGTATTACCCCATGCCATACTATACGAGCGTGTTTAGGGATGCATGGCTTGACATATACCGCCTCATAGGAATCTCGAAACGTTTCATGATTAAGAACACATCGGCGCCACGGATACAGATAGAAGTCCATGAGGACTACTGGGACAACGTGTGCGACAATGAGATGATCTCGGATCCAGACAAGCGAAAGGAGAGAAAGGAGAAGGAGAAACGCGACATCATCGAGTTTGTCTGCGGCGTGGAAAATGCTGGCAAGGCCCTAGTGAGCGGGTATTACATCGACCCGAACGGCAAGGAGAACCGCATGGTGAGAGTGTCAACCATCACTGATGGGTCAAAGAAAGAGGGTGGCAACTGGAGCGATGATATGCAGGAAGCAGCAAATGCCCTGTGCTTTGCATTCGGCGTGCACCCCAACCTCGTGGGAGCCACACCGGGCAAGAGCCAGATGAACAACAGTGGAAGTGACAAACGTGAGCTCTTCACCCTGAAACAGGCCGTGGAGAAGGCGTTTCATGATGTGATGGCCAAGCCGTATCATGTGATTCTACACTACAACGGATGGTCTGAGAAATACACGGTAGATGTTCCAATGATCCAGCTCACGACACTCGATGAGAACAAGGATTCTGAGGTGGTGAGTGGACAAGCAAACAAGAAAGGAAGCGAAGATGGTGACGATTGACAAGGTGGATTTCGAGCGTGCGCTACCCGTTGGGGCAAGTTCTCACGAGGAGGTGTATTTGAGCGTGCAAGGGGCTATAGGGGAGCAGCTTGTCTGTAGTACGGGGTCATTGCTCGGAGAGGCTGGAGAGAAGATGGTGGATGCAGCGGAGAATGATAGTCCGCTGGTCCTTTTCTTCAAGAAATACGTCTGTCTGTCGGCGTTCCTGTCAGTGCTCAGACAACTGGATCTCGTGCTCACGCCAACGGGATTTGGGATTGTCAGCAATGACAACCTGAGTCCTGCAAGCAAGCAGCGCGTCGATGCGCTGGACGGTTTGCTCAGAACAGAGCGGATGAAGGCCCTGTCCATGACTGTGAACCTGCTTAGAAGTGAGGACTGGGGGAAAACAGATCAAGCGAAAAGGTATGTCCCCTATCTCTATGACGCCTATACGTTCTTTTTCTCTGCCACACCGTACCGCACTTATCAGGACTGGACTGCTTTTCAGGGTGCAATCGAGGGGACGGACGATGTGCTTCGTGAGGCGATGGGAGACGAGCAGATGGAGACCCTCATCGACGCATTTAGGCGTGCGGACGCTTCGATGCCAAAAGTGTATACTGACGTGCAACGGTGTGTCGTCGCGCTGACGGAGAAATACGCTGTCTCGAAGGATGTCCGGGGAACCGGCTTGTTCAGAAAAATGATGCGCCTCCTCGATGCCGACGAGCATGCGGATACATTCAGACAGTATCGGAACAGTTCGAACTACAAAGCGAATCATCATGAGATTTTCGAGAACACAAAGGACAAACCAGGCTACTTCTTCGGTGGATAAGTCAAGACGGACGGTAACGGTGAATTTCACCGTTCCTGTCTCCTGGAGTCAGCTGACGCAGGAGCAGCTTCGCAGGGTGTTCGACCTACTCGTCGTCCACGAGGATATGACAGTGGTAAAGACCATTCTGCTAGTTGAATTCTGCGGTCTGACCGTAGAGAGGAAGACGCGCTTCGGATGGAAATGCCAGACGACGGTGGACGGAAAGGAACGCATCGTCTATCTCAAAACCTGGGAAATACAGGATTTCATCGGGCAGTTGGAGTATATCAGCCAATTGGAGGACATGGACAATAGGTTGGATGTTGTCTGTGGCCTCCATGCGGCTGACCCGCTGATCAGGCACGGGGTGTCCTTCGAGGAGTACCTCTATGCGGAAAAGTATTACCAGAAGTTTGTCGAGACGCAGAACATGGAATGGCTGGACAATGTGGCCATGTGGCTGTACCGTGACGCTGATGGACGGGCTGCTGGATATGGTGACGCACTTGATGACCAGGGACGCGTCGTCGAGGAGATGACGCTCACCCCAGGTGAACGAGTAGGGACAATGCTTTGGTATGGGCATGTGAAACGGGTGATGGCGAACTCGTTCCCGCACTTTTTCCGAAAAACACAGGAATCGGATGAGGATCCTGGGGTTGTGAATTTCATCGAACTATATAACGTGCAACTTCGTGCGCTCACGGATGGGGACGTCACGAAGGAAAAGGAAGTGTTGCGCCTCGAATGCTGGCGGGCCTTGACTGAACTGGAGGCCAAGGCCAGGGAAGCGGAAGAACTGGAGAAGATACGGGAAAGGAAATAGAGATGGCACAGGAGAATCTTTTTAACGCAAGGGGCTATTTCATGGAGCTCGCAGAGACCAATAGGCTTGCCAAGGAGAATCAATTCCTTGCCGGGTCTTGCAGTGGTCTTGCTGGACTTGAGACCATGATGGTCAATTTTAGGAAAGCACCTAACTACATTCTCGTCGATGACACCACGACGCAGAGTACCTACGGCAATGGCGTAGGCTACTTCCGTAAGGATGTCTATACCATCTTCATCGTCGCGGCTTACCATCATGACGATATGGTGGATAGAGAGATGAAACTGGACCTGTGCAGGAGAATCTTTCGGCAGATGCACGCCCGCCTGATCCATGACCGTGACGGCATGCGCTACGGAGACGCTCTAGAGTATCTGCAAGTGGACAGGGTATATTCCACAGAGCTGCCCAGGATGTTCATGAGTGGAATGACGGGACTGTATTTCATGGTGTATAACGACGAGCCTATCGATCTTAGCTATGACGCAGCAGAGTGGACTGAGTAATATGACCCGTGATGACTTGGAGCAGTATGAGCGTGCTTGGGCAGACAACATGGTCAAGTTCTGGCAGGAGAAGATGATGGCTTTCTCGCCGCCAGTATATGATACGGGGATGCTCCATGACTCCTTGAGCGCCTTGATGCATCCTGGGCCAGTGACGACGATCACGCATCACTTCCTCGAATATGGCCTCTACGTGGCTGCGGGTACTGGTAACGGGTACCGAAGGGGTAACTCGGGCAAGGATGATGACGAGGGCCTGCAATTCATGCGCGGTGGAAAGTGGAAAAAAGGCAGAGGGCACCGCGTTTCCCGTGATTGGTTCTCGCGCAAATACATGTACAGCATCCATAGGCTAAATGAGAAAGAGGCTTGGTTCTACGGGGCAGCATATCAAGGAATGATGAGTAATGCGCTGAATGCGTTGTTCGGACAAGGAAAGACGACGACTGAGCGTACGTTAGGAAATCTTTAAAAAAGAAATGATTGGAATTGACAATATAATCAAGCAGCTTCGAATGCAGTACGAGGCGATACGTGATGAACGACGGATGGCGGCTAACACGGCCACCCGCATCGGTGACGCATTCCTCTCGCTGCTGTCCTTTGGGCAGAGCTTCCTCGATGTCTTTCTTCGAAAAGATGTGGACGACACTGCGAAAGGCCGCATCACCTTCAATAACGGAGCTGTCAACAAGGGAATCGTGGTTTTCTCCGAGGATGGCACCTTTGCCGACGGCCTCACGGGCCACGGCGCCCGCATCTGTCCCGATGGCTCGGCAGAGCTCGACTCGCTGACGCTCCGGCGCTTCCTGGAGGTGCCTGAGCTGCGCTTCAACCGTGTCTCCGTCCATGTGGGCAACCAGTGGCGGGCCCCTGGCGGCGGCATCATCCGTTCCGTCTCGCCTGCCGCCGACGCCACGGGCACGGCCCTCCTCCATCTCGAAGCGGGGGAGATAGGCACGGTGGCCGTCGGCGACCTCTGTATGGGCATCTACCATTCCGAGACCGCCGCCGACAATGCCGAGGCCAACAGCGACGACAACCACGGAAACTTCCGTTTTGCTGGATTCTACACGGCCTACTGGGAGATCACCGCCGTCGAAGACTACACGGACGAAGAGACCGGCCAGACCTTCCACAATGGAAAGGTGTCCTACCGTCTCCGTCCCGTCTCTGCCAACTACCCGCGCCAGATGCACCCCACCGCCGCCATGCACTTCGTCTGCTACGGCAACCGTACCGACACCGCCCGCCAGTCCTCACGCTACTCCACGCTCACCTACGAGCGTTTCCTCACGGGCGTCTCCGATTGGGAGTTCTCGTCGAAGCAAATACGCATGCAGGTGGGCGACCTCAGTGCCTTCTCGCCCGTCCCCGGGATGGACTTCTCGGGCTACTCGGTCTATGCCAACAGCATCTACCTCGATGGCCACCTCAAGCAGCTCGCAGAGCTCGGCGACCCCAACCCCTACACCTACTCGGTGGACAACCTCGCCGACACGCTCGCCCTCGACGCCAAGGGCCAGCCCAAGCAGCCCGTGGTCTCCACGCTCGCCGACGGTTCCAAGTCGTGGCTGCTCCATACGTCCATACAGGTGCGACGCGGCCAGACGCTGCTCACCTGCCTGGAGGATGCCACGGCCTCACCCGCCACGGGTCAGTACCGTCTTCTCTGTCTGCCCGTCGGCTGCACGGCCCACTTCGACCACTCCACCCTCTACATCGACAGCGTCGACTATTCCTCACGCCCCACGGCCTACGTCGAGGTGACGATCGACTGCGAGGGACGGGCCGCCCTCACCTACGTCTTCACCATCAAGGTCATCGCCGACGGCGACCGTGGAGAGCAAGGCAGGGACGGCACGGCCTACGGCACACGCCGACGCTATGCGCTCTCAGCCCGGACCACGACCGCCTCGCCCCATACGCCGCCCGACGACGTCGCCACATGGCAGGACGTGCCCCTCGCCACCACCGACGACCGCCCCTACCTATGGATAGAGCTCACCGACTGGCAGCAGCAGGCGGGAGGCCTCCAGACCTTCTCACCCGTCTCTTCCTACGTCCGACTGACGGGCGACCGTGGCCAGCGTGGAGAGGACGGCCTCGACGGCAAGGACGGCAAGTCGTGGACGCTCAGGGGCACGGCCTTCGGCCATGTCACCAACATGGCCTCGCTCCCCTCGCCTGCGCCCGACGGCGTCTTCCTCGTCGATACGGGGGCAGAGGGACTGCCCGTCGCCGTCCGACGGATGGGCGGCGCATGGGCCTCCATCACCACCAACCAGGGCGACGCCTACATCCTCGCCGGAGACGTGTGGATGGCCACCGAGACGGCATGGGCCAACCTCGGGCGCATACAGGGAGAGAAGGGAGACCGAGGACAGGCCGGAGCTAACGGACGCACCTCGCGCATCTACCAGCGCCTCGACGACGGCCAGCAGCTCTACGACGGCACCACCATCACCGCCGACGGCTTCTGCTACCTCGACTTCTACGCCGTGCCCTCCGACGCAACGAAGAGCGGCTGGGACGTCTATCGCTGCGTCCAGTCCTACGTCTATCAGGCCGCCCAGCACGCCCTCCCGCCCGCCGATGCGGACCACTGGCGCTCCGTCGGTGTCAATGCCGACTCGGCCTTCTTCTCCTTCCTCATCGCCCGCGATGCGCGCATAGACTTCCTCCAGGGCAATGCCATTGCCATTCGCAAGAAGCACGCCACGGCACCCTATGCGGGCATGGGTGGCGATTTCCCCTTCTGGGCGGGCGCTACTCAGCCCTATCCCGACGGCTCGGGCTTCAACGGCTCCACCTACACCTTCGCCGTCGATGAGACGGGCAACCTCTTCGCCTCCTCGGCCTACCTCACGGGCACCATCCACGCCACCTCGGGCTCCATCGGAGGCTTCGCCATACGAGACGGCGGACTGACCAACACCGACGATGCACGCAACGGCGTCACCATCACGCCGACCGCCATCACGGCCCAGTCCTCACGCTCCGAAGAGGGCCGCGTCGTCTTCGATACGCAGTCCAACATCGTGGGAGCCATAGGGGCCTCCAGCGGAAAGGAGATCTTTTGGCCCGTCGCCCTCCAGCTCACGGGCCGCCCCAACGACAGCTACCCGGGCACGGCGCTCGACATCGTCGAGGGCATCACCCGCGGCCACCGTCCCGAGCCCGTCCTCATCGATGGCTCGGTCCAGCTGGTAGATACCAGCGACGCCTACAACGTGCCCAAGCCGCTCCAGCAGGGCTCGCCGAGCTACTCCGACGGCCAGCGGGTCTATGTGCGCTCGGGCGCCGTCCTCGTCAATATTTCGGCGGCCACCGTCGCCCTGCCAAAGAACCCGCAGCACGGCGACTGCTACCTCTTCCTGCCCTGTGGGGCCTACAATCTCACCATCGACCCCGGTGCGCATGCCCTCACCATCGACTGTACGGTCTTCAAAAACAAGACCTACACCTGCGCCAAGCGCATGGTCTATCTCGTCTTCGTCGGGCGTGGTGCCTCGCCCTTTGGATGGGTAGGCAAGACGCTCCAATAGTTTTTAAGTAGAAAAAAAATGAATATCTCGCAAGACTTCTCCCTCACCGCCTCCGTATGGGACGGCGACAAGTTCCTCATCGAGGCGGCCACGGCCAACGGCAGCCGCCAGATGAAGGTGACGGCAGAGGTGGTCCGTGCCTACCTCAACGGAACCGCGGGCCCATCCTCGGCCACGGACCGACGGGTGCTCCCCTTCCGTGGCTTCATGGATTCAGGCGAGATCTCGCCATCCTCAGCCGCCACGGCCCTCCCGCTGGAGGTGTGGTTCGTCCGCTCAGCCGCACGCTTCGCCGTGGCTGAGCGTTCCTCCGAGCCCGTCTCCTCATCAGCACCGCCTAAGCTCTACGACAACTGGGAGGGCCGCAGTCTCTACAACGATGGCCTCTCCCCCGCCGCGGGCAACCTCTTCGTCTGCCAGTCCGACGACCGCCCCTACTGGTGGACGGGCGCAGAGCTCCGACCCATCGTCACCGACACCACCGGCCAGGTCATAGCCGACGCCATACCCCTCGACGAGATAGACGCCATCACGGCGGCAGCCTCCCGTCCCTCTTCCTCCTCGCCCGCCAAGTCGCCCGCCTCGCCAACACCTGCAGCAGAGGAGGCAGCATCCCAAGAGGAGGCAACATCCCAAGAGGAAGCACCCGCAGCAGTAGCAGAGACGACAGAGGAAGAGGAAGAGAAAGAGCCCAAGGCGGCCGGGCTCATCGACACGACCCTCCGCTCCGCCTCGCTTGTAGATACGACCCTCCGCTCCGCCACCCTCATCGACAAGTCCAAGCGCTCTGCCACCATCATCGACAAGTCGAAGCGTTCGGCCACCATCATCGACAAGTCCAAGCGATCAGCCGACGTGACCACCGTCACGCCATCGGCCCGCATCATCACAGTAGGATAACCAATCACTCCACACATACACCATGGCATCATTTCTCGATTCAGCAGGCGTCACCCGCCTCGTTACCAAGTTAAAGACGATTTTTGCCGTCAAGGCCACCACCCTCGCGGGCTACGGCATCACCAACGGCGTCACCTCCGTCTCCGTCACGGGCACGGGGCAAGCCGTATCAGCCGCATCCATCAGCGGCCACACCCTCACGCTCACCAAGGGAGCCAGCCTCCCGACAGTGCGCCACGAGCGCCCCACATCGACCTCCATCCAGGTCTCCAACTTCACCAGCTCCGAGGAGCTCATCCTCGACCTCACCGCCGCCACCTATTCAGCCGGGGCGAAGTTCTGGATCAATTTCCTCCATACCGACATCACGCGCGGATACGGCCTCTACCGTGGATGCGTCATCACGGGTGCGCAGACCTGCACCGTCTCCTTCGGAGGCATCACGTCCATCAAGGGCGCCGTCACGCTCCAGGCCGCATCGGTCTATCATTTCACGCTCTGCACCAATGGCAGGAGCGGACAATACCTGGCCAAGGGCTACGTCCAGTGGCAGCGCATCTCGGCCTCGTAAATGACAACAACAAAACGATAACAAGAAAGTATAATTATTCATCACTTTTAATTCATAAAACAGTATGGCAAAGTATCTCGATTCCGCAGGCGTAACCCGCCTTGTTACCAAACTCAAAACCGACGTCATCCCCAGCGTCAAAGTCAACGCAGCCAAAGCAGCCGACACCGTGCCCGCCTCGGGCATCACGGGCGTCATCGACATCTCCCACATCCCGCAGGGTGCCCTGGAGCGTGTCGTCACCGTCGCCGACGATACGGCCCGCTACAAGCTCACCACCTCCCAGGTCCAGCTCGGCGACACCGTCAAGGTGACGGCCACGGGACGCATGTATATCGTCGTCGATGAGAGCAAGCTCTCCACCTCGGCGGGCTACATGGAGTACGCAGCGGGCACCGCCGCCTCCGTACCCTGGTCGGGCGTCACGGGCAAGCCCTCCACCTTCACGCCCTCAGCCCACAACCACACCATGAAGCTCAAGATTGGTGCCACCACCAAGGACGGCTCCACCTCCGGCACCACTTCATGGTCCAAGCAGGACATCATGGGCTCGCCCTCCGTCAGCGGATCGGGCAACGCCGTGACGGGGATGACGATCAGCGGCGACACCGTCACGCTCACCAAGGGCACCACCTTCGCCACCAAGGCGCAAAACGATGCCCTCGACACGCGCATCTCGGCCCTCGAAGACTTCACGGGAGGCACAGGCGGCGGACTGGGAGACCAGCTCAACGTGGCGGGCTACGACGTCGTCCGCTTCGATGGCTTCCTCGCCTCCAAGCCCACCCTCCAGCAGACCTCGGCCACTACCGTCGTGGCCCTCGTCATCGTCAAGTCCACCACCGCCAGCTCCACGCCGGGCGCCGTGGCCATCGATAGCATCATCGCCAGCGATGGTAGCAAGTATTACAGCAACTGGAAAGACTTCAACATCGCCACGCCCGACGAGGCCACCAAGAAGCAGCTCTATCTCCACAAGATCTACCTCGACACCTCCACGGGCAAGGCCTACTACGCCGTGGACGCCACCACGCTCAAGGAGATCGACGGCGGCGACGTAGCCATGACCACCTCAGAGGTCGATGCAGCCGTCGCAGCTGCCAAGTAACCACCACCAGGGGCGGGCCCTCCCGTCCCTGGTCTTTCCAACCCAAAGAAACAAGAATCATGAACAAGAGAACCATCAAACACATCTTCGTCCACTGCACGGCCACCCTCCCCACCGCTTCCGTCGAGTCGCTCCAAGCCGGATGGAAGGCTATCGGATGGAGCAACCCGGGCTACCACTACGTCGTCAAGCCTTCCGGAGAAGTCGTCAGCCTCCAGCCCGAGGACAAGGCCTCCAACGGCGTAAAGGGCTACAACGCCCACGCCATCCATGTGGCCTACATCGGAGGAATAGGCCTTCACAAGGCTAATCCTCGTGACGTAGGGAGCGCCCATATCGAGGACACCCGCACGTCTGCGCAGAAGGCCGCGCTGCGCGCCCTCCTCGCCGACATCCATAGCAGATACCCAAAGGCCATCATCCTCGGCCACCGCTCCATCTGGGGTGAAGACTCACCCGGTAAGTGGCACAAGCAATGTCCATGTTTCAATGCTGTAAAAGAATATGCGGACATTTAAGCATTTTTTTCGTAAGAAACAAGCAATTGGCTTAGAGCTATAATCCCCTGATGCACTGTAAAGACACACCAGGGGCTTTTTTAAAAAAAAACTATCAAAAAAAATAGTCTTTCCTTTGGTTACTATCCAAAAAAGTAGTACCTTTGCAGTGTTCAAATAAAAAACCAACGCATGAAAAAAGAAATGTTCAAGATGGAAGTCACGTTTGAGGAAAAAGAACTGATAGAATCCATCCGCAATTATTGCAAAAGCTATCCAGACGGCTACCCTCACCTGTTAGAGTTCGCTCAAGATCTATTCGACAGAATGACGGATATGCCAAGATGAATTACTGCCCCTCCCTCCGGGGAGGGGTGAAAACAACAACATAAAACTAAAAACAATGGAGACAGTAGTGAAGAAAGCGGATAAAATAACCGACATGAAGCAACGCATGAGCGACATCTATCTTGCCGTATCATGGAGAGAGATTGCACGTACTTATTTCGACAAGTCTGTGCCGTGGTTTCAGCACAAAATGTATGGTATTGACGGAAATGGCGGCGTGGGAGGATTCACGGAAGAGGAGGCAGGGCAACTGCGAAACGCCCTCATGGACCTTAGCAACCGCATCCGCCATGCGGCTGAAAAGATCCCGTTACAAACTCCTACCATATAGATTATTTGAACAGTAGCACAGCTACGCAAGAGGTCGCCAGTATTCATGCGCTGGTGGCCTCTTTTTTTTACATAGAAGTCGCAATCACCCAAGGAGCGAAGGATACGCAACGGGCTCGATTGGTATTTTCCGTTTCCCATTCTTTTCTGTACATTTGCATCAGTTTTTAAAAGAAGTAGATATGTCTAAAGATAGTAAGGAGAGAATACAGTATATCTCGGCATGTGTCATGCTTGGCAGTGGCATTCTGCTGACGTTCCTGTGCTTCTTCCTCAATCATTACAAGATCGAGGATTCTGTACTCTGGTACGTGGCTCAATCGCTAGTCTATGCGGGCTCGGTGTTTGGCATCACGATGTATATCTCTACGACCAGAAGGGAGATTACCAATTTTCTCAACGACCGTCTTGGAGGCGGCAAGGAGGACAGATTGGCCAAGGAGGGAACCGCATGAGCAGGAGAGGTATGAAAGGCATAGGAGTGCTCCTTGCGGTCCTTCTTTTCCTAGTCTGCGTGGTGGCGTACGTGTGGCTGATGCGTGAACGGCTGAAAGTGCTCATGGAAGAGAATGAGCGAATCTCCGTGGAGCTGGCCAACGCCATGGCGGGCAATGTGCTCGTGCGAGACACCATACGGGACAGCGTTCAGGTAGTCAGCGCACCCGTGGTGGTTGTCGGAAGCAAATCCTATAAAAAGGAGGTGGCCGACAAAGAGCTGCTGAAGGACTTGGGGCTGAAGCCACCGCAGGTCGAGGAACAGCAGACTACCGTGACGGTTATCCATGATACCGTGACCATGCGGCTTGCGCCGGACAGTGCGTCGTTCGTCTATTCCGACTACTGGGCGGATTTCCGACTGATAGTGTCACCGTCGGACACGACGCTAGCCTACTCGGTACGCGACTCCGTCTCCACCATCGTCCATCGCGACTACAAACACAGGTTTCTGTGGTGGAGATGGGGAACGAAAGGGTATAGGGTGAAGGTTGTCAATTACAATCCTCACGCTCGACTGCTCTATGAACAGTATGTACGCGTGAGGAAACGATAAGTTCGATTGGTGTTTTTATTGTTAATATCTCTGGTTTTAACGTAATTCTTTTCATTTCACAGGTGGAGTGGCCGTCGCGAGACGGTCCTGCATTGTTTACTTGTAAGAGCAAAGTTGTTAGATAAGGTTTTTAGTTATTTCGAGCGGGCGGAGGTTGTGAAATCTCTGCCCGCATTCGTTGTTAGCATCTTTTAATCAAGATAAATTGAAAAACGCCTGCGCTGCATGTTTCAGTGAAAGTGCGTACCTTTGCAACCGTAAACAAGAAACAAGCATATTATAAAAACGACGGAGGCACCAAACGTTAAAAAACACGCTTCACGCTTATTTTTACGACAAAATATTTGGTGGTTCGGACTTTTTCCCTTAACTTTGCCATCGCTTACATGACGATGGTAAACCATCCCGGAGAGCAGCGGTACTGCTCGAACATATAGGTGCGGGCATTTTTTGTGTCCGCACATGAAGGGAGAGCAGCCCTTCATGTAGATATATTGGCGGTTGCCATTCCGTAAAGATTAGATTAAGCCCTTCGGGTGGAAGTCATCGTCTTGTAAGCAGCGGGATGTGCAGCCGCCTTTTCTGTGCTTACGGCCCAGCGTGTTCTGGGAGTGCTTACAAGATGATGCGTCATGAATCAGACGACTATCAACATCACCGCGCGGCAGGACCTTGCGCAGGTGAGCCTTCGGAAGAAGGTCGGAGAAATGGTCCAGGGTGTGAACAAATGGCTCGATGCGAAGAGCGGATTCTATAGCCGTATCTGCGGATTCTCCGTGACGCGCCGGGTGGTGGCCCGCGTCAATACAGTGACGCTCTCCCTTATGGCGGGGGCGGCATGCGTGGAGCAGGCGCCACTGGCGAGCCTCACGGCAATGGCCGTGGCTGGATGGATGGTTTGGAGAGTAAACCAGGGTAGCAACTCTGAGAAGAAAGGAGGAGCGGCATGAGTAAGCTGATATTAGAAAAGCTGACCGAAAATCAGCTGGAGACCTTAAGGATTCTCTTGGACGAGAATCGCATCGCAAACGACATCGAGCTTCTGTTCGAGATTAGAGATGATATCATAGACGAATTCGCCAATGCCAATGCCGACGGGAATGATAGCAAAAAGTATAAAGACCAATTGGTGGGGCTTACACGGATTATCCAACTGTGGCGTCAAGTAAGGAGGGACATGCGATGAAAGAGAGGAACGATTTCGAGCAGTGGAATGACTATGTGAACAGCTTCGAAAGGAACGAAGCATGGCGCATGAGCCTGGAGATCGCAAACATGGTACTGGAAGCATACTTCCAAAGCCGCGATTCCTTCCCAGGGACGAGCCTGATGGGGGAAGACCTCGTTGATGACTCCAAGACGACGGACGAGATTGTCGAGGAGGTATCAACGATGATGGACATCGACAAAGAGATCGTCGCTATTTGGATGCGCTACCACGGTTTCCATATCAAAACCATGGAGGACGGCACCGTCAAATGGGCCATCTGGCGGGATATGAAGCCGCTGCTGTAACCCATCGGGGGTACGCCCCGTATCCCTTGGAGCTGCGCTTGTAGCTCCTGGGGACGACGGGGAAGCGATAGAGTTAGAACACATTTTTTACATTGACAAGGGGTTCATGGTTCGTGAGGATAGTGTGCCCCGCTTTTTCCACTGGAAGCCGAACGATGTGATAGGATAAAATACTATTCCTTCAAATAATGTGTCGAAAACTTGCGGGAAAGAGCATTTATCCTTATCTTTGTAATCGAATCGCTACACATGGCATGCCATTCAGGCCAACTAGATGGCTCTGCCTTCAATACTCGGCGTCTTTCAATAAACAATCAATCTTTCTAAATACGATCATATATGATGAACTTTTTTTTATTAATGCTAACATGGCTGATATGCTACCTTGTGACGAGGGAGAAAAAAACGACTAGTTGGAACAATTACAAGTCAACTAGCAAGGAGGACATTTTACGAAGCCTGATCGACCGCGACAAATACGAGGAGGAAACACAACGTTTGATAGGGAACGAGGTAATAGCTGATAGTTTGAGGGAGAAATGGATGAAGAACGAGGAGGAGTTGGAAGCGCTTAAGAAGGCCAAGCAGGAGGAATTCGAGAGAAGCTTGAAGAATCCTACGTTCGAACAGAAGGTGCTATTTTACTCCTGTACAGTAATTTTGTGGATTGGCATTATTGCGTTTGTCTTTTTCTTTTACCACAAAGTACTGCCCCTCCTGTAATAATGACGGAATGAGCGGACTGCTTCCACCGTGTTCCCCATGTGTATGTATTTTCGTAGAAAAAAAGTAGATGCTACTTTTGGACTCAATTTCCAAAAGTAGCATTATTCTATGGCACGTAATACACAACAATTCGAGACCGTTGTCACCCTCAATGCACAACAGGCACAGAACCAGTTGGCTAAGATGGAAGAGAACTTGAAAAAACTCCGGAAGGACAAGGCAGAGCTTCTGTCTGGCAAAAGCTACAAGCCCGAGGATTTGCGTGAGCTCAACAAGGAGATACGTCAGGCCGAGGGACTGATGGGGACATACCGCGGCAGCATCACCCAGACGATCAAGACACTCTCCGACCTCGACAATGCGAGCCTCGGTGAGATACAGACCGCCGTGCGCAATCTGAAGAAGGAGATGAGAAACGTCACCTCCGAGGATGAGTATGCCCGCATGGATGCTCTCTTACAAAAGGCCAATGCACGCATCATCCAGTTGAAAAGCGAAGCGGGAGAGAGCGCTCAGGAGATGCGCCGGTTAGCGGAAGCTGGGCAAACCACAGCATCCGTATTGGCTAACATCGAGAATGCCTCACTTTATGACTTGAAGACAGCGGCGGCAACGCTCAATGAGGAGATGCTGAAGGCAAAGCCTGCTTCCTCTGCTTATGTTCATGCAGAAGAGAACCTGCATAAAGTCAACGACAGAATCCGCTCTCTGACGGAGGGCCAACGATTGGCGGCAAAAACGCTGGAGCAGTACAACAGCGAAGCCAATAAAATTACGAAAACTCAGAAACAGATAGACGCTGAAAATCATATAATAGAGAATACGATTAAAAACCTCAGCCATTCAAGTTTGCGAGACCTTGAGGCTTCCTTAAAGATGGTCAAGGAACAAATGGGCCAGTTTAAGGATAGAGGAGATGCAGGTTTTAAGGAACTGGCGGAGAAGGCGCGAAAACTCGATTCAGAAATTAAGAAGGTCAATGAATCTATTTCAGGTAAAACTGGAAATGTTTTCGGTAGATGGTGGCAGAGACTCTATGATAATTGGGGAGCCATGACGCAGGCTTGGGGGGCATTCACTGGCCTTACAGACACCGTGCGTCAGACGACGGCCGCTTTTGCCGAGATGGACCAGGAGATGGTCAACGTCCAAAAATATACGGGCCAAACCAAGAAGGAGGTGGTGGCCATGAATGAGGACTTCAAAAGGATGAATACCCGTACAGCGCGCGAGGAACTCAATCAACTGGCTGGTTCTGCAGGACGACTGGGCATCACGGCCACGAGCGATATTGAGGAATTCGTCGATGCAGCCGACAAGATTAATGTAGCACTGGGCGATGACCTCGGTGAGAAGGCCGTTGATCAGATTGGTAAACTCGCGATGATGTTCGGCGAGGACAAGAAAAAAGGATTGCGTGGGGCGATGCTTTCCACGGGCTCCGCCATCAATGAGTTGGCACAAAGCTCGTCAGCATCTGCGGGATACCTTGTCGATTTCACGGCACGCTTGTCGGGAGTGGGTAAACAGGCGGGACTGACACAACAACAGATCATGGGCTTCGCTTCCGTCCTAGACCAGAACATGCAGCAGGACGAGACAGCAGCCACGGCTATGCAGAACCTGATCACGAAGATGTTTCAGCAGCCTGCTAAGTTTGCCGCACTGGCTGGCAAGAGCGTCAAAGAGTTTACCAACCTCCTGAAGAATGATGCCAACGAGGCACTGATCCAGTTCTTCGGTGCCATGCGCAAGAACGGCGGGTTCGCACAGCTTGCGCCGATGTTTGACGAGATGAAAATGGACGGAAGCCGTGCCGTCGGCGTACTCTCGGTCATTGCGGATAAGCTGGCCGATGTGAAGGTGGCACAGGAGACGGCCAATAGGGCCTATGCGTCTGGACAGTCCGTCATAGACGAGTTCAATACCCAGATGTCAAGCCAACAAGCAGCGCTTGACATGGCTAAAAAAGACTTCAAGGAGTTGGCCATTGAACTCGGAGAGCAACTACTGCCCGTCGTGAAATACACCATATCGACGGGAGCGCTCCTCGTCAAGTCGCTTCTGACCATTATCAATTTCACGCGCCAACACTACAAAGGGATCATTGCGTTGAGTGCGGCAATAGCTACCATTGCTTCCATCTACTACCTATCTACTATCAAGATTAAGTTGTGGGCGGCGGCGCAGCTGGTGGCTACAGGTATTGATAAACTCGCTACTTTCGTTTTGAAAACTCAAACGACCGTGGTGCTTGGTCTCAAATTAGCATATTATGCAGTGACAGGACAGATTGCGAAGTGCCGTACGACGATGATGGCGATGCGTGCGGCCTCCATTGCTAATCCCTATGCTGCTTTGGCCACTGCGCTACTGGTGTTGGTGGCCGCAGGCTACAAGCTGTATAATATGTTCTTGTCTTTAAAAAAGGCCATGGAGGGAAACATGCTCTCCGTACGCAAGGCGAAGGCTGTACACGAGGATATGGTTGCTGCTACTAAGGAAATGAACGAGAACACGGCAGAGGAGCGTACGAGAGTGGAGGAGCTTACGAAAATCATCAACTCCAATGTCTATTCGTACAATGAGAAGAAAGCGGCTATGATTGCGCTTGAGAAGATCGTGCCAGGTTTTCATCGCAACCTTAAAAACGAGGAGGCGCTGACGCGTTCGAACAATGAGGCGCTGGCGGAATATGTGAGAAAGCTCAATGATGCGGCCTTAGCGCAGGCCCTTTACAATAAGATGGTCGCGTTGCAAGGAAAGCAATTCGACTTGGGTAGGGAAATTCGTAAGCACGAGCGGTCTGCCAAAGCCGTAAGGGCGGAGATTGCGCGCCATCCTGAAATATACAATGCGACAGAGAAAGGAAAGCAGATCACTGTTGGCGATGGCTTTATCTCGAATCTTTATGTTCCGTACAGTGCTCCTACAAAGGCTAACCGGAAGAAACATGCAGAACTGCAGAATTGGTTAAATTGGTCGAGATTGTTAAAGAAAAAACTGGCCGTAGTTAATTATGAAATAAAATACATCGGAGATTATTTGAAACAAAACGAGGGGGTCAGGACTGAATACCACAAGATCGTAATCAAGGAAACTGGTGGCGGAAATGGAAGCAGCGGCGTGGTGATTCCAGGATTGGATGGAGGCTTCAGCACTCCTGGCCACTACAAGGATCCTAAGCAAGTGGAGAAGGAAAGAAAGAAGGCGGAGAGCGAGAAGGAGAAAGCCAAAAGACTGGCGGAGAAGAATGAGCGAGAGATGAGCAAGCAGCGGAAGCAAGCTTATCAAGAAGCTATCAAGGAGGCAAGGGGCAATACGGACAAGGAGCAGGCTATGAACATACTCGCCTATTCCAAGGGCGAGAAAACCTTCACGCAATATCTCGATGACCAACACAGCATCGCCATCGAAGGCTACCGGAAGCTGGAGGCAATATACAAGCAGTATGGCACAGACTATGGCCAGTGGCAGGACGAGATAGCCAAGGAGGAACTTAAAAAGGACGAGGATCATCAGAAGGCACTTCTCAGCGACATCGAGAAGGGAAGAGTTGACCGGGAGAACAAAGCGAAGGAGGCGTACGAGACGCTGGGATCGTCCATCTACCATGACGAGAAAGCCCTGAACGAGTTGCTTTTCCAAAATGATATGAGAGCATTATCACAGAGGCTGGAAGCCATGGAGAAGGGTACGCAGGAATGGTTCGACACCAGGTCCGAGATGGAACAGCGAGATCAGGAACACCGAATATACCTACATCAGTACTATGCCGAATTGCTCTCTCATTACCAGGAGCAATGGGGCAAGGCAGACCTCAAAGAGCAGGAGCGCATAGCGATGAAGGGCATCGAGGAACTCTATGATAAAAGGTTGATCAAGTGGCAGGAGTACCAAGAGGCTCGTGCGGCAATCGCGCTTCAATACAGAAAGGAGCAGAGCGAGCAGGATGTGGACCACTCTGATGGTATGTGGTTTCACCAACGTTCGGAGGATGCTTACCAGACCGCTTCGAACAACGCCAATGCAGACTACCAGAATGAGCACCCGTTCGGCATGGGCGTTAAAGACTGGGCGACGGCCGACGTGAAGATCTACGCCTCCACACTTGCCAATCTCAAGAAGATGGAACAGGAGGGTGTCATTACCCACGAGGAGGCCATGGCAGCGATGGGACGTGCTACGGCAGAGATGGCCGCGGGTATCGCATCGAAGATGCAGGCAGCATACGATGCCGTGTCTCCCATTATGGACGCAATGTCCTCGTACTACTCGGCACAGTCAGACTATGAGGTGACAGTGACAGAGAAGAAGTATGAGAAGCTCATCAACGCTGCCGGCAACAACCAGGCAAAGGCGAAGAAACTGGAGGAGAAGAAGGAGAAAGAGATTGCGGCCATCAAGACGAAGTATGCACGAAAGCAAAGCAAGATGCAGGTGGCACAGGCCATTGCACAGACGGCCATATCGGCCATCAGCGCATACAGCTCGGCCATGGCGGGCGTACCATACCCTGCCAACCTGGTATTGGCACCCATTGCAGCGGAACTGGCCCTGGCAGCTGGTGCCATACAGATTGCCACCATCAAGAAGCAGCAACAGGCTCAAGAGGCAGGCTACTATGAGGGTGGCTTCACGGGAGGACGCAGTTACCGCAGACGGGCGGGGGTGGTCCATGAGGGCGAGTTCGTGGCCAACCACGCCGCCGTGAACAACCCGCAGCTGCTTCCAGCCCTTCGACTCATCGATATGGCACAGCGGAACAATACCGTCGGCTCGCTCACGGCATTGGACCTGTCCCGCTCGATGGGGGTTGGCGCAACGACTGTGGTATCGGCACCTGTCGTCAATGTGACCACCAACAATGCGGAGCTGGCCACCGCCCTGCGAGAGGCTCGCGACACCATCGAACGGCTTGGCGCCCTCCTCGATGGGGGCATAGCCGCCAACGTCTCGATGGAGGAGTTCAAGAAGAAAGAGAGACACTGGAATTCGATTCATTCTAACAGATAAACCATGATAGTATGCACTTTGGACGGAAAGGCGGGATTCCCGTCTTCCGCCGACAAAATCAAGGTAACGTATGAGAACCCGTTCGTCAAGGATTCAGGCTCCTATACGTATGATATCAACTTCCCGATGGCCATTCCTGGCAACAGACGCCTCTTCGGGAATATCCAACGTTTCGACGTGAAAAAAGCGGTGCCAGACTTCGAGGAATGCCGGCTGTTTGTGGGGAACAGGCTCGTCATCAGCGGCAAGGGGACGGTTACGTCCGTCACCAACGATATGGTGAAGGTGCAGATCGTTGGAGGCAAGAGTAGGATCAAGTACAACTCGAAGTTTGAGAAGCACTTCATCGACGAGGTGGACTATCCGCCCGTTGTTCTCGATAGCGGTATCAGAAAGGATATCTACCAGCAGGCTGGGCTGGGTGGACCTGACATGAGTCAAAATCAACTAGTGCTTCTGGATTTGACAACATCCAGCTTTGTCGGACAGAAAGGGGTGGCAGTGCTCAGCCCCGTTCACGACGAAAGCAACGACATGCTGTCCAACCGGGTAGTAATCTACAATATAAAAAGTTTCAAAATCAACGGCATGCCTGTCAACGTGAAGGGAATGACACCGTGCATGGTCAACTGTGCCCTGCAACCCTATCTGATGTATGTGCTGAGGAAGGTGCTGGAATACGAGGGGTACGAGCTGGTGAGGAACGATTTCGACCATTACCCGTGGAACCGGCTGGTCATCGTCTCAGCCTGCAAAACGGGGAAGCTCGGTGACGCGCTTCCGCACTGGTCCGTCTATAAGTTCCTCGATGAGATAAGGAAATTCTTCAATGCCTCCTTCGTTTTTGACGAGGAGTCCAAGAAGGTGAGTATGGTGGCCACTAACGAGATGCTCGCTAATGAGACCGTTACCTACGACTGTGAGGATGACTTCACCGTGGAATATGATGACGACGGGCTTGACAACCTTGCCACCTCCAATGTGGAGTACGCCATGGCGGATTCACCAAACCGGGACTGGAGGGATACCATATCGCAGAAGGTTATGGAGAATTTCACACTGAAGGAATATCAGAGTTTTGGCGAGATGTACGATGCGCTGGAACAGATGAACGACAAGGAGAAGAAGACCACCCTATTCCATCAGAATAACACTTATTTCGTTTGGGCAGAGCTTCCGAAGGACGGCAATCCATACACAGAGGAGAAAGAGACAACGCTGACGAGATGCGGGTTCTTCAACCCGATCGTGCGGGATGCGAAGAGTGACAATTACCAGAAGCTGTGCATTGCTCCAGCGGCCATATTCCGCAGGGCCTACTTTGACGAGAAATCACTGAACGTCGTCATCAACAACTACATCAAGGATGTGGTGGTGACGGTACCGTCCGTCTCCAACGAGAAAGAGGCGAGCCACCAAAAGATGGAACAGGATGAGAACGGAGGGTTCTACTATTCAGTACAAGAGGCCATGCAGGGCACCGTGGAAGACTCAACGACAGAGACAACGGAGGATGACGGGACGATGTCGGTAGCATTCCAAGCCGATTGTCTGACCAACCTCGCACCTGGACAGATTTATCCAGTAGAGTATGACCATAGGTTGCCGGACGAGGACACGAACCACCGTGCCCCTGTTCTCTTCACCGACTATCGAATGACCTATCCAAGACTTTGCGCTGACACGGCCTCACTGTCGCTGGAGGCACTCCCCTCCATTGGTATCGGATCATTGCGAAGACCAGACTCGTCCGACAAAGACCGATTCGGAGAGGTCGTTGTGGATTGCCACAACCAGGTGACGGTGAAACTGGTGACAGACGAGATTCCAGACCCATCGAGGATATTCGTCATTCGCAACAAGAAGTTCATCTGCGAGAAGATAGAGATGGAGGTGTCCGACGACGGCATTTCCAAGGTCAAGACGGGGTATTTTTACGAGATAGTAAAATAGCGTATCTTTGCAGGCAGTTGATTGTTTAGGAATTTTTTTTATCTGATGAAGGGGAGCCGTGAGGGATCATAGCTCCCCTTCGAAATGCTTGGTCTCCTCGTGGGCTACCTTCGCACTCTTCAAGTACTTGTTGGTTACACTGATATCAGAATGCCGTGCCTGGTCGCGTGCTATGACGATTCCCTCGGCATTGGCGAGGTCTCTGATACCAGAGTCCTTCAGGCTATAGAACTGGTAGGATTTGGGAAAGCGCAGGGCGTCCCGTACCTTGTTCCACTCCACACGAAATCTGTTCACATAGAGCTGTATGGGTCCGGGGACGAGGTTTTGTCCGAAAAGGTAATCGTTTGACGGATGGTCAAACACTTCTTGCTGTATCATTATTTTTAACACTTTATCATTGATGGCGACCGTTTGTCCCTTTCGATTCTTGGAATGTTCGCCGTGAACAAAGACGCTCTGCTCGGAAATGCTGATGTCGCCCACCTTCACATAGCGAAGCTCGTCGGGACGGATGAAGCAGTAGTACTCCATCATACAGGCGAGATAGAATGGAGGATTGTACTTCTGGGTATAGTCACGGAGTCTGGCGAGGTCCTCAGCGGTGAGGGGGTCACGGAACTTCTCCTCCTCGCGCAGCATCCGTATCTCCTCGATGGGGTTCTTCTCGATGTAAAGCCGCTCCACCATCCAATTTCCGAAGGTGGAGAGCCATGTGCGGTAGTTATTGCGCGTTTTAGCCGATACGTCCTTGTCCAGGATCAGGTAGTCCAGGAAGTCGATGGCAAAAGATTTGTTGAAATCGTAGGCGTACCTTACACCAGTAGAGACCTCGTCCAAATAGATTCTCATCTGATTGAGACGGCTGCGGTAGTCGATGGCGGTCTTACCCTTCAACACGCCCTTCTCCTCGGCGCGGTAGGTGTAAGCCTCGTAGCGCTCGAGCACTTTACTGAATTCTGTGAAATGGCGTGTCCGGCTGGCCGTTGTCCAAGGGTTCCAGCCGAGTTTCAGCTTTTCGAAAAGGTTGTGGATGAGAATTGCTGCGAATTTTTCTCGATCCCGTGCACTCTTGTAGCGGTCTAGCATGTATTTCTTCCGACGCATCGCATCGCGTTTCGGGTCATAGGCGAAGAAATCGACATACCAGTGCTTGCCCTTGTGCAAGCGTGGCAGTGTGAACTGAACTATTTCTTTTTGCGATAGAAGTTGGTTTCGTGACGAGCACATTTTTTTTACATTGTTCTCCCAAAGGAAACCAATGCCGTGATACTTACGGCTCACCCGATAAACCTGGGGGATTAAGCATACAGCTTTGTAAGTCTGAAAA
>OLZI01000158.1_pt1 | contig 47182 bp, 39 predicted proteins | sample 1674061 | NCBI WGS metagenome assembly OLZI01 (sample SAMEA103958139, study PRJEB25191) | human gut metagenome | biome: human-associated habitat [ENVO:00009003]; feature: intestine environment [ENVO:2100002]; material: feces | place: Germany | collected 2013/2015 | reverse complement strand
CAGCCATCTTTGGTCCGAGTGGCGAGAGTCGAACTCACGGCCTCTTGAACCCCATTCAAGCGCGCTACCAAACTGCGCTACACCCGGTCAACCGGGCTGTCTCGAATCAGCTTGATTATTATAACTGACTGTACCGAGAATGTCAATAGAAATGTACGAATTTTATAAATATATTTTGCTTTATGACTGATAAAGGAAGGAAAGAAGGGATAAATCATGCCGAATAGTCTGGAATTGAACGTCTCCCCTGCACTGCTGCATACTTTTGCCAACCATCCGTTCCATGTCCGCAAGGATATGGAGATGAACGAACTGGTGGACAGCATCCGGGAAAGCGGTGTTATTGTTCCGCTGATTGTGCGCAGCAGGCCCGAGGGCGGCTATGAGATTATCAGCGGACACCGCCGCTGCGAGGCCTGCCGGGAGCTGGGTATTGAGAAGGTGCCGGTCCGCGTGCAGGAGCTGACGGATGATGAAGCTACTATTTTAATGGTGAACAGCAATATCCAGCGGGAGCATGTGTTGCCGAGTGAGAAGGCGTTTGCGTACAAAATGAAGATGGATGCGATGAAGCATCAGGGACGGGCAACTTCGTGCCAACTTGGCACGAAGTTGCGGACTGACGGAGTTCTTGCTGAAAGCTCGTCAGATAGCGCACGGACAATACAGCGCTACATCCGCCTCACCTATCTCATCTCCCCCATTCTGCAAATGGTCGATCAGTCCCGGATGGCGTTCAACCCCGCGGTAGAGATCTCCTACATGACGCCTGAGCACCAGCGGTGGCTGCAAGCCGAGATGGAGCTTTGCGAGGCCACGCCATCTCTTGTACAGTCCCGCCGACTTAAAGAGATGAGCCAGAGCGGCACACTGACGGAGCACTACCTGCATACCCTGCTCACCGAGCAGAAGCCAAATCAACGTCAGAAGTTTTTCTTGAATCAATCTGACGTACAGAGGTTCTTCCCTCCCGGCTATACGCCCGAGCAGATGCAGAACACGATTTTTTCTCTGCTGAAAACCTGGGGCCACGCCCACGAGCATACCCAGAACCAGCAGGAGCTGGAACGGTAAAATACCACACACAACCTTATTTATAAGGCCCGGTTAGGATGCCAAAAGCACGGTATTCTGTCAGGCTTATTCGAGTGCGCGCTTTTTGGAGAAGCAACCATGCAATTTGACTACTTTTACGGCAGTCAGGCCGAGCAGTTCTCGTTCTATCGCATCCCCAAGGTGCTGTTCACCGACCCGCAGTTCAAGCCGCTGTCCACCGATGCCAAGGTCCTGTACGGTATCCTGCTGGACCGCATGAGCCTGTCGGTCAAGAATCACTGGCTGGATGAACAAAGCCGGGTCTACATCATCTTCACCACCGAGGAAATCATGGAGGCACTGAGCTGTGCCAACCAGAAGGCCTGCCGCCTGATGCTCGAGCTGGAAAAGGATGCAGGTCTGATTGAGCGCAAGCGCCAGGGACTTGGAAAGCCCAGCTTGATTTATGTGAAAAACTTTGCTGTTTCGTCATAAATCAAGAAATGTGAAAATCACATTTCTTGAAGTGTGATTTTCACACTTCTGGAGATGTGATTATCACACGCAAATAAGACTGATAGTAATTAGACTGATTAGAACGATACAGAAAACAGATTGAAAAACAGAATACGGGGTGTAGAGTATGGCCGGGGTGACGAAGGAAGAAATCGCGCGGGCGAAGGAGCTGGACCTGCTGACCTACTTCAAACTCGTTGAGCCAGGCAACCTGAAGCTCGTGGGCAAGGAATACCGTCACAAGGTACACAGCTCGCTGACGATCAGCAAGGACAGCCTTTGGTGCTGGCACTGCATCGGCCTGCGCGGGCGCACGGCGCTGAAGTATCTGATCGATGTCGAGAAGGTGCCCTATGTTGAGGCTGTGCGGGAAATCAACCGCATCCAAGGCGGCGTGGTTCATTCTTCCCAACCTGTAAACCTGCCGCAGCCACGCGCTGAGCCGGAAGCATCGCGAGATTTCAAGCTGCCCAAGCCGGACCCAAACAGCTATTCCGCTATGGCGTACCTGCGTGGGCGCTGTATCCACCCCAATGTACTGGCGTTCTGCCGCAAGGAGGGCATTTTGTACCAGACCAGCATCAAAAATCACCCAAACTGCGTATTTGTCGGGCGCGACGGTGAGGGTGTTGCGAAAGGCGGCAGTTTACGTGGCTGTACGCAGCTGCAATTCCGGCGTGATATTCCCGGAAGTAAGAAGATTTACCCGTTCTACATACAGGCCAGCACTAAGGCCGACACGGTTGAGGTCTACGAAGCGCCCATCGATGCCATGTCCGGCGCGTCACTCAAGCTCATGCAGCACGCGGAGCCGTGGCGCGGCGTCCACTACCTGGCACTGGGCGGTACGGACTATGCGGCGCTGGATGCGTTTTTGAAGTATTTCCCGGCAGTCCGCAAAATCGTCCTCTGCCTGGACAATGACAACGCAGGGCGGACCCGGACGCAGGATATTATTGCGCACCTTGCAGGCAGCGGCAAAGCCGTGGAGGACCGCCCGCCGCCGGTGGGCAAGGATTACAACGACACGCTGGTGCAGTACATGCAGGAATACCGCGCACACTGCATCAGCATGGATGATATTTTGGAGGAAACAAGATGAAAACAATCGCAATCGCAAATCAGAAGGGCGGCACGGGGAAAACGACCACAACGTATAACCTCGGCATTGCCCTGACCCAGCAGGGCTACCGCGTCCTGATGGTGGACTTTGACCCGCAGGGCAATCTTTCCTGCTACTGCGGTATCCCACCAGAAAAGGACCTTGACCAAACCATTACGGAGCTGCTGATGAAGACCTCCTGCGAAAAGCCGATTAGAAATCGGGAGTGTATCTACCAGACCGGACGTAAGGAGGCTGCCGCACGGGTGGATTTTATCCCGTCCAACCTGCGGCTGGCGGGCTTTGAGCTGGCGATGGGCACGATGATGTGCCGTGAGGTACTGCTAAAAGCCTGCCTGGAGCAGTACAACAGCCAGTACGACTACTGCCTGATCGACTGCTCCCCCTCTGTCGGCCTGCTGCTGACTAATGCGCTGGCCGCCGCCAATGAAATTATTATCCCGATGCAGGCGCAGCCATTCTCCGTTGTGGGCATGTCGCAGCTGACATCCTCCATAGCCAATGTGCAGCGTAAGATCAACCCCGGGCTGCGCGTGAAGGGCATCCTTCTGACGATGACCGAGCACACGAACGTTTCCGACCACTACTGCGGGCAGGTCCGCAGCACCTACGGCAATAAGATTCACGTTTTCAAAACGGAGATCCCCAGAAACGTGAAGGTACAGGAGAGCCAGGCCAATGCAGAGCCGACGATTTTGTACGACCCGAAAAGCAACAGTGCAAAGGCCTATATTGAATTTGCGAAGGAGGTATCCGGCTATGGCCGCGAAGAACAAGTTTTTGAACGCGATGAAGATGCCCTCAATCGATGATATGTTTTCCTCGGAGGCTGACAGGCAGCGGGAAAGCGGCGATTTGGTCACAGAGGTGCCGCTTTCCGAGCTGCACCCGTTCGTCGGGCATCCATTTGAGGTGCGCGACGATGAGGATATGCAGAAGCTGGTGGACAGCATCCGGGAGAACGGTGTGCTTACCAACCTGACCGTGCGACGCCGCACCGAGGGCGGGTATGAGATCATCAGTGGGCACAGGCGGTTTCATGCAGCACAGCGGGCCGGGCTGACTGCGGTCAAGGTGCAGGTGCGGGATATTGATGATGACCAGGCAATTATTGACATGGTTGATTCCAATATTCAGAGAGAGCATATCAGCCCGATGGAGAAGGCCAGGGCGTATGCGATGAAGCTGGAAGCTATCAGTCGCCAAGGAGCACGACAAGATTTAACTTCCGCCCAAGTTGGGCGGAAGTTGGAAAGCGCTGACATCGTGGGTAAAGAAGCTGGAGATAGTCGTATGCAAGTTAGACGGTATATTCGCTTAAATAGCCTCGTCCCCGACCTGCAAAAGAAAGTCGACGACGGCAGTTTGAAATTCAACCCCGCCGTAGAGCTTTCTTACCTTACCCCCACCGAGCAGAATGATTTTCTCGATTACATGGAATCCCAATCCTGCTCGCCTTCGCTGTCGCAGGCACAGAAACTAAAAGCCGCCAGCAAGGAAGGTGCGCTGGATCATGGCAAGCTGCTGGAAATCATGGACACCAAAAAGCCCAGTGTACCGCCCCGTGACCCGACGCTGACCATCAGCGTCAGCAAAATTGCCCGCTACTTCCCCGCCGGCTACACACAAGAACAGATGGTAGGAATCATCATGCAGCTTCTGGAACGAAACTCGCGCCATCTTATGCCGGAAAAACAACCCAGTCTGGAGCGTTGAAATGGCAGAGTACAGATATTACCTGATTCCCGATTTCATGTCGCACGTCTTTCCGCAGCAGTTTGAAGAACAAGCTCCCACGGAGTTCTTTTCAAATACTGCTGATTTGATGAAGCGCTACCAGCAGTTGAGAGAAATGCCCTACAACAACGAGTACACCTGGAACGAGCGCACCAATCTTCCCTACCCGCGCCTGACTGTTGGAATTGACCGCCGTGACCCGGATGGCGCAGTAACCATCATGCAGGTGCGGAACGGCGTCAATTACCTGTGTGATGATTACCGCGGTCCCTTTGCAGATCGCAATGACAAGCAGCTCATTGAAATGGCAAAGCAGCTTGTGACGGCAGTTGGCGTAGATCGTATCCGGCCTCACTACTACACGGAAGAAAATGGTCACACAAAGGTACATGTTGGCAAAGACATCCACATAACCGAGTGGGCCAATGCACCGGAGCTTTGCAGCGCACTTCGCTTCTCACGGTTTCTGAACCGTGATGGGCAGCAGTTGTTTCAGGTGCGCAACGGGCAGCGCATTATTGAAAACTATGCGGATGGTTCACAGCTGGTGAAAGATGTGCAGACAGTTGACGACACGCACTTTTACGTAGGTAGCCGTTTCTGCCACATCCAGCAGTATGCAAATCAGTGCTTCAAAAGAGGCTGTTATGTTGAGCCGGAGCATCCGCAGCCGGGTGATAAGTTGGACAGACTGCTGATATATCAAATTCCACATTACACCTGCGAATATCGCTTTACGGATTATGACTACGCCCAGAACAAGCTGAAAGCCACCGACTACCGCTGTGCTTATTTGGCCAACCTGCCCCGGGACTACACACCGGACAAGTGCTTCCGGGATTTCAATTATGATGACCGCCCCTGCGCCAACAGTATGCCGTCTTTGTCCGTCAGTGATCTGATCGTCATGGAGCGCGATGATAAAGCTGAAGCCCTGTATGTGGATGCCGTTGGCTTCAAGGATGTAAGCCGACTGTTGCCCGAGCTTCATGATATGGAAGTTGAGCGACAGGAGCACAATTTAGATGAATTAGAAAGGTAGGTGTCAAGATGCCGAAACCGCAGGATATATTTCAGCTTGCTCAGCAGGAGGCCGTGCGGGTCACAGCATCGCCACAGGCGTGGCAGAGCTTTTTGTACACTGCTGCCCACAACTATCACACCACCTATCTGAACCAGCTTTTGATTCACGCCCAGCGGCCAGACGCCGCGGCCTGCGCCAGCATGGAATACTGGAATACGAAAGCAAACCGGCTGGTCATGCGCGGCAGCAGAAGCATCACCGTGCTGCAGCGCCGGCAGGGCATGGCGGTGACAAAGCCGGTCTTTGCCATCGGCGATACCACACTATTGAGCCAGACGCACACCGGCGGGCCGTGGGAGGTCACGGACACAACGCGCCCGCTGCTTCTGCAAGATAAATTTGATGATTGGCTGGTGGTGCTGGCGCAGGATGGCGTATCCAACGAAGCTGACCGTGCCCGCCGCATGCTGGAACGCAATGTGGCGGACAGTACGCTGCAGTGGGCGCAGCCTGACGAGCAGATGCAGCTCTTGCAGGCACTGGTCACGCAGAGTGCTGTCTACATAGCACGGTTGCGAATCGGGCTGCCGATGCGGGACGAGGATTATCCGGTGTTTCAAAGTGTCAGCCAGTTCGACACCTATCAGATTTCACTCTGCTTGGGTGGCTATGTACAGGCAGCCGCGGAGCCGATGCTGGATGCCATTGGGCGTGAGGCGCTGCGACTAAACCGTGACAGCATTGCAATTAAGCACGAACCAGTTCATAATGAAAGCACACGAACACAACTGAACAGCCGAGAGGAGGCCGTTACTTATGACGTACACGAAGAACCGCGAAGGCTACCTGATTCCGAGCCTTTCCCTGCCGAACCAGCCGAACCCTTACCTGAATCGCTACGCGAGGCTGCGTCTGGAATATCTGGAGCAGAACGAGCCGACGCTCTGCGACCAGCTGATGCTGGAGGGCACGCTGCTGACGAGCTGCAATCGAATCGGACGAGTCGCACAGCGGATGGTGGACAAGACCCTGCACGAGCTGATGCAGACCACCCAACTGCCGGACCGCAGGACGAACCCGCTGGGCTGGACGCAGATGACCAACAGCCTGAAAAAGCAAGCGGAGGAAGCAGTCCTTCCGATGCTGTACGAAGTTTAACCGAATCCCCCGCACAGGCGGAGAGCGAGCAATCGCCCTCCGCTTTTGCTTTGCCTGAATTTCCGCCCACGCTGCTGCCGCAGCTGCTGGCGGCAGAGACGTCTTCCCGTGCGTCTAACGCTGAGTATATTAGCTTTTATAGTAAGAATCCCCTGCTCATTGACCGGCTGCGCTTTGTGCGGGAAAGCTACAAGGATATTTTTACAGAGCTTCTGCTGGCCGATGATACCCGCGTGGGCTTCCACAGGCAGGATAACGGTCTGCTTGTCTGGCAGGGCGCGTATCTGACCCGCAGCGCGGAAACGCTGCTGCCGTGGCGTGCCGTGGCCAATGCACTGAACGACTTGATTGAACAGCATGAGCTGATTGCGGCCATCAACCCGAAGAAACTGCCGCAGGTAGAGGAACAGCTTTCCTTTGAACTGCCTGACGGTTCGCCGCCGAGTGCGGAAAATAACAGGTTGGAAAAGGATGATTTTTTCACCCCGGAAAAGCAGGAAAGCGTCATTCGCTCTGCCCTGCCCGTTGCAGAGTACAATGCCCCGCAGATGGATGACGGCAGCGTTATCACAGACGAGGAAGTCAACCTGGCTTTGGCAGCGGGCAGCAATTTTGAGAACAGCAAATTCCGCATCTATCAGCAGTTCACAACCACGCAGGGCGACCACGCCGCTTTTTTGAAGAAGGAATACGGCAGTGGTGGCCGGTCATGGGACTACCAAAGCGGTGCCCACGGCTGGGTGGACCACGGCCCTGCCGGACTGAAGCTCATCTTGACAAATGAGGAAGGACGCTTTGAGCGCAGGCTGCTATGGCGGGCTGCAGCCAAGCGCATTGCCTATCTGATCGAGATGCAGCGCTTTTTGGCGCCGCAGGAGCTGGAGCAGTATCCCGCATGGGCTGCCGAGCAGCGAGAACCCGCCAGTGCGGTGCGCGATGAACCCAGTACCGTGCCGGAAAACAGGCCCATTTGCGCCGAGGGCCGCGTTGTCTATCTGGAGGATGACCACCGATTCACGGTTGAGCGCATCGGGCAATTTGACGTGCATCTGCGGGACGAGGAATTTCCCTTGGCTGGACGCGCCATCAGCCGGGAGGAGTTTCAGCGGCAGCTGGACGCCAACCCGCGCAACGGCGGTATGATGCTCTCCGAGCAGCAGCATGAAGCCCTTGTGCAAACGCAGACGGAACAGGCGCTATCCTACATTGAGGATTATCTCAAGGACGAATTTGAAATCACCGAGCCGGACTTTTCCGACCTGACGCGAATCGATTTGGGCTATACCACTACCGAGGATGAGAAACACGTCGTTCAGGTGTATGCCGACTTGAAGCACTGCACTGTCACCAAGCTGGTGGACGATACTCTCTACGCGCAGGAACGGTATGGCTCACTCGATGATCTGAACCAGGCGGTGCTCTCCAATCTCGATTTTGACAGTCTCATGGAAATAGACCTCGACGAGGTGGAAGAACACGAGCCGCAGGAAAATGTCTTTCCTCCCGAAGAGCCCGCCGCGCAAGCCCCCACCAACTACCTTGCACCCTATGAGCCGGAGGTTCCCACAGGAGCAAAGGCCAAGTTTGCTGCGAACCTAAACGCGATTCGGACACTAAAGCAAATCGAGCAGCGCGGCACACCGGCCACAGAGGCCGAGCAGGATGTTCTGGCCGGTTATCTCGGCTGGGGTGGTCTTTCCGATGCCTTTGACCCTAATAAAGACAACTGGCACAGCGAGTACACGCAGCTGAAAGAACTGCTGACGCCGGAGGAATACACCGCCGCGCAAGAATCAACGCTGACAGCCTTTTATACCCCGCCTGCCGTCATCCATGCCATGTACCGTGCATTGACCCGTATGGGCTGCGTGGGCGGCAATGTGCTGGAGCCCAGCATGGGTGTAGGTGCGTTCTTTGGGCACCGCAGCGGCAGCTTTGATACGAACAATGCAAAGCTCTACGGCGTCGAGTTGGACAGTGTATCGGGCGGCATCGCGCAGCAGTTATACCAGAAAGCCAAAATTCAAATCTGCGGCTACGAAAAAGCCGACCTGCCGGACAGCTTCTTTGATTTGGCTATCGGCAATGTGCCGTTTGGGCAGTATCAGGTTACGGACCGTCAATACGACAAGCTGCACTTTCAAATTCACGATTACTTTCTAGCCAAGACCGTAGACAAGCTCCGCGTCGGCGGCATTATGGCGTTTATAACGACCTCCGGCACGATGGATAAAAAGTCCGAAAGCGTGCGCCGGTATCTGGCTGCCCGCTGTGACCTGATCGGCGCGGTGCGGCTGCCCAACAATGCCTTTACCGCACAGGCAGGTACAACCGTTACCTCGGACATTCTGTTTCTGCAAAAGCGCGGGCGGGTCTTGGAGCAGGACGCGCCGTGGATTCATGTAGGCGAGACCGCGGACGGCATTCCGCTGAACCGGTATTTCATCGATCATCCCGAGATGATCTGCGGTGAGATGCAGAAGGTCAGCGGCCCCTACGGGCAGCGCTCTACCTGCGCACCGCTGGAAAATGGCACGTCTTTAGAAGGTCAGCTTGATGCAGCTCTTGCCAATTTACAGGCCGAGTACATGCTGGAAGATGACCGGGAGGATGCGCAGGAGGAAAGTGACACGCTCGATGCCGACCCCAACACGCGAAATTTCAGCTATGTTGTTAAAGACGACACAGTTTATTATCGCGAGAATTCCAAAATGCGCGCCGTGAAGGCCAGCACCTCCGCGTTAGCCCGCATCAAGGCGCTGGTCCCACTGCGGGATACCTGCCGGGAGCTGATTCGGGCACAGCTGGACAATCTGCCCGATGAAACGATTGCCTCTTTGCAAGCGCAGCTGACCGCCCAGTATGATTCCTACCACGATACGTATGGGCTAATCAACAGCCGTGGCACGGCTTCGGCGTTCCGCGAGGATTCCGGGTATTTCCTTCTCTGCTCGCTGGAGGACATCGACAGCGAGGGCCATTACAGGGGCAAGACGGATATGTTCACAAAGCGGACCATCCGCCCGGCACAGGTGGTGGACCATGTGGATACCGCCGATGAAGCGCTGGTTCTGAGCCTGACCGAGAAGGCCCGTGTGAACCTTGCCTACATGGCACAGGTCACAGGAAAAGCACAGGAGGAGATCATCCGCGATTTGACCGGCGTTATCTTCCGCGACCCGGAGCAGTCCGAGCCAGTTTATCTGCCAGCTGACGAATATCTTTCCGGCAATGTGCGGCAAAAGCTGGCCGTTGCCCGGCTGGCCGCAGCGTCCGACCCGGACTATCAGGTCAACGTGAATGCACTGGAGCAGGTACAGCCGAAGGACCTCGACGCCAGCGAAATTGCTGTGCAGCTGGGTGCCACCTGGATACCACCTGAATATATTCAGGATTTTCTCATGGAGCTGCTGGAGCCGCCGCTGTCTACACGGCTCTCCGTGAAGGTGCTGTTTGCGTCGTTCACCGGTGAGTGGAATATCACGAACAAGCGCTACGGCAACGGCAGCATGAAGGCAACCGTCACCTACGGCACGAACCGCAAGAATGCCTATGAAATCACCGAGGCTGCACTGAACCTGCGGCCTGTGCAGGTGTTTGATACTGTCACCGACGCAGAGGGAAACAAAAAAAGCGTGCTGAACCACGCCGCCACCGAGGCTGCCTACGCCAAGCAGTGCCTGATCAAGGACAAGTTTGAGGAATGGATTTTCAAGGAGCCGCAGCGTCGGCAGGCACTGGTAAGCCTGTACAACAGAAAGTTCAACTGCATCCGCCCGCGGGAATATGACGGCAGCAATCTGCGCTTTCCCGGCATGAACCCGGAAATTACGCTGCGGCCCCACCAGCGCAACGCCATTGCCCACGTGCTGTATGGCAACAACGTACTTCTGGCACATGAGGTGGGGGCTGGGAAAACGTTCGAGATGGTCGCCAGCGCCATGGAGAAGAAGCGCCTGGGTCTTTGCAATAAAACGCTGATCGTAGTACCCAACCATTTGACCGAACAGATGGCGTCCGAGGCGCTGCTGCTCTACCCCAATGCGGAAATTCTGGTGGCACGCAAGACGGATTTTGAAAAGGCCAATCGCAAAAAATTTTGTGCCCGCATTGCTACCGGCAACTTTGACATTATCGTGATCGGGCACAGTCAGTTTGAAAAGATACCGCTTTCCGATGAACGGCAGAAAATGTACCTGCAAAAGCAAATCGACGATGTAGTGGCACAGGCAGCTGCACTGAAGGCCCAGCGCGCCGAGAATTTTACCATCAAGCAGATGGAGCGCATGAAAAAGCAGCTGCAACGGAAGCTGGACAAGCTCAACGACCAGAGCCGCAAGGATGACGTCATCACCTTTGAGGAGCTGGGCGTGGACAGCCTGATGGTGGACGAGGCGCACTACTTCAAAAACGCAATGGTCACTACCAAGATGACCCGCGTGGCCGGTATTTCCCAGACCGAAAGCCAAAAGGCTAGCGACATGTATATGAAGTGCATGTACATGGACGAACTGACCGGCGGGCACGGCATTGTGTTTGCCACCGGCACACCGATTTCCAACTCGATGACCGAGATGTACATCATGATGCGGTATCTGCAATATGGGCTTTTGGAGCAAGAGGGACTGCTGAACTTTGATGCGTGGGCCTCTACGTTTGGCGAGAGCGTTACCGCGATTGAACTGGCCCCCGAGGGCAACGGCTACCGTTCTAAAACACGGTTTGCAAAGTTTTACAATCTGCCCGAGCTTATGAATATGTTCAAGCAGTGTGCCGACATTCAGACCGCCGATATGCTGAAGCTGCCGGTTCCGGAAATCACAGGCGGCAAGCCTACGATTGTGAAGCTGCCGCCCAGCGAGCTGCAGCGGCAGATGGTGGCGGCGTTGGGTGAGCGCGCCGAGGCGGTGCGTAATCGCCTGGTAGCCCCGAATGAGGACAACATGCTGCGCATCACGAACGATGGCCGCAAGCTGGCGTTGGATCAGCGGTTGATGAATTCCCTGCTGCCCGATGACCCCGACAGCAAGGCGAATGCCTGCGTGGAACGGGTCTTTACCATTTGGGAAAAGACAAAGACACAGCGCTCCACGCAGATGATTTTCTGCGATTTGAGCACACCCCGTGCGGACGGCTTTGATGTGTACAACGATATTCGGGACAAGCTCGTGGCGCGTGGTATTCCCAAAGAGGAGGTACAGTTCATCCATGATGCCGATACGGAAGCCAAGAAGGCTGAGCTGTTCGGCAAAGTCCGCAGCGGTGCGGTTCGCGTGCTGATGGGTAGCACCCAGAAGATGGGCGCTGGCACCAACGTACAGACGCGGCTGTGTGCACTCCATCACCTTGATTGCCCATGGCGGCCAGCCGATATTGCCCAGCGCAACGGACGCATGGTGCGGCAGGGTAACATGAACAAAGAGGTTTCTATCTTTATTTATATAACCGAAGCCACATTTGACGCCTACAGCTATCAGTTGGTCGAAAACAAACAGAAGTTTATTTCGCAAATCATGACGTCGAAATCCCCTGCCCGAAGCTGTGAGGATTTAGACGAGGCTGCGCTCTCCTACGCTGAGGTAAAGGCGCTGGCTGCCGGAAACCCGATGATCAAAGAAAAGATGGACCTTGATATTCAGGTTGCGCGGCTTCGCACGCTGAAGGCCGCCTACAACAGCCAGCACTACCGACTGGAGGACGCCGTGACCGGTATCTTTCTGCGAGAGATCCGCGGCACCGAATGCCGGATTCAGGCGTTTGAGAAGGATATGCAGACCGCCAAGGACAGTCAGAGCTATGACAAGGACGGCAAGCTGGTTTTCAGCATTGAGCTGGACGGCACGTCCTACGACAAGCGCGAGGATGCCGGTAAGGCACTGCTCGGGCTGGTGGGTGCTGCCGTGCGGGCCGACCATCATGTTTTGGTGGGGCACTATGCGGGCTTTGAAGTCACGGTTGCCTATGTGCCGCTTTCCAAGGTGTTTGTGGCACATCTGGTCGGGCAGGCCACCCATACCACGGAGCTTGGCAGCGACGCTGCCGGCAATATGGTCCGCCTGCAAAACGTTGTCGCTGCCCTGCCGCAGGAGGTCAGCGGTATGCGCAACAATCTACAGCAGCTGCGCGTCCAGTTGGACAGCGCCAAAGAGGAACTGCAGCAGCCTTTTCTGCAGGAACAGGAGCTTAACGACAAGAGTGCGCGCCTAGCCGAGCTGGATGCCCTTCTGAATGTGGGCAATGATGCCCCGGTTTTGGAGGGTGAGGCCGAGGTCGTAAACGAGGACGATTCTGTGCGAACGCCTAGAGAGGAAAACGAACTGGAACGCTGAAATCGACAGCCTTGCATTATTTCGCAGACCATGTATCATAGAGGTAGGAGGTGGCCATTATGCCCATTCAACGTAAAAATCTGTTCCTTACCTGGGGTATCCGCATTAGTCTCGTGCCTGTCATTCTGGTGCTTCTTGCACTGGGCCTGATTGCAATCGTGCTGTTTGCTATCTGCGGAGTTTGCGGCAGGTTTTTGGCGGCACTGGGCGGTCTGGCTGCTCTGTTGGCGCTATTCGATAAGTGCTACCAAGAGGCGGCAGTATCCGCCATCGTGGCATTCTTGCTCAGTCCTTACGGCGCGCCGCAGGTGCTGTTCTGGCTGGGCAGAAAGCTGCTCGAGTTTGCTGGTAGTCTGTATGATTTATACTACTGATTGGAGAAATTTATAATATGAAAAAATGTCTGTTATCCATTCTTTTAGCTACGGTGTTACTCTGCGCCTGCGCACAGCAGACCGATAACACCTTGCAAACGCCGGAAAGCAGTACGCTGGTAGAACTTACCGTTGCTACTGAAGAGACTGCCATTGAGACACCTGCGCCCCTTGCCACGAAAAGCCCGGCACCAACGTCTACACAGACTCCAGAACCGACTGCTACACCGGCACCGACTGAAATTCCCATACCGGAGCCTACTGCAGCGCCTACCGAAGCGCCCGCTACGGAACCCGTTGCCGCGGAGAGTCAGCCTGTACAGGTCAGTATGAGCTATGGTGCAGTCCCCTTTGACCTGGCGGCGGGCAGTGAGGAGTGGTGGAGCATCGACAGCTCGGACAGTGCCTACTGGGCTGTGCAGGAAAACATCAATGCTATGCGCGCAGCAGCTGGTCTGTCCCCTTTGACGATGGACAGTGGCCTGAGTGCTGCCGCCGATGCACGCTGTGAGAGCTTTGTGGCGGGCGGGCCGTTTGACCACAGCGGCATGACGACCCGCAGTGAGATCTGCGCCGCAGGTCCGATTGGCTCGGCCAGCAGCGTTTGCACCTACTGGCAGGGCAGCCCTGCCCACTATGCCAATATTATGGAGCCCAGCTTCACCAGCATGGGCGTGGGCTGCTGGTTTTGCAGCACTGCCGAGGGCCAGTACACCTACTGGACCGTAACCTTTCAGTGATTGGAGAACGGATATGAAAAAGCAAAACTCCCTGTATCGGATGACTACATCCGAAATGCAGATCATGACCTACCTTTGGAATTCCAAGGAGCCGGCCATCGCCAGCCAGATCGTTTCCGATCTGATCCCGACCCAGAACTGTACCTGGAAGCCGCGTTCTGTCTTTACCATCCTGAAAAGCCTTTCGGAGAAAGACCTGATCCACGATGTTGGGTACGTGAGAACCGGCAAGACCTACTCCCGCAAATTTGCTCCCAAGGTGAGCCGCGCAGAATACCTGGCCATGCAGGTCATGAACGAGCTGCCGGACCAGGAGTTGCCGGAGTTTTTGGAGTTCTTTCAGGGGAAGGTCGGTTGAGCGTTACAGGTAAATCAAACTCTCAAGTGTCTGCTGTTTGTTCGGCAGGCACTTTTTTATATAGATAAAATTTAACAATGGAAGGAAAAGTGTGTAATGAATCAAAGGTTCAATCTCAAGCAGCGCGTGGCGGCCTTGTTTATGGCAGCTATGATGTGCTGCACAATGTTCCCGGTTGGGGCGTTTGCGGAGGCTCCGCAGCCCGATGCAGACGGTACGCCTACCGTTGTGCAGGACAACGAAAACGTCACACCGGATGCACCGCAAACTGATGAAAGCAATCTAGACCCAGGAGAAAACACCCCCGAGGACAGCGAAACACCTATGGTTACCCAAAGCGCCGATGAAGATAAGCCCGTGGACGATTCCACCGACTACACCTTCGACGGCGTTGTTTTGTACACAGACTTACCAGATGCGCCGACTGGTTCCTATATGGGCAGCCAGGGCTTGCCGGTTGCCACGGGTGAAACAAAAATCGGCATTTCCGCCTGGCCGAATGACCAGTTGGAAGAAAGTGCGGACAGTTACCTGAGTGCGGACACCCTGAACAGCGACGACCTGACGTTGACGGCTCCGTTGCTGGAGGGTAGCGACTATGCCGTTGCGCCAATTCTGGCACAGGTGGAATACCCTGCAGACGGCAGTAGTTTGGATGTGGTACTTCCCAACGAGGTGACTGTACTGGACTTCTACGGTGCTCCCGCCGATGAGGCTACGCGCAGCAGCCTTGTGCATAGTGAGTATGCCGAAACGTCCGCCGCGGTCATGGGGCTGTATGTTCAGGCAGATGCCGACTTTTCCGCGCAGCTTGTCTACACTGCTCCGGATGGCAGCACGCTGACGAAAGCGCTGCACGTTGTAATTGACTGCAGCCGCACCATGGCCGCACCGTTCGCAGAAACTACAGACGTTGCCGCCTACGCCGAGCGCCCCACGCCTGCCGTCACCAGCGGCAAAATCACCAAGGTCGAGAAGGTCAACGGCACATGGCTGATCTGGTTCAATGGTGAGGAAGCCTACTGCTGCACCCACGGTGCCAACGGCCAGCCCAAAGGCTGTCCGCCGTACACTTATACGAACACTTCTCTGGTCAGTGCGGATCAGTGCATTCCCGGTGACCACTATGGCAACCAATACCGCATCTGGGGCGGTCTGGACCAGCTCTCTATGGAATTGCTGCCCGATACCCCCGTCGCTTTTTCTGCAGAAGATACTGAAGAAATCTCTCTTTTGGATTTCTGCCGCACGATTTACGATGATACCCAGTTGTGGCTGATTGAAAATTATCCCGAGAGCACTGCTGCAAAAATCTATCTGGAATCCGCGCAGGCCCTGCTGGACGGCGCTGTTGCCTATGCAAAGCCCCGCGGCTACTACACCTACATTTATACCCCTGCGCGCAGCGGTTGGCAGACCGTTGCCCTGATTGGCCCTGAAATCAGTGAGGAGGAAACGGAAGAGCCGAAGCCTGTCGTACAGGAGTATTATGCCAGTTGGGAAGCCCCTGCACAGTCCGCCAGCGGCACCGTGGATCTGACCTATGGTATTACCACGGATAAGATCCAGCTGAAAACGCTGGAAAAGGTGGACGGTGCCACGATTGAAATCGAGCCTATCACCAAATCCGGCACGATTGACGGCGGCAGCTGGAGCATTTCCCCTGCCGGTGTGCAGACTGTCACCACAAGCGGCCACACCAACGACGACAATTATCAGAATAACGGCGGTGCAGCATCTGCCAGCTGGTCTGTGCATTACACTGTAACCAAGACCGTAGATGGCCGCAGTGGCAGCGTCGGCCCCTACACTACGAAAGAAGCTGCAGACGCAGCCGCCAACAGCGAGCGTGATTCTGCGGTTGCCGCCATTCAGTCAGAAGCACAGAGCGCTGTAAATAATGCTATTGCCAGCGCGCAGTCACAGCTTGCATGTTTGCAGTTCCGTTATGACGAAGTCACCATCCCCTACGGTTTTGAATCCTACTGGGGCAGCAACGGCAGTCACCAGACCATTACAGTACCGGCCAACTGCATCAATGCCTACGAGATGCGCAATACTGAGTGGTCACTGCAGATCAATGTCAAAAAGACCGACAGCGAGACCGGCAACCAGATTGCAGGCGATGCCCGGTATGAAATCTACCAGTGGGACGTCGTGACCGGCAAATACCAGCCCACGGGCGGCTACAACACCTACAGCGTTCAGCGCCAGGGTGACGGCACCTATGCCGTCATCAACAACGCCGCCTACGCCACAAATGACACGATGCGCCATACACTGTACTACACGCAGCGCAATGAGGGCAGGTTCATCCTTGTGGAGACGAAGGCCCCCGCGGGGTATTTCGGCGACTGGACAGACGTTGACCATCCCGGCTCGGCGGGCACGCCGCTGGGCAAGTGCGCCTACTATGTAGAAATTACCGCTGACAACAACAATTCTGTTCTGTGGCTGGGCAATGGAGACTACAATGCCGACATTGCAACTTGCGATAAGGGCGGCACAAAGCTGGTGACCAGCGGCGGCGTAGAAACCACAGTCACCATCTATGACTCCCCCAAGGATGCCTCCCGGAGCTATACCACCGATGCCAGCGGCAAGGCTGCCAATGAGGACGGCTACACCACCACGGCGGCGGACGGCACTATGAAGAATGACCGCACGCTTGCCGAAATCAGCATTTCCAAGGTCGATTTGGACGCACAGCGGTATGTGACCAGCGACGCCGCTCACGGCAATGCCGCGCTGGATGGCGCAGTATATGACCTGTACGCCGCCGAGGATATTACCCACCCTGATGGTGTGACCGGCGTCGTGGACTATTCCAAAATCGTAGATGCCAATGGCAATCCCATCTGGCACACTACGATTCGTGACAACAGCGGGCAGTGGATCAGCGATTATCTGCCCGTGCTGAAAAAGGACAATCTCGTAGCCAGTGCAAAAATCGAGGATGGCTGGCTGACCTTCTCCAACCTGTACCTCGGTAAATATTATGTAGTAGAGCGCTCCACCGGCACGGTCATTCCGCTGTGTGAGGGCGCTCTTGCTGTTTCGGGCACCTATCCTATGGTGGACAGCCGCACCAAGGCAGCCACCGGGCAGGTTGCCGCGCTGGCAGCCAGCAACGTGCAGTATACAGATTGGGTATACAAGAACCAGTTCAGCACTATCTCCAAGAGCAAGGCTCTGGACGGCACCTGGACCTTCGATGCCTATTACCTGTCCTATGCGCCCGGGTATCTCTGCGACGAGCACAACTACTACATCACGCCCAGCTATGCAGACGAGGGCTGGTATGTGGAGAAAACCACTTTTGCCAATGATACGGCTGCCTATGGTGCTAACTATCACATTCACAGGGACAACGGCCTGACCGAGAGTCAGGATCAGGTCGCGAAGGGCAACGTGGAGATCAGCAAGGTCGTCTCCTCCAGCGGTCAGTCCAATGGGCTGGAGCTGGAGGGTGCTGGGTTCACCTTCTATCTTGTGTCCGACTTGTCCAAGGTCGACCAGTTTGACCAGAACCGCACTGGAAGCTACACACTGCAAAGCATTCTGGATGCCTACATCAACAAGGAATACGACAACGAGCACCCCAAGTGGGATTTCTCTGGTGAGACGCAGGCCATTGCCAAGACCTACGAGGTCAACGCCGACGAAATGGCCGCCTATAACAGGACGCTGACCGCGGCGGGCGACAACAAGAACGGCAAGGGTGATGGCTGGCAGCCCACGGGGCGTGCCAATGAGTATCAGCTGGCCGAAATCTTCAGCAATGATTCCGGCAACATTCGCGTGCAGGGGCTTTCCTACGGCACCTATCTGGTCGTTGAGACGACCACTCCGCACGATTTGTTCCAGGCAGAGCCATTCCTGGTCAGCATCGACCCGGAGCAGGACAACAACCCTTGGGGCGCGATGGCCACGCCGAAGGACAGTGTGATGAAAGCATCGGATTCCTATCAGAAATTTACGGTACTGGATGAGGAGATCGAAGTGTATTTAAAAATCACGAAACTCGATACGGAAACCGGCAAACCGGTCCTGCTGCCGAATACTGCCTTCCAAATCTACTGGCTGGATGACAGCGGCAATTATCGGCTGGAAAATGGCAAGCCCAAGCTGGTCACGATGACGGATACCGTCAATGGGCATCTGACCAAGAACGTGGACACCTTCTACACCAACGAGGAAGGTATCCTGACCCTGCCTGAAAAGCTGCCGCTGGGCAAATACCGCATTGTGGAGACTGTCGGCCCGGACGGCTTCTACAACGAATGGACTGACAGCGGCAACTACTATGTCGATTTCGATATTTCCACGGACCGCATCTACAAGGCCACCGGTGATGACAATGAAAACGGCATGGATACGCTTGTTATTGGCGAGGACTACTGGAATGAGGAAACGCTGGGCAAGCTGACCATCTGTAAGACCGGCAATGCCTTGACAGGAAAGATTGAAACCAACGATTTGATTGACCCCTGGATGACCGGCGAGGCCGATTCCGACTTTGCCTATACGCTGCGCCCGCTGGCCGGTGCGGAATACACCATTACGGCTGGCGAGGACATTTACACGCAGGACCGCCAGCTGGATGCCAACGGCAGCCGCACGCTCTGGTATGCCAAGGGCGACGTGGTAGCGGTTGTTACCACCGGTGATGGCAGTGCAGACACTGCTGTGTTTGCACCGTCCCGCACCAAGGCGACCTATGATTTTCTGTCGGTCATCCACGACGGCACGCTCGGCGAGGTCAGTATTACCCTGCCGCTGGGCAGCTACCATGTGGAGGAAACCAAGCCGCCCTACGGGTATATCGGCACTACAGACAGTTACGATGTGACATTTGTCTGGGATCGTCAACTGAATGATGTGGTCATGGCAAAGAGCATCATCAAGAATGGCGACAGTGAACAGCATTTTGATGTTGTACGCGCATCGGAAGCCTCTGAGGAACTGGCTGAACAGCAGACCCTTGGTTTCTACAATGACCGTGAGCATGCCCGCGTCGGTGTGTACAAGATCAATCAGGAAACCGGCAAATATCTGGCCGGTGCCGTGTTTAACCTGTACACCCGCGATGACATCTACGACGTGGACGGCAACAAACTGTTCTCTGCCGGTGATTTGATTTCCACCAGTCCCGAGACTGTTGCGGACGGCTACACCTATTTCAACTGCGATGCTCCCATCCGCGGCGAGCGGTACGGCCAGAGTGACCGACTGGATGCCTCGACCAACAGCGGCAATTACTTTATCCGCGAGCTGCGCGCACCGCTAGGCTATTATCTCAACGATGCAGAGATGGATGTCACCTTCACCTATGACGGCGAGGTCCTGCAGGTACTGGACAGCACCTGCGCCAACAAGCCTAGTGAAATGTGGGTGAGCAAGCGCGATTTGACCAACGACGAGGAACTGCCCGGTGCTACGCTGATCATCAAAGATACGAAGGACAACATTGTTGACACCTGGGTATCCACCGACACGCCGCACCGTGTGACGGGTCTGCATTTTGACGAAGAATACACGTTGACAGAGAAGCGGCCTGCAGATGGTTATGCCGTTACAGACGATATTGTGTTCCGCCTGGAACGCAAAGCAGATGCTGACGGCCATGAACTGGATGAGGCTGACGTCTATTACCTGAAAGACAAAAAGAAACTCTGGTTTATCCCCTGGGAGGAATGGGAGCTGCTGGACGATGCTACGGTGATCATGCGGGATGATATTACCAGAGTACAAATCTCCAAGGTTGACATTGCCACAGGTAAAGAGCTGCCCGGCGCTGAGCTGATCATCAAGGATAAGGACGGCAACACGGTTGCACAGTGGGTTTCCGAGGACAAGCCCCACTACATTGAAAAACTGCCTGCCGGTGACTACACGTTGACCGAGATCACCGCGCCCAATGGCTATCAGATTGCAGAAAGCATTGCCTTTCCTGTGCTGCCCAGCGGTGAGCTTCAGACTGTCGTTATGAAGGATGCTCACATCCCCGAGGAAACACCGCATGAGGACACCCCGAGCAATACGCCGCAGCCGACGCCGAACAGCACGCCTACGCCTACCCCTGCACCGGCAAGCACACCCACGGCAACGCCTGCGCCGATGCCGCTCATTCCCCAAACGGGCGATGTGTTCCCCTTTGCGCTGCTTTCGGCGGCGGTGTTTGGATCTATCGTCGGTTTCGGAATTCTTGCATACAAGCGCCGCAAATCCAAACTGGATGAGAGCGAGCACTAAAAATCTATGAAACACGTACATGGTATGGGCGACTCTCGCGGGCCGCCCTATTTTTATTGGTGAGTAACATGAAACATATCATCTGTTCGAGCTTCGGCAAAGACAGCAATGCCACAGCGCTGCTGGCCCTACAGCATGGCGAACCGCTGGACGAAATCATATACACAGAGGTCATGTTCAGCAAGGAGATTTCCGGCGAGCTGCCCGAGCATGCGCGGTTTATCTATGAGACAGCAATTCCGTACTTTGAAAAGCGCGGCATCCCCACAAGGGTTTTGCACGCTGAAAAGACGTATCTAGATTGCTTTTACCATGTGGTGAGCCGCGGCAATGCACAAGGAAAGCTTGCGGCTTTTCCGCTGGCTGGGCGCTGTGCAATTCAGCGAGATTGCAAGGTTCCGCCACTGGAAGCATATAAAAAGAGTTTGCCGCCGGGTACAGTTTCCTATTTAGGGATTGCCGCGGATGAACCGATCAGACTGGAGCGGATAAAGGCTGACCAGGTTTCCCTTATGGCAAAGTACGGCGTGACAGAGCAGGATGCATTTGCCATGTGCAGACAGGAGAGGCTGCTGTCGCCGCTGTATGAGCACAGCCACCGCGGCGGGTGCTGGTTCTGCCCCAATGCGTCCATGACCGAGCTGCGGCATCTGTACTATGCACATCCTGATTTATGGCAGCTGATGCTGGAATTGCAGGATACACCGAATAAGGCGACGGAACGCTTCAATCGGAATTTCACATTTGCCGAGCTGGACCTGCGGTTCCGCTTAGAAGGCGAGCAATTGAGTTTTTATGACCAAGAGCTGGAGGTAGAGAGATAATGCCAAATCAAGAAAAATTGCCCCGTGCATGGGTGTATGCGCGCATTCCCGGTGACTGCGCAGCGACCCGCGCGAGCTACGATGCCTGCTGCAGGCAGGCCGGTGACGACGGCTGCACGGTAGTCGGCGGCAGCATCGATTATAAAGGGCACGGCCCGCTGCGCGACGGGTATCAGAGTATGCTGCGCAGTATCAGAGACGGCAAGGTCGACTGCGTGTATGTCTGCCGTATGCGGCAGATCAGCGGCAAGGAGCGGTACCTGTATGCCTTTTTCAAGTGTGCAATGAAGCACCATGTAAAAGTCCGCACACTGGAATACAGCCTCCCGGACCGCTTGCAGCAATACAGGTTGGGAAAAAGAATCGAAGCATACGCCCGACGCACCGGCGCTCCGCTGCCGTGGTGAGGTTGAAATTTTATTGCAGAGAAAGCGAAGGTGATACCGTATGGTAGAAGAAACGGCCATCCGGGTGCAAATCAACGCAGCCAAGCTTGCCGGGCAGGGCATCTTTGGGATACTGCAGGCGGTTGCCAGTATGCTGCAAGCGCGGCAGTATAGGCAGCAATCAATTCAATCACTAAACCGGCAGTCGCAGGCTCTCGCTTCGGTGGAACTGAACGACAAAACGCTGCCCTATGTCAGGCGGCAGCTCAAGGAATACTCGGTGGACTTTGCCATTACCAAGGACAAGGACACCGGGCAGCTGAACCTGTGGTTCAAGGGGCAGGACGTGGACCGCATCCAGACCGCTATTGAAAACTGCATTGCTGCGCGCGGCAAGGAACGTCCCACGAGTCTGCTGCAGGAGTTGTCCGAACGGGCTATGCAGCGCACGAAGGAGCTGAACCAGCACCGCCCGCCGCCGGCGCAGGAGCGAGGTGAGCGACTATGAAGGAACAGCGCACAAAGCAAATTTTGATCTGCCTTGCTGCAAGCCTGGGCTGCTTTTGGCTGGGCAACCGGGTGGGACTTCTCTATGTATCAGCTGTCGGAACGGTCACGCAAAGGCTGGCCGCTGCGGTAAATCTTAGCAAAATTGTACTGCATCCCTTGCAACTATCCCCTGCGCCGATTCCTGTGGGCTGTGGTGTTGGGGCTGTTCTGCTGGCGGGTCTTGCTTATTTCTGCATAAAGTACAGCGGTCATCGGCTGGTGCCGCAGAAGGAGTACGGCAGCGCCCGCTGGGGTACCGCGGCGGACATTGCGCCGTTTCTCCATGAAAAGGCAAGCGAGAATATTCCCCTGACAGCCACCGAATCCCTGAGCCTTGCCATGAAGATGCCGGTAACAGCGGAGAACAACTACAACCGGAACAAGAACGTCATTGTGTTCGGTCCGTCCGGCTCCGGCAAGAGCTACAGCGTAGCCGGCCCGCAGCTGTTGCAGTTCAACAGCAATTATGTACTCAGTGATCCGAAGGGCGAATTGCTTGACACCTACGGAAATGTCCTAGTATCGCAAGGTTATGACGTAAAGGTGTTCAACCTGAAGGATCGTGACAAGTCCGACCACTACAATCCGTTTGCGTACATCCATGATACGGATGACATTGTGGTTGTTGCCAAGAATCTTATCAAAAACATGAAAGAGGACCCGCGCCAGAAAAACACAGCCGACCCTATATGGGAAGAAGGCTCTACTTCACTGCTGGAAGCGCTGCTTGCCTATGTATATTTTGAGCAACCACCTGAGATGCACAATATGAACAGTGTAATGGAGCTTTTTGTGCTGATGCAGCATCGTTACGGACCACAGGGGCGCAGCCAGTTGGACGATATATTTGAAGATCTGGCCATGGAAAAGCCTGCGTCATTCGCAGCACGCCAATATGGACTGTACCACATGGCACCGGACAAAACCGCACAGAGCATTGACGTATCCCTCGGTATGCGTATGAGTGCGTTCAATATTCCTTCCATTATGAAAATCTGCGAGGATGACACCATTCATCTGGAAGAGCTGGCCAGCGACAAAAAGGTGGCGCTGTTCGTTGTCACACCAGACACCACCACAGCCTATAACTTTCTGGCAGCGGTCATGTTCCAGCAGTGCTTTCAGATTCTTGTGCATACCGCAGACAATCGTGAGGATCACTGCCTGCCGCGCCATGTGCGGTTTCTTTTAGACGAGTTTCCGAACATCGGCATGATTCCGGACTTCCAGATTCTGATCAGTACCATCCGCAGCCGAAATATCGGATGTACCCTGATTTACCAGTCAATCGCACAGCTGAAATCTCAGTACGGTGACGACTGGGGCACGATTCTGGAAAACTGCGATTCGGAACTTGTGCTGGGCGGCGGCAATAACCCGGAGTCGCTGGAGTTTTTCGGCAAACAGCTTGGCAAGCGGACCATCGAGGTGCTGAACACTACAGAGAATCTCGGTGCACAGGGCTCCTTTTCAAAGAACTATCAGGTAGCCAGCCGTGATCTGATGACACCCGAGGAGATACGCACCATGCCGCGGAATCGGTGCCTTTTGATGATTTCCGGTGTGGTGCCGTTTTACTCCTACAAGTACGACCTCAAAAAACATCCGAACTATACCTTGGTAGAAAAGGAGGGACACAAGCCCTTTGACTATGAGAGGCGCACAGAGAATGATTTTGCGCGCTTTATCGATACAGTACAGGAAATCAACACCATCGAGCTCGACGAGGACGAGTCCGATTCATAAGAAACGCGAGGATAATTTCATGGAAATGGTATCTAACATTACGACCCTTATCACGAATGTTGTCAATTTTGCAGGCGGCCTGTTGCTGCTGTTTGGCGCGGTGACGCTGGGCACGAACCTCAAGGACCATAACGGCCCCGGCATCAGCAGCGGCGCGTGGTCGATTGCAGGCGGTGTTCTGATCATTGCCGTTGCCACCTACTTTGGCACACTGACGGTCAGTTGATGGGAGGTATGCGCTATTTTTGAGGATACGATACGAAGCCAGCTGGCGGGCATTTCGGCCACCATAAACGCTATGGGGCAGAACTCCGGTCTTCTCAGCAGTCTGACCGATTGGAACAGCACCTTGGCCGGCTATGCAGATTCTATCAGCTCCGGCGTGGTCATGCCGATTGCACTTACCGTTCTGGCACTTTTTATGGTTTTGGAACTGTACAATTTCACCCAAACCATTGCCATGAACAGCGGCAGCACAGCTTTTACGATTCAGCAAGTGGCCTTGGTCATGCTGAAAATCACGCTTTGCCGCTGGGCTGTACTACATTCCACGGAAATTCTAAACGCCATGTTTGAGGTAGCGGCAACGGTGACAAACGGCATTGCCGGTTACGTAGGCAGCGGACAGGTCAACACCGAGGTCGACATCGAGAACGCAATCAGCGCACTGCCGGGCGGCATCGGCAATATGCCTGTGGCCATGGAGCTTATGGTCGTAAGCTGGATGCTGCGTCTTGTCAACATTGTGATCAATACCATCGTTGCGGCCCGCTTCATTGAACTGTACGTTTATAATGCCCTGGCTTCCCTGCCGATTGCCACGCTCTGCTATCGGGAACTGCACGGTATTGCTGTAAATTTCCTGAAAAACTACATGGCGGTGGCGCTGCAAGGGGCCGTGCTCTATCTTGTCATTGGCTTCTACCCTTCCCTGACAGCTTCGTTGGGCAGTGGCGGTGACATTACCGAGCAGGCATGGGCCATGCTGGGCAAATCCGTTATTCTGCTGGTGGCCGTGTTTATGAGCGGACGGTTCACCAAAGCCATCACCAGCGCCATTTGATGGAGGAGTTCCCCTATGCTCTCAACAAAAACCAATCTGGAAATCACGGAATATCACGAGAAATTCTTTCTCGGTCTGTCACTGCGGCAGCTGGCCTGCTTTGGTGTCGCTGCCGTTCTGGCCATTGCGACCTGCTTCGTTTGCCTGCAATGGCTTCAACTGGATATTCAGCTGGTTTCCTACATCGTAATGGTAGAAGTTCTTCCCTTTCTTGGGCTGGGCTTTATCAGCCATAACGGATATCCGTTTGAAAAGCTTGTAAAAATCTACTGGGCATGGTACTGCGGCCCCGCTGAGGTCGCAGTCTGCTCCCGTCAGGAGAAAAATTATGTTTTTACCAAAAAAGCACGCAGACATGCCCATCGAACCGAGTGTGTTGGAGTCTTTGCGCGCACAGGAGAAATCATTAAAACGCGAAAAAAAGAAAGCCGCCAAAGAACGGCGGCGGCACGCAAAGCAGTTAAAGAAAGACGAAAAGCATGCAAAAAAGCGTATTTCCGCACGCAAAGTGCCACAGAAAGCCAGTGACTGCCTGCAATACCTGAGTATGTCGCAGGACGGCATCTGCGAGGTGGAGCCGGGCCTCTTCTCGATGACGATGGCGTTCACCGATGTGAACTTTCAAATTGCCATGCTGGAGGAGCAGAAGAACATCTTCACGAAGTACAGCGAGTTTCTAAATTATTTTGACCCCTCACTGCATTTGGAGATCAACCTTGTCACCCGCAGCATGGACGAGGAGAAGTTCCGCCGCGACACCTTTTTGCCGCTGCGCGGGAATGACCGTGACCGCTACGCCGAGGAGATGAACCAAGTTGTGGCTGAGAAGGCACTGCGCGGGCAAAATGGCCTGATTCGTGAGAAATACGTCACCTTCAGCCTGCACGCCGAAAACTACCAGCAGGCGAAAGAGCAGTTGGAGAACCGTGCTGCCGACATTGCCGATCATTTCAAACGCATGGGCAGCAGTACACGCATCTTGTCCGGCATCGAACGTCTGAGCCTGTTACAAGGCATCATACGGCCCAATGAGGAAATGAGCTTTTCCTATGACTGGCTGCTGTCTGAGGATAACCTTACTACGAAGGATTTTGTTTCACCCAGCTCTTACAACTGGCACCCGGAGCATGACGATTCGCGTGCTGTCTATCGTGACCGCTATCAGTTTGGCGATAAAATCGGCAAGACAATGTATCTGCGGGGCATAGCACCGGAAATGAAGAACGGTTTGTTCTCTATGCTGTCCGAACTTCCTTTTGACCACGTCATCACAATGCATGTTGACGCTATGGACCAGGCAGAAGCCGTCCAGGAAATTGAGAAAAAACTTGCCTATATGCACAAGGAAGAATACGATGCCATTGCCAAAGCACGCGAGCGAAACATGCCTGCCAGCATAGCTGTGAGCTATGATCTGAAATCCAAAATGCACCACACAGAGCAGATGATGGATGACATTACAACCAAAAACCAAAAAATCTTCAAAGTCTGCATCCTCATTCACACCTATGGCGATTCCAATGCGCAGTTGGACGAGCGTGTGCGGCGCATTTGCAGCACCGTACAGCAACAGACCTGCCGCTTTGACAGCATTTTGTATGAGCAGCGCAACGCCATGAACAGTATGCTGCCGCTTGGCAAGAAGTGGCTCGGGTTGGAGCGCACATTGGAAACCGTCAGCACGGCCATCTATGTACCGTTTACCACGCAGGAGCTGTTCCAGCCGGGCGGGCTGTACGAGGGCATCAACGCCCGCAGTAAGAATCTGATTCTGTGCAATCGCAAGCTGCTGCCCGCCCCTGCCGGTATGGTACTGGGTATGACCGGTTACGGCAAGTCTTTCTCTGTAATGCAGATGGTCACCAATATCATGCTTCGCTGGCCTGATGATGATATTGTTCTCATCGACCCGGAGCAGGAGTACACGCACCTCGTTACAGCCATGGGCGGCGTGGTGATTGACATTTCCGCGTCCAGTCCCTCCCATATCAATCCCATGGACATCACGGAAGATTACGGCGATGATGAGGACCCCATCCGACTGAAAAGCCAGTTTTTGCAGAATTTTTGTCAGCTGATCCTGCATAGCTCCGAATTGTCGCCCCAGGAGCGAACCTTTATTGATGTGGCTGCCAGCCTGACCTACCAGCGCTATATGGCGAACCCCAAACGTGAGGAAATGCCAACGCTGCACGACTTTTATAGAAATCTTGCGCTGCAGGGAGAGGAAGTCAAGCCACTGCTTACGGCATTGAAGCTATATGTAAGTGGCTCCATGGACCTGTTTGCCCACCAGACCAATGTGAACGTGCAGAATCACTGTATCTGCTTCAACACGGTCAAGCTGGGTAAGTCGATGCAGTCCATCGGCATGCTGACGGTGCTGGATCAGGTCTGGAACCGCATTACCCGCAATCGCGTGTTGGGCCGCCGCACCTGGGTGTTTACCGATGAGTTCCAGCAACTACTGGGCAACAAGGATTGCACGGACTTTTACTTTCAGCTGTCCAGCCGCGCCCGCAAGTGGGGCGCGATTCTGACCTCCATCACCCAGCATGTGCGCTCGGTTCTGGACAACGAGGATGCGCGCCGAATGCTGTCCGACTGCGGGTACATCAAGCTGCTGAACCAGTCCCCTGACGATGCCAACGATCTGGCGCGGCTGCTGCACATCTCCAACGAGGAAAAGCGGTACATCGAAAACGCCGAGGTCGGCAGCGGACTGCTGATCGTGTCTAAGACGGTGGTGCCCTTCAACAACGATTTTCCGAAGGATACCGAGCTATTCAGGCTGATGGATACAAGCCCTAATAGAAAGCCGTCCGAAAAAGGATAAAATGCGGAGGAATTTAATGCTTACCATTGGACCGATTCACTTGGCACCGGCGCAGGCTTTTGTGAAGGACTATCATCGCCACAGCATTCCGCCTGTTGGCGGGAAGTTTGCTGTGGCTTGCTATGATGATGGCAGACTGTACGGTGTAGCGATCTGCGGCAGACCGGTAGCGCGGCGGCTTGACGACGGAATAACGCTTGAAATCTATCGGAACTGCACGGACGGGACCCGGAACGCCTGCTCCAAGCTTTATGGTGCATGCCAGCGCATTGCGCGCGACATGGGCTATAAGCGCGTGATAACCTACACACTGGCATCGGAAAACGGCGCAAGCCTGCGTGCCTCCAATTTCAAGAGCTGTGGCGAGGCGGGCGGAAGGCATTGGACCGGTAACAGAAAGCGCGCATACTACGTGTCACCGCCGGAGATGAAAATCAAGTGGTTGTACGTAATTGATACGTGACGAACCATTTTCTTTAGGAGCCTACCATGTCAGAAGTATTGAGCCATGAATCCAACGACGAGCCTTTTATTAAAACGGAGACAGATATTGCCGACAGTCTGCACGATCAGGTTGATGTGGCCTCCACCGGTGAGGAACTGCTGGATGACACCGAAGGGCAGGCCGAATCTCTGCTATCAAATGACGATTATGTAAGTGAAACCCAAAATAGTATGTCAGACGATAGCGATGATGCAGCAGAAATCTTATCACCATCCGCCGAAGGTAGCAGGAAATACATCACCGGCACCAACACGCCCCGGGCGAGCCGCAGCAATGCCTACTACGAGCTGCTGTGTGACCAGCAAACAAGCGGCTACCGCTCCCCTGCCATGCGCGGCACAACAGCCGCAGCGCACGGCATCACGAGTGCAAGCGGGCTGGTCAGCTATCAAGAGGACTTTGCCACCGATGCTGCGCAGGATATCGGCGTACACGGCGCGGCGGCGGAACTGATTATGCAGGAGACATTTCTCGGAGCTGTGGCAGAGGACGTCGGCATACTGGGCAGCTACGCCGTGAAGGGCATCCAGGATGTGCAGGACGGCACGCGCACCGTCGAGGAGGTCCTGCACACAGGCGGTGATGTGCTGCGGATGGAGTTGGGAAGCTCTGCGATACAAATCGGCTCTGCCGGTGCCAGGTCGGCCTTGCATTATGCGGAGTCGTTCTCGACCAGCGCAGATGATTTTGCTGACCGCACACCGGGTATCATCAGCAATACAGGCTTTCAGACCGGCCATAGCGTTATCAGAGTAGCACGGTTCTTTGCCCATCCTGTCAAAGCGCTTGCTTCTATCGGCTGGACAGCGCTTATTTGCGGCACAATCGTTCTATTTTTACTGATTATTGGGCTGCTAGGCCAGATGGGCGGTACTACAACGACCAGTGTGCTGTGTGTCGACAGACCGGAGGATATTCAGCAGCTTGTCGAAAGCATCAATACCTACCGCAACGAGTCCGCCACTGACGAACTGCGCAGGGCTTTTTGCAACGATGTTGACCCCAACGGCAACCCCTACGGCTACGATACACTGACCGGCCAGCGCAGCAACAATATGCAGCACGGCGTCACATGGAGCTACGCCAACGGCATCTACAATGATACTGCAGAGATCATCTCAATGGCCGCAGTCTATTATCAGCAGGATTGGCCCAGCTCACAGGAAATTGAGGCGTTTGCAGATGATACGCCGTTTACCCAGTATTGCCGCGCGTTGACGGCCTACGGCATGGAGATTACCGCGCGGGAGTCAGCGCCTTACTCCTGCATCAGCTATGGCGGCTGCGTCAATGGCTACCGCAGCGAGGGCGAGACCGTGGCCATCACGGAGTATCGATGCGAAACGCACACCTGTGCCCAAGGCAACGAAGAATGCGGGCACTACCACAACGGAATATGGGAATGGAGTGACGACCACGCAGAAGGCAGCAGTCACCCCGAATGGATCGAGGACGGCACACACGATGTGACCGTCTTTTTTCCTGTCATTTTCCCGGATGGGGCTGCGCAATCAGAGCTGTGCACGTTGCCGGACGATTACGCCCAGGTTGTCGATGGCAAAATTGCCGCAGAGGACTGCACCGGCAGCATCGTGCTGGATGAAAGTGCGAATCTCTACAAGGGCGAGCTGAACGATTGGTTCTATGCCCCAAACGAGCGCACCGCCACCTTCACGGTGGAGACCATCGACGGCGACGAAGTCATGACGAAGGACTATACCGTGACCTTTGCCAACGCAACCGCTATCCCATGGTGCCCCGGAGAGCTGCACGACGGCCAGTACGGCCACTATGACCTGAACTGCACAATTTACCTGACCGGCTATGACCGCTATGCTAACCCGGAAACTGAAGCCCCCAATGGTGCAGACGGCGGCACGGGCAACCTGGAGGCACTGGCCGCAAGCAGCAACGATGGCACGCTGACACGCACCGTCATCAAGCAGGACCAGTACGGCAATGCGTATGCGGGCAATGCGGTCACTGCCCGCTTTACGGAAACTGTAACACTGCCACCTGGCGCAGCGGGCTTCAAGGGCTGGTACGAGAACGGCGCGGACGCTTATGGGAATGTGGAATGGGCATCCCTGCTGTATCGCATGGACTGGGAGACACTGTACGGCGTTGCGGACGGCATCAAGTGCCGTTCGGTAGGCTCCGCTTTGACTGCTGAAGAACTGCAGGCATTGCTGGCCGGGCTGAACATTGACCCCGACACCGCGCGCGGGCAGGTCGTAGCCTTTGCCATCAGCTGTCAGGGGCACTTTGTGTACGGGCAGCCCTCGTCGCTGCGCGGCGGCCCCGGCAATGCCAGCGTCGGGATGAATTTAGACTGCTCCAGCTTTGTGCAGTACTGCTACTGGGCACAGGGGCTTCCGTTTGCGGCAGGTAATACAGCCGCCTATGGCCGCACCGGTGACTTGAGGGAAATCTTTCCTGCCGAGGTCCAGCCGGGCGACCTGCGGGTCGTCTATGCCGCTGGCGGTGAGCAAGGCCATGTGCAGATGGCGCTCGGCGGCGGCGCGTGGATCGAATGCTGTTATGGCTACGGCGTCTGTGTAAATATGTCCAACGCATGGATGGAGAGCCGCGGCTGTCATTACTTTACCTATGCCGGATTTTAAGGAGGCGCTTTTCATGAAAAGAGTTCTGGCGATTTTGCTTTTTGTTCCGTTTGTCATGGCGCTGGCACCGCCCTGCCATGCAGCGGGAAACGGCGAAGTTGCGGTATCCTTGGTAGATGTTCCCGCAGAGCTGCGGGAGCGTTCCGTGCTGGTCACGCTGGGCAACGGGCCCAACGACACGGACGCTGTTCTTGTAATGCTGAACGGCTTGAACCGGTATAGCCAGACTGTGACGTTGCCGGAGGGCACCTATTACTGCAATGCCGCTGTTCAATACGACGCCCTAAACGATTGGCCGCTGCGCGAGGTTGACGGCACCACCTTTTTGCAGGTCGAGGCTGGCGGTCAGTATGAGCTGCAATATGAGTTTGCAGGTGAGAGTTGGTTCACGGAAGTAACCGGGCAGACACGCTATTATACGCCGCTGCCTCTGTGCCAACCGCCCGCCGACTATCAGCCAGCAGCGGCCCAGATCAGCGCATATCTTACGGCACCCGTCGGCTTCTCTCAACATTGTATCGTCTACCTGCAGAACCTGTACAGCGGTATGGTATACGCGCTGGATGTATATGAATCCAACCAACTGGCCGCCGTATGCACGGATGCTGACAGTGGCCTGTATGCGTTTCTGTCTGCCCGCGTTGTGGGCGATGCGGCGGAGCGCTACCAGTTCGAGTGTGAGCAGAATGAACTCAATACCGATGTTGGCGCAAGCTTTCACCTGACGGTAACGGACATAAAAAATCCGGATGCCGACTTGTGCACGCCCAGCCGTGACGAGAACGCCGCTGTACAGCGCGCAGCGACCTATAATGCACCGGCTACCGCTGCGCCGGCTGCGACGCCGACACCGGAGCCGACTTCTTCTCAACCTGTCCGGCAGAGCAAAAAGACGGCAAATGCTTTTTGGAATGTGCTGGACTTTTTGCCCATCGTTTTTATCGGAGCCGGGCTGTTCTGGTTTTGCCAGAAGAACTGCCGGGGCGGCCCGAAGGGGTAACCAGAGCGAAAGCGATGGTTAGCAAGCATTGCATCTGTAAAACAGATTCTGACTTAGGGACACCCTAAAACCCGTTTAGAAAGAGATTCACTGCATCTGATTCTGAAAGAAGAAAGGCTACAATATGGACAAACGTGAACGGCCTATTTATAAAGCAGTATTTTTTTCTGAAGAAGAATGGCAAATCGTTGCAAAGAAAATGCAAGAGGCCGACATCGGGAGCTACTCTGTTTTTTGCCGGGAAATGCTTCTCAACGGCGAAGTCAAGCATTATGACTTTTCGGCTTTAAAGGAGTTGTCCAGTAATATCGGACGCATAGGCGTTAACATCAATCAAGTTGCAAAAAGATGTAACGAGAATCACTCGGTAACAGAAGCCGATGTGCAACAGCTACGGCGCAGCTATCAGGAGCTGAAAAGTCTGTGCTTGGAAAAGTTGACTAAAATGTTGCGGACGATAGAATGATATCTATGTGAATTGTTATGCACGCAGAAAGAGCTTTACGCCAACAGTTTATATCTGTATAATACTTATAGAAAGGAGCAATCACTTATGAACTTCAGCGACATAAACTCACACAGATTACTGTCTTTATGTACAGATTTCCGTCATGCAATAGAAAAAGCAAAAATGAACCATGAGTTTAATGGTGTATATTCTCTTGAAAATTTTCCTAATGGAAGTTGCGGCTATACGTGCGAATTGTTACATGAATATCTTAATGAATACCGAATCCCTACTTATTATATTTGGGGTAGCGATTTGAGCGGCCAAACACATGCTTGGCTAGCTTTAGCGGAAACAGTACAAGTTTATTATGAGCCTCTTCCAACAAACTATTTGGAAATCATTGCAAAATATGACTCTATCACTCAAAACACGTCTACAAAGCACTATAATCTCGACAACTCTATCATTATTGATATAACCGGAGATCAATTCAAAGACAAATCAGAATACTATAACTTTTCAGAAGCAGTATATATTGGTGAACCGACACGCTTTCATAGACTGTTTCACATAGATGGACCAGCTAATATATGTGAAGATCCCTTTACCGATATGAATGTGCTGAAGATAATTAAAGGTTATCTTTAGCAACACCGTACGAATGCTGACTAACTATGGCCATCACAAAAATTCACGCTATCAAATCAACGCTTAGTAAAGCCATACTCTACATAGAGAATCCAGATAAAACTGCTGGGCAAGCGTTGGTTTCCGGCTATAATACCGAACCACAAACAGCTTCTTTCGATTTTGCGATTACTGCCGCTATGGCACATAAGGGCAAGAGCTTTCAAAACAAGAAGTCCGGCAACCTTGCCTACCATCTCATTCAATCCTTTTCTCCGGATGATGACGTCACGCCGGAGCGGGCCCATGAGCTGGGCCGCAAGCTCGCGATGGAATTCACAGAGGGAAAGTTTGAGTTTGTTGTTGCCACCCATATCGATAAGGACTCAATCCATAACCACATCATTATCAATGCCGTCTCTTTTTATGATTACAAAAAGCTGCGAACGGTACCTTATCGTACCGCACAGCAAATCCGCAGCATCTCGGATCGGCTCTGTATGGAAGCACAGTTGTCCGTTATTAAAGACCCGCAACAGCTAGGCCAGCTCTACCCTACTTACGTACAGAAGAAACGCACAACCAGCAATCGCACTGAAGTCCGCAAGAAGCTTAACTTCTGCCTGGAGCGTGCCACCAATTATGCCCAGTTCCTGCAAATGGCGCAGGAACTGGGTATTTCTGTTTGCCAGCGCGGCAAGCATATGACCTACCTACCGGAAGATGCTGGGCGTGCGATCAGAGACACATCCCTAGCCGACACCGACAAGTTTACATATACCGGCCTCATGGAGCGCTTAGAGGATAACGCTGCCGAACAGCTATTTATTCATGAGCGCATAGCTAAGATACTTCCGAATGTTTCAACCTTTGCTGACTTTGCAAAGCTGCTGCAGTCAGAGGGGGTTAAGATACGGGTAAAGAAGCAATCCGGACAGCTTTTGTATAAGGCTGTCAACTTAGATGGCACATGGATACCTGCGGATGCTTTAGGAGATGGATTTACCCTCGGTGGCTTGGAGACTTCGATGAAAAGCGGATTGGAAGGCCTTGATGAAGGCCACGGAACACCGATTGCAGACCTATACCGAGAACTGACTACGGAATATCCGCAAAACTGCGATACGGCTGTAAGACTTACGGCACGTCAGATCTGTTCCGCCGGAAAGCGTGGTGTCTTGCTGCAAATACAGGATGCGAACGGCAATCCCGCAAAGCTGATGATGGACAATCGGCACATCCATACCACCTCAGATGGTACCGTGACGGCTGATATTGGCGCTGCCTTTTCGTATGATATAATCTACGATGACGGCACACATGGCACAATTCGCGGCACAGATTTGATTCGACAAATCGATGAAGAGAATCTGACGCAGCCGTTGATCGCAAGTCTGCCCGCTGACCAGATCATCGCCATGAGCCTGCGCGGCGTAACGGTGCAATTGCCGCAATATGGCATTGAGCGGCTATTCATTCCGGAACACTATGTACAGCGAAAAGTCGAGCAAGGAAGCTGTGCAATTAGCTTATATCCTGCATGGCAGTACAGCTATGTGCCAACCGGCAACGAGAAGACGCGGAAAGCAATCAGTGGCGCTGATTTGGCGCAGTCGCTCGGAGGGGTGGTGCAACTTAGCGCTTCTGAAAGCAGTTTGGCCCGTCGAGTCGCTAATATGGAACGCCGTGCAGGTATTGCAAATGCAAAAGAGCTTGGAAAACTCCTGGGGGACATGGCTGATAATGGTCTACATTCAGTTGCTGACTTTGATAAACAAATCAGTGCATATCGACGCGAAGAAACGAAGCTCCGCAACGAGATTGCAGAGCTTCGTTCCAAAAGCAAAACGTATGCAGCAACGGCTCATAATCTGCAGGTGTGCCACACTTATAAATCTGTTTGGTTGGAATATGCGTCCGTTCCACTGACTCAAAGAGAAACTTTCTATAAGCAGAATGAAGCCGTTCTGCAGACATACAGCAGGGCGGCTTCACAACTTGATAAAATAGGGATTTCACTAGGTACTGAACCTGAAAAGGTAAGACAATTAGTTACAGAAACAGAAAGTCGGATAGCTGATCTTATTGCTGCATTAGAAATAGTTCGCAAAACCAATCGAGCCATACAGGAAGATAAGGAAAAAGTCGAACAAATTCAAAGCGGTTAAGCCATAGCGAACACAACGGCTAATCTCAAGTGTAAGGACATACTTAAGCAGCGCACTGCGGGCAATAGATGGTCTGCCCATTTCTTATGAACTGCTTTGCTCCACCGGACTCCAAGTGGAGTTCTCACCAGTGATACTCCGGATTTTCCACGCCACCTACACGATCAAATCGGAGACAGCAAGCCTCTGTGGGGCTTCGAGCAAACTCAGTCAAATAGGGCTTACCCTCTTTATCACGCCTGACATAATCCACTGTGTTTATGCAGAAGCGTCCCTCTACAAGATAACGGCATCCGCATAAAAATGTGTTCGATCCAGCCGTGAGAACTCCATCCGCTGGATGTACCCACCATTCATGTGACGCCTCTCTGTGGGGTCTTCTACACGTGGCGCTTCTGTCAGCGGAACACGTCCCTCCGCAATCATCTGTCCCAGTCCATCCACCCACTCCTGCTCGAAGTGACCGATACAGTAGCTTTGGAACGAGCCGATTTCGTCCAGCTCTGTGCAAAGCGGATTCACAAACTCATCTATTTCATTGGGGTTTTCCGGTCGAGCCATGCGAACAACCGGCCCCATATCACGCGAAAGGTAGTCCATTCCAATCACCCCTGTTTTCATACACCCATCTGTTGCGGGAAATTAAATTTCACATTTCTTACGGTTTCATATTGACATACGATTTTCCCATTGTTATAATAAACGCGAAATCAGTTTTCTCATTTCAATTATAACGGTGCTTTTGGCTCCTGTCAATAACACATTTGGAGTATGCATCCAGAGAAAACACCATCTTGGGAAAGGAGAACACACAATGAACTTCGGGGAAAAACTAAAAGACCTCCGTACACAGAAGGGATGGTCTCAGGAGAACCTTGCAAAGAAAATGGGTGTGACCCGTCGTACCATTGGCGGCTATGAGGCTGGCACCACCTATCCCCGCACACGTGATATGTATGCAAAGTTAGCGGAACTGCTCGAAACTGATGTCAATTATCTTATGACCGAAAACGAGGAGTTCCTGACCGATGTCGGTGCGCTTTACGGGAGGCGCGGTCAGGCACAAGCCAGCGAGATCCTCAGCCAGACACGAGAGCTTTTTGCTGGCGGATCTCTTTCAGAAGAGGACCAGAAAGCGTTTGCCATTGAAATGCAGCGAATCTTTATGGATTCCAAGAAAGTGGCACGGGAGAAGTTCACACCGAAGAAATACCGGAAGAATAATGAGGGCAACGGTACCTGAACTTCTTCCAAAAAGTTGGTGAAAGAATGACACAACTTCAAACCTTTGATGATACACAAAAATTGATTCACAAATATGGTACCCGTGACCCTTTTGAGCTGATTGACGCTCTGCCCAATACGAAACTCTGGCCTGCTACCTCTCTGGATGCTGATAGCCTGCGCGGCTTCGCCACGATTGTGAACCGCGTTCGGTACATAGCCGTCAACCCGCATCTCCCCTACGAGGAGCAGCGCGTCATTGCTGGGCATGAGCTGGGCCATATTTTTGAGCACTCACACCACCTCCGCTGTCAGGCCATGCAGGATTTTGACATCTATCAGGCCATCGGCAGACTGGAAAGGGAGGCCAATTTCTTCGCCGCCGATCTGTTACTGGATGATGAGGAGGTGCTGGATTTGATTCACTCCGGCAACACCGACTTTTTCAGCGTTGCCAAAGAGCTCTGCATTCCAGCGCCTTTTTTTGCGTTTAAGATGTACAGCCTGATCCGTCGGGGTGAGCACCTCCAACTGCCCGTTGATATCGACAATCGCTTCCTGCGGGCCAAACACTAAGGATCGGAGGTGACCCACATGGCGATACCCAAACGAATCAAGATCGAGCGTGTCTATGTAAAGGTCGCCTCGGAGTTTGATTCAACCGGCTATATGCAGCCAACATCCATCACTTAGGTGGACGGCAGGACCTTCCCTATCGAAACCGTCCGGGACTTCCGACCGGCAGGAACCGCAGACAACGACTGCAATGGCGACTGTTTCACTGTCCTGATTCAAGGGCAGGAGAAACACTTGTTCTTTGAACACATCGACCCTCGCTTCACCGGACGGCTTGGACGCTGGTATGTGGAGCGGGCAACCTAATGGAAGGAGGGACACAGTATGCGGAGAACGTACCTTGCGATAGACCTGAAGTCGTATTACGCCTCGGCAGAGTGCGCTGCCCGGCATCTCGATCCGCTGACCACCAATCTGGTTGTGGCCGATGCCAGCCGCACGGAGAAAACCATCTGCTTGGCTGTGTCCCCATCGCTGAAGTCCTACGGCATTCCTGGCCGAGCACGTCTCTTTGAGGTCGTGCAGCGTGTCAAAGAGGTCAACAACGGTCGTTTGCGAGATGCCATCCGGAACAAGACCGCTGTTTACAAAGATGGTGTTCCCTCTTTTGCGGCTGCGTCCTACGATGCCACAGCCCTTGCTGCGGATTCATCTCTTGAAGTATCCTATCTGGTGGCACCGCCCCGAATGGCGTACTATGAGAAGATCTCACGGCAGATTTACGGCATCTATCTCAAGTACATTGCCCCGGAGGACATCGTGGTCTACTCTATCGATGAAGTGTTTATCGATGCCACCGCATACCTTACTCATTATAAAATGTCTGCCCACGATCTCGCCATGACCATGATCCGGGAGGTACTGTACACCACCGGCATCACCGCCACCGCCGGGATCGGCACCAATCTATACCTGGCGAAGCTGGCAATGGACATTACTGCCAAGCACGCTGCCCCGGACAAGGACGGTGTACGCATCGCTGAGCTTGACGAAGAATCCTTCCGGTATCTGCTCTGGGATCACAAACCTCTCACGGACTTCTGGCAGACTGGTCCCGGCACAGTCCGCAGACTGGAAAAGCATGGCATCCATACGATGGGTGAGCTGGCAAGAGCCAGCATTCACTTCCCTGAGATACTATATAAGGAGTTCGGTATAGATGCTGAGATTCTCATCGACCATGCCTGGGGGCTGGAACCCTGCGGGATGAAAGAGATCAACGCCTATCGCCCAGAAAACAACAGCCTGTCCGAAGGACAAGTACTTTCCTGTCCTTATCCTTATGATAAGGCTCGGATCATTGTCCAGGAGATGACCGACAGTCTGGTATTCCAGCTCACGGACAAGGGACTGGTCACGGACAGCCTGACACTGGACATCGGCTATGACCGGGAGAACTGCGACAAGGGCATCTATCACGGCCCTGTCCACATCGATCACTACGGCCGCACTGTTCCGAAAGGTGCCCACGGCAGTACACGACTGGACAACCCGACCAATCTTAGCAGCCAGCTGATGGCAGCTACCACGGAGCTGTTCGACCGCATTGCCAACAGAAATCTGACTGTGCGGAGAATAACAATAGCCGCAAACCGTGTGGTCAAGGATCAGGGCATCCTACAAGTAGATCTGTTCACTGACACCAGCAAGCTGGAACGGGAGAAATCCCTGCAGGCAACCATGCTCGGCATCAAGAAGAAGTTCGGAAAAAACGCTGTTCTGAAGGGCACCAACTATCTGGAAGGTGCCACTATGCGAGAACGGAACGGCCAGATAGGCGGTCATAAGGCCAAATAACGAAACGAGGAGGATTCTATGGAAGACTTCAAGAACACCAAGGAGGGACGAGCCGTCGCCCAGAAGTATTCAGACATCCTCCCTCTCAGCCGTCCCGAACCTCCAGTAAAGCATCCTCGGATGGCACTCTCAAACCGGGCAAAGATATTCAGCCCCTTTGCTGCGCTGCGCGGCTTCGATGATGAAATTTCCAGCGAAGGAGCCAGCAAACTGCTGGTGAAGAAGGTCGAACTCTCTGATGAGGAGAAGAACGCTCTCTCCGACAAACTCCTGCAGGTCAAAAAAGACATGAAGGTCGTAGTGCGGTACTTTGTGAGGGCCGCAGAAAGTACCGGCAAGTACATAAGTCTGATTGGCACAGTTGTTATGATCGACCCAGTTTATCGAGAACTGAAAGTCATGCAGGACCGCGATAGAAAAGCTGTGGGAATTGAGAAGGAATTGCCGACTGTCATCCCTTTTGATGACATCAGTGATTTGGCTGGCGAAGGCATCCCCAACATTGAGGACTACCTTGGGATAGAGAAGTATCCTGATGAGATATAGATAATCATACCCCGAATATAAACACAGATTGGAAGTGTAAACGCTGTGAACTACTATTTCTGCGACGCCTGCCATTACTGCTTTGAGGCAGAGTCGCTGCCTGACCGCTGCCCGGACTGCGGCAAGGTCAAATTTCAGGAGAGAGCCGCTGTCCGGCCAGCCACTGAGAAAGAGATTCATGACCTGCTCCGGGCAAGGGCTGAAGATCCCAAATAGATTTTTTCGCAAATCCGTTTACTTGAGATTTTTTCTATTGAAAACGGTTATAAGTACTGTTATAATACATAAGTAAAAAGGAGTTGTTTTTCATGCGTGAAGGATAAAACACAGAGGATGTTGATATGAAAACTTTTTCAAGTCTTTGGGAATCTGCTAAGGGTGTCATGAACAACATCATTAGCAATGCTCTTTGGGAATTAATCCGCGCTTTATTTATTCCAATTATTTCTACTAGTCTTTTATTATATTCTAGCACTCCCTTTGTCATTGCCATCTCTATTTCTGTTCTATCTTCTATCAGCTTAGTTGTACTTATTTTCAAATATCGCAATGTTGATTTTCGATATATGTTTCTTGAAAAAAAAATATACTTTGAATACAAAGAAAGCTACAGCATCTATAACACCAGTCATAAAGTACGAGCACTAACAAATAACGTTGATCGATTTTATGGTCGATATACTTGGGATTACAACAAGGTAGATATGACCTGCATTGCTCCAAGCAATAGTACTATCATTCCGCACCCCATAAACGATGCATATCAAAAATACGATGTTTATTTTGGCGGTCGGAAGTATAATATAGGCGATCCCTTTGAGGTTAAATTAGAGTCCACCATGCATGGAGAACTTCAATTTCCTCTGTTTGCTACAACTGTCATTAAGCCAACAAACTTACTCCTAATTCATATCAAGTTGCCTTTGCAGTTATTAAAAAGCAATACAATACGCCTTGTTACTTCTCCTACTCCTGCTGAAGTAGGTATCTCTAGAACCGAGGATGTCAAGTTAGACAACAATGGAGAATATGTTTGGAAAATTTCCCATCCAAATTTAACCTACGAGTATGCCATTGAATGGGATTTTATCGATGAGAAACAAGCCCTTTTTAAGTCCAAATAGTTTTTGTAAAAACGAACCGTGTGTTCAAGCTCCAGCGTAGGAGAAGAACACACGGCTCTTTTCATATAAATTGGGTTCTTTATGCAGCTACCTGAACCAACGGCTCATTTCCTCTTGCCTTTAGGTATTCATCCACTTCATCAACTGATTTCATATACATACAGTTGAGAACCGTCATAAAAGCCTGCTGCTCTTCAGTCTTAGCTAAAGCAAAGCCAGCTTTTTCTATGAAGCTAAACGAAAGCCACGGTGGAAGGTGCATGGCAACACACAGTGCCACTATATTTTTCTCAGAATAGTGTTTGACCTTTCCGGTTCTGTAGCGGCCAATCGTTGACTCAGACACCTTTGATTCAAAGGCCAGAGCCTCTTTTGTGCATCCAGAAAGTTTCATTGCATAGCAAAGAGCCTTTGGGAAGCTGTTCGGCATATCATTTAGTACCTCAGCTTCCTTCTTTGCCCTTTCAATTTCAGACAATGTTCCCTCTGGATCTATAATATGATAATAATTTCCGATTACATCGAAGTGTTCTTCAGCACGGGAGGGCATTCAAATTCCTCCCACGTCCGAAACTACTCAAGGTAGCCTCAAACGTGGGCGGAACAGGCAATGCGATGCTCATTGGGTTAAGCGATGTGCTCGCCAATGTTCGACTGCTGTTTTTATCCTGCAAAGCCAAAGCGCGTGCAACTTCGCTGGAATTCTATTGCTTTTCGTCTTTCTTAGAAGTTTGATGTACTTCCGCATCCGCTCCAATTCTGCAATTCTTTCATAGCGCCACTGGGAATGCGGATAGTCTTCAAGCGAGCTATCACCGGAATCCAACAACTGTTGAATTTCCTTGGTGATTCGGGTGTTCATCAGATTCAATGTTGCTTTTGAAGCCTTTGTGATAGCTTCAACAATCTTGTCAAGATTGAACTCGAATTTCCCGCTACGACAAATGATGTACATTGTACGCTCACCTGCCCTTTACAAGTAGTACGGTAAACCGCCGTTTCTATTATATCACATTCCATCTTAAAACAAAATATGTCTCGTGCCCTTATCACTTCGTCATCTTCTTCTTGACCTTTTCCGGCACATCGATCAAGCCAAAACGGTAGAACATCCCATAGATGTAAGACACGCCTCGGATATCTCCCAGCGCTTTAGGTCTGTCCACTACCTCTCCGATTTTAGCGATATTGTGATATGCCAGCATCACGGAACTCCAAGCAAGGCTCTTGCTGTCCTCTCTGCGGTCGATCCACAGTTCCTTGGTGAACTCATCTCCCCTGCCCTTCTTCAGCTTATAGGTAAAGGGCAAGCCAGACAGGGTCTTGAACTTGTAACCCCGAAAAGCCACCACGCACTTCCAGAGGTTCACTTCGCCGGGATCCTTTCTCAGTGCGTCCACAGCTCGATAGTGTCGCTGCCTCTCTGCCCCTGCACTGATATTATCTGCTTCAGCTTTCTCCGGGAAGTACACTCCTTTCTCATACGGCAGATAAGAGGTCACAGAGGAACGGGACAATTGTAAGGCAGACATGGTGAAGGTAACAGCAGTGGAGTAGTCCTGTATTTCTCTGAAGGAATTGAAGGTCTGCCGGACGAGCTTTGCGGTGTCCGACTCGTAGACTCCGGCGGTGATAAGTAACTTCCGAACCTTGATAGGGTTGAGGGACAACGCATCCGCGATGGACTGGAGCGTCATACCGTCTTTATAGAGTAGTACTGCGGCTTCCATCTGCTCTTTCAGATTCTTTCCGGCATTATACTCAGGCTTCAACTTCTTTCGACCGCCGCCGGGTTTTCTGGCTTTATATGGTATTTTCTCGCCCATGATTATTCATGCAGTTCCAGCGGCAGGCCATCCGGGTCGTGGAAGAAAGTCATCTTTTTGCCAGTATAACCATCCACACGGATCGGCTCACATTCAATTCCAGCCTCTGCAAGCTCATTCACTGTCTGTTCCACGTTATCAACGCAGAACGCAAGATGGCGTAGACCACAGGCTTCCGGACGGTTCACACGCTTCGGTGGATTATCCTCTGCGAAAATTTCCAGCTCCGTGTGTTCATTAACGCGAAGATCCAGCTTCCAATCCTTACGTTCCGGGCGGTAGTTTTCTCTTATGACAGAGAATCCCAGTTTGTTTACATAGAAATTCTTTGCGGCTTCGTAGTCAGATACAATAATCGCAATATGATGAATTTTTGATAAATTCATTATTTCTCACGCTCCATTTTCTATTTCCGTCACAATCTATATGCCACACTCTAAAATATGCCATGCGAACTTCCGGAGTTCAGTTCACACGGCGTATTACTTTATTTCAGCTTTTCAAGAATCTCATCTGCCGTCATACCGGATGCCAGCAGCTTTTTCAGCACAGCTTCGGCCTCGACCTTCTTAGCAGCTTCGGCGGCCTTCGCCTCAGCGGCTGCCTTCTTGGCCTCCAGCTTTGCGATTTCTTTTTCGGTCTGCTTGATCTCCGCCTTCTGCGGCTTTAGACTTTCACGCAGAGCCTTGATGTCAGTCTTCAGCTCTTCGATATGGGCGACAGTCTTGGAAAGACCCTCTTCGAGCATCGCCTTGTCTTTCTGCAACTTTGCGATCTGAACATCGAAGTCGGTAGATGCGGTAATACGGTTCTTGCTACCTTTGGTTCTGGGCATAGGATGATACCTCCGATAGGATTATGTAAGATTTAGTGTTAGTATAGCACTGTGGGAATGGGATAGCAATGATCTGCTCCGTATGTCGCATCAAACCACAACCGGGATTCTCCAATCTGTTCCTTCAAAAAACTCCTTGTGGTTAAGCAGCACATTATAGCCTTGGTCAAAGTGAGGGTTCGGAAAGAGGCTTTCTTGCGAAAGTAATTCTCCGTTTCCGACCCAGTTAAAGGCATCGCACACTCGAATTCTTAAAATTCCGACAACATTATTCGCCATGTCCAAGCCATGTTCACTATCAAGCGACTTTCTTTTTATTGTCCACCCATGTTGAGCATGCGGACGTAGAAAAGTTGATGGGAGTGTACTTTTCAAATCAACTGAAATCGTATCATCACCAATTTTGATGCCGTTATCAGATGCAGTTTCCGACTTCGAAACAGCAATCAACAGAAGGTATTGATACATGCTCTCTTTTATCGTTTCCAAATACGCATCAAATTCGGGCTCAGACAGTTCCATTCTTTTCTGAAGAACCGCCCCCATATCCACAGAACGCTTCTCATATTTACAAAATGAATTTCTTAAATAAGCTGTGTACTTATTTGCGCCAAACTATAGTGCAGTCCAATGGTTATCAACAACATCGACATAATGCGTTGGAATTCCATAATGCTGAAGAACCGATTCTAATCTCGTTCTTGATATTGAACTATTGTCCAAGTTCATAAAATGTGAAAAGTCCTTATCGTTTATTGCTCTGTCTATCACCAAGTTCAGCAAATGATTCCGACGACTTCTCGCTCCTGTGGATTCAATTCCGTGATAGATGCTAGGCTCTATCGTTTTATATAGTTTGCATTGACCACGATATAGCACATTACCATATGATGCGTTAATATACTTTACATATCCTATAATCTGCGTGAGTGCATAAATTGAATTGACCTGATACATTGGAACTTTTCTACCACAGGCGAATTCAAAATCTTCAAGGTAAATAGCATCTTGAATGGCTTTATTGGGCTCTATTACTTTTAAACTCATCGCGTCACCTACATCTGAAACATCAAATCGTTACATTCTCTGCATCTTATCCACATCATCCATATTGTGTTGTCTGCCGCCTACCGCGTAGAGGTGTACAAAGCTGTGTACCTCCAAAGCGGCTGGCTGTCACAGCCCAAATATATACTGCTCAGTACTATTTTCAAGGACAACAGATATACATTCAAGCACTCGTCTTATTTATTCATCTTTTAATGCCTTGCCCAGTTGATTTCCTCCGTTCGGTAGGAATACTTGTGGTAATATGCACTGATGGCTGCGCCCACGGCCACAGAATTATCCTTTTTGCTTCCCGGAATGATGGTGCACCGGGAGCCGGAATATGAAAGCGAATTGCTGCTTTTCAGAATATTCATGCTGTTCCAGATCTCCGGCACACAGTCATAGAGTCTGCCGGTCAGAATCAGGACCTCAGGGTTGAACAGATTGATGATAGTGCCTACCATAAACCCGATATATTGCTTCAGCAGCCTAAAATTCCATCCGTTCTGTGCAAAGGTACGCAGACGCTCCCAATCCGTTTTCTGCTTGAACACCTCCAGATTCTCAGATTCAAACACGCGGGCACGTATCAGCGATTCCAGACAGGTCTTTTGGCAGAACGGGCAGCGACATCCGGAAAGTGGGATTTTATCTTCCGGAATCTTATCAGCTTGTTCTACGTCTGTACACTCACTCTTCAAACGCTGAAGCGAGAAATCCGGGGAAAGGATATGACCGATTTCTCCAAAAAAACCATTGTTTCCCCGTAGCAGCCGCCCGGCCATGCAGCCGCTCAGGCCGATGCCGGTGCCGTGGTAGACGCAGAGGATGTTCTGCGATTCCGCAAGGCTTCTGCGTACAGGGTCAGTTGCATGGAATAGTTGTTCTTTCTCATGCAAAAAGCCAGCCTCGGCATTGTGGCAAAGTTCCACCTCGATATCCAGGCTCTCCAGCAGTGTGCGGACATCCGCGCATAACAGGCTGTCCAGATTTTTCTCGTTCAGACATGGAATATTGGGGCAGGCAGAGATTTGATTTTTTTTAGTATCGACCGCTCCGGGGAACGCGATCCCGATTCCAACCAGCGGGAGCACCAGGTTTAAAGTATCCTCCGAGGTTTTTGCCACTTGCAGGAATGCGAGCAGGACATCGTTCAGTGTTTCCGCCAGCTTTTCCAAGTCCTGCGATGAGTTTAGGCAAATGTAGTCCTCCTCTGCTTCCTTTGGCTCCTTTCGTGCACTCAGCAGATCCCGATCCAGCAGTTTTCCCAGTCCCAGTTCCCGCAGTCTTTTTCTAAGAACTGGTTGAAAGGCAAAATCCACCAAGCTCACTTTGATCTCACGCGTACCAACGGCAATGCCCAGCATATATCCCACGGTCGGCAACAGCGATAAGTCTTCTTTCGCCAGGTAACCTCTGTTTCGCAGCTCCTCGCATAGCTTGCTGACCGTTGGCCAAGAGAATCCCGATGCTTCAGAAAGCTTTGTTTTATCGGCTGTCTGCTGCCGTCGGATCTCATCGAGCAACCGGTAGTTATTTTCCGATAGAAGTGCTTCCTGCTTTTCCTTTTCAGCCATATAGAGTCTCCTCCATAAAAATAATATAAAATAAAGGAGGGAGCAGCAAGGTACACCGTTGTGCTTTGCCGCCCCTCCTAATCAAGGCTATGTGTCAAATCAACTTGTCATGTAAGCGATTGCTGCCGGAAACAGCTTGTCAAGGATAGACTTGAGCGCTGGAGCCATCTCCGGTTTGAGAAAAAGGGCTCCGATATAGACGAGCAAGAGCGCGATGAACACAATCTCCCAGAACTTCGATTTTAACATTTCGTTCTGATCTTTTGCGCTCTTTGTGTCCTTATTCTGTTTCTCAGCTGGTTCCAGTTTAGGAGATGCCGACTCCAAATGTTCCTGCTCCGTCTCAAGACGTTTCGAGCCTGACTCAGGAGAAATCGGCTGCGGGACCTGAGATTGGCCCGGATGCAGGTCGTGTTTCTTACTCTTACGATTCTTGTGGCTGCTGGACTTCTTCTTACTTTTTTAGACATAAGGCAGGCCCCTTTCTCTGGTCTCTGGGCTTTTGCACAAAGCACAAAAGCGGTGGCTCTCAGAGGCTGAGTCCCCAGCCCAGCCTGACGAGATTCGGCCTTGCGGTCAAATCCAGATATCCTGATTCCCAGGGCGTTATCAGGATATTGCTCTACGAACAGATAAAAGTAGCAGTGGAAGTCTTTATATATAAATTAAAATTTTGGCTCTTTATTTATTGTCATCATTATACATAATTGCATTCAATTTGTCAATAGTCTTTAGACAATTTTATCAAACAATTTATATATACAACATGAAAGAGTTGCATTCTTATTAGCTAAATTCTTCTCCTTGTTGTGTAACATCCAATTTCTGGCGCCATCTAAAACCATATAGGATTGCTAACAATAGTAAGGGCCGTGTGTTCAAAAACTCCATTAGGAGAAGAACACACGGCTCTGTTACTTTTATTTCATCTTTTCGAGGATCTCATCCGCAGTCATATCGCTTGCCAGCAACTTCTTAATCTGGGCATTGAAGTCAGCGTGAGTGATTGAAATATCCACGATTCACCCAAACATTGCTAATATTTTGCCTTTGCATCTTAGCCACATTCTCATGTGTTACCTGCCGCCCACCGCGTAGAGGTGTGCAAAGTTTCGAGCGGCAAAACCGTGAGAAATTTCCCACAGTTCAAATATAACCCTTTAAAAACTAGTTTTCAAGGGCACAGGTGAAATATACAT
>OLZI01000110.1_pt1 | contig 55679 bp, 40 predicted proteins | sample 1674061 | NCBI WGS metagenome assembly OLZI01 (sample SAMEA103958139, study PRJEB25191) | human gut metagenome | biome: human-associated habitat [ENVO:00009003]; feature: intestine environment [ENVO:2100002]; material: feces | place: Germany | collected 2013/2015 | reverse complement strand
AGGGTTGGCACAAAAAGCATTTGAAGAAGTCGAAAAAATTCATGGACATGATAATTGGAAACTTGACACTATTCTTCAAGAAGAAGGAAATTGTTATTTATATGAGAAGTTGGGATATAAAAGGACCGGATCGGTTGAAAATATAAATGATAAAATGGATATTGTTTATTACGAAAAGAATTAAACAACCTTCAGTTTTCAAATGAAGGGAGGTGCGCCGAATGTCCGAAGAACGCTTCTGGAATACCGATGAATATGCCAGTACAGCTAAGTAAATTAGTTCCTTATCACAGTTAATCCTTGAAAAATGCGCATTTTGCGCTTGACAAAGCGGCTCGTTTATTGTACAATAGTGGATGGCATCAATAGCTCCGCTTGCCCCGGAAACTATTGAAACACCCGCGGAGGACATGCGACCATCATGCCGTGCCGCACACACATAGAGAACCATCACTTAGGGAGGAAAAACCTTTGAAGACGTTCATGCCGAAAGCGGCTGACATTACCCGTCAGTGGTATGTTGTCGATGCCGAGGGTCAGGTGTTTGGCCGTGTGGCCAGCCAGGTCGCGAACATCCTTCGCGGCAAGAATAAGCCGATTTACACCCCCAATGTGGATACCGGCGATTATGTCATTATCATCAATGCGGATAAGATCGTCATGACCGGCAAGAAGCTGGATCAGAAGATTTATTATCATCACACCGGCTATGTCGGCGGCCTGAAGGAAACCAAGTACCGCAAGTTGCTGGCTGAGAAGCCTGAATTTGCAATCCGCCGTGCTGTCGTGGGTATGCTGCCCAAGGGACCGCTGGGTCGCCAGATGGCCAAGAAGCTCAAGGTCTACGCTGGCCCGAATCATGACCATGCGGCGCAGAAGCCCGTGAAGTTTGACCTCGTGTAAGGCGGAAAGGAGAAAAACAAATGGCTAAGGTTGATTACAGCGCTGTTGGCCGCCGCAAGAAGGCTGTTGCCCGCGTCCGCCTGGTCGCCGGTGATGGCAAAGTGACCATCAACAAGCGTGATATTGATAACTACTTCGGTCTGGAGACCCTCAAGATGACCGTTCGTCAGCCCCTGACGCTGACTGGCACGACCTCTTTCGACGTGCTGGTGAATGTCTGCGGCGGCGGTGTGTCCGGTCAGGCCGGCGCAATTCGTCACGGCATCTCTCGTGCCCTGTGCAAGGCTGATCCGGAACTGCGTGCTGCCCTGAAGAAGGCTGGCTTCCTCACCCGCGATCCTCGTATGAAGGAACGTAAGAAATACGGCTTGAAGGCTGCTCGTCGCGCGCCCCAGTTCAGCAAGCGCTGAGTTCCCTTCTGTACCAAGCATTTTGCGCCCTATGGCTGTTATGGCAGTCATGGGGCGTTTTTGTATGCAGTCGGTTTTGTGCAAAAGATCTGCCTGTACGGAAATCATGGAAAGCCTTGCAGAGCCGGCATTCTCCGGACTTTTCAAGCGTGAAATCTGTGCAAAATCAGGAGGCTCTTATTTGCATAATGATGTATTTTTTACAGTCATGCGCGGCTGAAAAGTCCGTCGCTTGTCCGGCTGATTTTCTCGACATTGCCGACATCCTTGTGGACGTAGCTGTTCATGGTCATCGTAATTTTGGAATGTCCGGCAATGCTCTGCAAGGTTTTGATGTCTACGCGACCTGTGGCTTGCGGCTGGGTCAGGAAGGTGTGGCGAAGCACATGCGGGGTCACACCCTTGGGAAGGTTGACTTTCTTACAGATTCGCTTTCATGTGTTTCGGAAGGAACGTTCGCTTAATGCGTCCTCGTCGCCCACCACATATTGGGCGAAATCTTCGTTTGCTGGCATGTGATTCCGCAAAATCTGTTCCAGCTCCGGCAGCAGGGGAACTTCACGGAGCCCGCCTTGGACTTGGTTAGCTTTTCTATGGGTCAGTTGTTGATGAACGTGATTTGTCTGCGCACATGAATGAGCTTACGTATGTACATAACTTCTTGCTGATATTCTCAGCTCATGTGAATGGGTCATTCTTGTCATAAATTCGCTGCAATCCGTTCCGGCTGCGGACACCAGCGTCAATCATGAGCCGGATGCCTTTGACGCCCCATACTTGACGACCATCCACGCTGTGTATGTTGTTGGTATGTTCGATGTGGTACTTGGAGGCGTTGGAAATCAGAAAATCCGAAACTGTTCGTGATTTCAGCGGCGCGAAGCCGTTGTCATCACACCAAATAGCGTAGTGGGCAGCAGAAGATAACCGACGAACTCTTGGAACATGGGAATGTCCTCTGGGAAAAGCAGCTCATCAAGAAACGCTATCCACTTTGTTGGCGTTGGAGCATCAGGATTGTAGACCACCGGGAGTCGTGTGCGGACAACATGACGAGCAGTGCTATCCAATGTGCCATCCAGAAACAGCGTGCCGTTTTTCAAATGAATGCAATCTTCCTCCGGCGGAAATTCCGGCACATACGCAATGATTTTCAGCACCTCAATGATGTTTTTGATTTTGTTGGGAACGCCGGAGCAAATGTAGGAGTGGATTTCTTGAAAGATGACTTCTTTCAGTGGTGTGCAGTCCTGCATTCGACCATTTGGCGTGAAGAACGAACCTTCACTGAAAATCAGCTGATGGGTTTGCAGAAACGCGGTACAGAATAGCGGCTCGCTGAGATTTGTGCCGTCGAACCATGCGGGGAAATTTGCAGACGAGCAGAATTGCTTCTTGGACATTCGGGTTCACTTCCTTGTGTTTCAAAAATGCGTTGATTCGTTGGATGGAACGCTTGTGGGAAGCTATCCAGCGATTCGCAGGTTTCTGAATTAGCCGTAGTGGTACAGCTGCCATTCATCTGTGTAGGCTAATTCGAGTGTCTTGTTTGAAAATCATAATCATAGAAATCGCCTCCTTTATCTTCTGATGGAGAAGAACTGCTTCTCCACCATAACTGGTAAAAAATTTGGCGTTTTTTACGCGATTCGCAAAAATTTAGAAAAAAATTTTTGAGGAGGCAGTTTGAAATCACTTCATCCTGAATCGTTGGGCGCTTGGCGGCAACATAGCAGTAGACGAGAGCAGTTCATTCTTGACAACAGCCTCCTTTCTGTTCATGTGAAGGGAAATTTATATACCCCCTTCACACTCGAACTGTAGAAAAAACACCACTTTGCGACACGATTTGAAGCGGATTGAAAAATTTTTTCTGAAACTGCTAACAGCAAGGAATGGGGGAGCGCTATACCGCTAATTCATTAGCATTACCATGCGTAGAGCTGCTGCATTCACAGGCATTCTAAATTTAGATAAACAAAAACCCTGCTTGCTAATTTCCGCCTCCGTGGAGGAAGAAGTAGTAGCAAGCAGGGTCATTTTGCTAAAAATGACGATTAGCTTGTTGGAAACACATTTCCCAATCCCAATGAATGCAGCGCGGACGCTGCGGTTATATCGTCATGAAAGATGCAGTCAGTGTCCAATTGAATACAGAAGAGCGGATAATAGCGTTCAGATTTCCATGCATCTTTACACTTTTTTCGCTTCACCATCCACCATCGGGAATACAATCCGCACCTCGAAAATATCCTTCATCACGTTCATGGTGCAGTGCCCTTGGTGTTTTTCGCAAATCATGCTGATGCTTTTTGTGCCGAAACCGTGGTAGCGCTTGTCCTGTTTGGTGGTCAGCGGCAGATTGTTTTCAAACTGCGGCGCAGTAAGCAAATAGTTCTCTTCCTGAATGACAAACGTGCCGCAAGTGCTTTGACCAGTAAGGCTGATGAGACGTTTGCTGGGAATTTTGATTTGCTCAACAGCTTCGATGGCATTGTCCAGCAAATTGCTGAATAGGGAGAAGATTTCTGCATCAGAGAGAAACTGCAGCGGCTGTCCGTCGATGCTGCATGTCAGCGTGATACCCTTCTTTTCGCAAAGGAGACTGCGATTCGTCAGCACAATATCCAGTGCATGATTGCCGGTTTTGAAAATAGAATCGTAGATGTTGACGGTTTCTTGAAGCGCCTTGACTTCATCGGGCGGAATCACGCCGTTCAGCGCGGAAATTTGATGCTTCAGGTCATGGCATTTTACGTTAATGAGGTCGATGATGTCTTTCTCAATTTGAAATTGCTTGCTGTCGTCCTCCGCCATTTGCAGCACGGTGCTCTTTTCGATTTCTGCTTTTCGTGCGGCAAGCCAGCCAAATTCCACATAGAAGGACAGCAGTGCCGTTAAGCAGGAAAATACCATAATATAACTCTGTACTGACGGAAAACCGATGGCTGCACGATGCGCAAAGGAATTGAGGAAAATCGTGACCAGCACGGCGATACAGCTGACAACAATCTGAATGCGGTTGTTGAGCATCGTTCCCCGGTAGTCAGCTTTTCGAATCATGGTGAAATAGAGGATAACATAATATCCCGCCGTGATGCAAATCAGCATGAGTGCTTTGAGAAGTGGGTGCATGGAAACGCTGATGAAACGTACTAATAGCAGATACGTTCGCTGACTCATGTGCTGCATACAGTAACCGGCAGTGGAACAGAACAGCATGGCCCAGAAATCGCATTCAAAGCAGAAGCCAATGGACAGCAGCGATAGGCAATACAGCAGAAAACTATCCAGCACACGGAAAAGCAGAGTCACGGTATCGTCCGGCGGAAGGGCGTAAACAAAGGCATCAGAACAGCATTTGTAGAGGATGACCACGCCGGTACAGCAAAGCAGACGAAGCGGAAACATTTTTTTTCGGGGCAGTTTCATCGCGACAATATAAACGGCGACAAAGAGGGCAGAAAGATAACTAAAAGAGCCCCAGATATTGGTCAGATTCATTGAGTATTTGCCCTCCGTTCGCAGAATTGGGTCATTGCGGCAAGAAAGTCCTTGCGCCGGGGATGAGAAATTGCAAGCGGCGTTTCGCCGACATAGACGGTATAGCCATCAATGCGGCGAATGTATTGCAGATTGACCAAATAGCAGCTGTTGCAGCGGAAAAAACCGTGCGGAGACAATTTCTTCTCCACGTTTTTGAGTGTCCCGTACGTTTCGTAATCATGAGAAAGTGTGTGGTAAATCAGCGTGTGCGACACTACCTCCACATAGAGCAGCTCACTGAGCGGCAAGTGGATGTTGCCGTCCGCGGTAGGAATCACCACGTTCTGCTGACGGCGCTGCTGCTGTGTCTGGCAGTAGCGAAGAACCTTCTGCATTTTCAAATAGAACGCATCGTAATCCAAAGGCTTCAGAATATAATCCAGTGCACTGACTTCATAGCCGTTAATAGCATAGCGCGCAAGGTTCGTGACAAAGACCAGTGCGACGTTGCTGTCGATTTCACGCATTCTGCGCGCTGCGGACAAGCCGTCCATGTTTGGCATTTCAATGTCCATAAAAATCAAGTCAAACTGCGAATAAAACGCGAACAAAAACTGCTGGGCATCGGGATAATGCGATAAATCAAATACTTCCTTGCTTTGCAGCGACAGCTTTTCCAGACAGGCGGTCAGCTGGTCATCGGCACTTTGATCATCCTCGACAATAGCAATGCGAATCATGGCTGCCTCCCTCATCGCACAGTAGATGTGCAGATACGGCTATCTGGCACTATTTCACGAAAAAACGGTGCAATGCATGATGATTATAACAACCACCTGCTCAAAAGTCAAGTTTATGGGGAGAAAATGCAAGGATACGCGAAAAACAGCACAAAACGGGAGGGAAATGCTAAGATACAGCTATCCGATGATTGCGGAGAGGCAATCAATCAAAAGGAGGAGGAATGAAACATGAAGAGAACGGTTTCCAAGTGGCTGTCGATTCTCAGCTGCACGGCGTTGCTGTGTACGTCGATTCCTGCGGCGTTTGCGGAAGGCACGGTGGAAGAATCGCTGATGCCGGTGACGGGCGCGCAGACGGGTTTTGTGCTTTCGCAGGGAAAGTACTACGCTGACTTCGCGAATTTGGCGCAGGAACGCGCGTCGGCAAAGGCGCTGAATATTCAGTTGGGTGAAGAAGGCTTTGTGCTGCTCAAGAATGACGGTGTGCTGCCGCTGGATAGTGCGACGACGAAGGTGTCCATGTTCGGTTTCCGTGCTGCCAACATCATGATGGGCGGCGGTGGCTCTGGCTCTGGCCGTCCGGGGCAGTACGGTGTGCCGAAAACCTCGCTGGAAGATGGCATGAAGCAGGCGGGCTTTGATGTCAACGAACGTCTGCTGTCCTTTTACAGCACAAAGTCGGCAGAAGTGAAGCCGACGGATATTTCGGATTCCATCGCCTACACTTACGATACTTACAGCGATGCAGCGCTGGTGGTTGTTTCCCGTTCCGGCTCGGAGGGCAGGGATGAAGTGACTTACGGCTATGCGCAGGACGCGAATGCTGACCCGAATGCGCACATGCTGGAGTTGACAGACACGGAAAAAGACCTGATTCGTTACGTGAAGGCGAATTTTCCCAAAGTCATCCTGATTGTCAACTCCTCCAATGCGATGGAGCTGGCGGAAGTGAATGCGTCGAAGACGGAGGACAACCTCGGCGTTGATGCGATTCTCTGGGTGGGTCATACCGGCAACGACGGCGCGGCGGCAATCGGCAACATCCTCTCTGGCAAGGTTTCGCCGTCCGGCCGCACTGCAGATACTTACGCGGTCGATTTCACCAAAGATCCGACGTTCACGAATTTCGGCTCGAATGGGCAGAATTTTGAAAACGGCGAGCGCATGAACAACAACGTCTATGTCGGCGATACGATGACGGATTATCACTCCGTGGAATACCGCGAAGGCATTTATGTCGGCTACCGTTATTATGAGACGAAGGGACACGATGCCGGCGAAGCATGGTATGACGAGAACGTCGTGTATCCGTTCGGCTATGGTCTGAGCTACACCACCTTTACGCAGGAAATCGAGGGGGACATTGCGCCGACTGGTGTGATTCATGCGGCGAATGAAACCATCACGGTGAAGGTTCGTGTGACGAACACGGGCGATGTGGCAGGCAAGGACGTTGTGCAGCTGTACTACACCGCGCCGTACACCGAGGGCGGAATTGAAAAGGCGTATGTCAATCTGGCAGCGTTCGGCAAGACGAAGGAGCTTCAGCCCGGCGAGAGCGAAGTGGTGACGCTGCAGTTCGTGGCACAGGATATGGCTTCGTTTGACTGGAACGACGTCAACGACAACGAGTTCCGCGGCTACGAACTTGAAGCTGGCGACTATGTGCTGTCCATCCGCCGCAACGCGCATGAAGAAATCGCGTCGATTACCCGCACGGTTGAAACGGGCTTGCAGTGCGTGACTGACTACACAACGGGTGCGGAAATCAAGCCGCTCTTCTCCGGCGATGAAGGACTGGAAGCCTACATCTCTGTCAATGAAACGCTGGAAAACAATCAGATGTCCCGTGCGGACGGACTGGAAGTTCCGGCTGCCGCAACGAAGGAAGACCGCACTTGGGATCAGGCAGTTATTGATGAACTGGATGCCCAGAAGGAATATTTCAGCCTGAATGACACGGAGGATTCGCCGTGGTACGTTTCGCAGGTTCCTGCGACTTGGACGCAGAATGCTGCTACACGCGATGAAAACGGCAAAACGGCGATTCAGCTGGCGGATTTGGCTGGCGTACCGTACACCGAGCCGAGCGTGGTGGATGGCGTGGCAGTTGCCTCTGACGATGAAGGCACGAAGAAGTGGGACGAGTACATGAATCAGCTGACGTGGGACGAAATGGCGACCATCGTCTCCTACGGCGGATTCGGGCAGCCTGCGGTGGAAGCTATCGGCAAGAAGCAGAACGGTGCGTATGACGCGGCGGCACATCCCTTCTGGAATGGCGCGATGTTCGGCGGCGCACAGGCACCCGAAAATCAGATGGGTACGAACTGGGTTACGCCGGCTGTATGGGGCTGCACATGGAACACGGAGCTGCTGTATGACATTGGCATCATGACGGGCAACGAAGCGCTGCTGTTCAATATCAATGGTCTCTATGGCTTCTCCCTGAACATTCATCGTTCTGCGTTCGGCGGCCGCAACTTCGAGTATCTCTCCGAAGATCCGCTGCTGACCGGCAAACTCGCGGCGGCGCTGAGCAGTGCTGCGACCGAAAAGGGCCTTGTGACCTACACGAAGCACTACATGATGAATAATCAGGAAACGAACCGCAATACGAACGGCGGCGTGATTACATGGGCGAACGAACAGGCCATCCGCGAAATCTATGCCAAGCCCTATGAACTAGCGGTCAAGGAAGGCAACAACTCCGCATTCATGACGGCGTTTAACCGTATTGGCTTGTCCACCTGTTCGACGAACTACGCGCTGCTGGAACTGCTGACCCGCGGCGAATGGGGCTTCTGCGGCCATAACGTGACGGACTACATGGACTATCCGGAATATCGCTATACGAACCTGATGGTTCGCGCGGGCAATGAACTGCCCCTTGGCGGCCCGAACAAGCTGATTGGCAAGGGCAAGGGCGGCAACAGCTCCAGCACCGAAGGTACTTGGAGCGCAGAGCTGAACACTGTGCTGGTGGCGGCCGATACGGCCAGCGCAGAAGCAGCTGATGCAGCGCACCGTGCAGGGGAGGATGCGTCCACCTACGAGACGGTTCCTTCTGCAACGCAGTATTTCGCTGTCCGCAAGGCAGCGCAGCGCGTTTTGTACTCCAACGCCAACTCCAATGCGATTCTCAATGGCTATGAGAATCATATCGTGGAAGAGTTGGAATACAAAGTGGGCGACAAGTTCGGCGGTTGGGGCGGCGGCAAGAACATCATTACGCCCCTCTTTACGGCGCGCTATGCTGATGTCAGCGACATCAAGATTGTGAATGCGGATGCGATTCCCGGCATGAACCTTGGCGCGGACGGCGTCGCCTCCGGCACATTCAACGAGGCTGGCGACTACACTGTCACGGCGACGGCGACGGTCGAAGGCTGGGTCTATGTGCAGCTGACGCTGACGATTCACGTCAAGTAATATGGCATAACTCGTTTACTGGACGGATTCGCGCTGGCGGACAAGCGAATCCGTCCTTGATTTTCTGATGAAAGGGAAGGAGCAAAGTTTATGAAGCGAATTACAGCGATGCTGTTGATGATTTGCTTATGCTTGATGGGGCAGAGCGTGCTGGCTGAGGAAAAAGTTGGCAAGATTGCTGTTGCGCAGGAACCGACGAAGATGGATTACTGGGTTGGGGAAGAATTTTCCGCAGAGGGCGGCGTGCTGCTGGTGACATACCGCGACAAAACCACTGCTGAAATTCCGATGACGGATGAAAATGTGAAGCTGCCTAACGTCAAGACAAACACACCCGGCCGCAAGGCAGTGAAAGTGACTTACGGCGGCAAAAACGTGACCTTTTATATCAATGTGGCAGAAAAAGGCGCGGAAGTGACGTTCGAGCTGAATTACGACGGTGCACCAGAAGCGCAAAAAGAAGCGGCACGTCAGGGCAAGGGCGTAGAAGCGCCAGAAATACCCGTGCGTGATGGTTATACCTTCGATGCGTGGTATACCGATGCTGCCTGCACGGTACTGTATGATTTTGCGCAGGTGGTTGAACAGCCCATGACACTCTATGCGAACTGGCTGGCGGACGATGCCGTGTATTATCCTGTGACGTACAGCTTGAACTATTACGGCGTACTGCCGGACGGTTATGTGCAGCAGGTAAAATCCGGTGAAACGGCACGGATGCTGTCCTTAGCGCTGGTACGCGACGAATTTGAATTTATCGGATGGTATGCCGATGCAGCCTGCACCGTGCCGTATGTGCAGGAAAACGCGATTGAAGGCGAAACGACCATCTATGCGGGATGGAAATCGCTCAAAATGGGTGCAGAGACGTATACGTTTGAAGCCGAACAGACCAGCTTGCTGGGCAAGGAAGGGCCGGGCATGTCCGGTTCTGCATCCGGCGCATCCATGATAGTCAACGATGCGACGAATCTGGACGCCAGCAATGGCAAGTATGTCTCGTACCTGTATAAAAAAGGGCTGTCGTTGGATTTCTATCTGGCGAGCAGCGAAGCGGTGTCGGATGCAGTGCTGACGCTGCGGGTTGCGGCGGAAATGGACAACATCAGCCTCTCGCCCGATAACTACACGATTGGAGTCAACGGTCAGCCGGTGATGTTTGATGCGATTGCACTGGAAAAAGGAGCAAAATTTGCAGACTGCATTGTTATTCAGAACGTCGCTTTGCAGGCCGGCGCAAACACGATTCGCCTTGTGACGAATAACAGCGTGAACCCGATGGGTGAAGGCATGGGAACGTATCAAGGCACAGCGCCGATGGTGGACTGCATCAAGCTGACGACGACGGCGGTTGTAACGTGGGATGCAAACTACAATCTGCCAATGATGTACTGATTTCGCGGAGGAGAACATGGCGCAGAAAACGAAGAAAAAGCTGATTCGCGTATGGGCAATTGTCAGCGCACTGGTGCTGATTCTGCTGACCGTCGCGACGGTGCTGACGCAGTTTGTCATGCAGGATGTGCTGGCCTCTCTGCTGGGACGCGACGTGGCGGTTTATGCCGAGGGCGTGACACCACTGTATACCACCGAATACACGAACAAGGACGAAGTCTATCAGGCGGCGAGCAAACTCAACGAGCGCATCTGCGAAGAAGGCTTTGTGCTGCTCAAGAACGAGGGAAATGCGCTGCCGCTGGCATCAGGCAGCCGCATCACTGTGTTTGGCAAGAACAGTGTGAACCTTGCTTATGGCGGTTCGGGGTCGTCCGGCGGCGATAAGTCCGCAGCCATCGACCTCTATACCAGCTTGCAGAATGCGGGCTTTGCGGTAAATCCGGCGATGAAGCCCTTCTATGAGGATGATAAGCGCTCCGGCGCACGCCGCTCAGAAAATTCCACCAACTTGGATGACGGGAATACCGTGTTTTACTCCATTGGGGAAACGCCGCAGCGCTTGTATACGAAGGAAATCACGGATACCTACAAGGATTACAATGACGCGGCGCTGGTTGTGCTGACCCGCATCGGCGGCGAAGGTTTTGACCTGCCGCGTTCAATGAAGGATGTGGAAGGGGCGCGGCAGGACAGCGACCACTACCTGCAGCTTGATCAGAACGAAACGGACTTGCTGGCGGCGGTCTGCGAGGCAGGATTCAAGAAGGTTGTTGTGCTGATTAACAGTGGTTCACCGATGGAACTGGCATTTTTGACGCATCCGGATTATTATGCCTATCAGGACAAAATCGACGCAGCTATCTGGATGGGCTTCCCCGGTGCATCCGGCGTGAATGCGCTGGGACGCATCCTGAACGGCGAAGTGAATCCGTCCGGGCGCACGGTTGATACCTACGCGGTGAATTTCAAGAACAGCCCGGTGTGGCAGAACTTTGGCGACAATCTGATTACCGGCAAGGACAGCGGCGACCGGTATCTTGGGCTGGAAAACGAAAACTACTACTTTGTGGACTATGAGGAGAATATTTACGTCGGCTATCGCTATTATGAGACGCGCGGCGCGGATGACCCGGAATGGTACGCGCAGGAAGTGGTGTATCCGTTTGGCTATGGTCTGAGCTATACGACGTTTGACTGGACACTGGAAAGTGCGCCGGAAAACGTCGTCCTCAGCGATGTCAGCGACAAGATGGAAGTGACTGTGCGCGTAAAGAACACGGGCAGCGTCGCTGGCAAGGACGTTGTGCAGCTCTACGGTCATGCGCCGTATACGCCCGGCGGCGTGGAGAAATCCGAAGTTGTTCTGCTGGACTTTGCGAAGACGCCGCTGCTTTCGCCCGGCGAGGAATGCACGCTGACGCTGACCTGCGACCCGTACTATCTGGCATCCTACGACTATACGGACAAAAACGAAAACTGGGATAACTGCTTTGAATTGGATGCGGGTGACTACGCGCTGTACGTCAGCAAGAATGCGCATGACCGCGTGTTTGAAGTGCCGTTCACGGTGGAAGACGACATTATCATTAGCGAAGACCCGGTGACGGGCAATACCGTAGAAAACCGTTACACGGACTTGGAACTGGACAGCTCTGATTACCATCTCCAGACGCTGCTTTCCCGCGAAGATTGGGAAGGCACGATGCCGGAAGCACCCTCTGTGGATGACCGAACGGTGGATGCAGAATATCTCGAAGCGCTTCAAAACCGCGACCACAACAATGAAGAGGCGGATGCGCTCTTTGACTTGGGGCTTCCCGCAACAAATCAGACGGACATTTCACTGGTGCTTCGCGACCTGCTGACGGATGAAAATGGGCAGAATCAGCGAGTGTCGTATGATGACCCGCGCTGGGATGCGATTCTGGACAAGCTGTCTGTCGAGGACATGGTGAAAATGTGCAACATGGGCGCATTCAAAACGAATGAACTGCCCATCATTGGCAAGCCTGCCACGAACGACACAGATGGCCCGACTGGCTTCACGAACTTCATGGATCGAAGCGGCATCTACTGGAAGTGCTGCTATTACTGTGCGGAAGTCGTCATGGCTTCGACATGGAATCAGGAGCTGATGGAAGACATCGGCGAAATGATAGGCGCGGAAGGATTGATTGGCGCGGATGGAAAGGGCAACAATCTGCCGTATTCCGGCTGGTATGCGCCCGGCGTCAATATCCACAGAAGCCCCTTCGGCGGTCGCGATTTCGAGTATTTTTCCGAAGACGGGCTGTTCAACGGCAAAATGGCGGCGGCGGAAATCCGCGGATGCGCCAGCAAGGGCGTTTACTGCTTCGTGAAGCACTTTGCGCTCAACGAACAGGAAACGCATCGTTCCTCCAACGGTTCGGGCACTTGGGTGACGGAGCAGGCAATGCGCGAATTGTACCTGCGCCCGTTTGAAATCGCGGTCAAGGAAGGGCATACCACAGCAGTGATGAGCTCCTTCAACCGCATCGGTACGCGCTGGACAGGCGGCGATTATCGTCTGCTGACTCAAATCCTTCGGAACGAATGGGGATTCCAAGGCATGGTCATCACCGATTTCAATACGACCTCCTACATGAATTTGCGGCAAATGGCATATGCAGGCGGCGACTTGAATTTGGGCAATGACATGACGCTGCCGGACGTTATTCAGCCGAACTGGTGCGACGCATCCGACCCGGTGGACATGCAGATCCTTCGCCAATGCGTGAAGAACATTCTCTACACGGTGGTCAACTCGAATGCCATGAACATCAGCGTGGCATACTATCGCCCTGCATGGTGGAAAATCACGATTTATGTGGTGGATTTCGTGGCGGTTGCGGTGATTGTGTTTACAGGGATTCGCTGTTTCCGTGGAAAAAAGGAAGAGCATAGCGCAAAGGCATAACAGCAAAGGGGCAGCAAGCGAAAGGATAGCTTGCTGCCCCGTATTGCGTTCATCATGAAAACAAGTCCTATACTATTTCCAGATTCAACTGCGCCATCTGCTTGCGCCTTTTTCGTTCTGGCGTCCGCTCACTCCATTTAGCGTAGCGCTGCTACGCTGCATTTCGTTCCCGTTAGCCAGAACGAAAAATTCGCCGCGCATCTTGGCGCATTTTCATTTGGAAATAGTATTATGCCCATGCACCCGCTATCATAGGGGAACGTTCTACAACAAAAGTGTAGATTTTCTGACGGCAGTTGGTCATATCCGCGTCCGTATAGCTTGTGGGGAGACTGTGCCACAGCGTGTTGCGGATGATTTTTGCCATTTCAGCGCGGGTAGTTTCCTTTTCGCGCCAGTTGTTCATATTGGCGATAGCTTTACGAATGGTGCTTAGCAGCTCTTTCGCAGAGGCTTTCAGCATCTTGATTTCCTCCTTGGACAGCGTGTCCTTTTTCAGCAAATCAAAAAGCGCAAGCTGCTCTTCGTTGTCGAAGCCCTCACGGATATAACGCTCCGTTTCGATGTCCAGTTCATTGGCCAGTGCCAACAAATCGGTGAAGGACTTTTCGATGGCAGCACGATTCTGTTCGGCGTTGTAGTTGCTGATAATGGTTTGATACCGCTCGTAGTAGTCGATTCTTGTTGGATTGCGAGCCATCATTTCAGCAAGACGACCTTCAATCAACTGCTGCAAATCCCGCAAAAGCAGATTTTGATGTTTCCGCCGCATAAATTCCGCGCGAAGCCGTTCAAAATCAATTTTGCTGATGTCAAACGTCTTATCCTTGTTATCATTGTTGATTCTTACATCAATCGCGTCGCTGACAATATCGTTGATGCGCTTCATCAGCGTGGAATTGTCGGCATGAAGGACACGCGCGTGCATCACATCGTAAATCGCGCTGATGGCATCCTTCTCCTTGCGCTCGCTGTCCAGCTGACCATGTTCGACATACTTGAACATGCGGAACAGCTCACGCGCGATGATGCCGAAGCGCTTGCGCGTATCTGCATCGCCGGAAAGTGCATCCGCACCATCTTGCACAGACTCGATTCGTGCAAAGCTGTCGCTGCAAACGGCGGTGTCCAAATTAAACGAATGCGCCAGCATCAGCTGTCGGATTTCGTCGATAACTGCACGAATCTTGCTGTACAGCTGGCTAATATCCGGCGTGGGGTCAACCGCAATTCGCCCGCCGGATGTGTAGTCTGCCAGTGCCTGCCGAAGCGCTTTCACAACGCCGATGTAGTCAATTACTAAGCCGTTCGTTTTGCCCTCGCAGACGCGATTGGCGCGGGCAATGGCCTGCATCAGCGTGTGCGCTTTCAGCGGCTTGTCCAGATACAGGCAGCTAAGGCTCTTGACATCAAAGCCGGTGAGCCACATGGCGCATACGAATACCACGCGGAAAGGATTTTCGCTGTCCTTGAACTCTTTGTCCAGCCTGCGCTCTTCCATTTTGGCGCGGTGCGGGCGAATGTCCAGCCCCCAGTTGTCGAAGGTCTGCCACTCGTTCTGCTCCTGACTGATGACAACCGCCATTTCGGTTTCTTTCATCCATGCCAACTTGCGCTGCATTTCCTGCGCTTCCTGCTGGGAAACCGTGCGCAGGCTCGCATCTAACTGGCGGATGGCATCTTGCCAGTATTCCTGCACGAAATTGTACATGCGCACGCAGGTCACTTTGTTGATGCACACGAACATCGCCTTGCCTGTGTCCCACATGTCGGTGTAGTGCTTCACAAAGTCCTTTGCGATGGCGCGCAGCCGCTTTTCGGCGGTGATGATGTGAATATCCTTCGCTAATTCCCGTTCCATTTTTGCCTGCTGGTCGGGTGTAAGGTTTTCACTGTCAAGCAAATCGGTCAGTTCGTTGGAAATATTGGGATTGGTGATTTCCAGCTGATCGGCGCGATTCTCGTAGTAGAGGGGAACCGTGGAACCGTCATCGACCGCCCGTTTGAAGTCATACACCGATATATAGCCGCCGAAGGTGCGCTCGGTGATGTTGTCGTAGGCGAACAGCGGCGTACCGGTAAAGCCGATGCGGCTGGCGGTGGGCAGCAGCTTCATCATGTTGTCGGCAAAAAGCCCGTTCTGCGTGCGGTGAGCTTCATCGCTCATGATGATGATGTCGTGATTCGGCGTGATGGGGTCGGGGTGGTCATTGTTGAATTTCTGAATCAGCGTGAAGATATAGCTGGGATTGCCCTTCAGCATCTCAACGAGCCGCGCACCGCTGGACGGGACAAATGTGCTGGATTTCATGCCGTTAAGACATCCGCAGCTCTCGAAAGTAGCGCTAATCTGCTTGTTCAGCTCGTCCCGGTCGGTCAGCACAATGATCGTTGGACTGCCCGAAAACTTGCGGCGGATTTTCTGCGCCAGAAACACCATGGAGTAGCTTTTGCCGCTGCCCTGCGTGTGCCAGAATACGCCTAACTTGCCGTCGCGCAGCTTGCGATCTCGATAGGCTTCAATGGCTTCATTCACGCCGAGATACTGGTGATTTCGTGCCAGAATTTTGGCAGTATGATTGTCGGAATGGTCATAGATGATGAAGTTTTCCAGCAAATCGAGGAAAGTTTCCTTTTTGCAGATACCGCGCAGCATGGTTTCCAGACTGACAACACCCTGTTCGCCCTCATTCAGGCGTTTCCACTCGCTAAAATACTCATATTTGCTGCCCAATGTGCCGATTTTGGATTCCACGCCGTTGGAGAGCATCACAAAAGCATTGAACCAGAACAGTTGCGGGATGGTATGCTGATAATCGTGATAGTTGGTATCATAGGCTTGGCGAACATCCACGCCGAGCTTTTTGAACTCCACAAACAGCAGCGGAATGCCGTTCACAAAGCCGATAATGTCCGCACGGCGATGATACAGTGCGCCGTCAATCTTCATTTCCTTGACGGCGAGAAAGTGATCATTGGCGGGGTTGTCGAAGTCGATGAGCCGTGCCATGCGCGTTTCCATGTTGCCGTTTGGCAGGCGGAAATTGACGGGAACGCCGCCAGTGATGAGGCGGTATTTCTGCTCGTTGGTCTGCATGGGCGTGGCAGAAAAGGAGGTTTCCATGAGCGACTTGACCACGCTGTCCGCATAAGCCTCCGTCATCCAGCTGTTCAGGCGGAACAAAGCCGGACGCAGGTACTTGGTGAGCAGCACCTGATGGTAGTCTGTGCGCCCCAACGTGCCGTTTGCGCCCAACGTTTCACGGTTGTGCGCATAAACCAGCTCCCAGCCCAGCTCGTCGTGGAGCAGGTCGCCGGCGGCACCTTGAACAAGGACGTTTTCGGAATAGGAGTAGCTCATAATGTAGTACCTCTTTGCATTATATTAAGCTCTTTCATTATTGTCGAATAGATAAAAACTGCCTGAATAGTTTGAAAATTCACAAAGAAAACGCTCTTCATATGCTTTGTCGGGAAGGTAGACTGTTCTTATATCATTCAAAGAAAACGTTACATTTTGCAAGCAACGCCATTCCCTTTCCATGTAATAATTGTCTGGATGGTCGTCAGGAAGAGTTACATCATAGAGTTTTACATAGGCTAATTGTGTTGCTATGCCTTTTATAAGGCTATATAGTATCGGATGAATTGTTCCAGAAGAAATAGCGTCTAATACATCTTTATCAAGCTGATTTATCCATGGCGCCAGTATTGATGTATCTGTGAACAGCCTCCTGTCGGCTGACGACAATGCTATTTCGAATGCTATGAGGGATCCTACGGCTTTGGATTGCATATATGGATAATATTTGCAGGGCTCCTTTGGCGATGAGGATTTCGTCTTTTCGCCATTACCGCCACACTCAATAATAGGATGATTTTGAGGTACATACATCACAGGATGTGCACCCTGCTGGGCGATAAATGTCTTTTCAAAACCAAGTCCGAAATGGCTATATTTATTCGTGTGGATTGCCAATGCCTCATTTGGAATGTCGCAAAAGCACACAGCATCGCAGCGACCAAACACTTCACCGAGATGTTCACATTGAGAGTCAGAAAAAAAAGTTACCTGCGGATTATGAGGTGAGTTGATATTGCACAACAATTCGCATCCTTTAACAATTGAAAGAAGAAGATTGAAACGTTCTTCATCGTTGGGTTTTGCGCGTCCAACAAAATGACATAGTAAATTCGATGTGTAGTTACTCATAATTATACCTCTATTTCTCTGCCCATCAATTCAGGCAAAAGCCGGTCACGGGCTTCACAAGCAAAAGTAATTTGGTTATTCAGAAGGATAATTTGTGAAATTATAGGTTCTACGATGTTTTTAAATTGGAATAATAAATTTGAGGATGGAATTAATATGCGAATTTTTTCAGCCCTAATAGGACTCAGGTTTTGTTGAGCAACGCCATTGGACAATGCTGTCATCTTATTCAACATCTCTTTGCTTCTAAACATGCAATATGCATATGCAGGATGCAAAGTTTGCAATTTTGCAACACGTTGATTCAGCAAATAGTTATATCCATTAACGATGCATACTCTACCAATATTTCCAGTAAGAGAAAGAAGAATATCTCCCTCTGTCAGTATACAGTGTGAAGGAACTTTATCCGGAAGCTGATCTATGTAGTCTACGTTGTCAGGGGAAAACTCGCCGTCTTTAACATTCTTTATGGTAATAAGTCGATATTTGCCGCTGCTAACATATTCGGAACTTTTGAATGGGTAGCCACTCAACAGTTTGACTATGTTATCAACTGTGCCCTTCATCCACCCCTCCGGCACGCCATCAACTACCTTCACACTCTCATGTCCCGGAAAGCGCAGTTCCACAAACCACTCTCTATACAGCCGTTGTGCAGCTTCTTCCAGCAGCTTAATTTGGCGGCGGTTGTTTTCAATTAGGTCGTCATAAGCAGAAAGGATGGAGGCAATGCGGCGCTGGGTGGGAAGGTCGGGAAGATTGATTGTTAGATTTTGCAGACTGCTAAGACTGATTGTTCTTTGAGCTGCGCCAATAGCTGCTGCATCAGCTTGCAAAAAGAATGCCTTACTTAACATTGAATAATACATATATGCTGGCTCAACAATGTGTGGGTTAGGACGTAATATTGCGATATGTCGCTGAAATGTAAATTTGACATTCTCTTTTATCAAAACAGGTATGCCAAACGAACCGACAACAGAATATAAAATGTCACCTTTCTGCGGTTTTCGCTTGGCAAGTAAATTGTCATAGTATGATTGCGGTACATGCATGCAATTTGTAAAATCAAAAGAGTTGTCCTTGATGTTCGATATGGTGACAAAAGGAATGCCTTTATTGCTCTTCGGTGGTGCTTGATGGTCACCATCGGAAATGCTCTGACAGCATTCAGATAATTTTGCTTTTTTCCAACTCATACCCCCATCTCCTCCCAATTCCGCGAGATGGTTTCCATCAGTGCGTCGCTCTGCTGTTGCAGCGTCAGTAGTTCCGCGTGGATTTCGTGCATCCGCTCCGCAAAATCCACATCATCCGTCTGCTGTGCCTCTACGCCCACATACGCGCCGGGGGTTAAACTCCAATTCTTTTCCTCAATTTCCTGCAACGTGGCAGCCTTGCAAAGACCGGGAATGTCACGGTATTCGCCGTCTCCGAATTTGTCGGTTAGCCAGCACGCTTCCTTCGCAATTGTCAGCTTCTCCTGTATGGCAGCGAGGAATTCGTCATACTGCGCCTGTATGCGCTTCTTGTCCTTGCGGGCTGCCGCGGCAACGGCATCCTTGCATTCTGCGGTGACGCTGGCTATCTCTTGCTGCAGCTGCTCGGCGCGCTGGGCGAAGGTGCAATCCGCCGCCATATCAAGCGCGACGCGGTAGTCTGCCACCAATGCGTGGTATTTCTCTGTTTCGCCCCGATGCAGCCACACGATGGCGTTCAGGTTCTTCATCTGCCACGGACTCCACTCGTTCAGCGTGCGATCCACGGCGGTGTAGTAGTTGCGGCTGTCGATGAACAGCACTTTGTCGCGCAAGTCGAGTTTCTTGCCCTTGTCGAAGAACCATAGCGTGCAGGGCAGGCTCTTGGTATAGAAGAAGTTCGTACCAACGGACAGCATCACATCCACCGCCCCGGTGGACACCAGCTGACGGCGAATGTCTCGATCGCGCCCGTTGCTGTCGGTGGCGGATGCTGTCATGACAAAGCCCGCACGCCCGTGCTCATTCAGATAGCTGTAAAAGTAGCTAATCCACAGATAGTTGGCATTGCTGACTTCTTTGCTGGGATTCACGCTCGGCATCCCGAAGGGCAAGCGCCCAGCAGAGGCGGTGCTTTCACTTTTTACTTTGTCCACATTGAAAGGCGGATTTGCTGATGTTAAGCAAAGACTAAAAAAATATGGGCTGTTCAAGCCCACATACGAAGGAGCGGTACCCGGTAATCCAGGGCCCGCTCCTCCTGTTATTCTGCTGTATTTTCCTGCTCGATCAACCGGGCAATTTCATCGGAGAAATGATAGATGATCTCCACCCTCATGCCGCTGTACACATTCACGCGGTCGATAAAGAACAGGAGCATTTCATTGGTCAGCTCGTCCGCAGTCAGCGTCTGGCGGGCCATGTCGCAGGTCTCCGTCAGTTCACGGTTTCTGCTCTGAGAAAGGGCTAAAAGCTCCTTTTCCAGCCGCTCTTTCTCGGAGCTGAGGCTGTCGTTCTCCGCGTTCAGCTTATCGCGTTCCATGAGGTATATATCCCTCTGAAGTCGTCCTTCGGCATACCGCTCGTAAGCACTGACCCGGCTGACGGAAATCTGCTTCATGCGCTTTTCAATCTGTTCCAGCCGAAATCTGAGGTTTTCCTCTGTGCCTTCGCTGACCGCTGCCGCCGCATACAGGCGATCATCTGCATCCACCAGCAGACGGAGCTTCTCAATCAGATCGTTCTTCACGATGCGCTCCAGGTCAGCCTCAACGAACCGTTCGCCCACCGGGCAGGCGGTTTCTCTGTTGGATACAGACTTGAGGCAGGTGTAGTAAATCACCGGGGAGTGTTTCTGCCGCTGCATGGTGCGTCCGCAAGCCCCGCAGTGAACCAGACTGCGCAGCAGATATTGATCAGGACTCCGATCATACCCCTTGCGGATTTTACGGAACACCTTCTGCGCTTCTTCATACTCGCTTTCGCTGACAATGGCTTCATGGCAGTCCGGAATGATCTGCCATTCGGATTCATCCGTCCAAACCGTCCGGGGATTGTCCAGCCCCTTCCAGCGGCGCTGGTTCATGACCATCACGCCGGTATACTCCCGGCGCTTCAGAATCTCCCGCACATTGCTGACCGTCCAGCAGGCTTCCTTGGAAGAAGTGCGGAACTTTTTGCTGTCAGGATTCATCCGCCTAAAGTAAGCCGACGGCGTTTCCAGCTTATAATCGTTCAGGATAACAGCAATTTCTGCCGGCGTTTTTCCTTCCAGCGCAAGGTCGAAGATTTTCCGCACCACAGGCGCGGTATCCGGATTGGGAATGATCTTTCGCTTTACATTTGGGTCTTTCATGTATCCATAGGGAGCCTGTGAAGCCACGAACTCGCCCTTGCTCTTTCTGGTACTCATGACGGTTTTGATCTTCTGGGACAGGTCGCGGCTGTAATAGGAGTAGACGATGTACTTCATGACCACTTCCATGCCGGCCGTAGAGCCCTTGTAATCATCGCTGTCATACCCGTCGTTGACGGCAATGAAGCGAACGCCCAAGAACGGAAAGATACGCTCCAGATAATCGCCGATCTCCACATAGTCGCGGAAAAAGCGGCTGAAATCCTTGCAGATCACCACGTTTGCCTCGCCATTTTTCAGACTTTCAATCATCCGCTCAAAAGACGGACGGTTGCCGTTGGTGCCGGAGTAGCCGTCATCGATGAACTCAACCACTTCATAGCCGTCAAACTCCCGGCGGGCGCGGATGAACCGATACAGCAGCGTGCGCTGATTGGCGATACTCTCGCTCTCGGTTTTGAATTTCAGGTCATCATCGGCATCCGACAGGCGGATGTACAGGTACAGTTTCTTCACCGGGCTTCACCTCCTTCCAATTCGTGATAAGCCGTTTCCAATGCGTCCCGTTCTTCCTGAAAGCGGAATATGATCTCCAGCCGGTGCTGGGCATAACCGGTTTTATATACGTTGATGTGGTCAATCATCGCCTGGGCGATTTCCGGCGTCAGCTTCCGCGCCTTGCGGATATTCCGGATGTTCACAAGCCACTTGTTCTCATTAGAAAGCATCCGATTCAGCCTGACCAGCTCCACCGACAGCTGATTGAGCCGGGAGCTCTGTTCCTGATATGCGGTGTCAAAGCGGGTTTTCAGCTCAATATAATCTCCGGCAGAGAGAATACCATCCACATAGTCATTGTAGAGCTGCTCCCGTTTGTTCTGATAGCCAGATAGCTGTTCACTGACTTCCAGCATTTCCTGCTGAAGTTCGGTCTGCCGTTTCGTCTGAATACCGCTGTCCTTCAGCCGCCCGGCCACTTCCTCAAAATCCGCGAACAGGGCAAACTGTATCTGAATCGCGTTCCAGACAATCGGCGCGAGCTTTTTCTCCGAGATGCCGACGGCAACATCGCAGCGGCCATACTGCTTGTTCCGGCAGTTGTACCGACCTTCCTTTTTCTCGCCGTGTCGGCTGTAACCGAGATTGGAACCGCAGTGCCCGCACCGGACGATTCCGCTTTTGAAGATCTGCGGATGCTTTTCGCGGTAATTCCGGCTGGCTTCCAGCTTGGCCTCATTCTCACGGCGACCTGCCTCCAGGATTTCTCTGACCTGATAGAAGTCGCCACGGCTGACCAGCGCTTCGTGCATATCCGGCAGGATACGCCACTTGCTCTCATCCGGCTCATAGTGATAATCCGGCTGACCCAGATAAAGCGCCGTCGGCATCCGTCCAAAGACAAGATCGCCCATATAGGTCGGATTCATCAATATCTGTTTGATGACCTGCTGCGTCCAGAGGCAGTCGGAATAACATGCCCGCTTGGTCTGTCCGCGCAGATAGCGGAGTCTGCCGGGAGAAGGAATTCCTTCTTCATTCAGCTGACGCATGATGGGGCGCGCTCCGATGCCGCTGAGAAACTGTGCGTAGATTCTTCTGACAATCGGTGCGGTCTCCGGATCTGGTTCAAACCGGTACTCCTGTGTGGTCGATTTCCGGTACCCGTAGGGAATCATGCTGGGAATGTGTTCGCCGGCCAGCTGTTTGGCATGAACCGCCAGCGACACCTTCTTGGACTGGTCTCTGGAATAGAAGCTGTTGATCAGGTTTTTCAGCGGAATCAGCAGGCTGCTGGCGGAGCCGTCTGTTTCAAAGCTGTCATAGCGGTCAACCACCGAAATAAACCGTACACCCATGGCCGGAAAGATGTTCTCCAGAAGGTTGCCTGCCTCGATATAATCACGGGAGAAGCGGCTGAAATCCTTGATGACCAGCGCCTTGATTTTTCCCTCCCGAATATCGGAAAGCAGTCTCTGAAACTCCGGGCGGTCCGTGTTGGTTCCAGTCCAGCCGTTGTCCACATAGGTATCCGCCAGATGAAGATACGGATGCTCCGATACATAGTCCCGGCAAATTTCAATCTGTCCCTCGATGGAATCGCCGTCGTCGTTCTTTTTGCTGTTTTCAACCGAGAGTCGGGCGTAGATGGCCGTCTCCCAGACGGACGGTAGCATGGCGCTGACCGGTTCCTGCGCCTGCTCCGGCTGTAAATACTGTCTTTTCTTTCTTGCCATTATGCGTTCCTCCTCTCAGGTATCGTTACACCTTCCTCAGCGGGAAGGACATCCTCAAACCGTTCTATATACTGCAATGCGTTTTCCAGCTCATCTCTGTAACGGAAGCACACCTCGATGCGCTTGCCGTCATAGATCAGGATTTTTTCAATCAGGTGAACGATGCACTCCCTGTCCAGCTCCGTCAGATGCCGGTACTTCTTGAACTGTTCAATCCACTCGATGTTCCCGGAGCTGTTCTCCATGGCCTGACTGCGCTCGTCCTTCAGCTTTCCAAGCTGGCGCTGCCTGTCCGCGATCCTGCGGTCATAACCCGCATGGAACTCCTTGTATTCCTCGCGGCTGATCACGCCGTCTGCCATATCTGAATACAGGTTGATTTTCAAATCCTGATACCGCTTGATTTCATTTTCCAGTGCCGTCATCTGGGCGTCATAGTTGATGATGCGTCGCTCCTGCTCCGGCAGCGATGCAATGTAATCCAGCACCTGTTCCACCTGGGCAATCAGCTCAATATGGTCGTTCACCACCCGGAGAACGATGGATTTCAGCTTGTCCTCGCTGAATGTATGCGGAGAACAACCCTTGCCTGCTTTGTTGGTGGAACAGACCAGGTAACGATACTTTTTCCCGCCGCTGGGGACTGTCTTCCGAACCATGGTGTGTTTGCAGTCGCCGCAGAACACGAAACCTGAAAACAGATGAACCTTTTCCTGCTTCGGCGCTGTACGGACGTCCCGCAGCATCAGATTCTGAACGGTATCAAAATCCGAGCGGCAGATAATGGGCTCATGGTTGTTCTCGATGACAATCCACTCATCCCGGTCATACTCCACGCGCTTTTTGATTTTGTGGTTCGGAGTGCCGGATTTGTGCTGAATCAGCGTTCCGATATAGATTTCATTGGACAGGATTCGCTTCACCAGCATGGGACTCCACTGTGCCTGTTCGTTGCTGCGGAATCCGCAGGAGTAGTTGAAGCCCTGTGCCTGCTTGTATTCCATGGGACTCAGGATGCCCATGCTGTTGAGCCGGTCGGCAATGGCGGAATTGCACAGTCCCTGTATGCGGAGCCGGAAGATCAGCTCCACCGTGCGGGCAGCTTCTTCATCCACCACCAGCCTGTTCCTGTTTGCCTCGTCCTTCCGGTAACCATAGGGTGCAAAGGCTCCGATGAAGTCGCCCATCTTGCGTTTGATGTCCAGCTGAGAGCGAATCTTAACGGATATGTCGCGGCAGTAGGCATCGTTGATCAGATTCTTGAATGGAACGATCAGCGCATCGGACTGCGCCTTTTCGCCGCAGGAATCATAGTTGTCATTGATGGCAATGAACCGCACACCCATGAACGGGAAAATCTTTTCCAGATACCGCCCTGCATCGATGTAGTTTCTGGCAAACCGGCTGAGGTCTTTGCAGATCACACAGTCGATTTTCTTGGCCTTGATGTCCTCCATCATCTGCTTAAAGCCCGGACGTTCAAAGTTGACGCCGGAATAGCCGTCATCCGCATACTCCTTGACGATCACAAATTCCGGATGCCTGCGCACATAGTCCCGGATGATTTCCTTCTGGCTCGTTATGGAATTGCTCTCCGCCTTGTCGCCGTCATCGCGGGAAAGACGGGTATATTCTGCTGCGTTCCAGATTCTGTCTGGCATTTTTATCACCTCCGCTATCATTGTATTGAAATCATCCGGGACAGTCGATGATGTCGATATTTGTTTCATCCCTTGCTGACCTGACTGCGGGCATAGCCTTCCAGCCGGTCATCAATCGTTTCGCGGGTGTTCATAAACCCGATCTTGACGACAACACCGTCGTCAACGTAACAGTAGGGATTGCCGATCTGCTTCAGGTAGGACGCAATGCGTTTTTCTCTCGGCTGACGGCTGTCGATGCGCACATCCCGGCGGTCATGAAGCGTTGCCGGGTCAACCGTCCGGATGTCCACTTTTCTCATTTCATCCAGTGTCATGGTCTGCTCCTTTCCGCACTCACTCTGAGTGCCTGCATATTACAAATAAAGCGCCAGGCTCACCGCAAGGCACTTACAGAATTCCGGGCTGTACAGAATACTGCTGTCCACCCGTCCCATGTATCTGATGATCCGGCGCTTATCCAGCGTTTTCAGCTGCTCCAGGATCACCATGGAAGGCCGGTTCAGCCCGCGTACCTGTTCCAGCAGGAAATGTGTCGGCTGATTTGGCTTTTTATCAACGTTGGAGGTGAGCGGCGCGGCAATCAGCGTGGGACTGAAAAAGTTGCCCGTGTTGTTCTGAAGAATCAATACCGGGCGGATACCGCCGATCTCTGCACCCACGACCGGATCGAGGTTCGCCAGATAGATGTCTCCGCGCCGGTACTCCCAGTTTTTCCGCAATGGCTTCACCTCCCAAACCTCAGATTTTATATACTGCCTCCCATTCGTCCACGACCCCCGGAGGCGGGGAACTCACCAGGCGGCAGTCTGCGAAGCTGCCTCATAGGAATCTAACCTCCCCGCCTTCATTGTGGCCGGGCCGCGAATTACGGAAGTATCATTATCCCTTGTGCGTTTCATCGCCTTATCCGTTGCAGCCGGATATTTCTGATTGGTCCGGAATCGCTCACCGCCTTGCTTTCCGTAATCACCCGGATCGGGCAGGCGTGTCATGGCGCACCATCATACAGCTGGAGAATCTCTCCCGCACAGGAACGTACCTGATGAATGTGTATGAAATTTTCAAGGTTCAGCAAGCAGAGCGCGAGTCGTGCTTTTATCAAACAGACCCATTTGCTCCTCTCACCCTTTAGCCGGTAGGAAAGCTTATTTTCGGACAGGCTCAAAGAGATTTTTTGATTTTTTCTTTCAGGCGTGTCCAGCGCCGGTGCGCGGTGTTTTCGGATAACCCCACTTCCAGAGAAATCTCGGAAAATGATTTTCCCTGAGATCTTCTCAGCGCAATCAGAACGGTTGTCGGGTCGGTTTCAGAAAGCAGGCTGAACAGCACAGGGCTGTCGATGCCGTCCAGAAAATCCGAAACGGTTTTTACATCCGGTTTCTCCTCATCTGCCGCAAGCTGTTCGAGATAATCGCCGCCATCCGCATGATGTTCGTAATACCGCCGGTCAGAATTGAAAACTTCCCAATCGTAAGTACGAAGCTGCGCAATCCTGTCCTCGCTGACGCCAAGCTCACGCAGCTGTTTTTCTTCGGCCTCTTTCCAGAGCCGCCATTTTCTTTCTTCACTGGCCTTGTTGTATGCCATTGTCTTATCCTCCGAATTTCTGAATTTTGTTTGGAATTCAGAAACCGGAGGAGGAGAACGGCAGCGCGGTCTGCGCTTTTGGACATAAAAAATAGAGAGGTCTTTGTCTGCCGGAACAAAAGCCTCTCTATGATGAAATTGTGCCGGAGACATAAGAAAACCCCCGTAAGTTGTCGTTTAGCTTTTGCGCTAAAAGGCTAACTTACGGGGATTCCTCAGCTGTGCAGCTGACGTGTCACGGCTGTTCGTTCTATTCTATTTTATCTCTGATTTGTGCGCCCTCTGTGTTATGGAAAAAATCGGGTGTTTTCTCTGTGCGCCGGATGTGTTACACGCCGAACAGCTCCTCATATCGAATCAGGCTGTTCTTTTTCAGGTGTTCCGTCACCACGTTGATTTCCTCCTGTGTCATATCGTCTTTGAGCCGGAAATATTCTTTCTTCGCCATATCGGCACCGGACAGACTGTATGTTGCCATGATGAGCCAGTAACAGATCAGGCCGTTGCCGGGGAACAGCTCATGCGCTCTGGCGGCGTACTGCATGACGCCCGCATAGTCTTTCTGCTTTGCAAGCTCGCGCATCAGGGCATCTGCGGCCTTGATGTAGCGAACCTCATACTGACTGACAATATCATTCAGCCACAGCTGGTCTCTGCCGCACATGAAAACCGGGCCTTTGTAAAGCTCTACCGCCTTGCGAAGCTCCTCAATTCTTTCAGCACTTCCGGATACCGCTTCGGCTGCTTTCAGGTGCAGGTCAAACTGTTCGATGTCGGTCGTAATCTTTAGATTCGGATTTCTCCTGTACCCGCTGCCTTCGCGGATAATCAGTCTTGCGGATTGTCCGGTGCGCTTTGCGTACATATTGGAAAACCGATATATGCTGCCGCGAATCGCATTCGTATTGCCGTCAAAATCTTCTCCGGGATTCAGATGCTCAAAGATTTCTCTCGGTGAGTGGGCGCGTTCCGGCTTCAGCAACAGATAGGCCACAAGCTGAATGGTTTTCGGTGCATTGATGATCTGCTCGGTCAGCGTACCGCCTGCCGTGCGGATTTCCAGGTCGCGGAAGAAACTGATATAGACGTCATAGGTCGGCTCCATCGGGTTCATGGCCTCGATGATCTTCTCACGTTCCATGACATTCTGCTGGGCAAGCGCGCGGTGAAGGACATAGGCGAAGATGTACAGCGCTTCCGGCCGCTCCAGATATCTCGACGGATTGCGGATGACAAGAAAGCCGGTCGGTGCCGGAGAGAACGGGGATGCCAGGATGGCTCTTGCATCCAGGCGTTCATACAATGCAAATTCTGCCGGATTGGATTCCATGATTTCAGTTGTATCCGTGAGAACAATAGGCATGGCGCTGTGCATGGATTCCAGCCAGCGCGGCATGACCTCGGCATCCTCCAGTCCGCTCAGTCTGTAAAGCGTTCTGTCGGTTGCACCTCCCGCGCGGAACCAGCAGACCGGCCTCCACAGGCAGGTATCCATATCGATGTCCATGACGCCGGCCCAGTCCCCGCCATAGAACTCACATACCGTTTTCAATGTGACATCAATGATCTCCTTCGGATCATCGGTCTCATGCAGTGTGCTCTCAAGAACGGTTTCAACACGATCCTTTTCCACACAGTACAGCAGGTATTCATCATCATACTGCGCCAGTTTCTCCGGAATCCGGCGCGCCCTTCCATTTTTCTTAAATAAGCCTGCCATGATATCCCTCTCCTTTCTCGGACCAACAGCAGATACATTTCCCAAACGAAAAAAAGCACAGTCCGCCAGTGTATGATACCGGCAGTCTGTGCTGCAATGATTCTATATCAGCTATCCCAAGGATGAGGTCAGGTGTTCTGTTTCAAAAGGTTATCGAATTGTGTCGGTGCGCTCAGCAATGTTGCAGGCTCTATTTCCAACGCATCGGCGATGTTATAGAACACCTCAAGCGAAAAGGATTTGGCTATACCCGCAGCCTCGATTGAGCTGATAAGAGAACGACTGACTGACGCACGTTCTGCCAGCTGCTCCTGGGACAGGCCGCGATACTTTCTGAACGTAGAAATGGTTATGCCCAGTTGAATGAGTCTGTCCCGATTCTTGAGGCTCATTTCCTTGTCCATGTTCACGCACCTGCCTTTCGTCTTATCTTGTATATATATTTTACCGCGAATAGGCGTATTTTTCTGCACCTGCACATGAGCGTATGCTCACAATTAAAAACATATGACTTTAGTCGTACACTATTTATTTCAAAATTACGCATTTTATCATCCTCCAAGTCAATTTGCATACAGTATTGATAACTTCTGCAATGACTGGAGGCGATCGGCAGGGGACATTTTTAAGTCGCATGGAATGTGCGTTTCGTATCAGGCCGCAGGTACGCGGGCAAAAAAATAGCACAGCCACCATAGCAGTGACTGTGCAGGAGAAGTCCTTTGAATGTTTTAGGTGTGTGGAATTGCGATTTTCTCAATCTCTATTTTACTGAAATCAACGGTCATCATGTCGAGGGTGATCTCCTGATCGAACCGGCGCTTCCCACAGCTTCCCGGATTCAACCAGAAGACGCTATCAATCATTTATACTTCGTGGACAATTTTCGAAAAAATCAGGTGAGTAAAAATATCATCAACCTGTTTGCTGATCTTCCTTGATTCCACGAGAGTCCCAAGTTCAATATTACCTTCTTGTCCGTGATACGATAAGTTAGCTGATGTAATCAATGTTTGTTCTCTCTCCTTGTTTTTGATCGTCACGGTAGGCCCCCGCCAACTGGCCACAAGCAGCGTTAATATCGGAGCCAAATTGCGTTCGGATATTGACGCTAATTCCTGCATTATGAATGATACGGCAAAAGGCCTTTATTCGTGTGTGGCTTGAGGGCACCATAGTTTCCGTAACTGTCGTTTGATTGTATGGGATTAAATCTAAATGGTATAGTGGCAAATACTTTTTGTGTTTGAATAACAACTTGGTAAGTTGCTCTGCGTGTCTGTCGCTGTCATTGACATCCTTTAGCATGATGTATGCCAAAAACACCTTGCGATTTGTTTGCCGAATGTGCTGATCTAATGTATCCAGTACCTGACCAAGGGGGTATGTTTTAGTTATTGGCATGAGCGTTTCCCTCAGACGGTCAGTAGGTGCGTGGAGGGAATAGGCCAGATTGACTTGCGGATATTCTCTTGTCAATTTTTGAATACCCGGCACGATACCGATAGTCGAAATGGTGATGCGTCGCTGGGACAGCCCGAACAGTTCCGGGGCGGTCAGATCATGCAGGGCTTCAAAAACTTGTGGATTAGCGAACGGCTCTCCCATTCCCATAAAAGAGATACTGTTGATACTGCATCCTTGTTGCATAAAATATAGGATTTGGTCGGTAATTTCATCCACAGTCAAGTTTCTGCGTAATCCCAAAGTCCCTGTTGCGCAAAACTTACAACCGAAGCCGCAACCGCTTTGAGATGAAATGCAAAAGGAGTTCCAGCCCTCTTTATAAAACAGACCCACCGTTTCCACACGGTTTCCGTCCGACAGTTCAAACAGCACCTTGTCAGTTTGCATTGATTTCTCATGATGGATCGCCTTGATCTCCACAACAGTTTCACCAAACTGCTCCACCAACTTTTCGCGCAGCGTTTTTGGAAGCAACTTCATATCTTCAAAACGCATAATTCCTTGTAGGAACACAGCATCAAGCAGTTGCTTATAACGATACTCAGGTAAGCGCATATCCGCTATGAGCTGTTTCATTTTTTTATACTTGGACATAATTATATTTTCTCCTTCTTATTTAATCGCAATCTTTCCTGTCTTGGTTCACCTCGTCCATAATGCGATAAAGTTTCTCGATCAAGCGACAATTATATTTTTCATTCAAACGAATATAAAGCTCTCTTTCTTCCGGTGATAATTCCGCAAGAGCGTCAAGCTCTGCCATGCGCAATATGCCAACCGTCTTTTCGGCAAAATCTCTACCAAACTCTGTGAACGCTATATTTTTCTTATTCCTTGTTCCGGGGATGGGCGAAAGAAACACCATCCCTTTCTTTTGCAGGGCAGCTACGGCGGTGTTGATAGTTTACTTGGGAATAGACCACTCGCTGCACAGGTCATACTGAGAGCACGGCGCCTCTGCGTCCAGCAGCGTATACAGTACCCCAAGTGAGCTATCAGAGATACCAATAGAAAAAGCAACTTTGTGATAAAGAGCTTCACTTTTATTGGACATTTTATTGAGTTGAGATAATTTGCAGTGCTTTTATTGACAAGCGCATCAACAGAGCGTGTATTTTCCATGTGGCTGACCACGCCGTATATGGCTGCAGTTTCAGCTTTTTTTACAACAGCCTTTGCGACCATCTTTCCTAAAAAGCCCATAATTCTTCCTCCGTATTGTTAGACGCGGAAACGCATTCCGCAATACATACAGAACTTTGCGTCCTCGTTATGGTTTTGTTTTCCACAGTACGGGCAGTACGCCCCGGCTTGTTCACGCAGTCCCTCTTGGACTTCTTCGCGATAGAGTTCATCGTGTTTGATTTCTCCACGCAAATACCTATAGTATGTATTTAGCTGGTTAGTCTGCTTTAGATAGTAATATGCACTCCGAGTAACTAGTGTCTGAGCAGCAAATTGATTCATTTCAACATGAGCAATGGGATTAAATCCCGCCTGTATAAAGCCTTCAGAAAGTCCTCCGGCTCCTGCAAATAAATCTATAAAATTATAATTGCCCTCGCCGGGGATTTGACTTGGCATACCGACTCTCCTATTCCATTTATTACGATTTACAACACTAATTTTTATGTTTCATAGTTGCCGATTCATAGTGTAATGATTCTTCTGCTTTTTCTGCAGGACTAATCTGCTTTTTCTCATCCGGAACAAACTCCACAATGTCATCAAGAGAGCAATCCAGCGTTTTACAAATCCGCTCCAGAATATCGATGGTGACATTTTCGCCGCGATACATCTTGCTAACAGTATAGTGACTTACTTTTGCTTGTTCCTCCAGTTCTTTCATTTTCATGTCTTTGTCAATAAGGAGTTTCCATAATTTTTTGTAGCTTACGGCCATAATTTATCCCTCTCTTATTTTTCGGCAAGTGGTTACAATAATCTACATTTTAGTATACCACAAAAGTATGAACAAATCAATTGCATGTGCGTTATAAAACACATCTATCCAAAGTTTTTATAATGTGAACTCTTCTTTGGCAAGCAATGCCTTCCTGATCAGAAAGGCCCAAAACAAAAAGATTCCGCCCGGAGGCGGAACTTTCTGTTTCTGCTTGTTGGGGGCAATCCCCAAACCCCAATGATCGAAGATTTCATCTTCGGCGGCGCACCTGACGGCGCTTATTTTTCTTCCTGCTGGTGCTCGCGCTGAGGCGCGCTTCTGACATTTTCAATGCCGAACAACCCAGCCAGATTGGCCTGATAAGTCAGCAGCTCCCGGTACTCATCTTTCGACCGGTAGTATTCCGGGTATGCCGCCTTTTTCATTGCCAACAGCTCGGCGTACTCTGCCCGAAGCGCTTTCAGGGAGGGAAGCTGCTTCTTGTGGGAACCGGCGGTTTTGCCGGAAGTGTCAGATGGAAGCAATTCGTCAAATGCCCGCTTGGACGCTTTGCAGAGCTTGATTGCATCCTCATGTTCCTCGTAGTACGCTTTGGAATAACCGGACGCCCGATATCCGGCATAGATATCCTTGGTTTTGAGATAGTTGGTGATGTGCTTCTGGAGCACCGCAATCTCATTCAGCCGCTTTTCGGTAGAAGTGATCTGCGCGGACAACGCATCCCTGCGCTGCTTTACAGCTTCCACCGACTCAGCAAATGCCTCAAAATCATCTGCGCTGGTAAACCCGTGCTGCTGATAATACAGAAGCGCCCTGGCCTGCTGTTTGGTAATCTGATTCTGGATAGACAGATCATAGTAATGTCCTCGCCCCTGATTCTGTTTTGCCTCCAACGAACTGACAAGCTGGGCTTTCTGTTCTGCCAGCGGGCTGCGGCGTTTTCGCGGATTATGGATACGCCTGCCTGACAGCACTTCCCGAATGGCATCCTCCCGGTATTCTTCCGGAAGGGAGCGCATACGGATATTGCGCTTCTGGCGCGGATGCCTGAAAGTGATGTTTTTCCCGCGGGTAACGGTGTAACCGGCCTGCTCCATCAGCGAATAAAAGCCCTCAAGGTCATGGGGCTTTTTCGCCAGTGCTGCATCCATATCCAGACAAAGGCGGTCGCGGTTTGAGAGCTTTTCAATATCGCCCTGCCAGCGGTTGTAGCTTATACCGTGGGGCTTTGGATTTTCAATGACGGATAACCTGTGCTGCACACAGATCAGGTCGCTCAGCTTCCGGACTGCCATGGTGCTGCCCCAGAAGTTCCGGAATTTCCGGGTGCAGTCAAGACTGGTGGAGTTCCAGTAAATATGGTTATGAATATGCTGCTTGTCCGTGTGAGTGCAGACGATGAAGGCGTGGTTGCCTTTTAAGAAGCGCTCGGCAAATTCGTAGCCGATGCGGTTCGCCTCCTCCGGCGTAATCTCACCGGGGCGAAAGGACTGGCGCACCTGATAGGCGATCACATCGCTGTCCTGTCTGCGGCCGGTCAGCTGATAATACTCGCGTTTGGAAAGCGCAAATTCTGCATCTGCGGTCTCCGGGTCGCAGGCATAGGCGCTGATCAGCTGACCATCATGGGTTTTATCCGGATTTTTGCCGTAGTCCAATCTGTCGGACAGGCACTGTCGGATGGTTTTTCCCTTGTTCTGATGCATGGGGATAATGCGCGTTGTTGCCATATCGGTTCACCACCTTTTTCAAAAAAGAAAGGCTCCTGCCGGCAAAAGCAGAAGCCCTCATCAATACAATTCACTTTGCGCCAACTTGGCGACAAGTTCTGTTATCCGTACACGCTGTCCTGAATCCAGTAGCGGAATTTCTGCACCTGTCCCAGAAGCATGATGGAGAACATCGGCAGTCCGAACGGGGTAAAGAGAAACGCCGCAATCAGTCCGCAAATGCCCTGTGCGGTCTTCCCGTCAAAAAGGATGCAGAGTGCGCCCAGTCCCACGGCAATGGCGATGAAATTCATAACAACAGCGGATATCTGAACCAGTTTCGACGCCAGCCAGACGAAAACGGATAAAACGGCAATCATCGGTGCGCAGAGAATTTTCAGTAATATTTTCATGGTCAGAGCCTCCTTTTCTTCTTTTCTGATTCTATTGTAATTCCGAAATTCAAAACGCTCAAGGATGCGGAGCCGGATAACAAAAAATGCGGGCAGCAAAGCGTGCAGCTCTGCTGCCCATGGGGTGTATTGTCCTTATTTCAAGGCGGACAGTTTGGTAAGAATATCGTTCAAGCGGGCAGCGGTTTCTTTCTGAAACCCCAGTATTTCCTCCAGATCGGTATCGTAGATGCGTCCGGTATCATGCAGATGTCTTGCAATCTGATTGATGTTGGCGTTTGCACGCCTGAGCAGATGCAGCATCTCCTGAATTTCCGGCATATCCAGCCTGATGACCATGCCGTCAATAGCCATCTTCCGCAGAAATGCGCTGAGGTTCGTACTGCCCGACAGCGCCATGTTCTTTTGAATCAGGTCATACTCCTCCTGCGTTGCCCAGAAGTGCATACTGATGTCCCTGGTGTCTGCCATCATCAGAGCTCCTGCGCTTTATCCCTACTGGGTTTCGGCGCGGCGTCCGGCAGGGGCTTCTGGAGCTTTTCCAGAACAGACGGCTTTTTCTCTCTGGGTGCTTTCTCCAGTTCCTTTCGGAAATGAGTAATGAACAGATCCGTCAGGCCGGTGTGCGGTCTGTCCACCACGAAATAGCAGTTTCGGTCTCCGCCCCAGGAATCAGGATTCGGCACGACCGGCACGGTCTGCGCCCACTCCCGGTTGGCGCGGCTGATGCGTCCATCCCAATCCTTATACTGCACGGTATTAGCCAGCACATACTGGATTCTCTCCATGCTGAATTCCGCACTGACCGCATCAAACACCGCCTGAGAATTCAGACGGTTGTTGCCGTAATTCTCGGAAATGGCTTCCTCAATGGCCTCCTTGCAGGCGATGTTGGCCTGATAGGATTCTCTGTACAGCGGCAGTTCTCCATGCTCACGGGCATAGGCTGCATCATGCCGGTATAACGGCGTATCCGTTGCGATTTTCTTTTCCATGTTCAGCGAACCTCCTTCTCGGTTTCATTCTGTTTGGGATGACTGTCCCGCTGCGGCAGCGGGGCATGGAGTTTGGCCAGCACAGACGGCCTTTCGGATTTTGCACTGACAGCAGGGCGCACCTCCGGCTCGCTGTCTGCAATCTCGGCCATTGCTTCCATCGGCGTTCTGTCATCGATATTCAGTTCAATGTTCAGCTGCGCCAGACGGGCAGATTTCTCCTTCAGCTCCTGCTCCTGCGGAAAGGGCTTGCCCAGTTCCGCTTTGGCGGTCTCCATCTGCGCATAAAGGGAATCCAGCTTTTCCTGGACACGGGCAAGGCGCGTTTCCATGCCGGCAAGGGCATTGTCGATGCGGATGAGATTGCCTCTGGGGTCTTTGCCCAGCTCCACACGATGGGACATTTTCCCCTTGAGGGTCAGCACATACTGCTTGCCGAAATCCTCCAGCGTCAGAGACATCTGAAAGCCCCGGTAGCTGCCGATGGGCACCGGCTCCAGCCCCTTGACTTCCTTCATGGCATCAACCAACGCCGCACCGGCGTTTTCCTTATCGGTCAGAACATCGCCCCGCACTGTCATACCGGCAAAGCCGTCCTGCGGATGGGGGTGTTCCGCCAGCGTCTGCATATCTGCCTGAAACCCTGCGATGAATCCCTTGTTCTGTTCAATCTGTTCCGGGAAGTGGCGGAGAATGTTGTCCTCCAGCCGGTACTGCTGACTCTGATGATTGGCCTTCATCAGCTTCAGCCGTGCCACATCCACATCCAGATCCATCTTCTCCTTGATGCGCTCGTCACCGGCGCAGAGCGCCTTGATCTCCGCATAGGACAGCGCAGTTTCATCAATGTCCTCACAGCTTCTTACCGGGCTTTTGCTCGTCATAATCTGCGAAATGAACTTCTGCTTGTTCTCCAGCGTCTGCCAGAGATAAGCGTCAAAGGTGGCCTCCGTCACATAGCGGAAGATGTGGACTTGCTTGTTCCTGTTTCCCTGACGGATGATTCGGCCGGAGCGCTGTTCCAGGTCGCCCGGCCGCCACGGCGCATCCAGGTCATGAAGCGCCACAAGCCGGTCCTGCACATTCATGCCTGCCCCCATTTTGAAGGTACTGCCCATCAGCACACGCACCTGACCGGAGCGGACTTTGGCAAACAGTTCTTTCTTCCGTGCTTCGGTATTGGCCTCATGGATAAAGGCGATTTGTTCTCGCGGAATGCCTCTTGCCACCAGTTTTTCCCGGATGTCATCATAGACGGTGAACTCCGGTTCCGGAGGATCATCCTTAACCGCACCTGCGACAGCATGAAGTTCCGGATTATCCAGATTACCGCCGACCGCCTTGGCTGCTTTTGCTGCCGGCGCGCCGGTCTTGGGTGTGCTCAAATCGCAAAACACCAACTGGGTCAGTTTGTCCGCCTGACCTTCGTCCCAGATGCGGTAGATGTTATCCACACACATATTGACCTTGCTGGACGGGTCATCCGGCAGATCGGGATTGATGATGCGCTGGTCGAGTCCCAGCTTTCTTCCGTCCGTGGTGATGCGGAGCATATTGTCCACGCTGGCGTCCACTGCACCGGCATGGACTTTGGCAGCGCGCTCGGACAGCTCCTGCACCATCGCCTGCTGAATCTCTGTCGGCTGTGCCACCACATTGTGATAGACAGCCTCCGGCACAGGAAGGTGAAGTTGGTCGGATGTCTTGATGTCTGCAACTTCTTTGAACAGGGTCATCAGCTCCGGCAGATTGAAGAACTTGGCAAACCTTGTCCGCGCACGGTAGCCGGTACCCTCCGGAGCCAGTTCAATCGCTGTTGTGGTTTCACCGAAGGTGGAAGCCCAGCAGTCAAAATGAGCCAGCCCCTTTTTCTGAAGCGTGTCATGCTGGAGATAGCGCATCATGGTGTAAAGCTCGGTCATGGAATTGCTGACGGGCGTACCCGTTGCGAACACCACTCCCTTGCCGCCGGTCAGCTCATCGATGTAGCGGCATTTCAGCAGCATATCCGAAGATTTCTGCGCATCCGTTGTCGAGAGTCCGGCCACATTTCGCATCTTTGTATAGAGAAACAGGTTCTTGAAGGCGTGTGCCTCGTCCACATAGAGCCGGTCAACGCCCAGTTCCTCAAAGGTAACGACATCATCCTTTCTTCCGGATTCCAGCAGTTTTTTCAGCTTGGTTTCCAGTCCTTTCTTCGTGCGCTCCATGGACTTGATGGTAAAGCGCTCCGCACGGCTGTTTTTCAGTTCTTCAATACCCTCGGTGACTTCCTCAATCTGTTCCCGCAGCAGCCGCTCCTGCCGTTCCATGGAAACGGGAATCCGCTCAAACTGACTGTGCCCGATGATAATGGCGTCATAATCGCCGGTGGCGATGCGCGCGCAGAACTTTTTGCGGTTTTTCAGCTCAAAGTCCTTTTTCGTTGCCGCCAGAATGTTGGCAGACGGGTACAGCCTCAGAAACTCCGAAGCCCACTGCTCGGTCAGATGATTCGGAACCACAAACATCGGCTTGTGGCAAAGCCCCAGACGCTTGCTCTCCATGGCGGCAGCGACCATCTCGAAGGTCTTGCCTGCGCCCACCTCGTGCGCCAGCAGCGTATTTCCGCCATAGAGAATGTGTGCGACGGCGTTCAGCTGATGCTCCCGTAAGTGAATTTCCGGGTTCATGCCGCTGAAAGTGATATGGGAGCCATCATATTCGCGCGGCCGGTTGGAATTGAACAGCTCATTGTAGCGCATCACAAGCTCCTGCCGTCTGTCAGGGTCTTTCCATATCCACTCGGAAAAGGCGTCCTTGATGGCCTGCTGTTTCTGCTGGGCAAGGGTCGTCTCTTTGGAATTGAGAACCCGGCGCTCCTTGCCGTCCGGGTCAGTGACGGTGTCATAGATGCGCACATCGCGCAGGTTCAGCGTGTCCTCCAGAATCCGGTAGGCGTTGGCGCGCTCTGTGCCGTAGGTCATATAGGCGTTTATATCGTTGTAGGACGGCTGGGATTTTCCGCTGATGCTCCACTCCGCAGTAAACGGAGAGAAATGCACCTGAATACTCCGGCGCAGGTAATACGGCGGCTCAAAGGTTTCCTCCATAAACTGCTGAATGTATTTCTGGTCAATCCAGGTTGCGCCCAGGCGCACCTCAATTTCAGAAGCGTCCAGATCCTTCGGCTGGGAAGAACGTAGTGCCTCCACATTGGGCAGATAGGCCGGATCGGCAGATGCCGCCTGTTCCGCTTCCCGCAGTTTCTGGCGTACATTGCCGGAGAGATATTCATCGGCAGTCTGCCACTCGTTTTTCACCGGGTCCCGGAAGATAACGCCCTGCAAGCCGTCAACCAGCGATGACTCGTCCATGCCGGTCAGCTGCTGCATATACTCAAGATCAACGCAGGCTTTTTCGGAGATGGATAGTGCTAGTGCTTCAGACGGGGTATCTACGGAGGTCACGACCTCATGGGGTTTGATGGTGCGCTTGGTGAAGATGTCCGCCTTGCGCTTCAGCTGTTTTTCCTCGTCCAGCTCCTCCAGCGTACACAGCAGGTAGTAGGAGCTGTCGTCCTGAAATGCCAGCGCATTGGCGCGGCTGTTGATAAGGCCGTATTTTGAGGTAAAGCTGTCATAGAGCGTGTTCAGCTCTGCCTGGGCCTGCCGGATTGCGCTGTCCGGGGTCATAGCGTCCATCTGTAGATCGATCAGGTGGTGCAGGCAGTCGCGCAGTCCCACAAGCCCCTTGACGCGCTCCGAAGCGGTCGCGTTCAGCGCCGGTCGGCTCATCAGGCTGTTCTGCCGGTAGTAGACCTCTCCGTCCACAACGGTATAGCTGTAGTTTTTGACATTCGGGTCTGCGGGAATGCTGCCCGAAAGCGCCTCGTCATCGCCGAGCTCCGGCAGTTCCGCCGCCTGATAGGTGCCGCGGATGTACTTCACCGCGTCGTGAAGCTGATCGGCAAGCTCCAGCCCTTCGATGGGCTCTACGGTGAAATCCTGTCTGCCGTACTGGGTGCTCTCGGAGGACTGCCGTCCCAGAATCATCTCCGGATGCTCCACAAAGTAGCTGTTGATGGCAAAGCCGTCCTCATTCCGCCCCAGATGTACCCAGTCCGGTTCAATCTCGATGGGACAGTCCCGCTTCTGCAGGAAGATGATATCAGAGACAACATCCGTGCCCGCATTGGCTTTGAAGGCGTTATTGGGAAGACGGATTGCGCCCAGCAGCTCTGCCCGCTGCGCGATGTACCTGCGGACTTCCGGGGACTGCTTATCCATGGTATAGCGGCTGGTGACGAAGGCGATCACGCCGCCGGGGCGCACCTGATCCAGCGTCTTGGCAAAGAAATAGTCATGAATGGAAAAACCGAGCCTGTTGTAAGCCCGGTCATTGACCTGATACTGCCCGAACGGCACGTTGCCGATGGCGATGTCATAGAAATCCCGTCTGTCGGTGGTTTCAAATCCTGCCACGGTAATGTCCGCTTTGGGATAAAGCTGCTTTGCAATCCGCCCGGTAATGCTGTCCAGCTCTACGCCGTAGAGCCTGCTGTTCTGCATGGATTCGGGCAGACAGCCGAAGAAGTTCCCGACGCCCATGCTGGGCTCCAGAATATTGCCCGATTCAAAGCCCATGTTTTCCAGCGCCTCATATATGGCATGAATGACGGTGGGACTGGTATAGTGGGCGTTCAGCGTGGAGGCTCTTGCCGCCTCGTATTCCTCCGGTGTGAGAAGCTCCTTCAGTTCCGCATATTCCGCGCGCCAGTTTTCCTTCTCCGGGTCAAAGGCGTCTGCCAGACCACCCCAGCCCACATACCGGGAGAGCACTTCCTGCTGATCGGGGCTAGCCTGAAGTCCTTCGGCTTCCAGCTGTTTCAGCAGCCGGATGGCGCTGATGTTTGCCTGATACTTGGTCTTGGCACCGCCTGCACCCAGGTCAGAATCCGTGATGCGGAAGTTCTGGGCGTTCCTGTGGGTCTGCGCCCTGTATTCTTCGTACATCGCCTGTTCTGCCGCACCGGCGTTGGGAAATGTCTGCCATTCGCCGCCGATCTGTACGGAAACCGGATTTGCATTGATAGCATCATCTGGGCTGACCTCCGGTTCGGGCGGCGTATGCTCCGGCTCCGCGCGCAGCCGTTCTGTAACGATGTCATAGGGAAGCCCGGTCTGCTCGCCGGGGTAAATTGCCTTGGTCTCGGAAGTCATCTGCGGCTGTTCAAATGGTTCCTTACCATTCAGCCTGTCGGCGTATTTCTGCGCTTCCTGCTGTGAACGAAACGTCTGATAGATGCCGCCCACATCATAATACTGTCCGTCCCGTCCCTCCGGCACGGAATTGTCCCGGATGATGAACGGCTCTTCAAAAGCATCGGAAGTCAGCTCCACGGTAAAGCGGGGCTGTTCCAGTTCCTCAGGCAGGGCGTCCAGCATATCCTGTACTTCCCGGTAATGCTGGGAGGAAAAGCTGATGGTTCGTCTGTTGTACCCGGCATTGGCAACCAGGTAGTCGATCCCTGCCGCGTCCAGCTGCGGACGCATCAGGGCAAGCTCCGCTTCAGTCAGTTCCGCCTCCAGATTCACTTGGGGCACCGTCGTCTTTTCTGGGAAGAGAATCCCGCGCACGGTCTCAACCGGTTCGTTGCGGAAGATGGGAAAACCGGTTCCGTCCTGGAATGTGATATCCCGCAGGGAGGCTCGGCCATCCCTGACATCATCCACCGCAAAGCGTCTGCCGTCCAGTGTCAGCTCCGCGCCGATCAGGTCGTTATCGTCCTGAAAATGGGATTCAGACTCCATTTCCGCAGGCTCCGCCTTCTCCGGCGAAGCGATACCCGGGGGCACATCCACCGCATCGTTTCCCTCGGTCTGCGCCTCATATTTGGAGCGCTCCACATACTCCCATTCGGCAGCTTCCCGCTGGGCAATTTTCTCTTTCAGTTCGAGCAGATAGTTCTCCGCCACCCATTCGGAATCGAAGTCGGCAGTCACGCCGTCCTCGTCCACATAGAGGCCGTCGTGCAGATCGTCCCAAATGCCATAGCCTTCGTCCGTTTCAATGACAGCAAAGCGTTCATAAGGTTCGACCTCACTCTGCGCGGCAATCTGTTCCGCTTGCGCCAGCATCCGGTCTGCCTCGGTAAAGAAGCGTCCGTCATTCACCAGAATCCCCAGCTGACGCTGCACTTTCGCCCACGGCAATTCCAGCGTTCCATGGTCGGTAACAACAGAAAAGATATCCGCGCCGCCAAACTCATCTTTCAGCCATACGGCAGCTCCGCGCTCCCGCCCATGCGCCAGCATATAGTCGTTGACGCGGGATTTGCTTTCAAAGCTGCCGTTCCAGCGGATGAGTGCATCGCTGATTTCATCGGCTGTGACAGGCTTCGGCACAGCAGCCGGTTCAGCCTCCAATACGGGTTCTTTTCCCGCAGGGGGCACAGAAAAAACAGATGCGTCCTGAGTTGCTGAGATGGTCATCTCGGAGGTGTCCGCAAACCGCTGAATCTGTTCCTTTATCGCATCCGGCAGACTGTCATCGTAGAATTTTACCGTCCTGTCCGGGTCAATATGGGCGATGGTCTTGTAATCACCGTGTTCTGTCTCTTTCCGGTTCCAGACCGTCACACCGTTCCCCATAGCGCCGTATCCGACGTCGTAGCGGGACAGGTCAATCTCCTGTGCAAACGCCCGTAAGGTATAAACGCTACGCTCTTTGCTGTCCTCCGAGGCTGCGGATATGGTCACATCAAAGTGCGCCCGCAGCTGCTCCACATACCCATCGAGAGCATGGGACGGTACGCCGCACATTTCCACATGCCCCACTCCGGGGATGTTCCGGGTGGTCAGGCGAATGTCCAGCAGCTCGGAGGCTTGCCTTGCATCCTCGCCGTACAGTTCAAAGAAATCACCCACCTGGAACAGCACCATATCATCAGGATGGTCGTGCTTTACCTCGTTATAGGTGTTGTAGATGGAATTGCGCCGCAGGTTCTGCTGATACAGCTCCTGTTCCTTCGGAGTCAGATACCGGTCTTTCCGAATCAGGGAATCCACACGCTCGGCAACCTTCGTCCAGTTCAGCTCTACAGGGGCACATCCGCCTTTGGTCAGCCGGATACCCTTGGCACTGTGATCTTCGGAGGAATGGTCAGCCCCGGACAGTGCGTGAGAGCGCCCGCCGATGCCGTACTCCTGCTTCAGAAAATCTGCTTTTTCCTTTATGGTGTGGTCTGCGGTAAAAAAGGCATAGATTCTACCCTTGCCGCCCGCCACAGAGCTGCCGCCGGCAAGCGCTTCGCTGATTTCATCCTCCGTGATAAAGCCCTGCGGTTCTGCAAGATCGGCAGGCCCGTCCGGATATACCCGGCGCTCGGCGGAGATATCCCTGATGCCCTGCCACAGCTCATCCATTCGGTGATAATGAAAGCGCAGAAGTCCTCTGTTTTCCGCGTAATCATTCAGGAATGCCAAGAATTCGCCACGAAGCGTATCGGCAAAAGCATTGTCCTCCATCTTCTCCGCAAGCGCTGCGGTGGCGTCCGGATAACCGGCAGGAAGATCGTCCATGGAGGAGAAGTAGCCAACCCGGTTTGCTTCCTCACTCAGGTCATGCTTCAGATAGAGCAGGCTCTGCGCCAGTTCAGAGCGGACACGCCCACCAGCCTCGGCGAGCTCCACATTGGAAGCAAAGCTGCCCTCTTCCAGCATCTGTCCGATTCTTTCTGCCGCAGCCTCCCATGTAATGACCTGAGAATCAGCGGCATATCTGGCCTCACGGCCTTTGTGCAGATGAATGCCGTCTCCGTCATACCACGCGGCATAATCGCCGTGTTCACCCCGGATGCCGTAGCCGCCATGAAATTCCCTTTGCAGCAGCGCCGCGATTTCCTCAATCGGCTTCTGCTTCTGGAACGCATCCGCGATATGCTCTCTGGCGTGGCTGGTATTGCTGCCGAAACGGAGCATATCGTCGATTTCTGTCTGGGCAAAAGAAAAAGCGGACAGCACTTCGGTTGTGCGATCCGCTTCATCAATTTGGGATATCTGCTCCTGTTCCGAGAGGAAAAGGTTCAGAGAAAGCTGTTCAAACTCTGTCCCGGCAGGATATCCGTTATTCAGTTCTTCCGGAGGCTCCAGCTCATCGGCTGTTAATTGTACACCAGCTCGTTCAGAATGATCTCCTCGGCCTGCGCCTTCAGCGTATTCATCATGCCCGCCCATTTCAGCGGGTCCCTGCGCTTCAGTTCTTCCGTCACGCCGGCCTGCTTCGCCATCTGCGGCATCAGCTCGTCCAGTCTCCGGTGCGCCGTCCCGTCGATCTCCCGAAGGTGCGGATACAACTGCTCCGACAGCACCAGTCGGTTCCACAGAATCGGGCGATGCTCCTTCAGGTACTGTTTCCGCATCTGCCCGTACTTCCCGATGGGTGTATCCTCCTGCTCGCTCAGTCTGATGTCCGGGATCAGATAATCCCCGTTCTGCCTGTACGTCATTTTCATATGCCATGCTCCTTTCCGCGATCTGTTCGCGTTCATAGTTTCGGATGGTCGCTCCGATTTCCCGCAGCACCTGCTGATTGATGCCGCTCACTGCCGTTCCCAGCGCGCCCGCCGTTTCCGGGGTATTGAAATCGAAAACGCTCATAAAGTCTTCGTGTTCAAAGTAGTTTTCCGGCTCCAGACCGCAGCGCAGCATCAGGGAATAGCTGATACTGACCTCTGCGGCATTCCGGAAGGCCACTCCTACATTGAATTCATCATACTCTTCCAGAAAAGAATCCTCAAGGATGCCGAGGATATCCCTTCGGTTGTCCTCCCAGTATTCCCGCGCCAGTTGAGAGGCCACAGCCTCCAGCTGAACGGCAAGGCTTTCGCCTGCCGGAACGCCGTAGTTTTTCTCCAGCATGGAAGACACAGCCGGAATGTGCTCCTCCCGCAGTTCCCACAGGTTCAGACTTCTGGAATTGGGTCGGGTGCCGGTATCCGAAACATCAAACACATAGCGCAGTCGCTCGCGGTCGCCGCTGGTATCGATGAGCGCGATGCCCTTAGAACCGCGCCGCACATACCGGCGCATCGTATTGTTCCAGACGTCGAACTCCGCACAGGCGGTTGCGTCCGGGCGCTGGGCATGGATCATGACCTGCTCGTGATACGGGTATTTGTACAGCCTCGACGCGGTGGCGAGGAAGGACTGCCAGCGCTCCAGGCTTCCGGTCAGCTGCCGCTGAGCTTCTTCCGACATTCTTCGGTACTCCTGCAATTTGCTTGCCATAGATCACGTCTCCTTTCCAAAAAGAAAAGAGCGCCCACATGCCATGGACGCTCCCGATTTGAATTGTATTCAGTTTTTCCGTCTGATCTCAATCATCCGGCGCGGCTTTTTACCCGGCGCATTGTGCCGGAGTCCGAACACCATATCTGGCGTCCGTTCAAAAAAGCCAATATCTTTTTTCCAGCTCATCCCGCATTTGCAATGCTGCAGGCCGATGAACTGCTGTTTCATCTTTCGTCCGCAGTTCGGGCAGACCTTATTGCTCTTTCCCATCGTCTTAAATATCCAGACTGTTTTCATTCAGCAGGAAATCATAGACGCTCATAATCAGGACACCATTCTCATTATAATACGGTGCCGGAGTATCCTTGGTGATGATAATTCGCTTGAAGAAATCTCCGGTCAGCATCAGAGAACGCTGTTCCTGCTCCATCTTCGCCTGATCCGGAATCGCGTAAGCGGACTGGATATAGTAGCGTTTGGAGCCTTTGTTGCAGACGAAGTCAATTTCCAGCTGTTTGCGGATGCTGTTGCCCTTTTCGTTGGTATCATACTGCATGATAACACCCACATCCACATTGAAGCCGCGGATTTTCAGCTCATTGAAAATGATGTTTTCCATGCTGTGCGTTTCTTCCAGCTGTCTGAAATTCAGGCGGGCATTTCTCAGCCCCATGTCGGTGAAGTAGTATTTCACCGGGGTATCAATGTATTTTTTGCCTTTTACATCATACCGGACAGCGCTGTCGATCAGGAAGGAATCGCAGAGATAATCAATATACTTCTTGATCGTATTGCTGCTGATTTTCTTGTTCTTGACCGACCGGAAGGTTGCGGCAAGTTTTTCAGGGTTTGTCAGCGAACCGATTGCGGAGGATAGAATGTTCAGAAGCTCTTCCAGCTCCGCCTTGTTTCGGATGTTGTGCCTTCCGACAATATCCGAAATATAGGTCTCCTCAAAGAGAGATTTCAGAAACGCGATTTTCTGATCCGGAGTGGTAAAGCTCAGCACCAGCGGCAGACCGCCGTACAGCATATACTCATTCCAACCATCCTGCTTCGTGCCGGGATAAACCGACATGAATTCCGCAAAGCTGAGTGGGTACATATGCACTTCATCGCCGCGTCCTCTGAACTCTGTGATCACATCCTTGGAGAGAAAGCGGGCATTACTTCCGGTCACATACACATCCACATTTTTCATTCGGGTCAGGCTGTTCAGGATTGCCTCAAATTCCCCAAGCAGCTGCACCTCGTCAAGCAGCACATAATACATGCCGTCGTCTTTGATCTTCTCCTTCAGGTAAGGATAGAGCACATCGGGATCGCGGTACTGCTTGTTTTCATAAGCATCAAACGCAATCTCAATGATGTGGCTTTTTTCTATTCCTTCTGAAAGCAGGTAATCCTTGAAGAGAGTGAACAGAAGATAAGATTTTCCGCATCTCCTCATGCCGGTTATCACTTTAATCAATCCGTTATGCTTCTTGCTGATCAGCAGATTCAGGTAACGGTCTCTTTTAATTTCCATGCAGCGCACCTCCTATTGCGGATTTTTGCGGTTTACTGCAATTATCCGCAATAGTATTATACCACGCGCGAAGTCATTTTACAACCGGTCTACGAAAGATTTTTGCGGTTTCCCGCAAAAATCTGAAATAGGAATCAAGCCGTATTCCGAAATCCGGTGCGCCTGCACCTTTTTTCGGAATAGAATCAGATATCGAAATCGGGGTAGAGCTCCAGCTGCCCGAACTCCTCATCGGTCATTGTTGCCAGTTTTGTAAGCGTTGATTCGGTCAGCGACAACAGCTGCACCTCGTCGCGTTCCAGGTACTTCTTCATTTCCGTGAGCTTCTGTATCAGGCCGGTGCGGCTGCTGCCGGCGCTGTAGATGCACATCAGATTCATCTCGTCATTGGTGAAATTCATCATATCAGATCCCTTTCTGCGCTTTTCGTCTGCGCGGTCTTTTCGCTTCTGGACGGCGCGGGTGCATGGAGCATTGCCAACACGGAAGGCTTTTTGCCCGGTTCAGAAACCTGCTTATCTTCCTGAACGACCTGTCTGGCTGCTTCAAACAGAGCCGATAAATCGGGAGCCTTGGGTTTGGTCTCCGGCTGTTCCTTTGGACCGTTGTTGATGATGCCGTCGATCATCCCGTAATCGTCCTCCATGGACATCTCCGCATTTTTCAGGTAATTGTCCGGAAGAAACGCCGGAAACTGAACAAAGCCCACGCTGTCCACATAATGAGAGCTTACCGCACCCTGCTGCTTTAAGACAACAATGTCGCTGACAGACAGGCTGTGCCCGGTAAAATCCTGCGGGTGGGCAGTGTTGAACTTCATGTACAGGTCATCCAGGCGGGCTTCTGTACTGCCGTCAGACGGAAGAGAGCCGGAATAAACCGCCTCATAATGGTCAAATGCAGGCTCAAGACCATGTTCCCGGAGATACTGAGAATTCATAAAGCGAAGCTCGGCCAGTTCCGGATCTCTGCGGAGCTGATAAATGCAGTAGCTGTCTGCCGGATTCTGCTGGAAGGCTTTCTGCCATCTGTTTTCCGTGGCGACAGGAAACTGCTCCTTTACCGCCTCCCAGTCTGCGCGGTCAATGCCGAAAATGCCGTCATGATTCAGAATCTCCGTCTGTTCAAAAGCCATCGCCTCGGTATTGTCCCCATAGAGAAGATATACCGGCACATCGCGTTCAAACAGCTCCATGGCGCGTTCCTTTGTCAGCGGGAGCATCGCATCATCCGTATAGCCGTAAGCGTTCCGCGCCTCCACGGAAATTGCCGGGTCAGCCGGAGTATCCGTCTCCGGCTCCGGGTTTTCCTGCACAGGCGGCTCAATGGCAATCACCGCATCCTGCGCGGCCTGCAATTCATCCAGTATCCCGATGTCCGCAACCTGAAGCGGGGCGTTCTGCCCGATTCCATGGGAGTTGCAGATTTCCAGTGCCGATTCGGCCAGCGTGCTGATCTCCATATCCAGCTGACCGCCGTCGAGTTCCTTCATGGATGCCTTATCGTAAATCGTGTAATCCACGCCGGTGTCCGTGCGCTGAACATGAAGATACCGGTCATCCACGGCATAAAGGCGCTCCATCGCCATGGCAGGTTCAGCAGCAATCAGCTCCGCCTCGCGCTCTTTCAGGATTTCCGCATAGTGCCGGTCGATATCGTTGATAAGGCCGTCGGCGGTCTTGCTGATCACCTCCAGGCTTTCCCGCAGCTCCGGCAGGGTTTTATCCTTTGACCAGGACGCGATATAGCCGAAACTGTTATCACCGGTGGCGATGCCGTAATAGGCGCACACTGCATAGGAGATGCTTTCCGCCTGCACCTCTTCGGTACTGCGGGAGAGTTCTGGTGTTTTCTCCTCAGTATCTTTGGTTCGATTGTGAAGCAGCGCGTGCGCCATCTCATGTATGACCGCAGATACCGTCTGCACCTCGCTCATGCCTTTGCGGATGGCGATATCCTGATGCTCCAGATCAAAGTAACCGTCCATACCGCCGCCCATTACCTCAATGGAAATGGGAACCGGAGAGGAGCGGCGCAGCGCCTCCATGAACACATCGTAATTCGCCACATTGCCCGACAGGTCATGGGCCAGCTGAGGCAACGGCCTGCCCTCGGTCTGCGAAACGTCGAACACCGTCACCGGCTTGTACATGGGAATCTGGATGGTCTTTTCCTCCGTAATGATTTTCCCGTCCGCATCCAGCATGGGAAGCTGCGTATCCGGGTCGAGCTTTTCCTGCTCGATTTTCTTCTTGAAGGGAGTCGGGGCAATGATTTTTATGCCGTGTTCTCCCTTGATGACATTTCTGCCGAACTGATTCTTCCATTTGTTGAAGCCCGCCACCAGCGTGGCGTCCGGTTTCTGCATGTGGATCAGCACCTGATTGTTTACACTGTAATGGTGAAACCGGCTCATGGTCTGAAGATACTGCGCATAGCTCTCCGACTGGAACAGCTCTTTGATGCCGTCCTCAATACTCGCCGTGATCTCCTTCAGCCTGTCCCGGCTGCTCTGTTTTTCTGCCATATACCATCCTTTCCGGGAAACAGGGCGCAGAGCCGAAGCCCTGCGCCTATCTCCCTGCATTATTCGTCCGAATCGCGGCCTTTACTTCTGTCCGGCGGGACGGTGCCGGCCTCCTTTGCACGCCTGCTGGCCGCCTCGCGCCGCGCTCTGGAAAACGGCTCACGGACGGAAACACAGCTTTTCGGCACAATATAGCTTTTCGCACCGGCAGAGGAGCGTTTTTTCTCCTCATACACTTCTTCCGGACATTTTTTGCAAAGGGCGTCCAGCTTTTTAATCAGCCTCCTGTCATAGGTGTAGACGCTGGCGGTATCGTCTGCATCGGAAAACAGGATGATCGTTTCGCGTTCTGCGGGGCTCAGCTTCATGCGCCGGTTTTCTCCCTGTCAAACTCCAGAGCATAGCTGGATTTCTGCCCGTCGTCCGTCAGTACGAGGTAGGCGGAATAGCTTTTTCCGGTCTTTTCGGAATACATGCCGCTGACAAAAGTTTTTCCATCCTTCAGAAGCGCCTCCGCCATCTTTTTTGTCAGAATGATGTGCTTTGCGGACAGATAGCGGTTGTCCTTCCAGAGTCCGAAGCGGCAGTCGCGGCGCTCACAGAAAAAGCCGGTCTTGCTCTCCGTAACCGGACCGCCGCAGCGAGGGCATTTTCCAACCACCGGGCGTCCTGACGGGAACAGCACCTCTGCACCGCTCACAGGTTCGTAGTCGCGCACCAATTTGGAAACCATGCGGCTGATCTGCTCCATGAACGCCTCTGGGGAGAGCTCGCCGCGCTCGATCTCTTTCAGCATGTTCTCCCATTCCGCAGTCAGAAGCGGAGACTGAAGCTGTTCCGGAAGCACCGTGATCAGGGAGATACCGATGTCCTGCGGAACCAGGCTGACCGCCTTTTTATTCTTCTTTCGCTCCACAAAACCGGAGGAAACCAGCTTCTCCAGAATCCCGGCGCGGGTGGCGGGTGTGCCCAGCCCCTTGCGCTCGGCATCATCCGGCATCTCTTTCGCCCCGGCATTTTCCATGGCGGAAAGCAGCGTATCCTCGGTGTATCGGGCAGGCGGCTTTGTCTTTCCTTCCTCCAGCGAAACATCAAAACTGTCAATGGACTGTCCTTCCGTCATCGGAGGGAGTACCCTTTCCTTCTGTTCGCCCGCCGCATAGCTTTTCCAGCCGGTGTTCAGCACCGTTTTTCCCTTTGCGGTGAATACCTGCCCGCCGCATTCAACAGTTACTACCGTTTCCAGATAGGAATACGGCGCACTGACCGCCATCAGCACCTGACGGGCAACCAGCTTCAAAACCTCGCGCTCCCCGGCCGTCAGCGCAGAGAGTTCAGCTTCTCCGGCAACCATCGTGGGAATGACGGCATGGTGATCAGAAACCTTACGGCTATCACAGACCTGCTTTGCAGATACATCTCCGACCGATACGCCGAGAATCCCGGCGGCGCAGGCAGCGACGGCCGGAACCCCGCTTTCCATATCGTCCGTCAGGAAGCGGCTGTCGGTTCGCGGATAGGTACAGAGCTTTTTCTCATACAGGGACTGAAGGTAGTCCAGCGTCTGCTGAGCGGTGAAGCCCAGGATGCGGTTGGCATCTCTCTGGAGCGTTGTCAGGTCATAGAGCGCAGGGGCTTTTTCAGATTTTTCTTTCTGCTCCACGCTTCGGATCACTGCCGGCGCTCCTGTGCAGGCGGATTTCAGATTTTCCGCATCCGGCTTGTTTTTCAGCTTTTCACTGGTTGCCGTGAAATCACCGGCGTCCAGCTTCACCGTATAAAAAAGCTCCGGCTGAAATGCCTTGATTTCCGCTTCCCGCTGTACCAGCAGCGCCAGCGTAGGCGACACCACGCGTCCGACATTCAGCGTGCGGTGATACAGCACCGAGAAAAGCCGGGTAGCGTTGATGCCCACCAGCCAGTCCGCCTTGCTTCTGCAAAGCGAAGCATCATAGAGATGGTCGTACTCGCTGCCGTCGCGCAGGTTTGCAAAGCCCTCGCGGATTGCCGCATCCTCCATGGAAGAAATCCAGAGGCGCTTCACGGGTTTCACGCAGCCTGCCAGCAGATAAACAGTGCGGAAAATCAGCTCGCCCTCGCGTCCTGCATCGCAGGCATTGACGATTTCCGTCACATCTGAGCGGCGCATCAGCTCCGTCAGCAGATCCAGCTGCTTTTTCTTATCGCGCCCGACGCTGTACTGCCAGCTTTCCGGAATGATGGGGAGCTGTTCGCGGCTCCATTTCGCATACGCCTCGTCATACACTTCGGCGGAAGCCAGCTCCGCCAGATGGCCGAAGCACCAGGAAACGAGAAAATTTCCTCCTTCGCAATAACCGTCCCGGCGCTTGTCAGCGCCAAGGACGGCAGAAATGGATTTGGCCACAGATGGCTTTTCGGTAATCACAAGCTTCATATCGTTATCCTTCCTTTCTCTGATTAGCGCAGATGCGGTCTGCACCATTACACTTCATCTGTTTCCTCCGGCTGGTCGTCCTCGATGACGTATTCCTCCTCATCATCTTCGTCATCATCGCCGAAGTCGTAGTCATCCAGATCATCGGGGCCCTTGGTATCGGGCTTCTGCTTTCTGAATTTGAACCAGTACACAGCACCGCCTGCACCAAGACCGGCGATCAGCAGCAGGAGAAGCAGAGGCGCGGAACTGCTCTTTTCAGACTCCGGTTCTTCCGGCTCCTCCGGAGCAACGGTAGGTTCCGGTTCCTCCTTGACCGTACCGGTGCATTCCGTCAGATTGGCCTTGCAGACCGGACAGTTCAAGTCCACATCACCGGCTTCACAGCGGTCGGTACAGGTGCATTTGACCGTAACCTCGCCGTCCTGCATCAGCGCCATCAGGTCAGCCTCGTCCACCAGATTCAGAAAATAGACGTTTTCACCGTTCTTATTCCGGTCGATGACGACGTAAAAGGTGTTGTCATTTTTGGACTGCACCGTGATGAACTGCTTTCCGTCCGAGGTCTGGTACACGTCATCCACAAGCTCCAGGTTGCCGTCGGGCGTCAGCGGGGTTCCGGAATCTGTATCCCCGGTACTTCCGGTTCCGGTTGAACTTGTATCAACATTATCACCGGCAATAACCGTACCCTCGCTGACCTTCAGATAGCCACCGTATACATAGCCCTCCTTTTCGGGCACGATGACTTTGTACCAGCCGTTTTCTTCGCCGATCACCGTGACGGTATCGCCGCAGGGAAGCTGGCCGATGATATTGTAGCTGGTGCTGGCTCCGTCACGCAGATTCAGCCTGCCGCCGTTGGTTGTCACCGTTCCTATCCTCTCTGTCTGAACGGCAGTCTGACTGGCGGAGGACTGCTGTGCAGCAGTCTCTGCTGTGCTGTCCGCAGAATCTCCTGTGTAGGCAAAGGCGGGAGCTGCCAGCGCCGTCATCATGGCAAGCGCTGCCGCCAGTGCGGTCAGCCCCCTGCGAAGCATCCTTTTAGTTCTCATGTTCATATTCCTCCGTTTCCTCGTGTTCATCGGGATCTTCGGTTCCGGGCACATCCGCAGTCCTGCCGCTCAGAAGCGCGGCCAGCTGCTCCGGCGTCATGCCGATCTCGCGCACCATGCCGATGATGTCGTTGTTCTCCAGCTTCGTAATCTGCTCGGAGAGCTTGCGGTTGCGGTTCTGAAGGTCGGAAATCTTTTCGGTATTCCTGCTTCTCTCTGCCTTCAGCTTTTCAATTTTCGGGTTCATACTTCTCCTTTCTTACGGGCTGGGCAGCCTTCCGAACTGCAGGAAGTGCTGCTGCCAGTAGTTCGTATCAATACTCGTGTACTGGATGGGGTCGCCGCAGTGGATCATCATGTTGTTGCCCACATAGATGCCGACGTGCGACGCACCGGAAGTGTCGTAGGTTTTCTCAAAGAAGATCAGGTCGCCCGGTTTGGCGTTGGCCGGGGAAACATAGGAACAGATATTCCGCAGTCCTTCGGCACCAAGCCGCCCCACATTCCAGCCCACACCGCAGTGATTGATGACCCAGCTGACAAAGCCGGAACAGTCAAAACTGGTGCTGGGCGAGCTGCCGCCCCAGACATACGGATAGCCCAGGTATTTCTCCGCTTCCTGAATCATGGCCGCGAACTGTTCATCCTCAAGCGCGTCCGCCGGGATTTCGTACCGGTACTGGTCGCCGTAATAGCGGTCAACGTAGGAAGAACCGGCAAACAGATCGGGCCGGTTGCCCAGCGTAGACATATAGGAGGCATACAGGGACAGATGATCCTGATCCATCAGGTAGACCGGCAGATGGGACAGATTGAAGTTTTCCAGCGTCACCGTACAGATGTAATAATCGTAGGGAACCTGCACTTCATATTCGTATGTCTCGATGCTGGTCGCGCCGGTCTCCGGGTCTGTAACCGTGTAATAGCCGGTGCGGGTCTCCGTCCTGTAGCGGGTTTCAACCTGCACATCCTCCGTCAGCGTGTACTGGCGGTCGAAGATAGTCTGAAGCAGGTCGCCCACCTCATCAATCGTCCATTCTCCCTCCCGGAGCGCCGTCAGCATGGAAATCAGCACATAGGGGTCATGTTCGATCTCATCCAGGTCAAAATGGTATTCGTCGTAATCATGGGTGCTTTCGTAATTGTCCAGATACTCCTGAAGCTCTGCCTCAAGCGCCAGATACTGTGCCTCCGCCGCCAGCATATCCGCATCGGCGCTGGGATAAGTGGTCAGCACGCCGGAGGATGTGAGCGAACTCATCATCACGGAACAGCTGGACATCACAGCGGAAACAAACAGAAACATCATTCCGATGACGCCGAGAATCACAAAGCCTTTTTTGTGCCGGGCGACAAACTGAACGGCTTTGGAGGTTTCCTCACCGGTTTTCTTTACGGCTTTGGCCGCAGCCTCGGATGCCTTGACCGTGTTGTCCGCAGCCTTTCCGGCCTTGGCCTCGGCATAGGCTTTCTTAATGGCGCGCTTCTGCTGGAACCGGGAGACCGGGCTTGCGCCCCATTCCGGATTCTGAAGCTCCGCCTCCTTATACAGCGCCTTCAGATTGGCCCGGTCGGCGGCGCGTTCTGCTTTCAGCGCTCTGGCATAGGGTTTATCCTGCAATGTGCGGTGGGCGGTATCCAATGTGCGGATACCGCCCTCGGCGCTGCTGATGACCTCATGGGAGACCGATGCGGAAACGCTGCCGTCCGCGTCCTCATGCAGTTCCCGGTGGGATGCTGCCGAAACCGCATTGAGCGGAGTGGCCGCTGCGGCATGCGTGAGTTTGGACGGGCGCTTTTTCTCGGTCTCCTCAAAAACAAGGCGCGTCACGACCTGATTTTCCTTCGGGTCATAGACGCGCTGTTTCTGAACGATTTTCTTTTTGGGGATTCTGCTCTCAGCCTTTTCCAGCTTCTTGCCTGCTTTTTCCGCCTTTCGGATGGGCTTTTGAAGCTCCGGCGTTTCCAGCTCCTCCTCTGTAAACAGAAGGCGGGGCGAGCGTTTTGCCATGTGCATCACCTCGATTCGTATGGTTGTTGTTTTGTTCAGCCGATGATCTCGGACCTTTCTGCCAGGAATACCTGTTTGCCTCTGGGCGTGACCAGCATCTGTGTGCCGCGATGCCCGTTGGGCGCGATAAACTCACGGACAACGAACAGGCCGTTGCGGTACGGAAGGGCGTGAGGATGCATGATGCCTTTGCTGTCATAGTAGGCATATTTCTTCCTGACGAGATAGGCCGTGAACATGCTCTGGGGAACACCCAGTTCCTTGGCGGTGAGCCGGATGCCGGTGCAGTCGGGGCAGTCTACCAGTGCATCGAAATACGCTGCCTTGGGAAGTGCCACGGTCAGCTGCGCCTCAGCCTGTTTCAGCTGCCCGGCCAGCTTTTTATTGAGGGTCCGTTCCTCCGACAGCGCCCGCACGACCTGCGCCGCCACATCGGCATTGCCTGCCGCCTGCTCCAGCAGCGCATCGGTCATATAGGCTCCGTGCCTGCGGATAGAGGGAAGAACTTCGCTCGTCACCCAGTGCTTGAAGCGCTTGGCGCTTTCCAGCTTGCTGGAGAGGATCAGGCTGTAAAGCCCGGATTCATTGATGACTACGGGGTGTTGCTCTCTGCCGATGGAGTCATGAATCGTTACCCCATCTCCGCAGTAACGGTCCTCCGGATCAACATGGTCAATAATGGCTTTTCTCGGATTACTGTATCCGAGAGCCTTTGCCACATCTTTTCCGACGAACCACGGATCGCCGTTTTTTCGCACCGTCCGCAGTTCTCCGAACTCCTCATTCTGAAATATCTGCATCCTGTTTTCCATATCTTTTCGTCCTTTCTTATCCAGCCTGCTCCTGCGGCTTGGTGGTGATGATTCTGTACAGCTCCGTATCCTTCGGGAATCGGTCTACAAACGGAAGAATCGTGCTGCCGTAAAAAAGAAGCCCTTCGCCTTCACCGCTGTGGGTGACATACGAGAGCTGATGGGGAGAAATATTCAGTTGTTTGGCGAGAATCTGCCGGTCGCCGGACGCCTGGTTCAGCATGAACACATAGTCGGAGTTTTCAAAGATGTTTTCCACCTCGCGGGAGGAAAGCAGGTCTTTGACGTTCTGCGTGATACCGGTGGGAATGCCACCCCATTTTCTGAAGCGCTTCCAGATTTCCACCGTGTACGCCGCCGTCTGTTCCTCGCGGAGCAAAAGGTGCATCTCGTCGATGTAATAGCGGGTGGATTTGTGCGCCTCGCGGTTGATGGTCACGCGGTTCCATACTGCATCCTGCACGATCAGCATACCGATTTTCTTCAGCTGCTTGCCCAGCTCCTTGATATCGAAGGACACAATGCGGTTTTCGATGTTGATGCTGGTGCGGTGATTGAACACGTTCAGAGAACCGGTGACATAGATTTCAAGCGCCGTGGCGATGTACTGCGCCTCCTTTTCCTCCTGTGTCAGCAGCGCATTGTACAGATCCTCCAGAATCGGCATGTTTTCCGGCACGGGGTCGGCCAGATAATCCCGGTAGACCATGCGGACACAGCGGTCGATGATGGTCTTTTCCACCGGCTGCAAGCCCTCCTTGCCGCCTACGATCAGCTCGCACAGGGAGAGAATGAAGTCGGATTTCAGCGATAACGGATTCTCATCGTCGCTGTAATTCAGGTTCAGATCCATGGGGTTGATGTAGTCGCTGGATGTGGGCGAGATTTTGATGACCTGCCCGCCCAGGCGCTCCACCAGTGTGCCGTACTCCGATTCCGGGTCGCAGATGATGATGTCGTCATCGGTGACCATGAATACATTGGCGATTTCGCGCTTGGCGGCAAAGGATTTGCCGGAACCAGGTGTGCCGAGAATCAGGCCGTTGGGGTTCTTGAGGAGCTTTCTGTCCACCATAATCAGGTTGTTGGACAGGGCGTTGATGCCGCAGTAGAGCGCCTCCTTACCGCTCTGAAACAGCTCCTGCGTGGTAAACGGCACAAAAATCGCCACACTGGATGTGGTCATGCCGCGCTCGATCTCCACCTGATTGAGTCCCAGCGGCAGGCTGCTCATCAGCCCTTCCTCCTGCTGGAAGTCGAGCCGGGTCAGCTGACAGTTGTATTTCTGGGCAATGGAGCCCGCCTGGAACACATTGTTTTCCAGCTGCTGTTTGGTCTCCGCCACGTTCAGCACCAGGAAGGTCAGCAGGAACATGCGCTCATTTCTGGACTGCAGATCCTGCAGGAGCTTCTTCGCCTCATTGCCGTACGTGGCCAGGTCACTGGGGATGATGTCCATATCATATCCGGCGCGGACGGCCTTTTTCTGTTCCTCAATGGTCAT